>Ga0007834_1000112_pt1 | contig 29968 bp, 31 predicted proteins | sample CryBogCBE06Nov07_FD_71233 | JGI IMG/M metagenome (GOLD analysis project Ga0007834, IMG submission 71233) | Freshwater microbial communities from Crystal Bog, Wisconsin, USA - CBE06Nov07 | ecosystem: Environmental > Aquatic > Freshwater > Lake | place: Crystal Bog, Wisconsin, USA | collected...
ACGGTTGAGTGCTGCGGAACCGGACGCATCGACCACGAAAATGGTCGTGGTCTGACTGTGCTGGCGGTAGCGGATGACATGAAAGTCTTCCTTTCGCACCTGAATGCGCCCAGCCCCGGCCGGGGCGCCGCGAAGCCGCTGCCATGGGGCCGCCGCCCGCAAAGTCTCGAGCACATGAAGTCGCTGGCCCGCGCGTGGTTCGCCTGCTCGCGCGCCAATCGGACGTCCTCGCTGTTGGCTCTTCCGCTCTGCACCCGATCGACCGCCCGACGAGGTGCGGGCCCGGGTCACCTGGCCCAAGGCCAAGCTGGCCAGCAGCCCCCGAGGCAAGGCAGCAAGCGCGGACTCCAGGATGCGCTCCATCATCTCCCCGGATGGGGGGGCCTCGCTTATATCGGGGTCGACTCCCGTGTCTTGTGGTGCCATCCCCTCCGCTGCCAGCAGCTCCTGTGAAGGCTCCGGCGGCGGTGACGCGGCATCGTTGGAGTCGGAAGACTGTGGGCTCTGTTGCTCCTCTTCCTGCTGAGGCTCCGTCGCTTGCTGCGGCACCTGAGTTGCCCGCGGTGCCAATACCAGACGGGCTGCGAGGGCCAAATGGTCTTCTTCGACGGCGTCTGCTCCGGCAAGCGCAGCAGCCGCACGCGCGACACGCAAGGCAAGCAATGGCGCACGCATGGACTCTATGCCAAGTGCCATGGCCGCAGCACACAAAGTTCTGAGGTCTGATTCATCCGTGGCAACGCTGCCCAGCGCCTGTCGCGCAGACTGAACTTCATCAGCAGTCCAGTCCAGTTGCCGCCCTCCGTCGTCCAGCTCATCGAGTGCTATCCAGAATGCCAATCTCTCGCGCAGGGCTGCGGGCATGGCTTCGTCGTTGCTGGCTCCCTCGTCCAGGGCCACGAGACCCACCCGTGCCATGTACAAATTGTCGAGCCCATCGCGCTGAAGTGAGACACTGCCTGTGTCCAGCACCGAACAAAAACGCGCCGCAGTTTCCAGCGACATGCGCTCGGCCATAGCAAGCAGCAGCACCCCACCGTCGCTTGATGGCAAGAGGCCCCGCAAGGCGACCGGTCGGCCTGCTTGCAATGTCGCGGCCAGATCCAGTCCTCCCAGCAGCGCGCTGTCGGAGATATTCACTGACACACGGCGAAGCGCCATACCTTGCGGAACGAGCCCCTGCAGTTGCGCCAGCCATGCATCCCGCTCGGCACCTGCGCGTGCACGCAGGCAAACGCCACCCAGACCTTGCGGGTCAACCGCCAGCAAGGCGGCGACGGCGACTGCATCCGCATGCATAGGGGATGCTCAGGAGGGAAACAGCTCTGCCACTGCCCGATCCACCCGCACCGTCGAGCCGGTATCATCCAGCGGATTGCGACGCAGGCGATGGCGCAGGGACGATGCAGCAACTGCACGCAGATGGGAAACGCCCACCTGCGCGTCACTTTGCAAAGCTGCATATGCGCGCGCCGCGCGAATCAGCGTCAGATCACCGCGCAGGCCATCTGTGCCCAGCACCGTACACAGATTCGCGGCATCTTTTCGTGCTTCATCGGGGATGGTGATGAAGTTCAGCCTCTTTCGGGCGGCCAGAATGCTGCGGCGCGTCCGGTCGTCCTCTTTCTTCCAAAGCAGCGAGAATCCGGCTGGGTCACGTTCGAAAGCATCCCGGCGCTTCACGACTTCGACGCGCTCCTCCAGAGTTTGAGGTGTCTTCACCTCCACCGACAGGCCGAATCGGTCCAGCAACTGGGGGCGCAGCTCCCCCTCTTCCGGGTTGCCACTGCCAATCAGCACAAAACGCGCCGGGTGTCGTACGCTCAGGCCCTCACGCTCCACCACGTTCTCGCCGGAAGCAGCGACATCAATCAACAGGTCAACGAGGTGGTCTTCCAGCAGGTTCACTTCGTCAATGTAGAGAAAGCCGCGGTTCGCCCGGGCCAGCAGCCCCGGCTCAAATGCCTTGACACCCTGTGACAGCGCGCGCTCCAGATCGAGCGCGCCCACAACGCGATCCTCTGTGGCGCCAAGCGGCAAATCCACTACCGGAACGGGAATCAGGTGACTCGCCAGTTTTCCTCGGGATGCCACACGCAGGGCAGCGCAATCCGGGCACGCACTGCCCTGACCCTCCGGGTCGCAACCATAGCGACATCCCACCACGGCTTGCATCTTCGGCAACAGCGCCGCCAGCGCCCGAACGGCGGTGGACTTGCCGGTGCCGCGATCGCCAAAGACCAGCACACCGCCGATCGTCGGATCCACGGCGGACATGAGAATGGCCAGTTTCATTTCGTCCTGGCTCACGATTGCAGAGAAGGGGAAGGTCAATGCCATAGCAGAATTGGAGTGTTGAAGATCAGGTTGGAACAGTGCGACCAAGGGGCCAATGCCGCCCGTCCCGCTTGCTGGCGATTGCCCGAACTCCAATGTACGCCAGACTGCACGAACGGATTGTCTGCCACTGGCCGGGCCACAGGCTGCCGCGGGAGCACCCATGTCAATTGGAGCAGGCGGTCGTGGGAGCAGTACAAAATTGCTCACGCCTTGGCTTCCTTGTCGGTTTCTCGCAAAAATGTCCGAACCACTGCAGCAGACCTTTCAGGTGCCTCTTCCTGCGGAAGATGCCCCACCCCGTCAAGCGGAACCAGCCGGCTGTTAGGAATGGCACTTAGATAGTCCTGCGCATTGTCGAAGGGAATCATGCCGTCTTTGCGGCCCCACAGAAGCAGGGTGGGAGCCGCGATGGCGTGCAGCAGCGGCACCGGATCCACCAGCACGGTCTGTTGCATGCGTGCGAGGAGTGCATCGCGCGAGCCCGGAGCCAGCATGAGATCGTGGTAGCGCTGCGCGCGCTCAGGCGTAAGCGCGGCGGGATTGGCGTAAGCATCAACCAGACTCATGCGCAACAACCACCGGGGCAGGACGTAGCGCATCAAACCCAGTGTGGCCGGCACGTCGGCAGCCCGGCCATATGCAAAACCGGGGCTGGCGAATCCGTCAGGAGAGACCAGAACGAGATGACTGACGCGACCCATTTGCCTTGCCGCAAATGTCCAGGCAATGCGTCCGCCAATCGAATTGCCAATGACCGTTGTCCGTTGGATACCCAGCTGGTCCAGAAGCGCTAGGATGACTGCCATCGAACGCGTATCCGAGTAATCGCCTGTAGGGTCGGGACTGCTCAGGCCGCTCCCGGGCAAGTCAAGACGGACTACCCGCATGTCCTTGGAGAAGTCTGCAGCCCATGCATCCCAGGTCTGCAGGCTGGAACCAAACCCGTGCAGCAGCAGCACGGCAGGCGCCTCACGTGGCCCGCTGTCACGCACGTGCAGGCGTACCCCCAGCACTTGCCGGATATCGGATGGGTCGCGAAGGTACTTGCCCTCCAACTCCGCCCGGGGTTTGTCCGGCGTCCACAAAGCAAAGGCGATAGCTAAAACTAGCAGCAGTGCGACAAAGGCCATTGCTCCCAAAAATGACATGCCTGCCTTGGTCATTGAATTTCGCCCTCTTGGGCCTGCACGCCATAGGGCTCCATCAAGGTCCAGACATGGATGGGAATCATGGTCTTCATGCGCCGCGGCTCTTCCCGGCGCAGGTGAATGATGGTTTCAGCAGCTTTCATTTCAACCCGCGCGCGGGCAAACTCCAGGCCCCGGGGCCCAATCCTGGGCATCAGCCAGCCGACAAGCGGGCGCAGCCAGTCGGGCATCTTGCGAAGCGGCAGTCCGCCCGCGGCCCGCTCCACGTTGGCGATAAATCCTTTTACAGCGCTCTGGCGCTTGCCTGCGCTGCCGGGCTGTACCAGTTGTACCTCGGCGCCCAACAAGTCGAGCATTTCTTCACCACGCTGGTTGCGCACAAGAAGCCATTGCTGGCCATCACCCCCCATGTAGCCCACCGTGATGTCCGCAAGCACATTGGTGTAGTCAACACAGGTGCGGCAGGTCATGGGGAAAAAGTCTGGGGCCAACTGCGATAGCGGCAATTGCAGGAACGGGATGGTGCGCTTGCGACCGTCGTCATAGCGCAGTTCGACATGGTAGTCCGCGCGGAACTCCAGGTATGAAATCGACTTCGGGTCATCTCCGGTTTTGCATGCGACCAGGGAGAGAAACTCATGGAAGCGCTCGGTGGTCGTATTGTCCGAGCAGGGCGTGCCAATCACATAAAGTTTGTCCAGCCCCCATTGATCCTCGAGTGCCCTCAAGGCATACACCTGGCACGGGATTCCAACGACGGCCAACCGCTTGTACCCCTGCGCGATGGCGGGTTCGAGCAGCGAAAGCAGCGGCGCATAGCCCATGCGCATGCCACGGCACTGGGCCATGCCCTCCGGCGTAGTCACCAGCACAGGCATCGGGCGCCAACGATCGTTGGGGTCCGGCGCCATCGCGAGCACGGCATCGACTGCGCCCGTCTCCAGAAGCCGCTGCGCAATGCGTGTGGTAATGCCACTCCACTGTGCCCCTGGGCTGGGGTTGACCAAGGTAGCGCGCAACATGCGGCGGTGCGGGCCAAAATGCAGTTCGTCAGCCTTAGCCGGGTCGCGTGTGCGGCCATGGACGCGGGTTTCCAATACCTCGTAGCGTGGCTGGATGAACTGGCATGCCTGTCCGCAGCGCTGCGGGCTCCCCGTGCGTGATACCCCGCAATCGGTGCACAGGTCCCGGTGCGGTGGCTTGGCAATGGAAGGTTGCATCGGTTCAACAGTCCCCAACGAAGCCGATCGGTACGACGGGCATGTCCGGTTTATATCATCGCTCTGCAAGCCGCATATGCCGCGCGAAGTGGCGTGCAAGGTAGTCTTCTCCATGTTCAAGGATGAAGTAACGAAAGGCTTCGGCCGCCGGTGACAGCAATTTGGACAGGGTATGCACGACATTCCATGCTCGCACCACCGGTGCCTCTTCCACATCCAGCAGGGCAATCAACCGGTTGTCCAGCTCCAGCCCCAGCGTATGCAGGGACAGGAAGCTCAGGCCCATGCCGGCCATGACGGCTTGCTTGATGGTTTCGTTGCTGGCCATCTCCATCGTGACGCGCAGTTCGGTGCGGGAGCGCTGCAGGAATTTTTCCATGGCGGCCCGCGTGCCCGAACCCGGTTCGCGCAGGATGAATGGTTCGCCTTTGAGGGCGGCGCTGGCCAGGGTACCCGCGCCGACTAGCGGGTGGTTAACCGGGGCGACGAAGACATGGGGATGTGCGGCAAAAGGCTCTGCGCGGGTAGCCAATTCCTTGGGAGGGCAGCCCATGATGGCAATGTCGACTTCATTGGCGTGAAGCATTTTTACCAGTTGCTCCCGGCTGCCCACCACCAGCTTGAGCTCGATGCCCGCATGCTCCTGGCGAAATTCGGCCAGCAGGTGGGGCAAAAAGTACTTTGCGGTGCTGACCATACCGATTGTGAGCAGGCCCACCTCCAGCTTTTTGCAGACGGGCTGCGGCGTCCTCGGCATCCTTCAGGGTTGACAGCATCTGGCGGGCATAGACCAGCATGTACTCACCGACCGTGGTCAATGCCACCGTGCGACCGCTGCGGTCAAACATTGGCATCCCCATGTGCCTTTCCAGCTCGCGCACTTGCATGGTCACGGCCGGTGGCGTGAGGTGCAAGGTCTGCGCTGACTTGGCGAAACTGAGGTTCCTGGCTACTTCGCTGAAGACCCTGAGATGGCGGAAAGTGGTGTTTTTCATTAAGTAAAAGCTTAACTCTAAAGCAATTATTTGTGAATTTACTTTAATTCTCAAGGACTGCGATCGGCCGTTGCAGCTGGCCTGGAGACCCTCGTCACGCCCACGCGGTTTTCGGCCCACCACAACTTTGCGGGGGCCTTGCGCGTGCTGCATTCGCTGGAAGACGTGGCCCCTGCGCAATTGCGCGCCTGGCATGCGCCAACCGAATATCGCGCGTGAGCCCAGCCCGCGGCAAATCCCCAGTCCTGAAAGCCCACCATGCCCTTGACCATCCGCCCGAACCGCACAACGCTGACGCAGTTCCTGATTGAAGAGCGTCGCCGCTTTCCCGACGCCAGTGGCGACTTCAATGCACTGATTCTGGAAGTTGCTTTGGCTTGCAAGGCCATTGCGCGCTGCGTGGCATTTGGCGAACTGGGCGGCGTTACCGGAAAGCACGCTGCGAATGACGGTGGCAGCCTCAATGTGCAGGGCGAACAGCAGATGGCGCTGGATGTGCTGTCCAACAACATGTTCATTCACCGCACAGAGTGGGCGGGCAATCTGGCGGGCATGGCATCGGAGGAAATGGAAGTGCCCTATCAAATTCCTCGGCAATACCCCCGCGGCAAATACCTGTTGGTGTTTGATCCGCTGGATGGCTCAAGCAATATCGACGTCAATGTGTTGGTCGGCAGTATTTTCTCGATACTCCGCGGGCCCCGGGAGCTCGAAGAGACGGGTTGCCAGGTCACCGAACACGACTTCCTGCAGCGCGGTTGCGCCCAGGTCGCGGCGGGTTATGCAATCTACGGACCGACGACCATGCTGGTGCTGACAGTGGGCAATGGCGTGAATGGATTTACCCTGGACCCCAACCTCGGCGAGTTCATGCTCACACACCGGACGATGCAGGTTCCGCCCGAGACCCATGAATTTGCCATCAACGCTTCCAACAGCCGTTTCTGGGAGTCGCCCGTCAAGCGCTATGTGGATGAGTGCCTGGCAGGCAAGACCGGACCTCGCAACAAAGATTTCAACATGCGCTGGATTGCAAGCCTGGTCGCTGAAGCCCACCGCATCCTCGTGCGTGGCGGTGTGTTTTTGTATCCGCGCGACACCAAGGACTCAGGGAAACCTGGCCGATTGAGGCTGCTCTACGAGGCCAACCCAATCGCCATGATCATGGAGCAGGCCGGCGGCCGTGCCAGCACGGGGGAGCATCCCATCAGCGGAGCAGACTGCCCCTGTAGCAGCGTGTCCTCCACAGCAGCCTGGGTCGACGTGGCAGGTGGCAGTGTCACCCGCACTTGCAGTGGCACGGCGCGGGCAAGCCAGCGCCCTGCCTGGTCAATTGCCTGCGCGAGCCCAACCGGGCTTGTGCGCCGGGCCCCCGCTGACGATCAACACATCGGTGGACAAAGCTTCAGCTACGTCGTACTTCATTCCGGCTTGATGCCGGCCGTCTTGATCACCTGGGCCCATTTTCGCGTCTCGGAGCGTATATAGGCTTCGAAGGCTTCGGGTGTGCCTCCACCAGCGTCAACACCCAGACTCCGTATGGCTGCCAGGACGGCCGGATCACGCAATATCGCGTTGATTTCAGCATTGAGTTTCAATATGACTGCCGGGGAAGTACCGACGGGAGCAACAAGCCCGAACCAACCCGTAGACTCGAAGCCGGACAAGCCAGCGGCAGACACCGTCGGTACGTCCGGCAATGAGGCCAGCCGCTGCACGCTGGTCACAGCGAATGCTCTCAACTTTCCAGCCCGAATCAATTGCAATGAACTGGGCAAATCGGTGACTGCCAGCGGGATCTGGCCGACAACCACATCAGCTGTAGCAGGTGCGCTCCCCCGATAGGCCACCTCAACCCATCGGATATCCGCCATCTGACTGAACAGGGCTGCCGTAAGGTGCATGCCGGTTCCATTTCCACCATGGCCTACAGAGAGTTTGTTTGGCTCCCGTTTGGCAAACGCGATGAGTTCCGATTGTGTCTTTGCCGTCATCGAGGGAGTCCCGACGAGAACAAATGGCACGGATGCAACCAGGACAATAGGGTTGAAATCCTTGAGCGGGTCAAAGGGCATCTGCGGGTACAAGCTGGAGTTAGCCGACAGGGCTCCGGCAGCCCCGAGTCCCAGTGTGTAGCCATCGGCTGGAGCCTTGGCAACAAGAGCGAGGCCAATGTTGCCGCCCGCACCAGGCCGGTTGTCAATAAAAACTTGCTGCCCCAGGCGCTCCGCCAACTTCGGCGCGATCAAGCGGATCATGGCGTCTGCACTGCCCCCGGGTGGGAAGGTGACAACGATTCGAATGGGTTTTTCCGGGTATGCGTCAGAGGTTTGTGCCTCCACCGATGGAGCCAGGAGGAGACATCCGGCAACCAACACCATCGCTGACCAGCAAATAGCCATTCGGAAAGCCCTTGTTGCCCTTTGCGCCCCGGCCGTCAACTCAGGAACCACTTGAGCAGGCGATGCGCCTCCATGCAGTGGCATCAAACGCTCTGCTTCCAATGCTTTATCCATAATGTGACCAATGCCTCCACAGGTTTGGCTCTCGCCTTCGCCAAGCTTACGCGAATACCTGTTCAGTTCTTTAAACGCCATTGTGCTTACCCTCTTCTACTGCAATTGCTACATCATGGCATGGGTAGGCAAGGTTTCCTCCACAAGATGGTGTCCCATGACCGGCTCCACCAGATTTCTTGTCAGCGTGATTGCCTCGCTAGGAGTTTTGAGGGCCGGTACTGCCCAATCGGAGGAAGGTGTCATGCGGGATGACCCCAAAAGACCTGTCGTCAATTTAAGGCGCGACCTCGGCATAACGCCTGAGAAATTCAAATCCTGCTTTGCCAATGTCTCACCGGCACCGGCCCGTCAGCATCCGGACGGCGAACGCACACAAAGCCTCGCCGGACACCATTTCGGTCCTCAGCCGCAACTCCCTATGTGACCGCAGTGGGTGCAATAGTCGCATCCGTCTTTACGGATCATTGCGTAGGCACCGCATTCGCTGCATTTCTTGCCCGTCATCACTGGCGGCATACTGGGTTCAGTCTCAACGCTCGGCATTACCGGTGGCGCTGTAGTCACTTGATCGAAAACTTTGCCTTGAGTTGCTCGTTCGGTAAGGATTTTCTGAATTGCGAACGCCACTGCGGCCACTTCGGAATCGTGCCACATTGGTACGCGCGTACCATCTGGCTTGGTGTGTGTGCCCAAACATACGGGCCCCCTGTCCCAAGCCACCTTCCGCATATCGCGCAATGCCCTATCCAGAAAGCCCCCCCGCGCAGCCAAGGATGGGGACTACGACGCTCCTCATGGTCATGGTGAGGTTGATTTTCTGAATGTCAGGGTTCCAGCCGATAGTTTCATCGGCGGGCCGGGTCAGGGCTTTGAGATCGCACAGGGGCGTCTTGGACCTGGTCGGATACACCACTGCATGCGCTGTATTGGAGCGGCCGAGAAATCACTGGAACTCATGATCGAACGCGGAATGAATCGCACTGCCTTTGGCAGGCCCTTAATGAACCTCGGCGGCAACAAGGAGCGCCTTGCCGAGGCCAGGATCGCAATCGATCAGGCGCGCTTGATAACACTTTCCGCGGCCTGGAAAATGGACCAGGGTGGTGCGGCCAAGGCCATGACTGAAATCTCAGCAATCAAAGTTATAGCGCCGAATGTGCTGCAAATGGTAGTGGACATGGCAATTCAGATGCACGGCGGTGCGGGACTGACTCAAGACACGCCCCTTGCAGGCTTTTATGCTCAAGCGCGCAGCCTGCGTCTGGCAGATGGGCCGGATGAAGTACACAAAGGCGTGATTGCCAGACTTGAGCTGGCCAGACGTGGTTACACAAGGCCAACATTTGATGCCTCACAGGCTCGTTCGTAATCTGAAGGTCGGTATGCAGTTGGGCGCAACACTGAGTCCGATCCACTTCGATGGTGATGGAGACCAGGATTGCTCCTCGCCTGAAAAAGGGGGCCACGACGGGCAAGGAGACGCCTCACTCCCGATCGCACGAGCTGCGCTGGATCCAGCAACTGCTCCAGCGAAGATTGAGGGGAATGCCCTGCTGACTAAGAGAAGCTTCGCTGAGCCAGTGCAAACTGGCTGGGACAGACTAACCCCCACAATCGGAACAGACGGACGCTGTAGCTATTGACCTATTGGGGGTCTTGCGCGATCCAACCTGCCAGTTCAGGGGCGAACCATATCGACCACCAACTTCATCCCTTTGACTCCTTGCGCAACGGTTTGCACCTGGGAGATCAAATCTCCAGGTTCCGGATTTGCCATACCAGTTTTGCTGATTCGGGCCTCGACCTCCACTTTGGGTGTCATCGAAATGCGCGCCACGGGACTCATTGACAAGGAATCGTCCAGCGTGAATTGCAGCGGCAGCTGAGACACCCGCGCGCGCAACACCGCCACGGGCATGCGTTGCCCGGGTGCGCGGGCAATGATCAGCACAGCATCGTCGGGGCTGACCTTGCCTTGCAAGGCGGGTGACAAAGTCAACTCGCCTTGAACGCTGGGCCCGCTCGCCGCTGGTGACTTTGGGGTCGACACCGGCATCTGTGCCAATGCTGGCAGGCCAGATTTTTCCCGCGCCTCGTTTATGGCGCCTTGCAGTTCCTTGGCATCCTGCGAGTCAGCAGGCAGCAAGGTTAGCAATTGATTCCAGTGCGCGAGCGCCAGCTTGAAGTTGCTTTGCGCCAAGGCCGCAGAGCCAGCCAGCCACAGGGCCATCGGGTTTTGCGGGTCAACCTTGAGGGCTTGATCGATCAGTTGCTGAGGCTTGCCAGTGAAATTGCCGTTGGCATTGGTGGCCACCACGTCGGCGTAGTCGGCCAACAATTGCGCGTCGTTGTTAATGTAGTCGCCGGCTTTTTCATAGGCTTGCTGGGCGTCCAGTGGCCGGCCCATCACCTTGTAAGAGCGGGCCAGCATGGTCCAACCTTTTTTATTGCTCGGATCGGCTTGCAGTTTTTGCGCCAAACTGGCGACCATTTTCTCTACATCTTGCTGTGTAGGATTTGGTTGTTCTGGCGTAATGATCAAGCCATCCGGTTGCCCCAGATACCAATAGATGCCACCGGCCGCCAGTGGCAGGACCAACGCCAGCGCAAGCATGGTTTTTTTCGGTGTGACGAGTGCGCCCAAACGGCTTTCTTCACTGGCTTCGTCGAGCATGCGCCGGCGCAGTTCGTCGCCGGCAGTTTGATGGTCTGTGTCGTTGAGCAAACCGTCAGAAAGGTCGTTGTCAAGTTTGGCTTGCTGGTCGCGGTAGACTGCTGCATTGACGCGCCGGTGCGAGATCTGTTGCTTTTCGCTGCGCCAAAAATAAGGTCGAAACAGCAATGCAAGGGTGAGTACCAGCAGCAGCAGGGCAGATAAAACAAAGCTTGTCATTTCGAGCCGTCCTGCATCAGTTGTTCTGCGGTTTTGAGTTCTTCGGCAGTCAAGGTCGAGGGTGCCGCTTGGATGTCACGCCGGCGGCTACGCAAAAAAAACGCCAAGGCGATCAAGCCACACAACATGCCGACAAACGGGCCCAACCAGAGCAGCCAGGTGGTCGACTTGACGGGTGGGCGGTACAAGACGAAATCGCCATAGCGACTGACCATGAAGTCGCGAATTTCGGCGTCTGACTTGCCTGCCTTGATTTGCTCGCGCAACTCTTGGCGCAGGTCTTTTGCGAGGTCGGCTTGCGAGGCTGCCAGCGATTCGTTCTGGCAGACCAGGCAGCGCATCTCTTCAGAGATGTCGATCAGGCGCTTTTCAACCGCCGGGTCCTGCGCCAGATAGGGCGCCTCTTTCGCCATGAGGGGGCAGAAGGCGCAGGCCAGCAGCAACAGGGCTAAAAGGCGTCTCACGATTGTTTCAACCGATCTATCAAGGGATAAATGGTTTTTTCCAACACTTCAACGGTTACCGGGCCAATCTGTTTGAAGCGAATGATGCCTTGCTTGTCGATGACGTAAGTCTCTGGCACACCGTAGACACCAAAATCAATGCCGACGCGGCCATCCTGGTCGACGGCAGTGATGTCATAGGGATTGCCGCGTTGCGCCAACACCTTGAGCGCGTCCATGCGCGGGTCTTTGTAGTCAAGACCAATCAGCGGCGCTGCTTTGCGTTTTGAAAATGCAATCAACTGTTCATGCTCTTCGCGGCAGGACACACACCAAGAGGCCCAGACGTTCAGCACCCACACCTGACCTTTGAGGTCGGCCGGTGAAAAATGTTGATCGGCCTGAATCAGCTGGGACACCTTGAAGTCCGGCGCCGGCCGGTTGATCAATGGTGAGGGCACTTCCCGGGGGTCGCGCGTCAGGCCCACCGCCAGAAAACCCAGCAGCACAAAAAATAGCAACAAGGGAATGAGAAATTTGGCTTTCATGAGTGACAGACTTTTAGGCGGTGGCGTAGTCTTGCGGTTTGACTTTGAGGCGGTAGCGCCGGTCAAACATGGCCAAGATGCCACCCAAGGCCATGAACAGACACCCGCCCCAAATCCAGTCGACAAAGGGCTTGTAGTACACCCGCACGGCCCAGGCCTGGCCTTCGAGCGGTTCGCCCAGCGATACGTACACGTCACGGCTGAAGCCGGCGTCGATCGCGGCATTGGTCATGGGCATGGACGAGGACGCATAGGTGCGTTTTTCGGGGTTCAGGATGCGGCTGACCTGGCCATTTTTGCTGACCTCAAATTGTCCACGAAAGGCTTGGTAATTGGGCCCTTGTACCTGGTCTACCCCGTTGAGTTTGAATTGATAACCCCCCACAAGCGTGGTGTCCCCGGGCGCCATGCGTACGTCTTTTTCTTCTTGATAGCCACCGACCATGGTGACACCAAAGACAAACACGGCGATGCCCAGATGGGCAACTTGCATGGCCCAAAAGGCCACGGGTGGATTTCCGGATTGGAGGCGCCGCCCCAGTTGCAAAACAGTTGAGCCAGCGACCCAGACCGCCAGGAACACGCCCAGAGCGATCAACCAGGTCCAGTGACCAATCCAAAGGGGAATAATCACGGCAGCAATGACGCCGGCCAACAATGCAGGCCACAGGCGTTGCACGATAGGCTGCCATTCTGCGCTCTTCCAGCGGGCCAAAGGCACCAGAGCCAGAAGCACCACGGCGGGAGCCATGATCGGCACGAAAATGGTGTTGAAGTAGGGCGGGCCGACGGAAATTTTTCCCAGGTTCAGCGCGTCAACCAGCAGCGGATAGAGCGTTCCCAGCAGTACGGAGCTGGCGGCCACGATCAACAGCACATTGCCATAAAGCAGCAAAGACTCACGCGAAAACATACCAAAACTGCCACCCATGGTGACCTTGGGTGCGCGCCAGGCGAACAGTGCCAGGGACGAGCCGACCACTAAGGCCAACAAAATCAAGATAAAAACGCCCCGGCGAGGGTCAGTGGCGAAGGCGTGTACCGACGTGAGAACGCCCGATCGAACCAAAAAGGTGCCCAGCAGCGAGAGCGAAAATGCGCTGATGGCCAACAGCACCGTCCAATTTTTAAAGCTGCCGCGCTTGTCGGTGACGATCAGCGAGTGCAGCAAGGCGGTGCCAACCAGCCAAGGCATGAACGACGCGTTTTCCACCGGATCCCAGAACCACCAGCCACCCCAGCCCAGGGTGTAATAAGCCCACCAAGAACCCAGGGCAATGCCCAGTGTCAGAAAAATCCAAGCCAATGTCGTCCAGGGGCGTGACCAACGCGCCCATGCGGCATCTAAACGACCCGCCAGCAGTGCGGCAATGGCAAAGGCAAATGCCACTGAAAAGCCGACATATCCCATGTAAAGCATGGGCGGGTGGAAAACCAGACCAGGGTCTTGCAGCATAGGGTTCAAGTCTTGGCCGTCTGGGGCGCCCGGCAGTAGGCGTGTGAACGGGTTGGAAGTGAACAGGATGAACAAGATCAAGCCCAACGACACCAGGCCAAGCACACCGATGACACGGGCCACCATGCGCTCGTCAAGCGTGCGTGAAAACTGGGCGACGGCAACGGACCAAGTGGAGAGCAAGAAAACCCACAACAGCAATGAGCCTTCGTGGCCGCCCCAGGTGGCGCCAAAGCGGTAAATCAGGGGCAGTTGTGAATTGGAATGCTCGGCCACGTAAAGGACCGAAAAATCTTTGGCGATAAAACTGTAGGCGAGGGCGGCAAACGATAGCAGCATGAGTAAAAAATGCGCTTGTGCGCTGGGCCGGGCCAGCACCATCCACTCGCGCCGGCCCGTGTCGGCGCCACGCAGCAGCAAGGTACCTTGCAATGCGGCAATGCACAGCGCCAAGATCAGCGCGAAATGACCGAGTTCAGGAATCATGGTGTGTTTCCAGTTTTGCCCTGTTGTGCCTTGTCCAAAGCCTGCTTGGCCTCGGGCGGCATGTAGTTTTCGTCATGCTTGGCCAGCACTTCGCTGGCGATGAATTCACCATTGGCCTCCAACTTGCCATGTATCACGGCACCTTTGCCCTCCTGGAACAGATCGGGCAGGATGCCGGTGTAGGATACCGGCACGTTTTGCACCAAGTCGGTCACCACAAAATGCACGGTCAAATTGTCGCGATGCATCGAGCCGGCTTTGACCAAACCGCCTATGCGGAAGGCCCGGCCTTGCGGCGCCTTGCCCGCGATCACGTCACTTGGAGTGACGAACAAGGCGATGTTGCTGTTCAGGGCATTCAAGATTAACGCCGCTGCGATGGCGATGGCGGCGAGGCCGCCACCAATGACTATTGCGCGTCGGTAGCGAGGTTTCACAGGGTTTCCTGATCGAAATGGTCTGCCAAGGCCTGGCGCTGCAGTGTCTTCAAGATGCGTTTGCGGCGCCGTTGCACCTGGAGCACTTCCAAGGCCATGCCAACCGCGCAGACGCCGAAACTGCCCCACACGTAGAGGGCATAGCCGCCCATGTGAAAAAAAGCCGAGGGTGATCCCCAGTTCATGCGCCCACCTGTGCCAGTTGTTTTGCCCAATCGGTGTGGGCTTCACGTTCCAGCATGATGGCGCGAGCCCGCTGCAAGGCCACGGCAATGCTGTACATCCAGAAGCACAAAGCCATCAGCAACATGCCCCAGAGCATAGTGGTGGCCATTTTGGGCGACTTGCTGAGTGACACCGACGCGCCTTGGTGAAGGGTGTTCCACCAGATGACGGAGAAATAAATAATTGGCACGTTAACCACGCCGACCAGGGCCACGATAGCGCCGGCCTTGTCGGCGCGCCGCGGATCGTCGATCGAGGCCTGCAAGGCGATAAAGCCCACGTACAAAAACAGCAAAATGAGTTCGGAGGTGAGGCGCGCGTCCCAGATCCACCAGGTGCCCCACATCGGCTTGCCCCAAAAGGCGCCAGTCCAGAGTGATAAAAAAGCCATGATCAACCCGGTTGGGGCGAGCGCCTGGGCCATCATGGCGGACAGGCGAGCGTTGAAAATCAGGCCCACGGCAGCCCAGGCCGCCATGACCACGTAGATGAACATGGACATCCATGAGGCCGCCACATGGACGAAGATGATGCGGTAACCGTCGCCTTGCACGGCGTCGGTGGGGGCGACAAATAAACTGATCCACAAACCGGCCAAGCCAAAGACGGCGGCCAAGATCCAAAAGAGTGGCACCAATTTGCCCGCCACCGGGTAAAAGCTGGCGGGGCTGGCAAATTTGAACCAGTTGATGACTCGGTTGTTCATTCCAATGCAATCCTCAAAGCTGCGGTTGTTGCCCAAGGCGCGAAAAACCCTGCCAAAACAAGTAGCGCTGCCAGCAAGCTCAGGTGCCCGCTGGGGCTGCCGCCTTCGATTTGCGCCTGTACCGCGCCCGCACCAAAAATCAGTGTGGGAATGAAAAGCGGCAAAACCAGCAGGCTGAGCAGGACGCCTCCACCACGCACGCCCAATGTTAGCGCTGCGCCGATAGAGCCAATCAGTGACAGCAGGGGCGTGCCCAGCAGCAAGGCAAGCATCAAGACACCCAAGGCTGAACGATCCAAATCAAACTGGATGCCGAGCACAGGGGCTAACAATACCAAGGACAAACCGCAAGTCAGCCAGTGCGCAGCAATTTTACCCGTTACAAGCAAAACCAGGGGGGTGGGGGAAAGTGCCATTTGTTCCAAGGTGCCATCGGCATGGTCAACGGCAAACATGCGCTGCAAGCCCAGCATCGTCGCCAACAAGGCTGCGACCCATAAAATGCCAGGCGCAATCTTGCGCAGCATGGCTGGTTCCGGGCCGATGCCTAGGGGGAAGAGGCTGGTGACGATGACAAAGAAAAACAGCAGTGCCAGCACTTCGCTGAGGCGGCGCATCGCTAACAGCAAGTCGCGGCGGACGATGGAATAAATGGCGTTCACAATTGCAGTATCCGTCCGCCGGGAATATTGATGGTTTGGTGGTTGGTCACTATAGCCATACCGGCGCCCGCCAGGTGTTCGGCCAGTGCCGCATTGAGCAATTCAACAGCTTTGACATCCAGCGCGGTAAAGGGTTCATCCAAAATCCACAATTTCGCTTGACGCGTGGCCAAACGGGCCAGCAAAACCCGGCGTTTTTGTCCAGCCGACAGCACGCGCACGGGCAGATCTTCGCGCCCGAGCAGGCCAAAGCGCTTCAAACTTTGCAAAGCTGTCGCGTCGGCAAGCTTGATGCCGTCAATCGCTGCGGCGAATTGCAGATTTTCCAATGCGCTTAGGTCTTCCTTGACGGCGCCATGGTGTCCCAAAAAGAGCATGTCCTGACGGAAGACGGCCGGATCTTCTTGGATCGATTGGTCGTTCCAGAGAATCTGCCCGGTCACGGGATGCGCCAACCCAGTGAGCAGTCGCAGCAAACTGGTTTTGCCGATCCCGTTTTCACCTTTCACGTGGAGCCATTCGCCGACGCTGACAGAAAACGTCAGGTTGGTAAACAGGGTGCGTTCACCACGGGCACAAGTTAAACCTTCGGCTTTCAGCATTTGTCTGCATTATCCCAGTCGGCCGAGACTGGACTTTGCTTTATTGATCTTGCCCATAAATATGACAACCGTTTAGCTATGCAAGCGGTAGATCTACAGGCTTGTCCCTGCTGAGTAGGGAGGTACAAAGGCGTTTGAGCGAGGCGGCGAAGCAGCGCCAGCGTGCTGGGCGAATGCTACAAAAAGGCATAGACTGTGCTGCGGTGATGTCACATGTAAGGAGAGATGCTCAATAGGTCATGAAAAACGCCTACTGGGGTGTCAGCAGGCGCTTGTTCAAAAAAAAACACCAAAAGAATTGACTCAATCTTCGTCAGGATCGTGGTATTCCTTGGGCAGATGGTGCGCAATGCCTTTGTGGCAATCGATACAGGTTTGGCCAGCTTCTTTGGCCGCCATGTGTTTTTTGTAGGGCAGCTGCTTTTGCAGATCAGCGCTCATGGCGTCAAAGTTGTGGCAGTTGCGACATTCTTGCGACCCGTTGGCCTTCATACGGGCCCACTCTTCGGTCGCCAGTTTGATGCGCTTGGCTTCAAATTTCTCCTTGGTGTCCACGTCACCGGTGAGCTTGCCCCAGATTTCAAAACTCGCTTGCATTTTGCGAATCATCTTCGGACCCCATTCACGTGGCACGTGACAGTCTGAACAGATGGCGCGTACACCAGTGCGATTGCTGAAGTGGATGGTTTGTTTGTATTCTTGATAGACGTTATCGCGCATTTCGTGACAGGTCGTACAGAACTCCAGAGTGTTAGTCATCTCAAGGCCGGTGTGAAACCCGCCCCAGAAAATGATGCCAAAGACAAAGCCGACCACCGAGATCGCCAAAATGGAATACTTGGCGCTGGGGCGGCTGAAGAAGCTCCAGATCCGTTTCAGTATGCCGGGATTGCTGTTCATTATTAAGCTCCAAAGTTTTCTTGCGAGCGCCACCTGGGCATCTCGGCCCCGGTCGATCTAACCCAAGCCTTGGTCAATTGGGTTAGAACGTATAGATGTAAGACACAGTGATCACATTCACCTTGTAAGTGCCTGATTGCTGATTGGTTGGCAATAAGGTGCTTGGGGTGTAGCCGGTTTGATAGGCGTTGTAGTAGTAGTCGTTGGATAACAATGACTGGAACATGTATCCAACCATGACCGTGCTCTTTTTGTCGATCTTGTATTCGCCGCGCAGTTTGAGAGAGATCGTGCGGCTGTAGATCCCGGGTGTATCGCCACATGACAGCGTATTCGGGGTCGCGCAGGTGGACAGATAGGGCACCAGGTTTTGATAGCCGGTGTTGCCGGTTGAGACCGACAAATCAGCGCTGATGTCCAGTTTTCCCTTGAGGAGGCCCTTTTGCCGCACATTCACACCATAGGTTTGGTCGCGGTCGGTCAACCCGGTGGTGAAGATATTCGTAGGTGCCACCAAGGCTGAATAGGTTGCCGCATTGTCGGTCGCGCCGTTGCCGGAAGCGCCAGACGACGAATTAATATAGCGCACCTGTTGGGTGGCATAAAACGATGCCACGCCGTTTTGCGAGTAGTTGTAACTGGTTTCAAAGTTCAAACTGGCCGAATGCCCGTTTTGAACACCCAAGGTGGAATCAAAATAATTGTCTGAACTGTAGCGACCACCCAGGCTGAAACTTAGTTTGTCATTGGCCTGGTAATTCAGCGAGGCCTTGAGCTGATTTTCAATCCGCGAGGCGTCAAAGTACGAGAGGAAACCGGCATAGTTGCTGGCGTTCACTGTGGCGGGCAGGACCGTTGACTGGTCGTTCAAAGCTGTCAAGGCATTGTGGTCCACAGAAGAGTCGCGCTTGGCGTGACTGACTCCAGCGCTGAAGTTCAGGTCGCCGGATTTGAAGCGGTAGTTAAGTCCAAATTTGTCTTCCTTGCTACCCGTAACGATCACGCAGCCAGCACCCTTGGACGAAGCGGCTGGCGTTTGGTAGCTGCTGGCCAAAGTGACCCCGTTACACCACCGGTTGATGTCTTCGTGGGTATATTCCGCGCGCAAGTTTTGGTCTTTGCTCAGACGGTAATCGCCCATCAAATCGAAGTCGGTTTTTCGATTGCTGAATGGCGTGTCTACCTCGGTGCGTTTGCCAGCACCCAAGTCCAGCATGTAATACGCGTTCGAGGGAGAGTTGTTGTCACGCTCGTTCGTCTTGAAGCCGGCACTGAGGGACAGGTTTTTGATTGACTGGTCGGTCAGTTTGAAGTTGACGTTCTTGGTTTCAACCAAGCCATTCAAGGACGCGGAAGGCGCAGGCGACTGCATCATGCTGGGGTCGTTGATGTAAGCGTTGTTCTGTACATTGCGACCATAGGACATGCCGCCAGCCAACTTGGTGGCGGGTCGGAAGTTGTAGCCACCGTTCAGATTCAGCTGGTTTAGGCTGTTGCTTGGCATGGTGCTGAGCGCGTTCGATTGGTAACCGCCGCCCAATGTGGTGGTCGTTGCACCGGTGGTGGCACTGCCTTTGCCAATTGGATTTGGCCAGGACACGCTGTTATAGCCGTCGCGAAATTGCGAGTTGTAATAGGACGCACTTAGGTAGCTCTTGTCGCCGGCATAGTTCAGCGCCAGGTTGAAGTTGTCTGTAAGGTAGTTGGTCGGATTCATCAACATCATGATGGCCTCACCGGCCCAGGTGCCCGCCGCGCCTGCACCGGTTGTCGCGCTGCTGGAGCCTGATGAAATCAGCTTGGCACCGCTTTGCTCGAGGTGGTTGTAATCAAATTGCAGTCCAAGTCGGCTGTTGAAGTTGTAGCCCACTGTAAAGACGGTATTTTTGCGGTTGGTTTCGACATCCCTAGTTTGCAAGTCTCCCAATTGCGCGGCGCTCAGATTGCGCGTGCCGACAGCCGGATTCGGGCTGTTGGTCACTGCGGTCGAATTGATGATTCCGAAGTTGGCCGGCAGCGTGAAAAAATTGCTACCCATGCCACCCAGTAACGGAGTCTGGTAGGAATCGGTGATGTTGTGCTGCAACTCGTCATAGGTGAGTCCCAGCTTCCACTGGCCTTGGTTGGCCACATTGGCGTTCAAGGTTTGCGCCGTGGTCCCCACGTCAACCCCATTGACTCCCCAGCGCAGGGTTCCAGGGTTTTGTCCATAGGCTGTACCTCCGCGGACGTTGAAATTGCCTACGGCGTCGGTGCCAGCCTTGTTCAGGCCGCTGTATTCACCGAATTTGTCTGAGCTTTTGTTCACGTGTACGACACTCAGCTCGACCGTGTTGGTCGGGTTGGTCAGTGCCGCAACATCATCGTCTTGCGCCAGGGCAGCCAATGGTGCCGCTGCCATTGCGGCCAGCGCCGCTTGCACTGACAGTGTCAGCAGGCTTACGGGGAAATCCTTTTTAGTCGAGTACACAGCAATGTTCTCCGTAAACCTTAGCGTTGGAACAGTGCGCCAGCGGGGCTGTTCGAGCCGTGAACCATGACGTGGCAGTTCATGCAAGCACGCCCCGCCTGGTTGGTTCCGGGATTGGCAGGTGCCGTGGCCGTGCCCTTCAATCCGGATTGAATCCCGCCGACCGAAGCCGCATAAGGGGTCTTGCTGTTGTGCGGACCGTCATGGCACTCCTGGCACAGGAAGGGTGCACGCGATTTCAGCAAAGGCGTGATATTCGAACCATGTGGGGTGTGGCAATTTGTGCAGTCTTCAGCCACCGGTTGGTGTTCCCACAGCATAGGGCCGCGTTTTTCAGCATGGCATTGGAAGCAGGTTTCGGTGACCGTGTTCTTCTTTAGCAGTTTCGGACCAGCCGAGCCGTGCGGGTTGTGGCAGTCCGAGCAGACCACTTTGCCTTGCTCAATCGGGTGAGCAGAAATTTTGTGGCTGTCAGCTCGTTGTTCTTTGTGGCAGGTGAAGCAGACTTCGGTCTGGGTCTTTTTTGTCAGCACTGGATCGGTGGGTCTGTGCACCTTGTGGCAATCGTTGCAAGCCACACCATTGTTTTGGTGTTGCGCGCCGTCCCAGAGATTGCGCATACCGCCTTTGTGGCAGGTCAGACATTGCGCCGAACGGTCTCTGTCGTCGGTCTTTTCGTAGACGCCTTTTTTAAACACCACATCCGGTGCCGGGCGCACTTTGGCGGCGGGGTCACCGGCCAAGTGCTTTTCACTGGTGCCGTGACAGGTCTGGCAATTCGGCGTGCGGGCATCGCCGCGCACGCCATGCTTGGTTTGGTAGAGCGAGAGGATCGGGGCCGACTCTGATTCGTCGTGGCAACGGGTGCACACGGCATCTTTCTTCAGCGACTCTTGGGCCAGCGTCTGCTGGGTTGGGCCAATGTCTGGCAGCGGATTGTCTGCAGCGAAGGCCGCGTTGGAGATCGCCAGGCCTGCGTACAGCAGGCCTGCGACCACTAGGTTGCGAAGGCTGATCATGGTGCGCCCCGTTCTCGTGGATCAGAGTTGTTTTTTGAGGTGACCCTATTGCGCCAAGATCCACTGCACCAAATTTTTGATTTGGGCCATGTCCTTGGGCGGATCGGTCTTGACGATCTTGTGGGCTTCTTCATGACCATCCGGGAACTTGGCCTTTTCGCCAGAAGTCACGTGATGGATCAAATGGTCTTCAGCATCGGCCTTTCCCTTGTATTTTTCAGCCACCTTTTGGTAGGCTGGCCCGTCTTTGTCCTTGGAAACCGAGTGGCACTTGAAACAGTTGTTTTGCCGGGCCAGCTCTTTTGCCGCTTCGGCATCAACTGCGGCCTGGGCAGTCGGCGCCAGCAAGAGAAGGGCGATCAAGCCCAAGCTGCTGAGGGACAGGATTTTTTTGATTGAGCTCATCTTTTTCACCTTCTGGTTGCAGATTCCTTGATCTCCGGTGCCCGGCTAGGGTCACGAGAGGACTTGCAACAATGATCGGGAAAAGGGTGGCTTTCCTCAATCGGAAGGGGATGAATCGAGAATGGCCGGATGTCCTACTAGGGGTAGGAATATTCCCATGGTCGGGATAGGGAACTCAGCTCTGCCGCGTCAAGGACGGGTGCCGTCGATCAATTGATGCTCAATTGCGTAGCGGACTAGGTCGACCTGGCTGCCCGCGTTCATTTTGTTCAGAATATGCGATTTGTGCGTGCTCACCGTTTTGATGGAGAGCGACAGCTTTTCGGCAATGTCGGTCAGACTTTCTCCGCGCACGATATGGTTGAACACTTCAAATTCACGGTCAGACAAACTGGTGTGTGGTGGCCCGTCGTTGTGGGAGGAGACATCTGTCACCAGCAACTCAGCCACCTTGGGGCTGATGAAGACACCGCCGGCGGCAACTTTGCGCATCGCCGGCAAGATCAATTCGCTATCACCTTCCTTGGACAAATAGCCCGAGGCGCCTGCGCGAATGGTGCGCACGGCGTACTGCTCCTCGGGGTGCATGCTGAAAATCAAAACAGGCAGGCGTTTGCGCTCGGCCTTGATGAGCTTGATCAACTCGACGCCGCTGCGCCCAGGCATGGACAGGTCAAGCACGACCAGGCCCCAGTCTCGGGCGCGTACCAAATCCAGAAGAGCGTTGCCATTGGCTGCCTCACCGCTCACGACCAGGTCGGGCGTATCGGCCAGGATTTTTTTCAAACCATCGCGAATGATTGCATGGTCGTCGGCTACCAGGACGTCGATTTTAGTCATGTCGAAACTTCCGCATCGTCACGCAACGCCGACATCGGCAGGCGCACTTCAAGGTGGCAGCCGCGGCTATCGCTGCCTTTGACCGTGAACTGACCGCCCAACTCAGTGGCGCGTTCGCGCATGCTGAGCATGCCAATGCCGCCTGGATTGGGGCCGGGCTTCAGGCCGCAACCATCGTCATCGATCTGTAGCACCAGGTCTTCACCATCTTTTAGCAAACTGATCTGCGCATGCTCAGCCTGTGCATGACGCACGATGTTGGTCAATGCTTCCTGCACGATGCGGTAGAGCGCGATGACCACGTCTTCATTGCGCACCAGATTGCCCGCTGGCATGTTCAGGGTGATCGACAAACCACTGCGCTTGGACAACTCGGCCACATGCCAGGTCACGGCCTCCACAAAACCCAGGTCGTCCAGAATCGGCGGGCGTAGCTCGGAGGAAATGCGGCGCACCGAGGCAATCGCACCGTCCAACTGCTGGCGCATGGCATCGATTTCCTTGACTTCGGCGCCGCGCCCGTCCTTGATGCGGGAACCCAGCCACGACAAGTCCAGCTTCAGTCCGGTCAGTTGCTGGCCCAAGTCATCGTGCAATTCGCGTGAAATGCGGCCACGTTCTTTTTCGCGCACAGATTGCAGAGTGGCAGACAACGTGCGCAATTGTTGGTTCATCTCTTGCAGGCTGGCTTCTGCCTGGCGTTGCTCGGTGACATCGCGAAGAACTGTGGTGAACTGAACCTGACCATTGACCAGGGTGCGTGAGATGGCGGACTCTATGGGGAATTCGACGCCATCGGCACGCAGTCCGATGATTTTGATGTGCGGATTTGTGTGCGGTAGGCGCTGTGGCTGGTCGCGAAATCTGTGCAGGTGTTGGGTGTGCGGTTCGCGCAAACGCTCAGGTATCAGATTTTGCAGCGGTTGGTTCATGGCCTGCTTTGAACTGATGCCGAACATGCGCTCTGCAGCAGGGTTGAAGAGGACAATCTCATGGTCTTTGTTGACCGCAACGATGGCGTCCATCACCGAATTGATGGTGTGCTGGTAGCGGTCATTGACGGCATTCAATTCGCTGGACAAGGCCTCTTCGCTTTTGAGCCTGTGCACCAGCGTGGCGGCAGCCAAGCCGATAAGGACGCTGACCATGATCGCTCCCAGGCCGATCGGAATGGCCGTTTCCCGCCAGACCGCCAGGGTGTTTTCGACTTCGTTGGCCACGCTCACGAGGAGCGGGTAATGCGGCACGGGCCCCACGGCATAGACCATGCGATCGCCGTTTCCGCTGCGATGGTCAAAAATGCGTACTGCACCGCCCTTGCCGGGCAAGGTCTCGTTGCTCATTTCGGGAACCTTGGCGCCAATCAGGTTGGCGCGGTGTGGCATGCTGGCAATCAAACTGCCATCGGCCATGAGGATGGACACGGGTCGGGCGTATTCCAGGTTGACCAAGTTGTAAAGCTTTTCAAAGCTGGTAAGGCTGACCTCGGCGACCACGATGCCGCGCAACTGTCCGTCCGCACTGAGCAGGGGGCGCGCCAGATGCAGCGCAAGTTCACCGTCCACTTGAGCGCTTACCGGCTTGTCGATAAACAGCGGCAATTGCGGATCATGTTTGAATGCCTGAAAGTAGTCACGGTTTTGCACTCCGAGATGCGTGAGATTTTCCATTGAGGTGTTTGTGACCTCGCCCTCAGGGCTGACGATGAACATACGGTTGATCAATCGCGAGCCCGTAACACGGGCACGCAGCAGCAGGTGCACCGGTTGGCTGTCTAAGGTGAACTGGCTGCCATAACTCGATTGAATGCGCTCTTGCACCGCTTGCAGGACCTGGTCGATGGCGCTGAAGTTCTGGTCAGTTTCCGCCGTAAACATTTGCGTCAGGCTCACGGTTTCCAGATTTGCGTGGTTGATCTGGCGCTTGCGCAAATCAAGCAGCAGTGCGGTCGTCGATCCGATGACCATCACTACAGCAAGGGTCGCCAAAGCAACGATGGCTTTTGTCGGGTTAAATTTCAATGCCATGTCTTGGGGCTGGCCCTATCGGGCCGGGGTGCAGTGATACGCACTGTATGACAGGATTCTAGGCGCTGCTGAAATTTGCTCCAGCCAAGCGGATGAAGCACAACCCGTATCCATGCACACGGGCTAACATGTTCAGGGCATTGGCTGCAGAGTGGTTCAGTGCCACGGTGCAGCCACAAACCTCGTCACAAAGCAAAACGCCCACTGATTAGTGGGCGTTTAAACGATGCACCCAAAGGTCGCAATTCCACGACGTTTCAAGACCATTGGGTCGATTTTCCCAATGGTCCTGAAATCGAAGCGATTTTGAATTAACCCAATGGTCACAAATCGTTGGTGCCCAAAAAACATGGGCACGACTTGGGCACAGGATGGGCACAAACTGGGCACAAAACAAAAAAGGCCCACCGAAGTGTGCCTTTGCTGTCGTGGAACCTCACGTATCTATTGGTTGCGGTGGGTTATGAGCTGACTTATAGCGCTGCGAATCTGCATTGGTCGCATATTTTCGCAAGTGAGGGCAATAGGCTTCAAATCCTATATTTCCATTACAAATCAACAACTTATCTGCTTTCAATTTGTGACGTACTTCGCCTACTAATATCTGTTGCCATCTTGCCTGTCACAAATTCTCTCCAAGAACGTAGCGCCGTGGACACCCCAAACAATCTGGAATGGGACCATTGGGTTAGCTGTTCACACTAGGCCCGGGATTTCGTAAGTCCCATCAGGCCGCCTTCAGGTACATATCAATATGCATGGACGAGTACGGGCAGAACACCCCACCGCCCTCCGTGCGCTCTAGCATTCCAAGCTCTGCCAAGACGCCAATGTCCTCGTGCACCCGCTTGACATCACGACCAACCAACCGAGCCAGCTCCCTTACAGGGAGTTCACCTTTGCCCTGTGCGGCGCGTACGATTTCCCAGCGCTTTTCTGAAAGTTGCCCAAAGAAATGGCCTGGGCTTTCAAAGTTCAGCACCTCACCCTGATACTGATTTGATTGAGCCGCCTTGGCCATTGCGCGCAAGCCGCCCTTCCAGTCGGGCTGCATGGTGATGGTGAGATAACGCTCGTTCATGAAGTTCTCCTGGCGGCAACGGCCGCAATAAAGTCCTCGACCAATTGCTCTACGCCCCTGAATGTGTACGGCACTTCTGTGCCGTCAAGGTGGCAGTGGTCGCCCTTCCCGCGCTCATTGTCGAAACCCACGACCCGAATGCCGTTCACTATATATACAGCGCGGTACTTGTAGCCGTGGTCAGTGGGCGGTACGGGTTCCGGTACCTTCCAGATCACGACCTCCAGTATCGCGCCATCCGGCGTGATGTCTTTAAAGCGTGTGATCAATTGCGCCGGCATTGTTGGCATTATTGCCAACAATGCGACTTGTTGTCAAGATTGCCAACAGCCAGCCATGGCCAATCGGGTCTCGCGCAACATGAAAACAACGGGTAGTTGACGCCATGGGCCTGACAATCACTTTTCAGAAGTTTGTGACGACACAAGACTCGTAACAAAGCAAAACGCCCGCTGATTAGTGGGCGTTTACTTGCAAGGCTTGCACCTGCTGTATTGGTTGCGGAGGCTAGATTTGAACTAACGACCGGTTATGAGAACATTTTCGCAACCCTGTACTTGTACAGCGTTAGTTGCGGGCATTTGATCTAAATTGTTGATTTCATGGAGTTTTTCAGTTTTTTGACTGTCTTGCGCTAGCCTATTGATCCCCAGCAATCACGAATGGCCTCTATACAAGATCGTCCTAGCCCAATATCAAGTCGTTCAGCCACGACCATTGGGCGTCTGTGACAAGCCTGTCCTGAATTTTGTGTGGCATTGTCCTCCCGGGCTATGAGAACAGTTCCGCGTGTGTTCCGCTGCGAACGAACACGACCATGCTGGTCTTGCCAGTTTCGTCAAGGCAATAGACCAAGAGGAAGTCCCCACCAATGTGACACTCACGATGACCCGCCCATTCACCGCTAAGTGGATGATCCAGCCACTCTGGCGGAAGCGGCCCGTCGTTGGCCACAAGAAGCGCCATCGCTTCTTTTAGTTGGTTCAAGTTATACCTGCCAGAATGAGACAGGCGCTTCCAGTCCTTGAGGAATTCTTTGGTGTAGTCCGAAGCGCGAGGCAGATTTGCCCGCTTACTTGCTGCTGGCTTTTTCGATGTCATCAATCAGGGCTTCTGCGGTAGCGAATCGAGCACGGCGCTTCTTGATGATCTCGCCTGCTTCAGCCATGGCAACACGGCTGGCCGCGTTGGGTGCCTTGATTGCAAATGGCAGCTCGTTGTCGGCGACTACACGGGTTAGGAAAACGCGGATTGCATCGGATACGGTCAAACCCATTGCCGCCAGCGTTTGCGCGGCCTGGGCCTTGACGTTCTCGTCCACGCGGACGTGAACCATAGTGGTTGTAGCAGCCATGATGGCCTCCTAAAAGATCAAATTGAGATACATTGTATCGCAAATGATCAGCTTTAGTGTAAGCATGGCAGCGCAGCTTTCAGGCCCCCAAGCCCGAGTTGGCGTTCAGATTCAGAGTTAATTCCGAATAATTCTATATGGCTTGTTATTTCAAGGCATATGCCGTAGAATAGGTCCATGAACACAGAATCACCGCCCTCCAGGTCCAAAATTACCCTCCGGGTTTGGACACCTATATATAGGGCACTGGTTGATCGAACAGACAAAGCGCTGATTCGCCGGGATCAGCTGATCGCCCGTACGCTGGCACTTGAGTTGCCACGGATACGTGAGGAGCTTCCCCATCCCAATTCAGACAGAGCCTACCAATTTCTTGAACAGGGCCGCAAGGCTGTTTTTGCTGGCAAATATGGTTCAACCCAAATGTCGCTGGCGCTGACCCCTTCGGTTGCACAAGCCCTGGAGGATGTTTGCCGTGAAAAGAATATCCCCCGCGAAAACCTGCTGAACCGCCTGCTGATGCTGCTGGGTGCAAGTGGCGACTACGTCAATGAAAATTTCTGGATCACGAGCTCAAAGTGGAGAGACCGAACGCCTGAGGAGGCTGGCACGGAATGGGACGCGCGGCACCTTGCTTCAAGTTTTGCTGCAAAGGAGTTCTACGCCGAATCCTTTGACAACGCCTTTTCGCCACTGGGGCGCATGGAAACGGTTTTGGAAGACCCACTTGGCCGTTACCGCGCCCTGCTGGGCGAGCTATATGACGGGTGCCACGGCGGTTCGACTCCCCAGATGCAGGAGCAGTTGGTACGAACCCGATATGAGTTCACCCCCTTTGGAATGATCTCGGAAAAAAACGACGACCTGTTTGCACTGTCATGCTATTTGGCGGACGAATCGCTGGAACTGGAAGAGGGCTACGCATTGATGGCGCCCAAGCGGGGCAAATGATTTACACCCGGAAAGACTCCCATGACCATGACCCACCACGCACACATGAGGGCGCAGCAACGCTGCATCCCACCGCTGGTCATTGACTGGCTGCTTGCCTACGGCAAACGTGAGCCGTCACATGGCGCAGAGCGCATCTGCTTTGACAAGCATGCACGCCGGGAGCTGGCGCAAGACGTCGGGGAACCCGTGGTCAAGCTGCTTGGCCGATATCTGAACACCTCCATCATCTTTGACCCACCGACGGGCAGCATCATCACTGTGATGTGGCGCCACTAGTTCCTCTCAGGAGAAAAATGCTATGACCCTCCCCTACCTTGTAGCTGCCCGTCAACTGGCCGCCGCTGCCCGGGCCACCCTTCCGGAACAAATACTTGCTGCCAGCGGCCGTGTTCTCTACTCGCCCGCAAGCACCTTGTCTGGAAAGTCACCCATTTATTTCCTGGGGCTCAATCCAGGCGAGGATGAGGCTGGCGCGGAACAGCACAACCGGACGACGGTCGAAGAAGACCTTGAGCGCCTGGCAACTGACAAGATTGCCCAGCACGCCTACCTGGATGAGAAGTGGAAGAACGCCAGCGCGGGCATGGCTCCCATTCAAATGCGAGGCAAGCAGGTGTTTTCAATCATCGCTGGCGAGGATCAAGCTGAGGGGCTTACCCTGCTTAGAAATACGCCGGTCAGCAACTTCATTTTCCGCCGGTCACCATCGGAAGCGGCATTGAAACAGCACACTGGCCTTAAACCGCTTGACCTGGCCAATCTCTGTTGGCCTTTGCATGACGCAGTCATCCGCCACGCGGGGATAAAAATAGTGCTCACGCATGCGGTCGGCATTGCCCGCGAGTTCGCAAACTCAAGAGGGCTTGGCTTGGGCCATCAACGTCCTTCTGGCTGGGGCGGCACATTGAACACCCTCTATGCGTGGGATATGGCCGGTGGTGTGCGCATGCTGGCTATCCCCAACTTGTCACGTTATAGCCCTGGCGGCCAACGTACCGAAGCACTCGCAGCATTCTTCAAGGAATTTGCTCCTGCAAGTTCTACGCTGCACTGACCCGCCAATCAACTGGAGAATGGAGTCCGCCATGTCATCAGACGCAAAATTTATCTTCTACGAGGACAAGGGTGTCCTCTATGAGCCCGATTGATCGGCGGTGGTGTTGCGAAGTAGGCAGTTAAAGAGTACCTCAAGAACCTCGCCGAGACTGCCACCAAAAAGGCAGGAAGCAAGTTCAGCCCCCTGACTTGGGCGACTTTTCTTACCGACCTTGCAGGCAACGAATGGCACTCAGCGATGGCCAAGGCATCAATGACCGGAATCTTATTGGCTGACCTGATCTCCAGGACACCCAACAAGCGCTACATTCTCGTCGGGCATTCCCTGGGTGCACGAGTCATCTACTACGCGCTGGAAGCACTTTCAACCCGTACTTCTCGTCCTGTGGTTAAAGACGTGATCTTGCTGGGCGGCGCTGTTGGGGCTGAGGATGAATTGGGCTGGAGTAACGCAGCCAAATCTGTGTCGAGGCGGATCTACAACTGTTATTCAACTAACGATGCTGTCCTTACCTACGCCTACAAGGGCGCCAACGCCTTACTCAGTAAGCCAATTGGAATCATGCCCATCGTTGCGGAAAGCAGAAAAATTGAGAACTGGGATTGCTCTGAAATGATCGATGGTCATATGGCATGGAAGCCCCTGTTTGGTGAGGTGCTGCAAGCGATTGCGTACAAGCGACCATAGGTGTAGGGCAGAGCGTTCATCAAGCCGAGGGGAACCCATCTGTTACTGGCACAACGGTAATACGAACCCAATAGTCATAAGCCTGAGTTGATTCAGGACCATTGGGCGAATTTCCCGATGGTCCTGACATCGCAGGATTTCAGGATGAGCCCAATGGTCACAAACCAAGAGTGCCCAAAAAGGATGGGCACGGCGTGGGCACAGGATGGGCACAAACTGGGCACAAAACAAAAAAGGCCCACCGAAGTGAGCCTTTGCTGTCGTGGAACCCCACGGATGTATTGGTTGCGGAGGCTAGATTTGAACTAACGACCTTTGGGTTATGAGCTGTCTCATTGACCTTAGTCTTTAACAGGTCTTGCGCCACCGCCTAAGGATGGTGTCCAAAACTCACAGCCGAAGCGGCTGCAAACACCGGAATCCCGCATCACGGAACTGACGGGTTCAATTTCAATGGAATTTGCGCTCCAGCCCTCGAAATCCCGGCGTTATTG
>Ga0007834_1000113_pt1 | contig 29869 bp, 33 predicted proteins | sample CryBogCBE06Nov07_FD_71233 | JGI IMG/M metagenome (GOLD analysis project Ga0007834, IMG submission 71233) | Freshwater microbial communities from Crystal Bog, Wisconsin, USA - CBE06Nov07 | ecosystem: Environmental > Aquatic > Freshwater > Lake | place: Crystal Bog, Wisconsin, USA | collected...
GTTTGCCGACCCAACCGGCAAGCCGCATTGAGGAACTGCTGCCTCATCGCTGGTCAGCAGCCATCTAACTCCGCTCATTACTGTCATCGCAAGTCAATGTGACTTGGCCGGACGTTTACGCGAGGTCTTCGCCGATTCAACTTCCAGGGTCAGACGGGCTACTGGCTCCGGGAGGCTAGCAAGGCATTGAGAATCTGCGACCAACACGGAATTGCGGAATAAACCAACGTCCGCTTTCGGGGGGCATTGCGGTCTTCTGGCGACTCGGATTCATAGCTGGACAGCAGACATTCAATTCCTGCCCGCCGGACGGGTACGTTGGACAGCCAGAATAGAGCAATTGATGCCGTTTGCAGTGGCGGACAGGCCGCCCTATTTCTGCTTTAGAGCGAATAAGGCGAAGAAAACAACTTTTAAGAGAAAACATCAAGCTGATGTCTGATTGAAAACGGGTAGTCCATCGCTTCGGTCAAACATCGATTGACGTTGAGCATTTCTGCTTAGCTCATTTCAACTTGCCAAGCGCCCTACGCCAAGGCCTGCACGTCATGGCTCTGAAACATGGGGACTTTTTGAAACCAATTTTCCGGTGTGCGACATGTACATATTCAACAGCCACTACGCCAAGACTCAGCAGCCTGTTCAGCACCTCGATATTCTTACTCTTAATGTACTTTCGATCCCCAATTAAATAGACAGCATCACGTGCGCGAGATATGGCCACGTTCATTCTGCGTGAATCAGCATAAAAGGCTGCCGAGCCGGTTGTGCGTACGAATGAGAAGAAAACTATGTCAGCTTGACGTCCTTGGAACGCATCAACTGTATCCACTTCGACGGCCAAGTACTCTCTGATTTCGAGCTTGTTGATCGCTTCTCTCAGCGCCCGGCACTGTGCCCGATAGGGCGTAATAACAGCCACACTCAGTTTGCGTTGCTGGGATTTAGTCGCTTTTTGTTTACGACGGGAACACATCTCGACCAAGCTGTTTGTGATGATTTCGACTTCGCGTTGATTTTCAAGCACACCGCCATGCTTGATGGGAATTCGATAGCCGCGAGAATCGTATGTGAACCAGCCAAAGTGCGTGAAATCGTGATCGGTATCTTCACGGTGATGTCTGAGGGTTCCATTGTAGAAGTTCGTTGAAATGAAAGATCCGATGTGGGGCAACATGCGGTACTGCTTGCTCAGCTGGCCTTTCATGGTGATCGGAAGGTGCTCGAAGATCTTGTCGATCACTCCGTCCTTGATGAGCCGGGCTTTTGCCTCGGCCAGGGTATTCAATGCGTCACTCTCTTCTTCGCAGAACGTCGGAGGCAGCTGCTTGTGATCCCCTACCAATATGCACTTGCGACCAACGCACATGGCCATGATCCACTCGGGCAAGGTTGCCTTAGAGCATTCATCCACGATGACCAGATCAAAGTCTTCGCTGTCTTCGTCCAGCAGGTGGTCGATCTGGTTGCACGTGACGCCAATGATTTGGTGTTTGTCCGCCAGGTTCTTGAACTGCCAGCGCGGCACCTTAACCTCTCCATTCGCGACTTCACCTTGTTCGAGGACGTTGTAGAGCACGTTGGTCAGCTTCGGGGCGAATTCCAAGGCTTGGTTCCACACTTCATTTGCGCGGATCTCCGCAGCCGTTCCTTCGGTGTGTTCAGATTCGTACTCGGTGATGGCGTAGCGCGGATAGCGCATCGTCTTCGACTGTATGGCCTCGTCACCGATAAGGCATAGACGGTCCAAAGCGTTATCGACAGCCACGTGTGTTTCAGAAGTGACCAGGATGCGCGCGTTCGGCTTCGCTTTCAGCGTTTGCAGAATGATCTCCACGATTGCGGTCGTCTTACCCGTGCCTGGCGGGCCTTGCAAGAAGTACAGGTCCTCTGTGGCCATCGCCGCCTTGATGAAATTAAAGGCGTTGTCTTTGGTGTCGCTGTACCCCATCTGGATGGGCGCATTGATCACCAGCCCCATATTGTCGGCAGCCATCACCTGGGAGGCTTCTTCAATAATCTCCTTGACCTTACGCTCGGCCTCTTTGGTCAGCGGGCGGCGCTGGCGGTTCTCGTCGGTCCCGTTGAATCCAATGTTGTCACCATCTTTGGAGCTTTTGTTACTGTAGTAGTGCAGCAGGCGGTTGTGATTGATGTTGCTGTTGGCTCCTTGGCGGAAGCGGATAAGGTACTTGATCTGACGCTCATACTTGACGCACGTTTGGCGATCATGTTCGGATAACTCCAGGACTTTGGTTAGGTACTCCAGCCAGTCATCAAGGTGATCAATGAAGTCGAAGACGCGGCCTTCGGGCATGGATTGAGGCTGTTTGAAAATGTTCGCGTGATCCATCTCAGTTGACCGTGGCTTTCAGTAGAGTCTCTACGCCGGCTGGATTGTTCAAGCCGAGTTTGATCGTGATGCTGCGGATCAGCTTGGGCTTGGCCTCATCTTCCACTACAGGGATGGGAAGTACGATGGGCTTGCCGATGATCTCTTCCACAATGGCCATATCCGAGTTGATGGAAAGCACACCCATGTTCACGTCGGCCATGTTGGCTGAAAACAGTGCATCGAGTGACAGCAAAATTCTGGATTTGGAGAACTGAGGCAGAGCGCACAGGAGCTGGTCACGTGAGGTGTAGCCAAGGCGCACTGCGTAGCAAACAGCCAGAATCGACTCTTTGAGATTGCGCTTGCGCCAATGGAAAGTGATTTCAGTTTTCATTTGGAGGCTTATCTGCTATGGTTCTTGAGATCGTAGTGCTTGCGGCGGTCTTCTCGGGTACTGACCCCGATGGCGCGATACACATCGAAGTCTTTGCCCATACGGAAGATCTCGACAATGCACCGAATGCTCTCGTCCGGCCGCAGTGAGGCGAACTTGTTCAGCATGTCTTTCACTTCACTGACACGTGCATATAGCTCTTTCCGGGCAACTGTGATTTCATGGCGTCTCTCACCGACTTCTTGGCGCTCGCGGAATAACTTTTCCCGTGTGGCCTTGTCTTCATTGAAGGTGGAGTAGTCACCGCTCTTACGGTTTTTATCAATTTTGGTGCGTATTTCTTGAAAGTCTTTTGACAGATCATTGAACTTGTCTTGGACTTCTTTCTGAATATCTGCCGTGCGTTTGTGCACAGTGATCAGCTTTGGGACGGTTACCATGCCTTCGATTTCGGCGATCCAATTGTTGGCCAGCCTGCTTTCTGTAGCGGCAGAGCCAAAGTGATCACTGAACCTATCATTGATCTCACCAAAGAGTTCACTGCACTTTCTGTATTGGTCGTTGAGTTCGGTCTTGTGCATTTTGTGCTTCTCAATGAGTTCTCGCGAAGAACCATTCAACTTGTCACGTTCGTAGAGCAACTCCTTGATCTCCGCCTGGATCGTCCTGGAATGGCTCTTCAAACGACTTAGGTCGTGACGGATATGCTCGCTGCTGCTCTTTTGGCTGTTGCTCACTTGGCGCTCGGTGTGCTCAACGAACGCGGAGCTAACGAGGATGGGTCGCTCTTTAATCATGTGGTGCCACTCGTTGCGTTCATTACGCTGAGTAAGCTTGTTCAGTTCCATTTGCAAGGCACTAATGAAGTCCAGCAAATGGAACTTAGTGGTGATGTGTTCGGATAGCAGTTGAATCTTCTGCTCAGCGATAGATGTGTTCATCCATGAGTCAAAGCAGACAAACATCTTGTCTTGGAAGTCACCCAGATTGGACGCATAGGATTCCGCCAAACCCAGTTGCTTATTCATGAACGCAATGAATTCGTTTAGATCGGCGTCGCGCTTCTTCTTGTACGCTGCGACCTGGGCCCGGTAATCATCGGCCTGAGCCTTCAGGCGCTCCATTGCAGCCTTCTCGTGCTGCTCTACTTCGCGGATCAGTGCGTTTGTCTTTGACGTTTCTTTTTCTAGCGTGCGACCGCAGAAAAATTGCACTATTGCCTTAAAAAACATAGTGATTACGCCTGCAGCAAGAACTCGTATGCCTGGTCGAATCCAGTGGTTGCGGGAAGGATCAAGTCGACCCGATCCTTTAGTGCTCTATCGAGCTGCAGCTTGAGCTGGCGATCCTCAGCGCTGTTGGACAGTCCTTGATCGACCATCGCGTTCAGGTGTTCGATTTCCTTCATGTACGAGTCGATTCGGACCTGGGCCTGTTCTTCCTTCTGCTTTTCGGCGGTAATCGAGTTGGTCTCGCATTGATACTGCTTGATCACAGGGGTGAACAACAGATAGTTCAACTCCAGATGCTTGTCTAGGCTGGTGCGCATTTCACCGATTTTGTCAGCTGCTTGGGTGATAACTTCGCGCTTCGCTTGCTCGTACTGCAGGTCCATTGCGTGGATCTGGTACTTGAACTGCTCCATCATCTCTTCCATCTGCCTGCGCTCTTCCTGATCGATCTGATCAAAGCGACTGTACATGTCAGCTTGGATGGATTTGAGCTGACCCTTGCGGGTGCTGTACTCGGAAAGCAAAGAGATCGTGCCGGTGAATGGGATGCAATCGGTCCAGACGAACCTGCTTTCCGACAAAGTGCCAACCGATGTTGCGTACTGGGTTAGCGTAATTTGCCCAGATTCAAGCTTGGCAGCAGCTTCCGTGACGTCCTTGATCGCGAACTTGGACCCAACACTCTGGAAGTGGCCAACAAACGATCCAATCGCAAGCGAGAACCCGATGGCGAACACCGCGCCGAGAGCGATAGGTCCGAGAGCGCCCAAAGTCGTTCCAAGTACCGCTGTGGATGACACGCTGGATGCAATGAACTGCCCAAGGAACGCGGACGCTGGCGCTGCCAGTCCTGTGGCGCAGGTAGTACCAACGATCTGAATGGTGCTACCGATGGAGAACGATGCGAACTCGATGCTGTCGATTTCACTGTTGCAGAACTTGTAGAGGTTTTCGCCAAGCGAGATCGCGATGGCCGCGGTTGCCGCAGCCACGTTTCCTTTGGTCAACTGCTGGCCAATGCTCCCCCCGAGAGACGAAGCACCGACCTTGGCAGTAGCACCACCTGCAGCTTTAGCGGCGGTTCTGGAGGCTGCTTGTGTCGCGGCATCAGCCATCATCTGGCCAAGGTGCTGCACGCCGGTGACAGCTACAGCGCGGCCAGCCCCTTTAAGTGCGCTGAACACGATGTTCTGTGCCGCCTCCATGCAGCGCTCTTTGGTCATCGGCTCGTTGCTGCTCAGAATACCGTACAGCTCGCCTGCTGCGGCAAATGTGGCTCCCGACAAGGCTCCAGACTTAGCGGCATTGCGGTACTGCATGCCATTGAACTCTGCTCTGACCCGTGCAGTTTCCTTGTAGTCTGGCTCCTCACCCTTTTCTTTTGCCTTCTTGGCCAGCTCTTCAGCGCTGCCCTCGCCCTTGCGATTGAGCCCTGTGCTTTGGATGTTCTGGTCGTCGTTGGAAGAAATCTCAGCGGTAGCCTTGTCTGCCGTGTCTTTGTAGCTATCGGCGACTTCAGGACGGTTTCCCTCTGCCTTGGCTGCGCGTTTGGATGCGGCGTCCTTTACATCCTGGACCTGGTCCTTAGGGACCACCTTCCCCACGGTGTCGTACTTCTTTGGGGACAGTGCTGCAGCTGTGGAGTCCCCATCCTTATAGAACTTCACCTGATAATCGTGGCTACCGCTTGGAGTGTTCACACGAATATCGGCCACAGGGTCATTGACCTGGCCGACATTGAGCGTAGCGCTGTGGTTGAGCTGCCCCTTGGCAGCTGCTTCAATGTTGAATGAGCCCACATGGTGAGCTTCAGCAGTGAACCCTTGCTGGATATCGATCAATTGATTGGTGAGGTCACCGCTTTTGGCACGGACCGACTCCATGATCTTTGTCTTGTAATCAGCTAGGGCTCTGTTGAGTGCATCACCCTGTAGCTGGCTGAAGCCTCCGATAGCAAAGGAGGTGCCAAAATCTACACTCTCCGATCTACGCTTGGAGATCTTATTTTCTTTGGGAGGCATAAATGTCTCAAAAAAATTAAAGGGAGCATTGACTCGAAAGCAGCTAGTAATAATAGTGGGAAAATAATAAAGTAGGTTTTAACCCTCAGTAAAAATGTGGGAGCAGTGCTAGGCTAGAGATTTTTTGACCGCGCAGGGCTTGCACTGAAGGCTTATGGCCGCTTTGATCTTGACTGCGAAAGCCCAGACCAAATTCCGCTTAATTTCAGCTATCGCTGAAATCCCGACTCCCACCGCTCATTCAGAGCCATCCCTTAATAGGATGAACCAGTGCGCGAAAACGCGTGTGGAAATTGATCTGTAAAGCGGTCATTCGTAAATGCCCGCAACTGGCCCTTATGGATAGCTATCCATAATACCCATTATGAGAAGCCCCCAGTTATGAGAAGTTCAGGGTGGGGGGTAGTCGGGTAGGCCGCGCCAGCGCTTGCAATGCGCGTAGCGACGACGCGCTGCACTGGACATAAATCTGCAGCCGGTGCGCCAATGAAGGTCCCACTTTTGGAGACCGTCATGATCAAGATCCCTGCTTTGCAGCCGTCCCTGCGCGCCTGGCTGCTCGAAGGCCCGCTGTCCGCCCACGTTCCCGCCTACGTTGCGAGGCTGAGACGTGGCCGCTACTCCCCCCACACCTGCGAGCGCAACTTGAACGCGCTGGCACATTTTGCGCATTGGCTGTCGATGTGCCACCTGTCGGCGCACATGCTTAACGAAGGCTGCATCGACCAATTCCTGAGGTACCACCTGCCGCGCTGCGACTGCCTGGGCGGCGCGCTGCGCACGCCCAACGAGGCGCATGCCGCGCTGGTCCCGTTGCTGGAGATCTTGCGTCTCGAAGGCGTCATTGCTCGGCCACCCGCAGCCGCCGGTCCCATAGCCGACGAGCTTCGCAGCTATGACGCCCACATGTGCGATGCGCGCGGCCTGGCGCCCGGAACACGCACCGGTCGGCTTCGCATCGTCGAACGCCTACTGGTGTCCAAGTTCGCCGGGCGGCCTGTTGTCGTCGGCGAGCTTCGGACCGACGACATACGGCAGTTCATCGCCGAGCAGCTCGATGCCCTGGACACTATCAGCAACGCCACCACGATCGCGTCCACCCTGCGGGCCTACCTGCGGTATCGCGCAACCTGCGGCGGTGCAGTGCAGCCACTGCTGGCCGCCATCGCGTCCCCCGCCCACTGGAGCATGGCGTCGCTGCCGCGAGCGCTCAAGCCTGAGGAGGTGGATCGGCTGTTGAGTTCGTTCACCTCTGCACTGCCTTCGCCTCACCGTGGCTACGCCGTCGTCCGCCTGGCGCTCGACCTGGGACTGCGCTGCATCGAGATCAGCCGGCTGCAGCTGGCCGACATCGACTGGCGTCAGGGCACGATCACCCTCAAGCGCACGAAGTCGCGACGCCAGGATCTCCTGCCGTTGCCGACGAGCACCGGCCGGGCGCTGGAGGCGTATCTGCGCCACGAACGTCCCAAGACGAGCGACGAGGCAGTGTTCGTGCGCCGCTTGGCACCGCATGACGAACCCATCGGCGTCGATGCCATCCGCCGGATTGTTCGTGACGCATTCCGGCGCGCGGGAATCCCACATGGCCGCGGCCACGCACTGCGCCACACCGTGGCCTGCCGGATCGTCAACCAGGGCGGCTCGATCAAGGAGGTGGCTGACGTGCTGCGCCACCGGTCGCTGAACACCTCAATGATCTACGCCAAGCTTGACCACGGTGCTCTGTCTGGCGTCGCGCTCCCCTGGCCGGGGAGCCCGGCATGAGCGCCCGGGTTAGCCTGCAGGCCAGGGTCGAGCAGTATCTGGCCGAGCGGCGCAAACTTGGCTTCGCCTTGCGGTCCATGGGACCACGGCTGTTCAGCTTCACGCGCTACGTTGCTGCGGCCGACCACCACGGGCCGTTGAGCGTCGATCTGATGGCCGCCTGGGCTCGCCTGGCCAAGGCCGGTCGCGGTGACCGCTCGACATGGGCGCGCCGCCTGAATGTGCTGCGACCGTTCACGAGCTGGCTGCGGCAGTTCGAGCCAGACACCGAAGTCCCTGACGAAGCCATCTTTGGCCAAGTGCCGGGGCGGATGACGCCACACGTCTACCGAGAGCCAGAGATCATGGAGTTGTTGGCCGCCGCCAGGCAGATCGGCCCCGAGGGCGGACTGCGCCCGTTGGTGATGGAGACGTTGTTCGGGCTGATCGCCTGCACCGGACTGCGCATCTCCGAGGCACTGGGGCTGCTGGATGCCGAGGTGGACTTGCAGGCCGGCGTGCTGACGATCCGGCAGAGCAAGTTCGGCAAATCTCGTCTGGTGCCGCTGCACCCGAGCGCCGTCGAGGCTCTGGTGCGCTACCGGACGCTACGCGCGCGGTATGTGCGAAGCACGCCCGAGCTGGCGTTCTTCGTCGCCAGCCGCGGACGGTTGCTGGGCCAGTCGGTCTCGGACCGCCAAGTTCACCGCATCTTCGACGTACTTCGGCGGCGACTCGGTTGGGTTGATCGCGGCAGCCATGGCACGCCGCGCATCCACGACCTTCGCCACGCCTTCGCCGTGCGCCGGTTGGTGCTCTGGCATGAGCAGGGCGTTGACGTGGGTCAGCGGATGTTGGCGCTGTCGACCTACCTCGGCCACGTCAAGGTCTCCAGCACCTACTGGTACCTCACCAGCGTGCCGGAGTTGATGGGCCTGCTGGGCCAGCGCTTCGAGCGCTTCGCCAACCCTTGGGAGGATAGCGATGAGTAGACCAACAACGCCGAGAGCCTCGCCGAGCTTCGCCGCGCTGGTGCAGTCGTTCTTCACCGAGTACCTCACGCAGCAGCGTGCGTTGAGCCCGCAGACGGTGGCATCCTACCGGGACGCGTTCGTGTTGTTCCTGGACTTCGCGGTAGCGCGCCTGCACAAGCAGCCCGCTACGTTGCTGCTGCAGGACATTACGCCGGGGCTAATCCTGGACTTTCTCGCTCACCTGGAGCGTGACCGCGGCAACGCCGTGCGAACCCGCAACGCTCGGCTGGCAGCGCTGCGCATTCCTGAAGTTCGCCAGCCACCGTGACGTCGATGCGCTGCATGTCATCGAACAGGCGCTGGGCGTGCCGATGAAGCGCTTCGAGCGACCGATGCTCGGCTTCCTCACGCGCGAGGAGATCCTGGCGATCATTGGAAAGCCGGGGCCAAGTTGGACCAGTCAGCGCGATCACCTGCTTTTGCACATGCTCTACAACACTGGCGCACGGGTGTCGGAGATCATCGGCGTTCGCCTGGCCGATGTCGTGCTCGACGGCGCGGCATGTGTTCACCTGCATGGCAAAGGGCGCAAGCAGCGAACCATGCCGCTGTGGCGATCAACAGTCATAGCGGTACGGGCTTGGCTGAGATTGAATCCCGAATTGGCGCCAGCATCGGCACTGCTACCCAACCGGGATGGTCATTCAATGACGCGCGCCAACGTCACCCAGCGCCTCACGCTGGCCGTGGCAGCAGCAACGCCAGCGATGCCGAGTCTGCGGGAGCGCCGCATCTCCCCGCACACTATTCGCCATACAACAGCAATGCACCTGCTGCAGTCTGGCGAGCCCATCGAGGGGATTGCCCTATGGCTGGGTCACGAGAGTCCGACCACCACCCATCAGTACGTGGAGGCCAACCTCGCCATGAAGGAGCAGGCGCTGGCCAAGCTGCAGGACCCCGAGACGGCTGCAAAGCGCTTCAGGGCAACCGACTCGCTCCTGAAGTTCCTTAAGACGCTGTAATTATGAGAAGTGCACGAGCGGGTCGATCAGCGACATACAAGCCATCAGCCCGCTCGCGAGCCATGAACTTCTCATAACTGGGAGCTTCTCATAATGGCCCAAACCCGCCATTTCCAATTGCAGTTGCCATGTGTGCCTGTCCGCACCCTGGATGGTCAGTTTTCGGTCGACGTCAAAACAGCCCGTTCGTGCTCATGGCCGCACGGCTGCTGGAGAGCTTTTGGTCCGCCGGTCGCCAACGTCAGCATTTGCCTGTACAGCGGCCAACAAATGGTCTTGAGCCATTGGACGTATAGACTGCATGGAAGTAATTTGTGCGTCCAAATTGATGGCGAGGGGAATTTTTTCGGGGGCTCAGTGTCGTCACACGCCCAAAGGTCTTCAATCACTTTTCAAAAATTTGTGACGACACAAGACTCGTCACAAACCTCGTCACAAAGCAAAACGCCCACTGATTAGTGGGCGTTTACTTGCAGGGCTTGCACCTGCTGTATTGGTTGCGGAGGCTAGATTTGAACTAACGACCTTTGGGTTATGAGCCCAACGAGCTACCAGGCTGCTCCACTCCGCGTCAAGTCTTGTATTATAGCTTAGTTAGTTAGGCAGCGCTTGCTTCTTCAGCAGCATCGGCGATCACAGGACGGTCAACCAGTTCCACCAGGGCCATAGGCGCGTTGTCGCCCACACGGTAACCCATCTTCAGGATACGGGTGTAACCGCCAGGACGCGCCTTGTAACGCGGGCCCAACTCGGCAAACAGCTTGACGACCATGTCACGGTCGCGCAGGCGGTTGAATGCCAAGCGCTTGTTGGCGAGCGTAGGCTCCTTGGCCAGGGTAATCATGGGCTCGACCACGCGGCGCAATTCCTTGGCCTTGGGCAGTGTGGTCTTGATGACTTCGTGCTGGAGCAGCGAATTCATCATGTTGCGCAGCATGGCGAGGCGGTGCTCGCTGGTGCGGTTGAGTTTACGGAGTCCTTGTCCGTGGCGCATGGTGCTTCCTTTCGATGTTTTCAGGCAGCCGTATCAGGTACTGCCTGGTGCACTCTGACCGGGTCAGCCCGGTCAATTGATTAACGTTTGTCCAAACCGGCCGGCGGCCAGCTTTCGAGCTTCATACCCAAGGTGAGACCGCGCGAAGCGAGCACTTCCTTGATCTCATTGAGCGACTTGCGACCCAGATTCGGCGTCTTGAGCAGCTCATTCTCGGTTCGCTGGATCAGATCACCGATGTAGTAAATGTTTTCCGCCTTGAGGCAGTTGGCCGAGCGAACGGTGAGTTCCAACTCGTCCACGGGGCGCAACAGGATTGGATCGAAATTGGTAGAGCTGCGCGGTGCAGGTGCGTCAAAGGCGGCAAGTTCGCTGCCTTCAAGTTGTGCAAACACAGCAAGTTGCTCCACCAGAATCTTGGCCGAGGAGCGCACGGCGTCTTCCGCAGTGACGGCACCATTGGTTTCGATCTCGATCACCAGCTTGTCCAGATCCGTGCGCTGCTCGACGCGGGCGCTTTCGACCGTGTAGCTGACACGCTTGACAGGCGAGAAAGAGGCATCCAGCACGATACGGCCAATCGACTTGCTCGGCTCGTCGCCATAGCGGCGCATCGTACCGGGCACATAGCCACGACCTTTTTCGACCTTGATCTGCATGTCGATCTTGCCGCCTTGCGAGAGGTGGGCGATCACGTGACCAGGATTGATGATTTCGACGTCGTGCGGCGTCTGGATGTCAGCCGCCGTGACGGGGCCCTCACCGTCCTTGCGCAGGCTCAGGGTGACTTCATCGCGGTTATGCAGCTTGAAGACAACGCCCTTGAGATTGAGCAGGACATTGACGACGTCTTCCTGGACGCCATCGATCGAGGAATACTCGTGGAGAACTCCGGCAATCGTCACTTCCGTAGCTGCGTAACCAACCATCGACGACAGCAGAACGCGACGCAGGGCATTGCCCAGCGTGTGACCATAGCCACGCTCGAACGGCTCCAGAGTCACCTTGGCCTTGTTGGTGGCCAGTTGCTCCACATTGATGGTTTTGGGTTTTAGCAGATTGGTTTGCATGCAGACTTCCTCTCATTACCCCCGGCTCGTTACACCGGTAAGGCTGGTGAAGTACCCCTTGCACAATGCCTCGTACAAGAGGAACGAAAACAATAGAGTCCGCGCGAGGCGAACTCTCCTACTTAGCGGGAATACAACTCGACGATCAGCGATTCGTTGATGTCGGCAGCGAACTCGTCGCGATCCGGAACCTTCTTGAACACGCCTTCGGCCTTGTCGACGCTGACTTCCACCCAGGCAGGAATACCGACTTGCTGTGCAAGTTGCAGGGCTTCCAGAACGCGGTTTTGCTTCTTGGACTTTTCGCGCACGGCCACCACATCACCGGTCTTCACCAGGTAAGACGGAATATTGACCAGTTGACCATTGACAGTCACGGCCTTGTGCGACACCAACTGGCGTGCTTCTGCTCGGGTAGAGCCAAAGCCCATACGGTAGGCAACATTGTCCAACCGGCTTTCCAGCAGGAATAACAGGTTGGCACCGGTGTTGCCCTTGCGACGGTCGGCCTCTTCGAAGTAGCGGCGGAACTGGCGCTCCATGATGCCGTACATCCGCTTGACCTTTTGCTTTTCGCGCAGTTGCAGACCGAAGTCGGACGTGCGCTGACCCGAAGTGCGGCCATGCTGACCGGGCTTGGAGTCGAATTTGGCCTTGTCACTGATCGAGCGGCGTGCGCTCTTGAGGAACAGGTCCGTGCCTTCACGGCGGGATAGTTTGGCCTTGGGGCCGAGGTAACGTGCCACTTTGCTTCCTTTATACGTCTACCGCAACCTGTTGTTGCGGGAGCCGGACCCCGAGGGGTACGGCGGTGGGCTTGGGTTGATTAAATACGGCGGCGCTTTTGAGGGCGGCAGCCGTTGTGGGGAACGGGAGTTACGTCAGAAATCGAATTAATGCGAATTCCAAGCGCAGCAAGGGCGCGAACCGACGACTCGCGACCCGGTCCGGGGCCCTTGATCTCGACATCAAGGTTCTTGATGCCTTGTTCAACTGCAGCACGCCCAGCAACTTCAGACGCAACCTGCGCGGCGAACGGGGTCGACTTGCGCGAGCCCTTGAAGCCCTGGCCACCAGAGGATGCCCAGGACAAGGCGTTCCCTTGGCGATCGGTGATCGTGATAATGGTGTTGTTGAACGATGCGTGCACGTGGGCGACGCCGTCGGCCACATTCTTGCGAACCTTCTTGCGCACACGTTGTGCAGCGGTACTGGCGGGAGCTTTTGCCATGACTATTCTCTTTCCCGGTTATTTCTTCAATGCCGCAGCAGCCTTGCGCGGGCCTTTGCGAGTGCGCGCATTGGTGCGCGTGCGTTGTCCGCGCATCGGCAAGCCGCGGCGGTGGCGGAACCCGCGATAGCAACCGATGTCCATCAAACGCTTGATGTTCATGGTGGTTTCGCGGCGCAGGTCGCCTTCAATCGTGAACTGCCCGATCTGGTCACGAATCTTCTCTAGATCAGCGTCACTCAGATCCTTGACCTTCTTGGAATAGGCGATGCCGCAGGCTTCGCAAATCTTGCGGGCGCGTGTGCGACCAATGCCAAAAATGGCGGTCAAACCGATCTCAGCATGCTGATGCGGCGGAATATTGATACCAGCGATACGTGCCATATAAATCCTCTGAGGCGTTCTCTAAAACCTGTTACATCAGCCCTGGCGCTGCTTGTGACGCGGATCCGTACAGATCACGCGAACAACGCCCTTGCGGCGAATAATCTTGCAGTTGCGGCAAATTTTCTTTACCGAAGCCGAAACTCTCATATCACTCTCCTAAAGTTCCAAAGTCTCAAAACCGGTGGGGCTGAAACGAAATTCTTTTTAACCTGTCTTTGCGTGGCCTTCGACCGCTTCACATACCCGGGGAGGTCTTGAAGTTGGCCTTTTTCAGCAAGGACTCATATTGCTGCGACATCATGTAGTTCTGCACCTGGGCCATGAAGTCCATCGTGACCACCACGATGATCAGCAGTGAGGTTCCTCCAAAATAGAACGGCACGTTGTATTTCAGGATTAGAAACTCGGGCAACAGGCACACAAACGTGATGTAGACGGCACCGGCCAGCGTCAGGCGAACAAGGATCTTGTCTATGTATTTGGCGGTTTGTTCTCCGGGGCGGATACCGGGAACGAAAGCACCGCTTTTCTTCAGGTTATCTGCCGTTTCGCGGCTGTTGAACACTAGCGCCGTGTAGAAAAAGCAGAAGAAAATAATGGCCGCCGCATACAGCAAAACGTAAATTGGTTGCCCAGGCGTCAGCATGGCAGAAATGTCCTTCAGCCAGCGTAGCGAGTCACCAGTGCTGAACCAGCTCACCACGGTAGCAGGCAGCAGGATGATGGACGAGGCAAAAATGGGAGGAATCACGCCCGCCATGTTCAGTTTCAGTGGCAGGTGGGAAGACTGGCCTCCATAGACCTTGTTGCCGACCTGCCGGCGAGCGTAGTTCACCAGAATCTTGCGCTGGCCGCGCTCGACAAATACGACGAAATAGGTAACCAATACCACCACAGCGACGATGAACACGGCAATCAGGATGCTCATGGCTCCAGTCCGCACCAGTTCTAGCAAGCCACCGATGGCGTTGGGTAGACCGGCAGCAATCCCCCCAAAAATCAGGATGGAAATTCCGTTGCCCAAACCACGCTCGGAAATCTGCTCGCCAAGCCACATCAGGAACATTGTGCCAGCCGTCAGGCTCACTACCGCAGACATGCGGAAGCCAAAGCCGGGATTGATCACCAGACCGGCCGAGCTTTCCAACGCAAGCGCAATACCCAGAGATTGGAACAATGCCAAGCCAAGGGTGCCATAGCGCGTGTACTGGGTAATCTTACGACGACCCGACTCGCCTTCTTTTTTCATCTGCTCAAAGCTGGGCACCACATAGGTCAGCAGCTGCATGATGATGGAGGCGGAAATATAGGGCATGATGCCCAGCGCAAAGACCGTGAATCGCGACAACGCACCGCCGGAAAACATATTGAAAAGACTCAATATGCCACCCTGCTGCCCTTTGAACAGCTGCTGCAGCTGCGAGGGGTCAATTCCCGGGACGGGAATGTGCGCGCCAGTACGATAGACGACCAAGGCGAGCAGCAGGAAAACCAGGCGCCGGCGGAGGTCACCGTACTTGCCAGTTTTCGCTAATTTTGTCGCATTGGTTGCCACGTTGTAATTGCCTTCAGTTCTCTTTTACGCGACCGAGCCGCCAGCCGCTTCAATGGCGGCTTTCGCACCAGCGGTTGCCCCAATGCCCGTCAATTTGACGGCCTTGGTGAGGCCGCCCGACTTGATGACCTTGATAACCTTGGCAATTTCGCCAACTAGGCCGGCCTGCTTGAGCGTCAGGATGTCCACTTCGGCAGCGCCCAGGCGCTCCAGGGCAGACAAGGTGATCTCTGCGTTGTACTTGAGCAGCTGGGACTTGAAACCACGCTTGGGCAGACGGCGCTGCAGCGGCATCTGGCCACCTTCAAATCCGACCTTGTGGTAACCGCCAGCGCGGGATTTTTGACCCTTGTGGCCACGGCCAGCCGTCTTGCCAAGGCCTGAGCCAATGCCACGGCCAACGCGGCGCTTGTAGTGCTTGGAGCCCTCTGCGGGCTGGATACTATTGAGTTCCATCAGAGCACCTTCACCAGATAACTGATTTTGTTGATCATTCCGCGGACAGCAGGGGTATCCTGCAGTTCACTGACACTGCGAATCTTGCGCAGACCCAAGCCGCGCACGGTGGCACGGTGGGATTCCTTGGTACCGATCGGGCTGCGTACCAGCTGGATCTTCACGGTTTGTTGCGTGGTCATCGAACTGCTCCGGTTCAGGCGAAGATGTCTTCAACCGACTTGCCGCGCTTGGCAGCAACTTCAGCCGGGGTTGTGGAATTGCGCAGTGCATCCAGCGTGGCGCGAACCATGTTGTAGGGATTGGTCGAACCGTGGCTCTTGGCCACGATGTCGGTAATGCCCATCACTTCAAAAACGGCGCGCATTGGGCCGCCTGCAATGATGCCGGTACCCTTTGGAGCGGGTGCCATCATCACATTGGCAGCGCCGTGGTGGCCTTGCACGTTATGGTGGATGGAGCCATTGCGCAAAGAGACTTTCATCAGGTTGCGGCGGGCTTCTTCCATGGCTTTCTGCACGGCTGCCGGCACTTCCTTGGATTTGCCCTTGCCCATGCCAACGCGTCCATCACCGTCACCAACGACCGTGAGAGCAGCGAAGCCCAAAATACGGCCGCCCTTGACCACCTTGGTCACGCGGTTGACCGCAATCATCTTCTCGCGCAGACCATCCTCTGGGGCGTCGCCTTGCGCTTTAGCTTGAAATTTAGCCATATCTGTTTCCGTGTCTGGTCGTTAGAACTGCAAGCCTGCTTCGCGGGCAGCTTCTGCCAGCGCTTTGACCCGGCCATGGTAGGCAAAGCCGGAACGATCAAAGGCGACCTTCTCTACACCGGCCGCCTTGGCCTTTTCAGCGATGCGCTTGCCAATCAACTGTGCTGCGGAGGCGTTGCCGCCCTTGCCCGCACCACCGACTTCCTTGCGCACTTCGGCCTCGGCCGTGGAAGCACTTGCAAGAATCTTGGAGCCATCGCCGGAGATGACGCTGGCATAAATGTGCAAATTGGTGCGGTTTACAGTCAGGCGGGCCACGCCCTGGTTCGCGATGCGAATCCGGGTTTGGCGTGCGCGACGCAGACGCTGCTCTTTTTTGGTCAACATGATGCAGCTCCTTACTTCTTCTTGGTCTCTTTGATCGTGATCTTTTCATCCACATAGCGGATGCCCTTGCCCTTGTAAGGCTCGGGAGGACGGATCGCACGAATCTCGGCAGCAATCTGGCCGACGCGCTGCCGATCAGCACCCTTGATCACAATTTCCGTTGGGACGGGCGTCGCGACGGTAATGCCAGCAGGCATTTCCTTGTTGACGGGGTGGGAGTAACCCACCGTCAGATTCAGCTTGGCGCCCTGGGCTTGCGCCTTGTAGCCCACGCCGACCAGGCTGAGCTTCTTCTCGAAGCCCTTGGTCACGCCGACCACCATGTTGTTCACGAGCTGACGCATCGTGCCGCTCATGGCATTGGCTTCACGCGAATCATTGGCAGGCTCAAAGCTGAGCTTGCCAGAGGCGTTGGTGACACGAACCAGCACATTCTGGGCGAGTTGTAGCGTACCGCCAGCGCCCTTGATGCTGATCTGGTCTTCCTTGATGGACACATCCACACCTGCGGGGACGGTCACTGGCATTTTTCCTACTCGGGACATTTGTCTTTACTCCTCAATGCCGCGATTAGGCTACGTAGCAAAGCACTTCGCCACCGACACCGGTAGCGCGCGCCTTGCGATCAGTCATGACACCCTGGGGTGTCGTCACGATGGCCACGCCCAAGCCATTCTGCACCTGGGGAATTGCATCGCGGCCCTTGTAAACACGCAGGCCAGGACGGCTCACGCGCTCAATGCGCTCGATGACCGGACGGCCAGCGTAGTACTTCAGGGAAATTTCTAACTCGGACTTGCCCGCGTCGGTCTTGACCTGGAAGCCATCAATGTAGCCTTCGTCTTTCAGGACCTGGGCGATAGCCACCTTCACTTTGGAAGAAGGCACCGAAACCGTGTTCTTGGCGACCATCTGAGCGTTACGAATACGCGTCAGCAAGTCGGCAATGGGATCACTCATGCTCATGTTGTTGCTCCTGCCCGCTTACCAGCTAGCCTTGACGATACCGGGGATGTCACCGGAGAACGCCATTTCGCGAATCTTGGCGCGAGCCAAGCCGAACTGACGGAATGTGCCGCGCGGGCGCCCGGTGATGGCGCAGCGGTTGCGCTGGCGGGTCGGGTTGGCGTTGCGAGGGAGCTTTTGCAGCCCCAGACGGGCAGCGGCACGCTCCTCATCACTCTTCTTGGCGTCGTTTGCAATGCCCTTGAGTTCCGCGTGTTTTTTCGCGTACTTGGCAACCAGTTTGTCGCGCTTGAGTTCGCGCTCGATCAAAGCCATTTTAGCCACGGTGCACCTTCAGTTCTTGAACGGGAAACGGAAACCAGTCAGCAGAGCCTTGCACTCTTCGTCATTCTTGGCCGTTGTGGTGATGCTGATATTGAGACCGCGCAAGGCATCAACCTTGTCATACTCGATCTCGGGGAAAATGATCTGCTCTTTCACGCCGATGTTGTAGTTGCCACGGCCGTCGAAAGCCCGGCCGGAAATGCCGCGGAAGTCGCGCACGCGGGGCAATGCAACCGTCACGAAGCGGTCGAGGAACTCGTACATCTGGACGCCGCGCAGGGTCACCATGCAGCCGATTGGCAGGCCTTCCCGGATCTTGAAACCGGCGATGGCCTTCTTGGCCTTGGTGACAACCGGCTTTTGTCCGGCGATCTTGGTCAGGTCGGCCACGGCGTTTTCCATGACCTTCTTGTCAGCCACAGCCTCGCTCACACCCATGTTGAGCGTGATCTTGGTGATGCGCGGCACCTGCATGGGTGACTTGTAGCCAAACTTTTCCGTCAGTTGCGGAACGAGCTTTTCGCGGTAGTGTTGTTGCAGTCGAGCCATGATTTAAGCCGCCTTGATTTCTTCGCCGCTGGACTTGAACACGCGAACGCGCTTTCCGTCAGCCAGCAGCTTGATACCCACACGGTCAGCCTTGCCGGTTGCCGCATTGAAGATCGCCACGTTGGATTGGTGGATGGGCATGGCCTTTTCCACAATGCCACCGGTCGTTCCCTTGAGAGGATTGGGCTTGGTGTGCTTCTTGACCAGGTTGATGCCCTCGATCAGGAGCAGGCTGTCGTCCTTGCGCAAGGACACCTTGCCACGCTTGCCTTTGTCACGGCCGGCCAAAACGACGACTTCGTCGCCTTTGCGAATCTTGTTCATGACGCGCCCCTTATAGAACTTCAGGAGCCAGGGACACGATCTTCATGAACTTCTCGGTACGCAGCTCGCGCGTCACCGGTCCAAAGATGCGGGTGCCGATTGGCTCCAACTTTGCGTTGAGCAACACTGCTGCGTTGCCATCGAATTTGACCAGCGAGCCGTCGCTGCGACGGATGCCCTTGGCCGTGCGAACCACCACCGCGCTGTACACCTCGCCTTTTTTGACGCGGCCACGCGGAGCGGCTTCCTTGATGCTCACCTTGATGACGTCGCCTACGCTCGCATAGCGACGCTTGGATCCGCCCAGCACCTTGATGCAAAGCACGGATTTGGCGCCGGTGTTGTCGGCGACCTCTAACCGGGATTCAGTCTGGATCATTTCAAATATTCCCAACTTGCACCAGACGCCCGCCCATGCGTTTGCCTGATCAGTCTTGGGCCCGTCGTCGACGCCGCAAACCACTTGCAGCACCTCCGTTTTTGGGCAGATGTTCCTCGCCTTTGTGGGCGAAGCCTCGAATTATTGCAGATTTCCTGATCGGCCGTCAAGCATGTGCTGGAAAATTCGCCAAAAAGCCGTAAAGTTCAGTCCAACTGGTAGTGCAAGGCAAGCTCGCGGAAGGCGGCAAGCCCCGAATCCCGCCCGGTTTCCTCCTCGACCAGGGCCGAAACCGGCCCAGCAAGGTGTCCGGCCAGTTTGGCGTCCAGAAACAACAGGCGGCTGCGGCGGGCCAGCACATCTTCGACCGTACGTGCGTATTCAAAGCGGACGGCATAACGCACCATCGCCTCGGTCAGGCCCCAGCCAAGCGGGGTATCCGCGCCCGGCAAGGCCAGCACCCGCGCCGCTTCGCTGCCATAGCAGGCGAGACCGGGTGGGTCGCTGATGCGTCGGACCGTCCCGCCAACGGCGCCAGTTGCACCAGAATCAGGGGAGCCAACCAGGGACAGGTTGCGGGTGACGCCTCCCGCGTGGCGTGGCAGCAACCCGGCCCCGAAGCAGTGCTCCAGAACATCCTCGGCCATGGCGCGGTAGGTAGTCCATTTCCCGCCGGTCACCGTTACCATGCCACTGCGGCTGACCAACACGGTGTGCTCGCGGCTCAGGGCCTTGGTGTTGCCGCCGTCGTCTTCGGGCGGTTTGACCAGCGGACGCAGGCCCACCCAGATGCTTTTGACATCGGCCCGGCGGGGTGCCCGGCTCAGATAGCGGGCCGATTCGCCGAGAATGAATTGCACTTCCTCGGCAAATGCGTTTGGCTCGCGCGCCAGGTCATGGCGCGGGGTGTCGGTGGTGCCCAAAATCGTTTTGCCCAGCCATGGCACTGCAAACAGCACCCGGCCATCGGCCGTTTTGGGTACCAGCAAGGCATGGTCCGTAGGCAAAAACTCCCGGTCCACGACCAGGTGCACGCCCTGGCTGGGTGCGACCATGGGCTTGGCAAGCCGGCCGATCGCCTCGCCGTCCCACGCACGCAGGCCGTCCACCCAGACCCCCGCCGCATTAATCACACAGCTTGCCCGCACCGTGAATGCGCGCCGGGTTTCCGCATCCTGACAATGCACGCCCGCCACCTTGCCATCCTCATGGATCAGGCCAGTCACGGGGCAGTAGTTCACCAAGAGTGCGCCCAGCAGCGCGGCACTCCGGCCAATGGCCAGGGCCAGCCGGGCGTCGTCGAACTGGCCATCCCAGTATTTGACGCCGCCCTTGAGGCCTTGCGGCTGGGCGGTCGGCAAGCAAGCCAGGGTTTCAGCCCGGTTCAGGAACTCGGTGCGCCCCAGGCCCGCCTTGCCGGCCAAGGCGTCGTACATCTTGAGCCCAACGCCGTAAAACGGCGTCTCCCAGTAATGGTAGGACGGCATCACAAACGGCAGCGGCTGGGCCAGATGGGGTGCGTTGTGCAAAAGTGCGGTGCGCTCGTGCAAGGCCTCCCGCACCAAGGAAATGTTGCCCTGGGCAAGGTAGCGCACGCCACCGTGCACCAGCTTGGTGGCGCGCGAGGAGGTGCCCTTGGCGAAGTCATGGGACTCCAGTAACACGACACTGAAGCCGCGCGCCGCTGCGTCCAGGGCCACGCCCAGGCCGGTTGCGCCGCCCCCGATGATGGCTAGATCGAATTTTTCGGATGTTGCCAGCTGCTCGAGCAACTCGGCCCGCCCCGTGGGCATTGGCGAGGGGGAATTGGAGGCACTCATGCGCGCACCCATGCGCGGGAGCGCTCCACGGCTTCGCGCCAGCGCGCCAGTTTGGCCCGCCCTGCGGCCGCAGGCAGCTGAGGTTCGAAGCGGGCATCCACCTGCCACTGCGCAGAAATATCGGCCGCGTCGCGCCAGAAGCCCACCGCCAGCCCGGCCAAGTAGGCGGCGCCCAAGGCGGTCGTTTCCGTCACCTTGGGCCGCACCACCGGCACGCCCAGGAAATCGGCCTGCATCTGCATGAGCAGGTTGTTAGCGCTGGCACCGCCATCGACGCGCAGTTCACGCAGGGCCATGCCGGCGTCGCGCTGCATCGCCTCGAACACATCCGCGCTTTGGAGTGCTATGGATTCCATAGCTGCTCTCGCAATATGCGCGCGGCCCGTGCCCCGGGTCATGCCTACAAGGGTGCCGCGGGCATAGGGGTCCCAGTGGGGCGTGCCCAGGCCGGCAAATGCCGGCACCAGATAGACGTCGCCGCTGTCGGGCACGCTGGCGGCCAGGGCCTCCACCTCGCTGGCCGAGCGGATGATCTGCAGCCCGTCGCGCAGCCACTGGATGGTCGCACCGCCCATGAAAACGCTGCCCTCCAGGCAGTAGGCCGCGCGGTGGGGCGCCCCGACGGGCCCCGTCCAGCCCACCGTGGTGAGCAGCTGGTTCCTGCTGGCCACCGCCTTGGTGCCCGTGTTCATTAGCATGAAGCAGCCCGTGCCATAGGTGTTCTTGGCGGTGCCCGGGGCAAAGCAGGTCTGGCCGAAGGTTGCGGCCTGCTGGTCGCCAGCGATGCCCGCAATCGGGATGGCCGCGCCCAGCAGGCTGGGATCCGTTTCTCCCAGCACGCCGCAGGACGGCACGACCTGGGGCAAGACGCTGGCCGGAATATTGAGCAAGGCCAGCAGCTGCGCGTCCCAGGCCAGAGTATGGATATTGAACAGCAGCGTGCGCGATGCGTTGCTGGCGTCCGTGGCGTGCACCTTGCCGCCGGTGAGCTTGTAGACCAGCCAGGCGTCGACCGTGCCAAAAGCCAGCTCGCCGCGCTCGGCGCGAAGGCGGGCACCGGGCACGTTGTCAAGCAGCCAGGCCAGCTTCGTGCCGGAAAAATAGGCGTCCAAAATCAGGCCGGTTTTCCTCTGGATCAGCGCCGCCTTGCCGGCCTTGCGCAGCGCGTCGCAATGCGCTGCAGTGCGGCGGTCCTGCCAGACGATGGCGTTGGCCACCGGCTCGCCTGTAGCGCGATCCCACAGCACGGTGGTTTCGCGCTGGTTGGTGATACCAATGGCGGCCACCGCTCCCAACTCGATTGCTCCATTATTTGTAGCGCCCGATGCCCGGCTGACAATGGCTGCACGCGCAACCGTCAATTGCGAGGCCCAGATTTCGTTGGCGTCGTGCTCGACCCAGCCCGGCTGCGGAAAAATCTGGCGGAACTCCTGCTGGGCGCTTGCCACGGCATTGCCCTGGCCGTCAAACACAATGGCGCGCGAACTGGTGGTGCCCTGGTCCAGGGCCAGAATGAACTTTTTCATGGGGCTCAAGCCTAGCGCAAGTCCTGCGATGGCAATAGACTGCAAACCATGGTGCGACTCGAAGTCGCTTCTGTAGCTGAACTAATCAGCCCTTTCAAAAGTCAGTTTCTCCTCTGAGGAACTGCGGTTTTCTCTCTCACGGGGGAAGGCTTAAGAAGCTCAACTGATGCTTGCGTTGGTTGAGTTGGAACGAGCCCGCAAGGGCTCGCTCCGGCGAGAAAAGTGCCTTCGGGCGCCGATTTCGTTGTCGATAAACCACGTCCAAATGTAAAGTTTGGGTAAACGTGGAGCCGCTGCTTTTGGCGGCAAACAGAGCGGCACCGCTTAAGGTGCCTTGTTTCTATAACCGAAACCACTTCCGGAACGAAGTGACCTCGACTGTGCGTGCATCCCGAGTAATTGGGTTGTGCGGAGCCACGGTTAAACGATCTGTGCGCGAGCATATAAAGCCGGTGCAAGCCGGACGAATCTGATGAACAAGACGTCAGAAGATCGCCGAGGTATAGGGTATGGGAAATGTAAGTGAACGTTCGTTAGAACCGTCGTCAGCAGTAAGTAGCTAACTCTTGTTTTCCGGGCTTGCCCCGGAGAGCTACGGCCAAAACGGCAACGCGTCTGAAACTGTGGGTCATGGTCCTCAGTTTGTTCCCTATGAACGCGCGGCGGATAGAACGTCCCTAACCCCATTGTCTGGCTCGCCAGCCAGATGGGCATCTTGGGAAACGAGGTAAACCCGATACACCGCCACGCCCTTCGGGGCATGGCAACCCAAGCGTAAGCGCGGGCCATGGTGTAGCGGGCAGAGGGCGAAGCAAAAAGCGAATGAGTGCCTGTAACGGGTGCTATAGGGGTTCAAGATTTGCCCCAGCGTGAAAGCGCGCTGACTTGCTTTAGGCGCGACGGTGTAAAGCCGCTGCAAACTTCAACATGGCCCTGCGGGTGGTTTGCCCGTAGGGGCCGACCTTCGCCTGCATGGGTCTCCACACTGGAGAAGGTATGGAACAAATCAAGGACGGCAACGTCAGTGATTCAGCGTCTTCAGGCGGACCAGCGGACTGGCATTCCATTGACTGGAAGCGAGTTCTCCAATTCGTCGGGAAGGCGCAGATGTGCATAGCACAGGCAGAAATGGACAAGGATTTCCGCAGGGTTAAAAACCTGCAACGAAACCTTGTCCGATCCTGGCAAGCCAAGGCATTGGCGGTCAGGAGAGTTACCGACAACCGAGGGAAGCGAACGAGTGGCATCGATCGCGAACTCTGGTCTTCACCAGAGGCCAAATGGAACGCGGTGTGTCGATTGAACCAACCGGGATACAAGGCTCGCCCTTTGCGACGGGTCTACATTCCGAAATCGAACGGGAAAGAACGCCCATTGGGGATACCAACCATGTTCGACCGGGCGATGCAGGCACTTCACCTGCTCGCGCTGGAACCCGTGTCTGAGTGCGCGTCTGATCCGAACAGCTACGGCTTTCGAAAAGGGCGGTCAACGCATGACGCGCGGAGTCAGTTGTTCGTGTCTCTATCCAAAAAGGTTTCGGCCCCATGGATTCTGGACGCGGACATCACGGGGTTCTTCGACAACATCAATCACGACTGGTTGCTCGCGAATGTTCATATGAACAAGCGCGTCCTCAGGCAGTGGTTGAAATCAGGTGTCTTCGACAGAAGGCAACTGGACCGCACCGAGATGGGAACGCCGCAGGGCGGCATCATCTCGCCGACATTGGCGAACATCACGCTCAACGGTCTAGAGCGCGGCCTGAAACAGTTCCTTAAAACTGAATTGGGTAGCACGAAAGCCACAGGCGTGAAAGTCAACGTTGTGCGATACGCGGACGACTTCGTCATCACAGGCGACTCGCAAGAGTTGCTTGAGAAGACAGTCAGACCTTGGGTGGAACAGTTCCTGCGCGAGCGGGGCCTGACGCTGTCCGAGGAGAAAACGCGAATCGTCCACATTGACACAGGCTTCGAGTTCCTTGGCTGGAACTTCCGCAAGTACCGCGGAAAGATGCTGATCAAGCCCAGTCGCAAGAACGCGAAAGCGTTCTACGACAAGGTCAAAAGCATCATCGAACGTTCGCTGTCAGTTCCCACAGAACTGCTCATTGGAAAACTCAATCCGGTCCTTCGGGGCTGGGCGGAGTATCACAAAGGCGTTGTTGCGAAGGCAGCCTTCACCACGCTCGACCACCAGATTTACTGGCGGCTGATGCGGTGGGGTTTGCGCAGACACCCCCGTCACACACGCAAGTGGGTTCAGGAACACTACTGGCACCGGTCCGAGTCACGCTCGGACTTCGCTGGCAGTTACCGGAATCGGGACGGGGAGAAAGCGTTGCGGCTGCTCTTGCGACTGGCGGATACGAAAATTGTTCGTCACATCAAGGTCAAAGGGGATTACAACCCCTTCGATCCTGCCGACGTGCTCTATGGCGAAAAGCTGCACCGGTCGCGGATGTCGCAAGACATTTGGGATCGGCACCGGCTCAAGCTTTGGGACGAACAGGGTGGCAAGTGCGCCCTGTGTGAGCAGTTCATCGACAGCGCATCCGACATGGACGACCACCATATCGTTTACCGGATGCACGGGGGGAGTCACGCTCTCTCCAATCGGGTGCTTCTGCATCCCATCTGTCACCGGCGGGTACACGCCCTGGGTTTGGAGGTAGCCAAGCCGGTCCCAGCACGGGGACTTTAACTGGGAACAGTAGACTAGGGCATGCAGCCCGTTGAACCTACCGACCCTGTGGTCGTGCATGAGCCGGATGCGCTGAAAGGCGCACGTCCGGTTTCCTGGGGGGGAGGAGACCGTAAGGTCTTCTCCCTACCCTCCGATCATCCAAATGTCACGCGCCGCAGTCTGCTATTGGCTGCAGCCTTGGGTCTGGCCGGCTGCGCCGCGCGCGAGGTGGGTGGTCCGGCGGCCGGGCCCGCGCCGGGCGGCCGCCTGCGCCTGCTGGGTGAGGCCCGGTTGCCGCACCGCCTGGGCTTCAAGGGAACCATCCTGGGCGGCATTTCGGGCATGGATTTCGACCCGATGGCCAACCTTTGGTACCTGCTCAGCGACGACCGCTCCGAGGTCAGCCCCGCGCGCTTTTACACCGCCCGCATCCCGGTTAATGAGTCTGGCCTTGGGCCGGTGGAACTACTGGACGTGGTCACCTTGCGCCAGCCCGATGGCACGGCCTACCCCTCGCGGCGTGCGGCCACCCCGGCCGACCCGGAAGTGCCCGACCCGGAGTCCATCCGCTGGCGGCCCGAAACGAGTACCTTGCTATGGAGCAGCGAGGGCGACGCAAAACTAGGCCTGCCGCCCTTCGTGCGCGAAATGCGGCCTGACGGCAGCTACCTGCGCGAATTCACCCTGCCCGCCATGTTCCAGATGGCCGGCAAGGGTTCCACCGCCGACAGCGGGCCGCGCGACAACCTGAGCTTCGAAGGCCTGGGCCTGACGCCCGACGGCAAGCAACTGTGGGTATCCATGGAGGCGCCGCTTTATCAGGATGGCCCCCTGCCAAGCCCATCAAGCCCCGGCGGGCCCTGCCGTTTCACCTGTTTTGACGTGGCCAGCGGCCGCGCACTGCGCCAGATCGCCTACCCGCTCGACCCAATCCCGCGCCCACCCCTGCCAGCCGGTGCTTATGCCGACAACGGGGTGAGCGAAATCCTAATGATCAACAACACCGGGATGCTGGTTCTGGAGCGCGCGTACATGGCTGGCTACCCGCCGGGCCAGGGCAACTCGCTGCGCATCTACCGCGTGAACCCGGCGCAGGGCCCGGACGTTCTGGGCACGGCCGTGCTGCGCCCCGGCAATTACCAGGCCGTCGCCAAGCAGCTGATTGCCAACCTAGACGACTTCACCGCGTTTGCCGGCCAACCCGGCACCGGCCCGGCCCTGGAGCGCCTGGACAACACCGAATGCTTGGCCTGGGGCCCGCGCCTGGGCGACAGAGCAACTGGTCCGCGCACCCTGCTGCTGGCCAGCGATGACAATTTCAACCCGCAGCAAATCAACCAATTCCTGGCCTTTGCCTGGACCTGACGAGACCGCCACCATGCCCGCCTCCCCACCGCCCATCTCGCGCTTCGGCCATTCGCAACCCGCCCGGGGCGGCTCGCCCAACGCTGCCGTTGCCTTCATCGGCGGCGGCAACATGGCCAGCGCCTTCATTGGCGGCCTGCTGCGCCAGGGCTTGCAGGCCAGCCGCATCGAAGTGGTCGAGCCCCACGAGCCCACGCGCGAGCGGTTGGCCAGCCAGTTCGGCATCCAGGCACAGGCCACGCCGGGCAGCGCCCTGGCGCGCTGTGCGCTTGTGGTCTGGGCGGTCAAGCCGCAGATATTCAAGGAAGCGGCCCTGCAGACGCGATTCCATGTGAAGCAGGCTCTGCAGCTGAGCGTGGCGGCGGGCATCCGCTCCGACAGCATCGCGCACTGGCTCGGCAACGATCGAGTGGTGCGGGCCATGCCCAACACGCCGGCCCTGGTGGGCAAGGGCATGACAGCCCTTTTTGCCCGGCCTGCCGTGACCGGCGACGACCGCATGGAGATTGATCGCGTCATCGGCACCACGGGCGAATACCTCTGGCTCGACGACGAAACCCAGCTCGACGCCGTCACAGCGCTCTCGGGCTCCGGGCCGGCCTATGTTTATTACTTCATTGAATCCATGATCGAGGCCGGTGTGGACATGGGCCTGCCACGCGAACAGGCGCACAAGCTGGCCGTGGGCACTTTCGTAGGTGCCTCCGACCTGGCCAAGCATTCGAGCGAACCGCCCGAAATCCTGCGCCAGCGGGTCACCTCCAAAGGCGGGACCACCTATGCGGCGCTGACTTCGATGGAGCAGGACCGGCTGGGCCTGCTCTTTCGCCGGGCCATGCAGGCAGCGCGCCAGCGGGCAAAAGAGCTCGGCGACGAATTCGGCTCTGCCTGAAGCAGCTGCTCAGTGCAGCGCGTAGCTGGCGGCTACGCCCGCAAACACCGTGAAACCCAGCCAGTGATTGAGGCGAAAGGCCTTGAAGCAGCCCTCGCGGGTGCGCTGGCGGATCAGCCTGAAATGCAAGACGGCCTGTGCGGCGGCTAGGCCAATCGCTATCAAATAAATAGCATGTGACGCGGATTTAAAGCCGGCTGCAGCCCAGATGAGCAAATACGTGCCGTAGCAAACCATGATCACCGGCACATCGAGCCGGCCCAAGGTGATGGCCGAGGTTTTCATACCGAGGCGGATGTCGTCGTCCCGGTCGACCATGGCGTATTCGGTGTCATAGGCCAGCACCCAGAACAGGTTGCCCAGCAGCAGCACCCAGGCCAGCACGGGAACACGCGACTGCACGGCGGCAAAAGCCATCGGGATGCCGAAGCTGAAGGCCACGCCCAGCACGGCCTGGGGCATCGATACCCAGCGCTTGGCATAGGGGTAGGCCAAGGAGATGGCCAGCGCTGCAAACGACCAGGCAATGGCGACCGGGTTGGTGGTCAGCACGAGGCCAAAGGCCAGGAGGGCCAGCATCGCGCCAAGCGCCAGCGCCTCGCGCACCGACACCCTGCCGCTCGTGACGGGGCGCTGGGCCGTGCGCTTGACGTGCCGATCAAAGTCGCGGTCGGCCACATCATTGATACAGCAGCCCGCGCTGCGCATGAGGATGGTGCCCAGCACAAACACCGCCAGCAGATGCCAGCCCGGAAAGCCGCCCGCCGCGATCCAGAGCGCCGAAAGTGTGGGCCAGAGCAGGAGGAGCCAGCCGGCCGGCCGGTCCCAGCGGATTAACTGCAGATAAAGGCGCAGCCGTGCTTTCAGGGGCACGGGCGCAGGTACCGGCATAGGCAGGCTCACAAGCCCAGGGCGGCGAGGTTCAGCCGTCCAGCCTTCAGCGGTGGGCACCAGAAATAGGCCCCGCTCACGGGTTTGGAGAACGTGAAAAGCGCATCCGTGATGCCGTCGTCGATGCCCGCCATGCGGCGCATCTGCGCTTCGAAGGCGTCGAGGGATTTGCCAAAAGCCACGAACATCAGGCCACCCTGCTTGCCTGCCGCCCAGGGCATGGACCGGCGCAGCACAAAGGCCTCGGGGTCAAAGCTCTCCTGGGCCGTGCGCTTGACGTGGGCCGAAGCCGGCGCATCCTCGAGCTCTTCGTTGTCGCTGCGCCGGCGGCCAATGCTGTCGTTCTGCCAGGTCTCGCCCATGGCATCAAAGGCGGCAAAGTCATGCAGCCACTGCTGCACCGCCATGAAGGACGAGCCATGGAGTGCCGGATTAGCGGACTCGAGCAAGGCCGCGGCGGCGGCTTCGTCGCCTTGGGGGTTTTCCGTGCCGTCTTCGTAGCCCGTGAGGTCGCGGCCACTGCGGTGAACGAAACTATCGACTACGCGCTCCAGCACCAAGCCCGGCTGAATAGCGGCCTCCAGCGCGCGGGTGCGGTGCAGCAGATGGCCGCGGTCTTGCGCCGGGGCACGCAGCCAGACCAGCAGGGCTGTGGCGGTGGCCGGCACCTGTACGGCGGCGCCAGAAAAATCGGGAAAGTCGCGCAGGCCCGGCAGATTTGCGCCCAGTGCCCGGGCCAGGCTGCTGCCGATGCCTGCCAGCGCTTCATCTCCATCCGCGAAGTCTGCCAACGCGCGCAGGCTGGCCGCGAGCGCTGCCGGATCACCGATCTGGAACAGCGCATAGCGCGCCAACGGGGGGGCGGGGGCGAGGATAGCGGGCTGCATCTTGATCGGGGGGTCTGTCCCGCAACCTTAATCAGTTGAGGACAGAGCAACGGGTCGTTTTGCGCGTCCGTTGGTCTGTCCCGCAAGGTTCAAAAAGGGATATCGTCGTCCATGTCGTCGAAGCCGCTGGAGGGCTTGGCGGCGGCGGGCGCAGGGCGTGCCGCTGGGGCGGGGCGGGCAGCGGGCGCAGCGCGGCGCGGCGCGGCACCTTCTTCGTCACTACCGCCCGATGGGCCGCCCATGCCTTCGCGGCTGCCCAGCAGTTGCAATTCGGTGGCAATGATGTCCACAGTGTTCTTTTCGACGCCGGACTGGTCGGTGTATTTGCCGTATTTCAGGCGCCCTTCGACGTAGATCGGGCGGCCCTTCTTGACGTATTCGCCGGCGATTTCGGCCAGGCGCTCGTAGAAGGTGACACGGTGCCACTGGGTGTCTTCGACCATTTCGCCCGAGACCTTGTCCTTGCGGCGGCTGGTGGTGGCGATGCTGACATTGGCCACGGCGCCGCCTGACGGCAGGTAGCGCACTTCGGGATCGCGCCCGCAATTGCCAATGAGAATGACTTTGTTGACTGATGCCATGGTGTCCTGCCTACAGATATGCCTAAATCGCCCATTGTGCCGCATTGCATGCCAGAATCCCCAGCTCAGAATGGCGCATCAAACCGATTTCCTCCACAACATCCGCAAGGAGCTGTCCAGCGGGGCCCTGTGGCTGGACCGCGCCGTGGTGCTGG
>Ga0007834_1000115_pt1 | contig 29655 bp, 42 predicted proteins | sample CryBogCBE06Nov07_FD_71233 | JGI IMG/M metagenome (GOLD analysis project Ga0007834, IMG submission 71233) | Freshwater microbial communities from Crystal Bog, Wisconsin, USA - CBE06Nov07 | ecosystem: Environmental > Aquatic > Freshwater > Lake | place: Crystal Bog, Wisconsin, USA | collected...
GGAATACAGGCAACCGAAAACTCCCTCCGTACAGACTGCCAGTTCATTGAGATGCTTGACGCCTACCGCCCCAGTGGCGGGTTGGCCAGGTTGCAGGAACTCGCTTCAAGGCAACGCGGCCTGGGCGCACCCGATGTCAACCATCTTGTCGGCTGCATTTCACGCAGGGAATTGATCTGCTTTGAATGGCAATCCCACGCGTGGCTGCCCCTTTTCCAGTTCAGCGCGCTGGGCGCAAAGCCATTGGTCCAGCTACAGCCCGTCTTGATCGAGCTGCGGTGCATTTATGAACCCTGGGAACTCGCGCAATGGTTTTCCAGACCGCATCCACTGCTGGCAGACCATGTCCCCGCAGACTTTCTGGCAAACGATTCGGAATCTGTCCTTCAGGCCGCACGACTGGATCGCTTTGCGATGAACTAATCGGTCGTTTGGTCGCCCGGTTTGACCGGGCTACCGGGGCGCGCTGCTACCGCACAAAGCGCTGCAACAATGCTTGCCCAGCCATCAGACGGAGGACGGCGCAAGCTGCTTGTCACAATTTTCGATGCGAGTCCGATCAGCAGCCCAGGTTTGACAGCCCAGCGCCATGGGCGACTCCAGCCGAACAGGCCCCCGAGCAGGAATGCGCCCGACACGAGTGCCAGCGGATTGCGTTTTGCCATGGGCTGAAGCCAGGTGGTGGCCGCTTCGGAAAGCAGCGCGCTGGCATCCCGCAACGGGCTGCCAGCCCACCAGATCTGCAGGGCCTGGGACAGAATACCCAGACCTGGCAGCCCGACCAAACCTGTCAGCCAGGATCGCCCCAAACCGGATCCGGCAGGCGTTTCGGGTTTGGCAACGACGCCACGGAGCGCAGCATGGATCCGCTCACGCGAGAGGTCCAGGCGCTGAACGGGCGTCAAAACGGGACACGGATCAGGGGAGTTCATCCCTGACCAGCCTGGCGGAGAATCACCCAATCGGCTTTGACCTGGCGGGCTACCTCGCCAAGTCCGCGGGGCCTTCCGACCTGGCGTGCAGCCAACATGCAGGCCACTGCTGCCAGAGCGGTTGGAACAGGCAACAGGACCAAGGCCCAGGGCAAATGCATTCGCTCAACCGGTACGACGGCCCATGCCAGCACAGCCATGCCTACGAAGACCAAACTGACACTGGCCAGGCAAAGCATCGCCACATAGAGGATCGCCTGCCGTTTGGCGAACGCTGTTGTAGCGGCGAACTCCTGGGAGATCAACTCTGCATAGGCTTGTGCATGTTCAGCCAACAGCGACGGTTGGGTCGCCAGCAGGTGAAGCAAGGGAGGCAACATGGCCTGGCAATCGCGGATCAGTCGCGTCTTTGGGCGTGGCTCAGCATGCTGACCAGGGCCATCAATACGGCACCGGTTGCTGCGGCAATCAACAGGGCCTTGACGGGCTCGTTCTTGACATAGTTGATTGAATCCCGTCGCGCACGCAGGGCTGCGTCGGAAAGTTGCTCGGATGTGTGGCGCACGCCTTCGACGCTGCTGGACCACAGCGCGCCAGCCTGATCAGAGGCCCGGTCAATCAGGGGCGCGGCCTGATCGCGCAAGTGCGCTCCGCTTTTGACCAGATCGTCAAGCATGCCGTTAGCAGCATGCTGGGCGGCCTCAATCGCGTGACCACCTGACGCAAGAATATTGACTGCGCCCGTTCCGGGTGCTGGTGTTGATTTGGCTTCAAACATGCGGGTTCCTTCGGTTGTTGGATGTCGGTGCTGGGTCGGTTTGAATTCAGTTCTTGCGGATGAAAGCAGCCAGAAAACTGGCAATCGCCAGGACTGCGAACACCACAAAGAAGATTTTTCCGATACCCATGGCACTGGCGGCGATCCCGCCAAAACCAAACAGGGCAGCGATGAGGGCGATGACGAAAAAAACGACGGCGTAGTGCAACACGGTAGAGCTCCTGGGATTACTGGTTTGATGGCCCGCAGGCCAATAATCAGCTTATTTCGAAGTACTCAGTGTGGTCGCCGCCCTCCAATAGCGCGATAGGCGGGCATGCCGTGCATATGTCAGGGAAAAGACAGGCGCCATGTAGGAGGCCCCCGACAGATCGCAGTGCACAGCTCAGGCTGGAGTTGGCAGGGATGTGGCTTCCGGCGCGGATCGGGGCACGCTGGCAAGGATGGTCGTGCCCAATCCGGGCTTGGACATCACGCTAAGCGCGCCCCCTTCCGTCTCGACCCGAAAGCGCATACCGACCAGGCCAAATGCCGAACCGGTCCTGGCGTCCGGATCAAAGCCCATGCCATCATCGCGCACCGAAACCTCCACCAGTGGGCCAGCCGGTCGCAGGCAAATCCATACCTGAGCGGCGTGGGCGTACTTTCCGATATTGGTCAGCGATTCCTGCACCAGGCGATAGACCATCAGCTCACGGCTGGTACTGAGTTCAACCGGCTCCAGGGCGCAGACGACCGAAATGCCTGAGGATTGCGCGAACTCGCGCGCCAGGATCTCGAGGGTTGCCGCTAGACCGAGATTGCCCAGCGCCGAGGGCCGGAGGTTTTCAATGATGTCGCGGCCCAGGGCGATGCCGTTGTTGAGCGTGGTTACCAAATGTGCCAGCAGCTCCAATGCATCCGGGGCTTTAGTGGCAATACGCGATTTGATGCGCGCAGCGTCCAGTTTTGCCGAGGTCAGCAGTGCACCCAGATCGTCGTGCAGATTGCGTGCCAGCCGGCTACGCTCGTCCTCCCGCGCGGTCAGCAGGTGATGAGCCAGATTGGTGAGTTGCACGGTACGCGCGCCCACCTCGTGCTTGAGGCCATCGCGCTCATCTTGCAACACACCATGCAAGTCCTCCTGCTGCCTGCGATAGACTAAGCCCTGCCGCATATTGAAGAAAAGCGCCAGCAGGCTGATCGCACCCAGGGCGGCCAGGCCGACGCGGCTTATCAGCAGCGATTCGTAGACGTCACTCTGTCTCTGCTCCATGTACAAGCGTTGGGGCGCCATCAATGCGTCATCCTTGGCCAACAGAGAATCCATCGTATTTTTTCCGGCGTCGCTCAGAACCAGATCCATTGCAGGACCACGCCTGCCCTGATTGAAAAGTTGGATGGTCAGCGCAAGCTCCGAGCGTTTGGCATCCACGAGGTTCTCTAGTTGGCGCAAATCATCGGCGGAGCCAGGATGGACTGCTCCGTAGGCCTCCAGTTTTTGCAGCGCATCCTCGGTGATCTGGAGACCCCGTTGGTAGGGCTCCAGGTACTCCTTGCGACCGGTTAACAGGTAGCCCCGTTGCCCGGTTTCCGCACTCAGCAGCCCCGCGGTGAGCGTGCGCAAGCTGGCTTGTTCTTGCCGGATCATGGCAAGTTCGTCAAGTGCGTGAATCGAGCGCCAGTAGGAACCCTCGCTGATAAGTACCAGCGCTAGGGCTGCAGCGCAGGCCATCGGAAAAAAGTACCGGTTTCTCTTTATGGCGGATATTGCGTTCATTTTCAGCCCCCATCCAAAAGTGTGGGATCATGTTCCATGAAAAATGGATATACGCCATGATCCGGATAGCCATCGTTGACGACCATGCCATGGTGCGCGCAGGTCTGCGGCAGTTTTTTGCTGATCAGATTGATTTCCAGGTCGTTGCGGAGGCGTCCACCGGGCGCGAGGCGGTTGACATCGTGCGCAAGGGTGAAGTCGATGTCATTGTCATGGACATTTCCATGCCCGACCAAAGCGGTGTCGATGCGCTCTCTGCCATCCGGGCCCGAGCACCAGATCTTCCGGTGCTGATTTTGAGTGGATTCCCCGAGGCGCACTACGCCACCACGCTGCTGCGCCAGGGCGCCAGCGGCTATCTCAACAAGGATTGCGATCCCGAGGAAATCGTAAAGGCGATCCGCACCGTGCATCGGGGTCGGAAGTACATCACGTCTGTGGTTGCCGAGCAGCTTGCCGATGGCTTGGGCGGTGGCGGCGTTGACAAGGCGCTTCATGAACAGCTTTCCGATAGGGAACTGCAAGTGTTCCTGCGCCTGGCCCGGGGCGAAACCATTGGGCACATGGCCGTCAGCATGTCACTGAGCGTGAAGACGGTCAGCACCTACCGGACCAGGGTGATGGAGAAGATGAAGCTCGAATCGAACAGCGACCTGACCTACTACGCCATAAAGAACGGCCTGATTCAGTAGCCTCCGGCCAGCCGGTGGCCTGCTCATGGCACGGCCTGGACCGAAGTTTCCAATTCACCTCGGGCCAGTTGGTCGCAGTAGTCGATCAAGGTTTCGATATCATTCGATTTGTCGAACACGGCATCGGCACCCAATTCCAGACATTTTCGCTTCATGTCGGTGGTTGCGTAGTTGGTCAGCACGACCAATTTGTAATGGGCAGCTAATGCGCTCGCACTCCGCAATACGCCCAAACCAGAACCCGCTTTCAGGAAGATATCGACGATGACCAGATCTACCTGATTGTCCGCTTGGGCCAGCCACACGACGGCTGATGCCTCATCTTCCGCCACGCCTACCACCTTGACCGGTGCAAGCTCTTCCAGCGTGGCGATCAGCCCTTTGCAAATCACAGGGCTGTCTTCAACGAGAAAGGTATTAAGCACGCGCATGGTTCATGAAGATACGTTGTCTCAGGTTGAGCAGCAACTGGAGTATGCATTCAATACGGGTTTGCTGCTATTGGAACTACCCTCGTCGCGTTGTCGGACGATTCCTACAAGGCTGCGCGCGCAGCCAGTCACCCCGCCGCCACTGCATCAATAGGGCGTTTTGTAGGACATCAACTACCGCAGCAGGAGGCAAACGCCGCTAGCGAAGGCGCCTTCTGCTACCGATACTGGCTAAGCAAGCTGGTGCGCAGGTAGCAGCGCCGGACCCATGCACGCAAATCACAAGGACCTCTCCATGAAAACGCATCTCAGAACCGCGGTCTTCATTGCCGCCGCCATCTTCGCCGTACACGCCAGTGCGCAGATTATTTTTTATGAAAATGAAGCGTTTCAAGGCCGTTCATTCAACACCAACGTCCAGGTCCGAAACTTCAAAAGCGTCGGCTTCAACGACCAAGCCTCGTCTGTGGTTGTCCTGCATGATCGCTGGGAGGTGTGTGAGGACGCCGGCTATTCCGGCCGCTGCGTCTTTCTGCGCCCGGGGCGCTACGCGAACCTGAACTCCATGGGTTTGGACAAGCGCATTTCATCGGTACGGACTGTTAGCAACAACGTGCGCCCAGATGACGAACGCTACGCACCCCCTGCCGAACCGGTTTACGACAACCGGCGACGCAACGATGAGCGTCTTTATGAAGCCGACGTGACTTCGGTGCGAGCCGTCGTGGGGCCTCCCGAGCAGCGCTGCTGGGTGGAGCGCGATCAGATTCCACAAGCGCAGCAACGATCCGGGCCCAATGTGCCAGGTGCCGTCGTTGGCGCTTTGCTTGGTGGCATCCTTGGCCACCAGTTTGGCGGCGGATCGGGCAAAGACCTCGCAACCGTTGGCGGCGCCGTGGCTGGAGGAGCGGTCGGCGCACAGGTGGGCCGCGGCGGCAACCCGCAGCCTCCTGCAACTCATGACGTCCAACACTGCACCAGCGTACCCAGCCAGGCCAAGCCAGCCCTCTGGGATGTGAGCTACACCTTTCGCGGGCAGGAGCATCGCATGCAGATGACAACGCCGCCAGGCCAAACCGTCACAGTGAACCGTCAGGGTGAGCCGCGGTCCTGATCACTCTCGATTTGACATTTTTTCAATTGCGTTCGCCAACGAACAGATACCGGTCCAACGGGGCGCAAGAATGAAATGTCGGCCTGAAGGTTTTCTCCACGTTCGATATTTATCAAAGAGGTTTCGTCATGAAAAAGATTATCAAATCCTCATTGGGCTTGGCGATAGCCGTCAGCCTTGTGTCATTTGCAGGTTGCGCCGGCATGTCGCGGCAGGAGACCGGTACTGCCACCGGGGCAGTTCTCGGTGGTGTTGCGGGGAATGTTCTTGGGGGCGGAATTCTGGGCACCGCTGCAGGTGCAGCGGTCGGTGGCGTTGTCGGCCACGAAGTGACCAAGTAATAAAGCAAAACATTTTTCACAAGGAATCATCATGAAATACACACATATTCTTGCCGCTGCAGTCACAGCCATCGCCCTGGGTGGTTGCATCTCGGTTCCCCCAGGCCCCATGGGCCCTCAAGGCGCAACCGGCGACACTGGCGCTACCGGTCGCTCTGGCGGGATGGGAGCAACCGGTGCCACCGGCGATACCGGTCGGACCGGCAATACGGGAGCAACGGGCTACACCGGCGCCACCGGAAGCACCGGTGCGACCGGGGACACCGGTGCCAAGGGAGGCAATTCAGGGACCATCTTGGTTGTTCCTGCACGCTGACCCCTACACAAGCGGCCGGGCATCTTGGATGCCCGGGTCATGGCGCTTCCGGTGGAAGCGCCATTTTCCTTAGTTGCCTGCCTTGACTTCAAACCATGAATCCGTTGCCTTGCGCTGCCATTGTGCGATCTGCTTTTCAGCTTCGTCCTTGGCCACACCGTAACGCTCCTGGATCTTACCGGCCAGCTGCTCACGCCGACCCGCTACGACGTCCACATCGTCGTCGGTCAGTTTGCCCCATTGCTCCTTGACTTGCCCGTTGACTTGTTTCCAGTTGCCTTGAATGCGATCCCAGTTCATGTTGAACTCCTTGTGTAAAAAATCTGTCCGGTTTTGGTGCCGTGTGAATTGCGCATTCAACTGTAAAAGTGCTCGATGGTTTGGTCGGTGCGAGCCCGAACATATGCGCTGACTGCCCCGCATGGTCGAACCGTGGCGCCGAACATCCATTATTTGTTTTGACGCAATGTTCGGTCGCGAGCGATAAAACGCCCTTTACACGCGCATACTGTTTGGCTAGAGGAAACTGGAGAACACCTTGTCCCCTGTGCAAAATCACCTGATCGAGCTGCTGCCACGCAACCAGCAAGCCCGTTTTATGGCCCTGTGCGAAACGGTACCGCTGGTGTTAACACACGTACTTTCCCAGCCGGGCGAGATCGCTCGCCATGTGTTGTTCCCGATCCATGGATTTGTGTCCCAACTGGCTGTCATCACCGATCACGAAACGCTGGAAGTTGGCATGGTGGGACGCGAAGGCATGGTGGGCGCCTATTTGGCCCTGGGCGTCTCGCGCAACGCCACGCGTGCCGTCGTACAAGGCGCTGGGTCTGCCTTGCGCATGGGTGCTGCCGTGTTCAAAAGGGAACTGCTGGGCAGCAGCGCGCTCACACGGATCGTCCAGAAGTATCTTTATGTTGGCATGGCGCAGCAGGCCCGCGGCACTGCCTGCATGCACTATCACCTGATCAGCGCCCGCCTGGCGCGCTGGTTCCTGATGAGCCAGGATCGCGCCCATGCAGATCACTTTCACATGACGCATGAATTTCTTGCCTACATGCTGGGAGTGCGCAGGGTCGGCATTACCGCAGCGGCTGGCGCTTTGCAGCGCAGTGGCGCCATTGAGTACCACCGCGGTGAATTGATGGTGCTTGATCGCAAGCTGCTTGAACAGGCGGCCTGCGGCTGCTATGCCGCTGACGCAAAGATGTATACGGACAATATGACCAACACAAGCCGCAGCGTCAAGGCAGAGGCTTGAACGAATTGAGGGGCATGCGGGGTGGGCATGGCGCACCCCGCATGCCCATGATCCCTAGCGCTTGATGCGTGAGATCTTGGTGCCTTCAATGCTCAGGCTGGCCATCAGGCCCTGCTGGTCGAAAACAAAGGCATAAGCATCCTTGCGGAGAGTCGATGAAGTCAGGTTCTTGGCAACGCCTTCTGTGACCACCACTACCGACGGGCCGACGCCGACCTCCCAGCCCTTGGAGGTTTCCACATAGCGCAGCGCCTTGTCGCTCATGAGAAATACGGCGTAGCCGTAAGACTCAGCACCCGCCTGCCAACCCCAAGACGCCGACACGGAGTTGAAGTACCCCGCCGGCTTGTTTGCCTTGGTCATGACGCCCTCGCCGTAACTGCCGCCGAACACCAGCCCGGCCTTGATGATTTTCGGGAAAATCAGAATCGCCTTGGCTGTCTTGGACAGCGTCTCCGCGACCGGACGGGTCTTGTACAGATTCTGTAGCGCCAGCGCGGCCTGGGCGTCCAGCTCCTGCGCACTGTCAGCCTTGGCGTCCGTGCCCAACAGGCCGAGGGAGAGTGCCCCACTGCCAGCCAGAAGAATTTTGTGAAACGTGCGACGTGTGTTTTCCATGAGGATCTCCTAATAATTGTTAAGCAGCAATTGCAGGATCACGCCGGTGGCAATCGCGACGAGGACGTAGTCGCCGCCGGTCTGGACCCAATGGTAGCCGCGTGGCGGGGCGCTCAGATGGTGGCCGCGCCAATCATTGACGACGTACTGGGAATTGCGGTACTGGTCCGGCAGGCGCTCCCCCCGGTAAAACTGGTGATCCGGCCCGGCACCGCGTTCGCCATGCCGGTCAATCTCACGGGGGGCAGGGCCATTGCGCTGCGCCGGGCGGGCATTCCCGCGATTGCCATTGTTGCCGCCATTGCCGCGCTGCTGGGCCTGATTGGCATGCTCTTCACCGCGCCCGCGGTCATTGGGCTGGGCCCATGCAGGGTGCATTGCACCCGCAGCGATTGTCAGGGCGACAATCCAGATTCCCGTTTTCATGCTGTACTCCGATACGTTTCATATTGCAAAGGCAAGTGCCATGGTTTCAACCGGGCACACCTGCACGATAAGGATCCGGAGAAACACGGTCTGTTGCCTAGCGCACAGAGACCGTGCCCAGCCTGCGCACTGCATTGGCCGATAGGGGTTTTCACCGGTGCAGCGGCTATAATCGCCCGTTGTTTTGCAGCTTAGCCAAAAAGCCCACCATGAGCGATACCGATCACGACGACAGCCACTCCGGCCCCATCAAGACGCCTGCCCAGGTACTGGGTACCGCATTTTTCTCCTTCGTAGTGCCGATTTTCGCCATCATCGGCCTGGTTTACTTCGTCACCAACAGCGCCAAGCCGGCTGGCTCAACCGACGCAGCCGCCATGGCCCTGGGAGGGGTGAGCGCTGACGCCGCAGCCAAGGCAACGGCGGCCCGCATACAGAAAGTTGGCATGGTTGAAATCCGCGACGCCAACCGCGAACTCAAATCCGGTGAAGAGGTGTTCAAGGCCCAGTGCACAAACTGCCATACGGCCGGCCTGGTTGGCGCTCCCAAGTTTGGCGATGCGGCTGCCTGGGGTCCCCGCATCAAGCAGGGCCTGGATGCCCTGATCCATTCCGCGATGGGCGGCAAGGGTGCCATGAGCCCGCAGGGCGGCGGCGATTTCGAGGACATCGAAGTCGCGCGCGCCGTGGTCTACATGGCCAACGCCGGAGGCGCCAAGTTCACCGAACCCGCCGCGCCCGCAGCGGCGGCTTCAGCCCCAGCTGCCGCTGCAGTCGCAGCGAAATAATTACGCCGTTCCCTGAAAAAGCCGGTCACTGACCGGCTTTTTTTGTTTGCGGGCTGCGCACGTAGCCAAAGCGATCGGGCAGATCGGCCGAAAGCGCGTCTTGCGCGACCCACAAACCCTGCTCCAGCGCATTGGCAGCCAGAAACATATCCTGGGTGTGGACCAGACCCAGGCCCAGGTCGGTCTCCAGGTAAAGGCGGCCAAGGTCATCGAGCAGACAACGCTGGATCCGCGCCGGCAAGCCGGTATGGCTGATGACCGAAAAGTTCGCTTGGACGCGCCACACCCAGGGCGTGGCCTCAAGTTCGACATAAACTCGTTGCGGGCCGTTCTGGAAAAACCACTGGCCCCGCTCGGGACCGGTCGCGTCACACCCGTAGTTGCGGCCGATGAACTCAATCAGCTTCTCGTGCACCAGCAGCGAGCCCTTGCTGCCCACCACACCACTGGAGAAACGGCCCAGCGCCTGTACGCGGTCATCGCGCATGTACCAGTTGCCGCGGGCATCCAGGCCAAGCCAGCCATAGCAGTGCGTCACATGGGGCCACTTGGCCATGGCCTTCCGGACGATGTCATCCATCGCGCGCCTCCACCCCCGCCTGCTGCGCCAGCCAGGTGCCCACGGACTGCGGAAGGGCCAGCACATGGCCGGGAAACCCGCCCGCAGCAAAACCCACATGACCGCCATGGGCGGGCTGCCAGAGCGTCACACACGGCCCCACCTCGTTGCCGTGGGGCAGGCACCAGGCCGGCACGAAGGGATCATTGCGTGCATTGACCACCAGGGCGGGAATGCGGATCTGCTGTAAATGCGGCTTCGCCGATGCGCGGGCCCAGTAGTCCTCGGTACTGGCGAAGCCGTGCAGGGGTGCAGTGAATACGTTGTCAAATTCGTAAAGATCGCGTGCAGCCAGCAGCGCATCGCGGTCAAACAGTCCGGGGTGTTGGGCCAGCTTGCGTAGCGCCTTGGGTTTCATGGTGTTGAGAAACATGCGGGTGTAGACCAGGCGGTTGAAGCCGCGCCCGATGGCCCAGCCGCCGGCAGCCAGGTCAATCGGCGAACAAACCGACGCGACAGCGCTGGCCACACGGCCCGCTGACTCCCCCATTTCCTCGGCCCAGCGCATCAGCGCATTGCCACCCAGCGAAATGCCGACCACGATGATGCGTCCACCGCGCGTGGCCTCAACGGCATCCATGCGTTCGCGCAGGCGCTGCAGCACCCAGCCGATTTCTGCGAAGTCGCCCGAGTGGTAGGCGCGCGGTGCCCGATTGAGCTCGCCGCTGCAGCCGCGAAAATGTGGCACGGCATAGTGCATGCCCTTGGCACGCGCCCAGTCGGCAAAGGCCTCGGCATAGTGGCTGCGCGAGGACCCCTCCAGGCCGTGAAACAGCACCAGAAGGGTTCTGGCGTCCGGATGCGCAGTGGAAAAGTCCACATCGATGAAGTCGTCGTCTGGGGTAGCCCAGCGCTCGCGCAGATATTCCACCCGGTCACCGAGCAAGCGACGCGCGAACAGCGCCGGCCAAATGGTTTGCGCATTGCCGCCTGGCAGCCACCGTGGTGCGTGGTAGTTCAGCATGCCAGGTGGAGAACCTGGCTGCATCAATGCAGCACCTGTGGTGCGCCGCCGGCCTCCTGCATGTCCTGCGGCGTACCGGGGCTGGCGTGGTGGGCGACCAGGCGCCAGCCCTGCGCCGTCTTGTGATAGAAATTGGTTGCGATCACCCAGGCCTCGCGCGGGCCTTCGGGCGTCATGATTTCAATGCGCTCGACGATGCTGTGCACGGCGCTGGCCAGGGCCTGCACCTTGCTCACCCGCTCAGGCACAACGCGGATGCTGCCGTTGTTGGAGAACATATGCTCAATCACCGTGCGGATGGCCTGCGCCCCGATCAAGCGCGGGCCGCCGGGGTACACGCAAAGAATGTCATCTTCATCGGCCCAGCAGGCCATGAACTTGTCCACATCGCCCAATTGCAAGGCCTCGAAAAACGCGGCTTCGATTTCGTCGGGGCTGCCGCCTACGGTCGCGGCTTGCAGTTTGGCTTTCGGTCGTGGCATTCTGGGATTTTCCCCTAAACCCGCAGACCTTCATGTGTGGTGGGGAACAGACGCTGGTGTCCGCACTTGAAACGGGCCAACAGACATCCATTTATGGTACGGTGTTCCCCGTGTATTGTTTTCCGGAGATATAGATGAAACGATTTTTCGCCGCGGCCCTGATGGCCCTCACGCTGGCCACACTGGGCGGCTGTGGTTACAACGATTTCCAGCGCCTCGATGAATCGTCGAAGGCCGCCTGGAGCGAAGTGCTCAACCAGTACCAGCGCCGCTCCGACCTGGTTCCCAATATCGTCGCCACGGTCAAGGGCGAGGCCGCGTTTGAGCAGGATACGCTGACCAAAGTGATCGAAGCGCGCTCCAGGGCCACGGCCATGCAGGTCACGCCCGAGACGCTGAACAATCCCGAGGCCTTCCAGAAATTCCAGGCTGCGCAAGGCGAACTCGGTGGCGCACTCAGCCGCCTGATGGTGGTGAGCGAAAACTACCCCAACCTCAAGGCCAATCAGGCCTTCCGCGATCTGCGCGTGCAGCTCGAAGGCACGGAAAACCGCATCACCGTGGCCCGCAACCGCTACATCCAGACGGTGCAGGAGTACAACGTGCTGGCGCGCAGCTTCCCGAGCAACCTCACCGCCATGGTCTTCAGTTATGCGCCCAAGCCCAACTTTGCGGTGCAGAACGAAGCGCAGATTTCCGTGCCGCCGACCGTCAATTTCGACAAGAAGTAAACGCTTGAAGCATCAAAACACCCTGGAGCCCGCATGATAAGGGCGTGGGAAGCTACATTTTTTATAGCTTTTGCCAGCTGGCTGGCGCTCATGCCAGCGCCCGTGCAGGCGCAAGACCTGCAGCCCGTGCCCGCCCTCAGTGGCCATGTGGTCGACAAGACCAGCACCCTCGACGCTTCGCAGCAGCAGGCGCTGGAAGCCAAGCTCGCTGCATTCGAGCAGGCCAAAGGATCGCAGATCGTGCTGTTGCTGGTGCCCACCACCCAGCCCGAAGACATCGCCAGCTACGCCAACCGCATCGCCAACGTCTGGAAGATTGGCCGCAAGGACGTGGGCGACGGCGTGGTGCTGATCGTCGCCAAGAACGACCGCAAGCTGCGCATCGAAGTAGCCAAGTCGCTGGAAGGCGCCATCCCCGACCTCGCCGCCCAGCAGGTGATTGACGAGGCGCTGGTACCCGCCCTGCGCCAGGGGGATTACGCCGGCGGTCTTTCGGCAGCAGCCGACCAGCTGATGGCCCGCATCACGGGCGAGGCCCTGCCGGCACCTGCCCAGCGCAGCGGGCCCAACCACGGCCATCCCAAACGCGGCATCCAGTGGACGGACCTAGCGATATTCCTCTTTTTTGCCGTTCCCGTAGCGGGTGGCGTGGCACGCAGCATCCTCGGCCAGCGTTTCGGCGCCATCGCGGTCGGAGCCGGTGTTGGCGTCCTGGCCTGGTTTTTTACAGCCAGCGTGGTGCTGGCGGTGTTGGCGGCCTTCGGCGCCCTGATCTTCAACCTGTTCGCCAGCTTCACCCCCACCATCAGCCGCAGCGGCTATGGCCCGGGCTTTGGTGGCGGCAGTTTCGGCCATGGGGGCGGCGGCTTCGGTGGCGGGGGTGGCGGCGGCTTCAGCTCAGGTGGCGGTGGCGATTTTGGCGGTGGCGGCGCCTCGGGAGACTACTGATGGCCCAGCATGCATCATCCCCGGGATTTTTCGGCAAGCTGGCGCGGGTCCTGCGCCACCGCTGGCGCGATCCGCGTGACGCACACCGGGCGGTTCCCCGTGCCATGCTCCAGCGCCTGGGCCAGCGCGTAGCTGCCAGCGAAGCACGGCATAGCGGCGAAATCCGCATTTGCGTGGAAGCGGGTCTGCCTCTGAGCTACCTCTGGCGCGGCCTGCGGGCGCGGCAACGTGCCGTCATGCTCTTTGGCAAGCTGCGGGTCCGGGACACCGAGCACAACAATGGCGTGCTGATTTACCTGCTACTGGCCGAGCGCGCCATTGAAATCGTGGCCGATCGCGGCCTGAACGAGCATGTCAGCCCCGACCAGTGGAAGGCGTTGACGCACAGCATGGCAGAAGCGTTCAAGCTGGGTGACTACGAAGCCGGCCTGACGCAGGCGCTGGACGAGGTTTCGAGCCTGCTGGTTCAGTACTTTCCGCTCGCCGCCGGTGAGCAGCACCGCAACGAGCAACCCGATCAGCCAACCGTGCTTTGAAAACGGACCGGCGTCGGGCCAGTGGCGGCCTCAGTGCACGATGACCGGGTTTTGAGCCAGTTCGGCGTAACGCTCAAGCGTGTCTTCCACCTCTTCCTGCGTAGGCGTCTTGGCCTGCCAGGCCGTGATTTGCTGCTGGAAAAGCTCGGCCCATGATCCGTCGAGGTAGACCTCTTTGCCCGAACGCTTGTCGACGATCTCGAAGCCGTTGCGCGCGAGCTGGGGCAGGGTGATGTCGGAACTGATGCCTGAGTCGGTGGCGAGCAGCGGCATGTCAGCCTGCATATGAACCACCACAAAACTCTCGGAGTCGTAAAGCATTTGCATGGTGTTAGGTTACCTCAATTTCGATACCCTGCAGATAGCAATGTTCAGGCCCGTTTCAAGTGCGCCACACCCCATTTGTGCACTTTTGCGCATGGACGGGCTTCACGGAGCCTCGCGGCTGCGTAATTGCTGGTCCATAAAGCTGCCTCCCGCGTCCGTGATGCGGATGCGTACAGGCAGGAAGTTCAGGCTGTGCGCAAACCAGATCTCGACCTTCTGGTCGTATTCGCGGCGCGGGTTGCGCACCAGCTTGCGCGCCTGCAAACTGCCTATGGGCAGGTCCAGGTTTTCATCGCCCTCCACGCTGAAAAGCCAGGTATCGGCATCGTGCGGCCCAGCGGTCTGGATGCCGATGGTGCTGGCCTGGCCATAGCGTTTGCCGCCCTCCGCAGCATCACCAGCCAGCAGGGACGCCAGTTGGAGCATCACGCTGAGCTGGTCTTGCGCGCCGGCCAGCAAGGGCGCGTCGGGCGTGTTGGCGCTGAAACTGATCTGGCCCCTGTCGGCCTCAAAATGTGCAGCCACTTCGCTGGACTTGCCCGCCCTGTCGCCAAAACGCTGGGGCACTAGCCCTTCGCTGCCAATCGTGCCGGCGCTGGTGCGGGTGCGCAGGGTGGCAAACAGGCTGCCCCAGCTCTGGCGCGCCCCGTATTCCTTGCCGTCCTGCAACCAGACCAGTTCGGCGCTGACGCCGCGAAGGGGTTGGCCCTTTTGCTCGCCACTGACGACATAGCGCAGCCTTACCGAGCCAGGCACCAGCAAGCTGCCTATCGCCTGGGTACGTTCGCGCGGCCGCTCGGCACCAGCCGCTTCGGGCGCGGCCACCGGAGCAGAAGGCGCGGGCATTGGGACCGGGGCCGGCGCTGCAAATACCGGTACTGCGGCGATCACTGGCGCAGGGGCATCAGCAGAAGGCGCTACCAAATCTGTAGCGGACTGCGCAGATTGGACGGGGGCTTCTGGTCTTTTTGACTTTCCAGGCGGTCGGCCGGGCGGCTGCGGTCGGGCTGGAAAGGGCGGCGCATCGATGCGCAGGCTGCGCGTGCTGAAACTTTTGGCCAAGCGCGAGGTCTGGACGCCAAAAGATGCGGGAGCCTGCTTCAACAGGGCATAGTGCGCTATCAAAACCGCAGCAACCAGCAGAGCCAGCATACGCCGCGGCAGGGGGTCAGGGAGCGCGAGCGCGCGCAAAGGCCGCTCCATGGCCCGGATCAGCAATGGCCCGTAAAGCCCAGATCGGCCGACAACTGACGGGCCGCGGCGAGCAGGGGCCGTGCCACGCTGCCGTCCCAGTCCGGATCGACGGCCGCGCGGGACCCCAGAGCCACAATGCCCAGGGCCAGATGCCCGTCGGCGTCAAATACCGGTGCGCAAAAACCCACCACGCCGGCCAGCAGGGTATCCACCACCCGGGCCAGGCCGCGCGCGCGCACCTCGGCCAGAAGGGCCTTCACTTCGGCCTGCGTCCGGGGCAAGTCGCTGCGGCCCTGGCGGGCAGCGCGGCTGAGTTCCTCCTTGATGAGCGGCGCAATGGCTTGCGATGCACGCCCGGTATCGATATAGGCCGCAAAGCAGCGGCCCGTGGCAGACGAAAGTAGGGGCATCACGTCGCCCAAGCGCAGATTGACCGTTACCGCCTCTGGTGACTCCTCCCAGTGGACGATGGTCGGGCCGTGGTTGCCCCAGACGGCAAGGGCCAGGGTATGACCGATCCGCTCCATGAGGGGGCCAACCCGCTCGCGCGCCAGGGCTACGGCATCGAGTTGCGAGAGAGCGGCCAGACCCAGCTTGAGCGCTGCCGGGCCCAGGGCATAGCGCGTGTCGCCGGCGTCCTGGGTGACAAGGCCCAGGCGCTGGTAGCTCACCAGGTAACGGTGCGCCTTGGCCGCGCTCATGGCCGCCGTGGCAGCCAGGTCCTTGAGCATCAGGGGACCACGTGCGCCGGCCAGCGCTTCCAGCAGAGCAAAGCCGACTTCAACCGACTGGATGCCCGCGCGGGCGGGCAGCAGAGCGCTAGACTGCGGGGAGAGCACCGCAGACGCAGGGGATGCTTGGGCGAAAGCCCCTGCGCTAGAATTACGTTTAGGTAAATTCATTTCACAATGCGTAATTTTGATGCTGTGCGCAGCATACCCGAAAGAGACAAGCCATGAAACTCGCCACCTACAAGGACGGCTCACGTGACGGCCAACTCGTCGTCGTCTCGCGCGACCTGGAGACGGCCCATTATGCGACGGGCATTGCCAGCAAATTGCAGCAGGTGCTGGACGACTGGAGCTTCATCAGTCCGCAATTGCAGGACCTCTACCAGAGCCTAAACCAGGGCAAGGCCCGCCACGCCTTTCCGTTTGACCCGGCCATGTGCATGGCCCCGTTGCCACGCGCCTACCAGTGGGCTGATGGCTCGGCCTATATCAACCACGTCGAACTGGTGCGCCTGGCGCGCCACAGCGAGGTGCCCGCCAATTACTACACCGAACCCTTGATGTACCAGGGCGGCAGCGATGATTTTCTCGGCCCCCTGCAGGACGCGCCCTTCCCCGACGCAGCCTTCGGCATCGACTTCGAGGCCGAGCTGGCCGTCGTCACCGGCGACGTGCCCATGCGCTCCAGCCCTGAGCAGGCCCTGGATGGCATCCGCTTGGTAATGCTGGCCAACGACTGGAGCCTGCGCAATCTGATTCCGGACGAATTGGCCAAGAGCTTTGGCTTCTTCCAGAGCAAGCCGGCCACCGCCTTCAGCCCGGTGGCCATCACCCTGGATGAGCTGGGCGAGGCCTGGGACAAAGGCCGCGCCAGCATCACCGTGCAGTCCACCTGGAACGGGCGCAAGGTCGGCATGTGCGACGCCGGCAAGGAGATGACCTTCCACTTCGGCCAGCTCATCGCCCACATCTGCAAGACGCGCAATGTGCGTGCCGGCTCGATCGTGGGCAGCGGCACCATCAGCAACCGCGCCATCGAAAAGGACGGCAAGAAAGAATGGGTCAACGGCTACAGCTGCATAGCCGAAAAACGCGCCATCGAAACCATTCTCGACGGCAAGCCTGCCACCGCCTACATGCAGTTTGGCGACAGCATCCGCATCGAGGCCAAGGGCAAGGACGGGCACAGCCTGTTTGGCGCCATCGAGCAGAAGGTCATGGCGCAGGCGTGAGCGACGCGCAGGTCATCGCAGAAACCCGAGTCTGGCTCGAGCGCGCGGTCATTGGCCTGAACCTCTGCCCCTTTGCCAAGTCCGAGCATGTACATGGGCGCATCCGGTATGTGGTGAGCCCCGCGCAAACCGCAGATGCGCTGCTGTCCCATCTGCGCGCCGAACTGGAGGGACTGAACGAGGCCGAGCCGGCCCAACGGGAGACCACCTTGCTAATGCACCCGGAGGTTCTGAACGATTTCCTCGACTACAACGACTTCCTGCTGGATGCCGACATGCTGCTGGAGGACATGGGCTTTGGCGGCGTGTTCCAGATTGCCAGCTTTCACCCCGATTACCAGTTCGCCGGCACCTCGGCCGACGACATCACCAATTGCAGCAACCGCTCGCCCTACCCCACCCTGCACCTGCTTCGCGAGGCTAGCATTGACCGCGCCGTCGAAGCTTTTCCCGAGGCCGAGCAGATCTATGCGCGCAACATGGAAACACTCCAGCGCCTGGGCTGGGCCGGCTGGCGCAAGCTGCTCGCGCCCGCCTGAGCCTGCGCCGCCTATGATGCGCGCATGAAGCCGCCCCAGGAAAAACACGAAATACGCCCCGGCCAGTCGGTTGCGCTGCTGCAGGACTTGCACATCCTCACACGCGAGGGCAAGCTCAACCAGGACTCGCGGCGCAAGCTCAAGCAGGTCTATCACCTTTTCCATTTCATCGAGCCGCTGCTGAAAGACGCGCTGGCCGGGCATGATGACGTGACCCTGGTGGACCACGGTGCAGGCAAGTCCTACCTCGGTTTTTTGCTCTACGACCTGTTTTTTAAGGCGCAGGCTCCACAGGGCCGGATCCTGGGCGTCGAGACGCGTGACGAGCTGGTCCAGCGCTCGCAAGCCCTGGCCGCCCGCTATGGCTTTGCCGGCATGGAGTTTCTGAACCTTTCCGTCGCCCAGGCCAGCGCAGCAGCCAGCCTGCCCCAGCGCATCGACATCGTGACCGCCCTGCATGCCTGCGACACTGCCACCGATGACGCGATTGCCTTTGGCCTCGCCCACGATGTGCAGCACATGGTGCTGGTGCCCTGCTGTCAGGCCGAAGTGGCGTCCTGCCTGCGCGCGAGCAAGAGCAAGGCGGTGCACAACAACCCCCTGGTCGAGCTCTGGCGTCACCCGCTGCATACGCGCGAGTTCGGCAGCCAGGCCACCAATGTGCTGCGCTGCCTGCAGCTCGAGGCCCATGGCTACCAGGTGAGCGTGACGGAATTGGTGGGCTGGGAGCACTCGATGAAAAACGAGCTCATCATCGCCAGCAAGAAACAGGGCCCGCGCAGGCAGAGCGCCGAGCGCCTGCACGAAATGCTCGCCACCTTGGGGCTGGATGATTTGCGACCCCGTTTTTTCACACCCCTGCTGCAAACGCCGGTAACCGAAGCCACCGCATGAATGCCGCGCAATCAGCGACGGTGGCCGTCATCGGTGGCGGCCCGGCGGGGCTGATGGCTGCCGAGATGCTCAGCAACGCCGGAATGGCAGTGCATGTGTACGACGCCATGCCGTCGGTGGGGCGCAAGTTCCTGCTGGCCGGGCGCGGCGGGCTCAACCTCACGCACGCGGAGCCGCCCGAGGCCTTTGCTGCGCGCTATGGCGCGCGCCGCGCGCAGATCGAGCCGATGCTGGAAGGCTTTGGCGCGCAGGCGGTTCGCGCTTGGGCACAGGGACTGGGCATTGAAACCTTTGTGGGCACTTCGCAGCATGTCTTCCCCAAGGACATGAAGGCCGCGCCCCTGCTGCGCGCCTGGCTGCACCGGCTACGTGCGGCGGGCGTGCGCCTGCATGCCCGGCACCGCTGGACCGGCTGGGACTCGGCGGGAGCACTCCGCTTCGATTCGCCGCAGGGTCCGGTGGCCATTCAGGCCAGCGCATGCGTGCTGGCGCTTGGCGGCGCCAGCTGGCAGCGCCTGGGCTCCGACGGCGCCTGGGTGGAAACCCTGCGCGCGCGGGGAGTGGACATCGCGCCCCTGCTGCCCTCGAACTGCGGTTTTGACGTGCAGGGCAGCTGGAGCAGCCATCTGCGCAGCAAGTTTGCCGGCCAGCCGGTCAAACCAGTGGCCCTGCATTTCACGGATACCGGCGGTCAGCACTTTGTACGCCAAGGCGAGTTCGTCATCACCGAGACGGGTATCGAGGGCAGCCTGGTCTATGCCGCCTCCCGCCTGCTGCGCGACGAAATTCTTCGAACCGGCAAGGCGGTCATTTCGCTCGACCTGCTGCCGGGGCGCAGCATGGACTGGGTGCTGGCCGAAGTGGCCCACCCGCGTGGCACGCGGTCACTCTCCAGCCATCTGCACAGCCGCCTGGGCTTGCACGGCCTCAAGGTGGCGCTGCTGCATGAATGCCTGCCCAAGCCTGTGATCAACGACCCGACCGCGCTGGCTCGGGGCATCAAGGCCCTGCCGCTCACCCTGAGCGCTGCGCGCCCAATTGACGAGGCCATCAGCAGCGCAGGCGGGGTGCGCTTTGAAGCCTTGACCGCAGGCCTCATGGTTGACAAGTTGCCCGGTGTTTTTTGCGCGGGCGAGATGCTCGACTGGGAGGCGCCCACCGGCGGCTACCTGTTGACCGCCTGCCTCGCAACCGGGCGGGCAGCCGGGCTTGGTGCATTGAAATGGCTTACGTGATAAATTGGTCGCGCTATTTGCCGCTACAACCAGTGGCCCGGCAGATATTCCCCTCCATTGGCAGACTGGTCACATATGTTTGGAGAATACGCATGATGTCAAAATTTCTGAAAGCCCTGGCGCTTGGAGTGGTCCTGGTGGTGGGTGTGGCGGGCTGTGCAGCAACACCGCCGTCCAACACCGTGGCGCTGTCTGCAAGCCTTACGGGCGCCAGCGAAGTTCCCGCCAATGCAACCCCGGGCACCGGCAGCCTTGAAGCCACCTTCAACAAGGACACCAGTGTGCTGACCTGGAAGCTGAGCTACTCGGGCCTGACCGGCCCCGCGACCGCGGCGCATTTCCATGGCCCCGCCGTGGCCGGCTCCAATGCGGGCGTTGTGATTCCCTTTGCAAGCCCGGCCAGCCCGATTGAAGGCCAGGCCACCCTCACGGCGGCCCAGGCAGCCGACCTGCTCGCCGGGAAGTGGTACGCCAATGTGCACACGGCAGCGAACAAGGGCGGCGAGATTCGCGGCCAGGTCACTCCCAAAATGTAGTCAGCGCGAGGCTTGATCCCAAAGGCCGACCGTCGTCCAAGCCGTACGCTTAATCTGTTGTTTTCTTGATCCCATGGGCATGTTTGCCTATGGGGCTTGATCGTCCGGCGGCGATGCTTGTGAGGAAGAAATCTTTCGCAAGCATGGGATCAGTGGAGATTTTTGATCGTCGTTCTGGCCAAAGCCGCAAAGCCAAGGCTTACAGCGACAGTCCGGGCGTCTGTTTTCTTTTGACTTTGGCTGCGCCGGCCGTCGACGCCACAGCTTGGATTTGAATGGATTGAAGGGCCGACGCCAGCTCAACCTGCATCTTTGAAAACAGCGTCTCCACCGAGGTTGACAGGTAGTCGAGATACCCTTCTTTGTCCAAGGTCTTGGATGTCGTTGAAGAGTCGATGAACCGTGTCATCTGGGCCTTGAACTGCGGGCTTTTGACAATGGAGGGAAGTCGCTCGATCGCTTCTCCAAGCAGGCCGTCGTAGCCTTCGACGCCATAGTCGCCGATCTTTGCGGCGACCAGCTTGGAATCGAGCTTGGCGCCTCTCGCGGAAAGCCAAGCCAAATCCCAAATGTCGCGGTGGCGGATCTTGCCTGAATCGAGCCCTGCCACTTGGCCTTGGTTGTCTCTCAATGAGGTGGGGAAAGCCAGGACCTTGTCCGCCATGATTTCGTCGAGAGTCTCGGTGTTGACGAGGACTGTCGGCATGGCTTGCACCGATTCGTAGTTGGCTCGCAACGGCACCAGTTCGCGGGTGCGCGCCGGAATATTGGCGATCTCCAACTTGATCTTTTGGCTCGGCATCGCTGGATTTTTAGGCGCTGTCTCTATCGAGATCCACCATTTGTCCACCTTCACCAGGCCCGCGCCGGCCTTAGCCGGCTTGGGCTTCACTGTGACCTTCAACCCGAAGCGATCTCCAATGCTCTTTTCGATGCAGTCCTTGATGCGGATCATTTTGTCCGCGGTGAAATCGACACCGCCTGCGAAATCGAGGTCCTCGCTGAACCTGTCGGAGCCGCGGCATAGGCGCAGGGCCGTGCCGCCTTGAAACACCAAATCTTTGAGCAAGCCTTCGCCGTCAAGGGCTTGGAATATTTCGTAATGGAGCAGCTCCTTCTCCACCACTGGCCGCATCGCTGCCAAGGCAGGGTTGGACATGGCTTGGTCGACCAGTTTCTCAAAGTCTTGCCTTTCGCTCATGCCGCTTCTCCTTCTGATTCGTCTTCGTGCTCGTCATTGATCAGCATGTTGGTATTGCGCCCCACGCGCAAGAGATCGCGGACAGCCGCAGATCGAGTGGCGATGCGAAGCGGACGGCCCTTGGGCGCAAGCGTGTGCCCAAGGATCTCCGAACGCGAGCGCTTGGTGTGGGTGAACTCGATGGTTCCGAAGGGGGTCTCGTGGACGCCGCTTCTTCCCGTCGTCATCACGGTCATCCTGCTGATCGGGATCTGCGAGATGGCCCCATACTCGGACAAGATGGACTCCAAGCTGATATATGAGAGGCATCCAGGGCGCAGAGCCTTGGCAATCTCCTCCGCCAGCCAGCGGTTCCTGCTGGACGCGGTAGGGTTCAGGTAGAGGCCCTTGGCGACCCGCTGCAAGAGGCCGTCCGACACCATCCGCTGCAGCGATTTCTCCATGGACTTCTCGCCCTCGTTGGGGAACATCTTTTCAATGTCGCGGCGCGCCAGCACATGGATAGCGCGTCGATCGAGCTCTGCGAGTTTGCGGATAAGTTCGATTTTGGTCATATGTCTACGGCAACCCTAATTAAAGATAGGGTATAAGTAAACATATTTTAATCCAGCGACTTTTACAAGTCAACATCAAGTTGACGATATCCCTACTATTTTATAGGGCTGGCGTCGACATGATTTCGATCACAAAAGCTCGGCATGTCAGAATTTCAACAGATTAAGCGAACGGCTTGACCGTCGTCGGCCTTTTTCTTTGACCCTCAGGCGTGACCCATCTGGCTGACAAACGCCTTGATACCGCGCAGCAGCATCTCCACCGCAACAGCCACCAGGATCAAACCCATCAGGCGCTCGATGGCGATTACCACGCGCTCGCCCACAACGCGCTGGATCCGCTCGGCCAGCACCAGCACCAGCGCGCCCACTGCCATGGTCACGCACAGGGCGGCCACCCATTCCATGCGCCGCTCGGGTGCCTGGCTGACCAGCAGCATCACGGTGGCCATGGCCGAGGGGCCCGCCAGCGCGGGGATGGCTAGCGGAACGATCAGTGGCTCGCCAACCGCCTCGGCCGTTTCACCCGCCACTGGCGGGAAGATCATGCGCAGCGCAATCAGGAACAGCACCACGCCACCGGCAATCTGCAACGAGAGCTGGCTCAGGTTCATGAGCCGCAGGAAGCTGTCGCCCACGAACATGAACCCCAGCAGCAGGCCAAAAGCAATCAGCACCTCACGCAGGATCACGATGGTGCGCCGCTCGGGTGCGACGCTTTTGAGGGCGTGGGCAAAGATCGGGATATTGCCAAACGGGTCGGTGATCAGCAAGAGCAGGATCGTGGCCGACGCGAACGTGTAATTCATGCGTTGTAGACCGTTTCCAGCGACGCGAAGCCCTTCACCTCGATCGGGTTGCCGAAGGGGTCACAGAAGAACATGGTCCACTGTTCGCCCGGTTGGCCGGCAAAGCGCAACTGCGGCTTGAGCACGAACTCCGTCCCCGCGGCCGTCAGGCGCTCGGCCATGGCCTGCCAGGCCGGCAACTCCAGAATCAGGCCAAAGTGCGGCATGGGGACCAGGGCATCGCCGACCCGGCCTGTGCGGCTGGTGGTGAAGGGTTCCCCCAGGTGCAGGGAGATCTGGTGCCCGAAGAAATCGAAGTCAACCCAGGTGTCGGTGCTGCGCCCCTCTCTGCAACCGAGCACGCCGCCATAGAAATGGCGCGCGGTGTCGAGATCGGAAACGTGGAAGGCCAAGTGAAAGATGCTGGAGGGCTGCATGGGGGCCATTATCGCTACGCCAGCGGCCTGCTAGGATGGTGGCCAAACCCGCAACCTTGAGGCGCCCATGTCCGTTCCCGCACTGGTTTTTATTGCCGTCGCTGTCCTGATCATCTGGTGGGCCGTCGGCACCTACAACAGCCTGGTCCGGCTCAAGAACACGATCACCAATGCTTTTGCTCAGATCGACGTGCAACTCAAGCGCCGCTACGACCTGATCCCCAACCTGGTGGAGACGGCGAAAAAATACCTGAGCCACGAACACGATACCCTGGTGGCCGTGACGTCGGCACGCTCCCAGGCTTCCGTCGCCGCCGCTGCCGTGCGTGCCGAGCCCGCCAATGCCGCAGCCGCTGGTGCCCTGGGCGCGGCCGAGCAGGGCCTGCAGGGCAGTCTGAACAATCTGTTTGGCCGCCTGAGCGCGGTGTCCGAGAGCTACCCTGAGCTCAAGGCCGACCAGACCATGCGCGACCTCTCGGAGGAGCTGACCAGCACCGAGAACAAGGTGGGCTTTGCCCGCCAAGCCTACAACGATGCGGTACTCGACTATAACAACGCTGCGGAGCAGTTCCCCTCCGCCCTGATCGCGCGTATCTTCAGCTTTTCTCCAGCGGGCATGCTGCAATCCACCCAGTCGGCGCAGGAGCGTGAGGCTGTGCGCGTGCAGTTCTGAGACGTGGCTTCCCGGTTCTTTGAAAACCAAATCGAGGCGCGCGCCCAGAGCCGCCAGCTGAGCGCACTGTTTGCCCTGACGGTGCTGGCCCTGGTCGTGCTCGTCAATCTGGCGCTGGGCCTGGCCTTCAAGCTGCTCCCCTTTGTCTCCCATTACCCGGCAGGGTTCTTCCAGATCAACACGGCGGTGGTGCTGCTGTTCGTGCTCGGTGGCTGGTGGGTGGAGACGTCCAATCTGGCCGATGGCCCCGGCAGCGCCGTGAAACTGGCCAAGCGCATGGGGGCCCGGGAGTTGCTCTCCACCCATGCCGACGAGCGGCAGCTGGGCAATGTGGTGGCAGAGCTGGCCATTGCCAGCAGCCTGCCGCCGCCCACCACCATGCTGCTGGCCTACGATAAACGCATCAATGCGTTTTCAACCGGCTGGAGTGCGGAAAATGCCGTAGTGGCAGTGACACAGGGCGCGCTGGACCGCCTGACGCGTGAGGAATTGCAAGGCCTGATCGCCCACGAACTCGGCCACATCAAGGAGGGCGATATCCGCGTGAACATGCGCCTGGCCGGCATGGTCTGGGGCCTAGACCTGCTCTACCGGATGGGCAGCAGCATGAGCGAGCCGGGCTCTGCTGGCAGCCAGAGTTTGCTGATGCTGCCCGGCCTGTTGCTCAAGGGCCTGGGCTGGGCCGGCGCGATAGCGGGGCGGGCACTGCAGGCTGCAGTATCACGCCAGCGCGAATTCCTCGCCGATGCACGGGCCGTGCAGTTCACGCGCGACGCGCATGGCCTAGGCGGCGTGCTGCGCAAGGCCGAGCGCGACGCGCAACAGGCTCCGGAGGATGATTCCGCCAGTGACTGGGCCGATCTGCCCGGACTGGGCGGGGACATCACGGCGCAGGCCAGCCACATGATGCTGATCGGCGCGGACAGCCGCTGGTTTGCCAGCCATCCCCCGCTAGCCGAGCGCATCCGCCTGATCTATGGCCGCAGCATGCCGCCGCTGGAGGCCGAAACCGAGCCCGCGCGCCTGTTTACCGGCAGTTAGCCCCTCAGAGGCCTGCTGCCACCACCGGGTCGGTGGCCATGTTGTCAAAGCGCGTGAAGTACTGGCGCGCCATGGCCACCAGCTGCGGATCGGTCGGGTGATCCGAAGGCACGGAATCGACGATCCGCTTGGCAACCGCGGGCTGGTGCTGGACACACCATTCGCGGAACCGGGTACGCGTGTCGGCGGGGCCGGCCAGCAGGACCTCGTGGGTTCCCGTCAGTGCCGCTGCCACGGCGGGAAAATAGGCCGCATCATGCGGGTCCTTGCCGTTGTGCGAATAGTGGCTGCGCGATTTGATGCGCTGGGCCTGCACGTGCTCGCGATCAAACATCAGCACATGGGCCTGGGCGTGGTCAATCCAGACGATTGCGTGGTAGGTGCTCATGAGGTATTCCTTGGGTTGGGGTATCAGTGGCTTTTGTTTTCAAATGCGGTCTGGCAGTCCAGGCAGCGAATGGCCTGGGGCTCGACGTCCAGCCGCGCTGTCGCGATGGGCTCGGCGCAATCGACGCAGAGGCCATAGGTGCCTGCGTTCAGCCGGGCCAGGGCGGCATCAATGGCCTCCAGTTCCAGGGTCTCGCTATCGGCCAGGGCAAAGGCGTCATCCTTGGCGCTGATCAATTGGGCGTGACTGTCTTCGGAATGGCCAAAGCTGCGGGCGGCCGCATCGACGCTGCTGGTTGCGCCTGCGCGCTCCGCCTTCAGGCGCCCGCGCAACTGCACGCGGGCGTCCTGCAGAAGTTTCAGGTAATGGCTGGCGTGGATCGGGTTCATGGTGCGCGTTCTTGCTCGTGTGACAACCTATCATGCGCCGCGCCAATCTCACCCGTGTTGACACATGTCAATTGGGGCACACCAATCCCGGCAAACATCAACAAATTTTGGGTGGTTGCCAAACGCCTAGAATGCGGCTCTTCGCACGTTTGTCCATGGTCAAAACCTCCCGCACCCGCCAATGGACCCGCTTCATGCTAGTCTGGTTTGTGCTGGCCATGGGCTCGCCCCTGATCAAGCGGGAAGCGATGGCCCTGGTGTGTTCGGGCTCCGGTGCGATGAAGCTGGTTGTCAGCCATGAGGACGGCAGCGTCCAGGTTGGTACCCACACGCTCGACTGCGCGTTGTGTGTCACGGTGGGTGCTCCGCCCCCGGTTGTCGGTGCCATTGTCCCTGCCCCTTCGTTGCTGGCCTGGGCCACACAATCCATCCCCGCTGCGCGAATATCCGCTCTCACCGCTGCGCCCTTACCGACGCGCGGTTCGCCGCTCCTCTGAACTATCAAATCCATAGCGCCTGACGCCCATTTTTTGCGGGTTTCCGGCTGATTTGACTGTTTTTTGGAGTTCCTATGCGACACAACCGCATTGCTCTGGCCATCGCCATCGCATGTCCCTTGAGCATACCCGGCCTGGCTTTGGCCCAATCGCAAAGCACTGCACAAGGCTCCCCCCAGGGCCCGCTCAAGCAACTGGGCGCAGTCACCGCGACCGATAGCCGGCCCAGATCCCTGCTGGCACAAATCCCGACCACGATGGAGATCATCACCGGGGACCACATCGCGCTATCGATCAACGCAACCGATGCGGAAGATTCGTTCAAGTACTTCCCCACCCTGCTGGTGGGCAAGCGCTACCAATTCAACAAGCATATCAGCGCCGCCTTTGGCATCGACAACGTCAACTACTGGAACTTCCACCCCTACCCGCAGCACACATGGAGTGCCGAGCTGAAATTCGATCTGTGAGCAGTGTCGCTATGAAAACAATAGCAGTTTACACTCTCTGTGCCTTGGCTTTCGGCGTTTTTTCTCTTACAGCAGCACCGACGTCCGCGCACATCATGCTCGAATACCAGGTTGCGCCAGCGTCGAGCTACTACAAGGCCTCGTTCAAGGTCGGGCACGGCTGCGGGCTCTCGCCCATTCGCCAGATCGTGGTCAATATCCCGCCAGGCTTGCAGGGGCCAAACCCCATGCCCAAGCCCGGCTGGAGCCTGGAGATCGCCCGCGAAAAGCTGGCCATGCCCTACCAGGACCACGGGCACACCGTGACCGAAGAAGTCTCGCGCAACACCTGGACGGCCAGGACCCAGGACGACTACCTGCGCAACGAGTGGTCTGACGAATTCAACCTCCAGGCCAAACTGCCGGCCACGCCGGGCATGCTGTACTGGAGGGTCAGCCAGATTTGCGAGGAAGGCCGGATAGACTTGGAGCAGGTGCCCGCGGCCGGCCAGAGCCTCAAGGACCTGAAGGTTCCTGCTGTGGCCCTTGAAATCCTGCCTGCCGCAGGCAGCGGAGGGGAACACAATCACTGATCTCGATTCAACCACCACAGGAGTACACGATGCAACGAAAGACCTTTATTCAATCCCTTCTGGCTACGGCACTCACAGCAGGGTGCCTGGGTGCCGCGCTGGCCCAGAGCGCCGCACCTGTCACCGTGCAAGGCGCCTGGGTACGCGCGAGCGTGCAGGGCCAGAAGGCCTCGGGCGCCTTCATGACCCTCACAGCCAAAACCGACCTCAAGCTCGTGGGCGCATCCACCCCGGTTGCAGGCCTGAGCGAAGTGCATGAAATGAAGATGGACGGCAATGTCATGACCATGCGCGCGGTGGCCGGCGGACTGGATCTGCCCGCCGGCAAACCCGTCGCGCTTGCGCCCGGCGGTTACCACGTGATGCTGATGGATTTGAAGGCTCCCCTCGCCAAAGACAGCGTGGTGCCACTCACGTTGACCTTCAAGGATGCCAAGGGTGCAACCAGCACACTGGAAGTCAAGCTGCCAGTGGCCACCTCCGCTCCCGGCTAAAAGCCCATGGACAGTGGCATGGTCATGGATGGCATGCAAAAGCACTGAGCAGTCTGTCACTGCCAGCGTGCTTTCCGCCTTGGAGTAAGCTGTAGTCTCCGTCACCCGCAGGAGACATCAGCATGAGCGACACCGCAAGTGGATTCGGCAGCTTTGGCAAGCTCGTTCCCGGCTTTGACTTTTTGCAGAACCTGGCCAAGGGCGCAGGCCAGGGCATTCCGCAGTTGCCCAACCTGGGCAATTGGGTCGCGCCCACGATCAATGTCGAGGAGCTTGAAAAGCGCATCGACGAGCTCAAGGCCGTGCAGTTCTGGCTGGACCAGAACGCTGCGGCGCTCAAGGCCACCATCCAGGCGCTGGAGGTGCAGAAGATGACCCTGGCCACGCTCAAGGGGATGAATTTCAGCATGGGTGATCTGGCCAATGCCTTCAAGCTCAAGGCGGCGGACACCATGAAATCCTTCACCGCTGCGGCGGCGCCGGCCGCCGAGGCCGCGGCACAGCCGGCCCCGCCGCCCCGGGCCGCGCCGCGCCAGAGCAGCCGCAAACCTGCGGCAAAATCGGCCGGCAAAAGCGCTGCCGCACCCGGCGTGGTGGACCCCATGCAATGGTGGGGCGCGCTGACCCAACAATTCCAGGACATCGCCAGCAGCGCCATCAAGGACGCGGCCAAGCAGACCGCGCTCGACACCACACGCCACATGGCCAAAGGCCTGGCCAAGGACGCCATGAAATCGGCCGGCGACATGGCCATGCAAACCGCCCAGGGCGTGGCCAAGTCGGTGGGCAAGGGCATGGCCGACATTGCTACAAAAACTGTAGCTGCAGGCGCAGGAATGGCGAGGGCAGGCGGCACAAAAGCTGCCAAACCTCCGGCCAGAAAACGCACCCGCAGCGGCCGCTGAGCGCGGCTGGATATGGCTTTGCAACCGGTGCACCGGCGATGAAACTCTTCCCCAGCGGCCATGCAACCCATCCCCAATGGCGCATGGCTGCCGCCTTGGTACTGGCCCAGTTGCGCGCCCAGATGGCCCTGCCCGGTTACGCCAGTGCGCCGCCCCTGGGCCTGCTCTACATCACCGACCACTATGCCGGCCAGGCACAGGACATCCTGGACCACCTCGGCGCCGAGTTGCCCGAGGTGACCGACTGGGCTGGTACGGTGGGCGTGGGCGTGGCTGCCAACAACGTGGAGTATTTTGACGAGCCCGCGCTCAGCGTCATGCTGTGCGACCTGCCGCCCGACCAATACCGCGTGTTCTCGGGAGTGGCTCCGCTCGGTGGCCTGGGTACGGGCGCATTTGAAGCGCACACGGCCCTGATTCACGCTGACGGACAGACACCCGACGTGGCCGAATTGATAGCCGAGCTCGCCAGCCGCACCGACTCAGGCTACCTGTTCGGGGGCCTGGCCAGCAGCCGCAGCAACACGGTGCAGTTTGCCATCGGCGGCAACGGCAACATCAAGGGGCAGGGCGCTGCCCGGGGCGTGTTTGAGGGTGGTTTGAGCGGAGTAGCCTTCGGTTCGGGCGTGAGCCTGCTCTCGCGCGTGACCCAGGGCTGCCAGCCAGTGTCGGGCACACGCCAGATCACCGCCTGCGAACGCAACTTGGTCCTGGAGCTCGACGGCCAACCGGCGCTCAAGGTGTTGCTGGCCGATCTGGGTGTGTCACTCGACCAGCCGCGTGCAGCGCTTGCCAAGGTCCGCGCCACATTGGCCGGCTTGT
>Ga0007834_1000116_pt1 | contig 29588 bp, 33 predicted proteins | sample CryBogCBE06Nov07_FD_71233 | JGI IMG/M metagenome (GOLD analysis project Ga0007834, IMG submission 71233) | Freshwater microbial communities from Crystal Bog, Wisconsin, USA - CBE06Nov07 | ecosystem: Environmental > Aquatic > Freshwater > Lake | place: Crystal Bog, Wisconsin, USA | collected...
GGGGCCCAGGGCATCGAGCACCTGTGCATTGATCAAACCCTTGGTCCCGGCGCCACCAGGGGTGATGGCCACCAGAAAATCCACTTCGGCGGCAAGCGCCTGCACGGTGGGGAAATAGCGATAGCTGATTTCGGCCCTGGGCTTGCGCGTGTGGTACGCGATCGACATGCCAAATGCCTCGGCCCGTTTTGCAATCGCTCCCCCAATGCGCCCCAAGCCCACGATGCCCAGCCGCGCGCCAGAGACCTTCATCGCCAAAGGCATGGGCCCGCCAGGCCACTTGCCCGCGCGCACATACTGGTCCGCCTGGGGAATCCGCCGGGCAATGCTGAGCATGAGCCCGATCGCCAGGTCGGCCACATCGTCGTTGAGCACCTCAGGCGTGTGGGTCACCATCACGCCGCGCTCCCTGGCGGCAGCTACCTCCACACCGTCATAACCCACGCCGAACACCGAAATGATCTTGAGCGCAGGCAGCTGCTCGATCAGCGCGCGCGGAACCTTGGCCTCGCCGTTGGCGGCAATGGCCTGGATGCGCGGCGCAGCGGCTGCAAACGCAGCCGGGTCCAGCTCGTGCAGGCGATCGAGCACCGTGAAATGCTCGCGCAGTTGCTGCTGGTACGCAGGCGGGAGCTTGTTGGTGACGGTGAGTACTTCGGGTTTGTCCATGGCGGTTTTTATCGTGAAGGTTTACGGGTTTGGTGTTTTGATATTACGATAGAAACTTTATCACCTGTCTGAGACAACGCTTCGGCGCACACATCCAAACATGACTACTCCCCCACGCAAAAAAGCTTCCGAATTGCGCAGCCAGCAATGGTTTGGCCGGCAGGACCGTGACGGTTTTGCCTACCGCAGCTGGGTCAAGGGCAAGGGTGTGCCGCATGACCAGTTCGACGGCCGCCCGGTCATCGGCATCTGCAACACCTTCAGTGAACTCACGCCCTGCAACAGCCACTTCCGCACCCTGGCCGAGCAGGTCAAGATCGGCGTCTATGAAGCTGGCGGCTTCCCGCTCGAATTCCCGGTCATGTCCCTGGGCGAAACGCTGCTGCGCCCCACGGCCATGCTCTACCGCAACCTGGCCAGCATGGATGTGGAAGAGAGCATCCGCGGCAACCCGATTGACGGTGTGGTGCTGCTCATGGGCTGCGACAAGACCACCCCGTCCCTGCTGATGGGCGCCTCCAGCGTGGACCTGCCCACCATCGGCGTGTCGGGCGGACCCATGCTCAATGGCAAATGGCGCGGCCAGGAACTGGGCTCGGGCACCGGCGTGTGGAGCATGAGCGAACAGGTGCGCGCGGGCACGCTCAAACTCGCCGACTTCTTCGAGGCCGAGAGTTGCATGCACCGCAGCCATGGGCACTGCATGACCATGGGTACCGCTTCCACGATGGCCAGCATGGTCGAGGCGCTGGGTATCGGTCTGCCGGGCAATGCGGCCTACCCCGCGGTAGACGGGCGGCGCAATGTGCTCGCGCGCAATGCGGGGCGGCGCATCGTCGAGATGGTGCACACCGACCAGAAAATCTCGCAGGTGCTCACGCGCGAAGCTTTTGAAAATGCCATCCGCACCCTGGCTGCGATTGGCGGCTCCACCAACGCCGTCATCCACCTGATTGCCATCGCCCGGCGGCTGGGCGTTTCGCTGACCATCGATGATTTCGAGCGCCTGGGAAGCGAACTGCCTTGCCTGGTGAACCTGCAACCCTCGGGCGAACACCTGATGGAAGACTTCTGCTATGCCGGCGGCCTGCCGGTGGTGATGAAGGAAATCCAGCATCTTCTGCACACCAGCATCGTGACTGCCAGCGGCAGGACCGTGGCCGAGAACATTGCCGACGCGCAGAACTACGACCCGCGCGTGATCAAGAGCTTTGGCACGCCCTTCAAGGAAAAGGCCGGCATTGCCATCCTGCGCGGCAACCTCGCACCACGCGGGGCCGTCATCAAGCCCAGCGCCGCAACGCCAGCGCTGATGGTGCACACCGGCCGCGCCGTGGTCTTTGAAGACAGCAATGACTTCCACAAGCGCATCGACGACGAGTCGCTGGATGTGGACGAAACCTGCATCCTGGTGCTCAAGAATTGCGGCCCCAAGGGCTATCCCGGCATGGCGGAGGTCGGCAACATGCCCCTGCCTCCGAAGGTATTGCGCAAGGGCATCACCGACATGGTCCGCATCAGCGACGCGCGCATGAGCGGCACGGCCTATGGCACGGTGGTGCTGCACACCACGCCCGAGGCCGCTGCGGGCGGCCCGCTGGCGATCGTGCAAAACGGCGACCTGATCGAACTCAATGTGCCCGAGCGCAAGCTGCAACTGCTGATCAGCGACGAAGAGCTGGCGCGCCGCATGGCCCTGTGGAAGGCGCCGGAGCCACCGCTGTCTTCTGGTTACTGGAAGCTCTATGTCGACCATGTGCTGCAGGCCGACGAAGGCGTGGACCTCGACTTCCTGGTTGGCATGCGCGGGGCGTTCGTGCCCAAAGACAACCACTGATGGCGTGGCCCACCCCCGAGGCGAAGTATGACGTGGTCGCACTGGGCGAGGCGATGGTGGAGTTCAACCAGACGCAGGCCGGCCAGGCGCTCTACCTGCAAGGCTTTGGTGGCGATACCAGCAATGCCCTGATTGCTGCGAGCCGGGCCGGCGCGCGTACGGCTTATCTCAGCCGCATCGGGGAAGACTGGTCGGGCCAGCGCCTGCAAGAACTCTGGCGCAGCGAGGGGATCAATACGAGCGGTGTCAGCGTGGCCGATGACGCGCCCACCGGGCTGTATTTCGTCACCCACGGGCCACAGGGCCACGAATTTGGCTATCAGCGCAAGGGCTCGGCGGCGAGCCGCATGAGCCCGCAATGGCTGGACAGCCGCCCCGGCTCGTTGATTGAACGCGCGCGCATCCTGCACGTGTCGGGCATCTCCATGGCGATTTCGGAGAGCGCCTGCGAAACCGTCTTCGCCGCGATGCAGCGCGCCCGCGCGGGTGGCGTGCGGGTATCGCTCGACACCAACCTGCGCCTCAAGCTCTGGCCGCTGGAACGTGCGCGCCAGACCCTGGCCCGGGCCGCAGCGCTGTGCAACTACTTCCTGCCCAGCCTCGAAGACGCCCTGCCCCTGGCCGGCCTCACGGGTGACGCCCGCCCCCACGACCTTGCGGACTGGGCGCACGCTCTGGGCGCGCCCCTGGTGGTGGTCAAACTGGGGGCCGACGGATGCCTGCTCAGCTTGCGCGGCCAGAGCGCTGCCGAGCGGGTTCTGGTGCCTGGCCACCGTGTCGCCGTCGTGGACGCCACCGGCGCTGGCGATTGTTTTTGCGGCAACTTTCTGGCCCGGCTGGCTGCCGGCGATCCGGCTGCTGTTGCCGCACGCTGGGCCAATGCAGCGGCAGCGCTGGCCGTCCAGGGCTTTGGCGCGGTGGCTCCACTGCCACCGGCACAGGCGGTCACCCGTTTTCTGGCCGGCGCCAGATCGCTATGATTACGATAGCATCTCACGCCCAATTTAAAAGGCTTTCCACATGATTTCATCCCCAGTTTCAACGGCAAATCCGGCCCATGCCGGCAAGGTCTGCCTGGTCACCGGCGGCGCCCAGGGCATCGGTGAGGCCTGCGTACGCCGCTTTGCGGCCGATGGCGCGCGCCTGGCTTTGCTCGACGTGGACGGCACGCGGGGCGCTGCCCTGGCCAAAGAACTGGGCGGGCTTTACGTCCACTGCGACGTAACCTCCAAGCGCGCGGTGGACTCTGCCGTCGCACAGGTGCATGGCCATTTCGGGCGTATCGATGTTCTGGTCAACAACGCGGGCATCTTCCGTGCCGCCGAATTTCTGGACGTGACCGAGGCCGATTACGACGCAGTGCTGGGTGTCAACCTCAAGGGCGCTTTCTTCATGGGGCAAGCGGTCGCCCGGGTCATGGCGCGACAGCCCGTGTCCGCAAGCGGGCCGCCCCACGCCGCGCGCGGAGCCATCGTGAACATGAGCTCGGTCAACGGTGTGCTGGCCATCGCCAACATATCGACCTACAACCTCAGCAAGGGCGGCATCAACCAGCTGACGCGCGTAATGGCCCTCGCTCTGGCGGACCACGGCATCCGCGTCAACGCCGTGGCACCGGGCACCATCGCCACCGAGTTGGCGGCCAAGGCCGTGCTCACCAGCGAGGCGGCGCGCCAGCGCGTCCTCAGCCGCACGCCCATGAAGCGTCTGGGCGAACCGGCCGAGGTGGCCGAAGCCGTGGCCTGGCTGGCCAGCGATGCCGCGAGCTACATCACGGGCGAAATTGTCACGGTCGATGGCGGCCGCATGGGCCTCAACTACACCGTGGCAGTCTGAGCCTGGAGCGCCGTCTCCCGCAGCCGGCGGGTTGCGCGGTTGAGGACCGGAACCAGCAGGCGCAAAGGCAGGTCCTTGATGCCACCGTGTGACAGCGAACTGGCGCCTTCGCGGTGCGTGCTGATGAACTCGAAGGGCTCGTTGAACACGCCAAAGTCCGCCAGAGGCATGCCGTCGCCTTCGTCCATCGTCAACGACGACAAGGAGTCGGCCTTGCCGTCCCACAGCGGGTGCCCCGTGCGCAGAATGCCATAGCCGCAAGCGAGCGAGCGCTCGGCAAGCAGGGCTCGCGCCTGGGCCATGTAGACCGCATCAAAGGTGTAGCTGTCCACCAGCACCCAGCGCCCGTCCAGCCAGACTTCGGCCAGCGAATAGTTGACCCAGGCCAGACCCGCATACAAACCGTTCAGGACATCCCCGCGCAGCTTGACCATGCGAACCCGGGCCGGCACGTTGGCCAGGCGCAGCAGCGCGACAAACAGGGTCGACTTCCAGTAGTTGTTGAGCGAGCGGGCGTCCAGAATCTGCCGCGCGGTGGGAAAGCGCAGGCGGGCCGGAAAACCAAAGCGATAAGCCTTGACAAAGCCATACACCGACAGCGCCTTTTCCCGGTCTGTCTTGGCCAGCTGGGTCAGGGCTTTGGCGCGCATCCGCAGCCTGTCGTCCGCCAGATCGAGGATCGGCGTTGTGCCAAGCCAGTGCACAGGCTCCAGGTCGGCACGCAGCAGGGCAGAGGACTTTCGGGCACTGGCTCTCATGCCTTCGATGGTGCCCGAAGCTTGATGTGCGTCAACTGGCTGGCGTAATACCTAGGTGCACAGAACTCGATTTTTTATGTCGCAATTTGCAACTGTCTCAGGCGGAGGATGCCGCCCGCCGGGCCAACGGCACTTCGCGGATGGGCAGGTGAATCAGCGCAGCACCGATGGCCAGCACGATATCGGCCCACCAGATCCAGTCGTAGGCACCTGTCGCCTGGAACACCTTGCCGCCCAGCCACGCGCCCAGGAAACCGCCCAGCTGGTGCGTGAGCATCACCACACCAAACAAGGTGGCCATGTTGGCCGGCCCGAAGAACTTGGCCACCAGGCCCGCCGTGGGCGGAACGGTGGAAAGAAAGGTCAGGCCCATCACGGCGGCAAACACAAGCACCACGGCGCCGCTCTTGGGCGCCAGCACAAACACCAGCACAGCCACCGCGCGCGACGCGTAGACCAGGGACAGCAGCGACTTGAAGCGCCAGCGCCCCATGGCCCAGCCCATACTGACACTGCCCACGATGTTGAACAGGCCCAGCATGGCCAGCGACCAGCCGGCCCATTGCGCTGGCAGGCCGCACAGGGCCACCACGCCGGGAAGGTGCGTTGCCAGAAAAGCCACATGGAAGCCACAGACAAAAAATCCAGTACCCAGCAGGCGGTAACTGGGGTTGCGCAGCGCAGCGCGAATCGCCTCGCCGGTGCCCACGGGCTTCTGCCCGGCCATTGCAGCTTGCAGGGAATTGCCGCGCAGCAGATAGGCTGCCGGCAGGCACAAAAGCACCAGGGCGCCCATGATCTGCATGGCCGCTGCCCAGCCCAGGCCCAGCATGAGCGCGGCAGCAATTGGGGCCATGACGAACTGGCCGAACGAGCCCCCCGCGTTGACGATGCCCGTGGCAAGGGCGCGCTTTTCCGGCGGGATCAGGCGCGTGGTTGCGGCCATCAGCACGGCGGGCCCGGCCATGCCGGCACCGCCCGCCGAGAGCATGCCGATGGCAAATATCAGGCCCAGCGTGCTGGTCATGTAGGGCGTGATGAAGGTGCCCAGCGCCACCAGCACGGCGCCCGTGAACAACACCCGGCCTGCACCGACCTTGTCAGCCATGGCGCCAGCGAAGGGCTGGGTGATGCCCCACCAAAGCTGGCCAAAGGCAAAGGCCAGGCTGATGCTGCCGATACCCAGGCCCGTGGCCGTGTTGAGCGGACTCATGAAAAGGCCCATGGTTTGGCGCGTGCCCATGGTCAGGGCAAAGGTGCCTGCTGCAGCCAGCAGGACCAGCCAGAGTGCCATCTGGGCCGGAGCGGCGGCTTTCACCGGGTGTGCGTGTTCAGTCATGTGCGGTTCCTTCGGCAAGGGGTTCGAGCTGGAGCATGCAATCGTCGATCAGGGTGTGCAGGGCGGCAACCTTGGCATCTCCGAGCATGTCCTGCAGGCCCAGCTGGGCGGCGCGCCAGCGGCGCTGGGCCTCGCTGCGCTTGTCGCGCCCGGCGGGCGTGGCGTCAACAAGGCGGCTGCGTCCGTCTGCGCCGGGCCGCATCTCGAACCAGCCGGCCGCAATCAGCGGCTGCAGATTGCGCGTAAGGGTCGAGGGTTGCATCTTCATGCCACTGGCCAGGTCTGCCAGCCGCAGAGGACCGCTTTTGACGACATAGCTCAGCAGTGAATACTGCGTGGTCTTGAGGCCTGCCTTGCCCAGCTCGGCGTCGTAATGCTGGGCCACGCGGCGCATCAGCTGGCGCAGCTTGAACTGCGTACAGCCCTGGGGGCGGGGTGTACCAGCAGCGACAGCGGCAGGCTTGACGGGAGTGTTCATTTTTATTATTGTATCTGCAACTATTGCATATGCAAATATAAAGGGAACCCATGGCAGACACCAACCAGCTGGATCTTTGGATAGAACAGGAGCGCGCAATCCATGCGCTGATGGAGAGCCCCGGCGCACGCGGCCCGGGCGTGGCCCGGCCTGAAGAAGTCGCCGGCAAGACCGGCCTAGAAGTGATGCAGGCCATGCTGCGCGGCGAGACGCCCTACCCGCCCATCGCCCAAACCCTGGACTTCCTGATCGTTGAAGTGGGCGCGGGCCGCGCCGTGTTTCAGGGGCGGCCGGGCCCGAGCCACCTGAACCCTATGGGCGGCATCCACGGGGGCTGGTACGCCACCCTGCTCGACTCCGCCCTGGGCTGCGCCGTGCACACCATGATGCCGGCCGGGCGCGCCTACACCACGGCCGAGCTGAGTGTGAACCTCGTAAAAGCGCTCAACCCGCTCAAGACCCCGCGCGTGCGCGCCGAGGGCAAGGTGCTGCATTGTGGCCGGCAACTTGCCACCGCCGAGGCCCGCCTTTATGGGCCCGACGGCACGCTCTACGCGCATGGGACCACCACCTGCCTGGTATTCGAGCTGCCCAAAGTGGCCTGAACCCAGGCTGCCGCCGCCTGCTCAGCTCAGCAACCGGCGGAGCATTTGCCCCCGCCGTCAAACTCCATCGTCTTGCCCGACAGCGGGAGGTATACCGGCATCTTGGCGGCTTTGATAAAGGACTCGGTCTTGCTGCCGGGGCGGGCCTTGCCGCCAACCGTGCCGACTTCGTTCACGTGGGATGGAATCACCGAAACCGGCTTGACGAGGTCGTTCATTACGTAGGCGGACTCTGCGGGGCCGGTGGAGAAGCCGTCGCCGATGTTCATGACGGCCAGCGTGGCGTGGTAGTAATTGCGCACCACGGTCTCCTGGTCAGCCACGACACCGGTGTCGCCCGACAGATAGGCCACCAGGCCGTTGCTGAAGCGCAGCACATAACCCGTGGCCAGGCCTACATCTCCGGCAATGCCTGCGTCCTTCATAGCCTTGCCCAGATCGCCGCCGATGAAGTCCGGGTCCACGCCATTGCTGTGAAGGGCCGTCACGGTGGCGATGCGCACGCCGCCGATGGTGACACTGCCGCCAAAGCGGGCCAGGATGGAATTGGCCGGGTCACCGCCATTGGCCTTGAGCTTGGCGGCAAAGAACGGCGGCATCTCGCTGCCCGTCACAATCTTCGATTTTTTGGCCAGGGCGATTTCCACCACGCTTGTGTTGGGCGTGGCCGAAACCGACATGTCGGGCGCCTCGCAGCTGCCGGAATTTGGCGCCTTGTTGTGGGCGTTGCCCACGTGGTCGCCATGCATGTGGCTCACAAGGATGATGTCCACCTTGCCCAGGCGCGGGTCGGTGGGGCCGGCCACCGTGCGGCCCGGGTCATAAAGGATGCGCGTGCCATTGGGGTCTTCAAAAATCATGGCCCGATCTTGCGGGCAAAGCTCGCCGTCGATGCCGCCAAGCGCCGTGACCTTGACAGTTTGGGCCAGGGCAGGTAAGGCCAGGAAGGCGCATGCGGCGCCCATGGCGATATGGGAAAGAAAGCGTTTCATATGTCTCCTGAAGGTAATGGTGGGTCCAGGGAAAACTCTACCATCGCAGAGCTAGTTTACAAGCTGGAAAACACGCAGACCGAGACCGAGCCGCGCTGTTGATCAAAAGGTGGCGATGAACAAGTCTTCCACCTGCTGCCGGGCCCAGGGCGTCTTGCGCAGAAAGGTCAGGCTGGACTTGACCGAAGGGTCGGCCTTGAAGCAGTTGATGTTGATTCTTTTGGCCAACCCGTTCCACCCGTAGTGCTCCTGCAGGCGCGCCACGATGGTCTCCAGCGTGAGGCCATGCAGGGGGTTGTTGGGCTGAGGGGAACTCATTGTGTCGATGGCGGCGTGGGTGAATCGGGAGACTCTGCCAGCGGCCGCCTGGATACGCGGCGGCAATAGAACCCATAGGCTGCGCACGCCGCGGCGCCCAGCCCCAGCAATGCCCAGATATAGGGTGAAGCCTTGTTCGGCATGCGCGCATCGGCATTGACGGTTTCGATGATGAAGAAAACGCATATGACCGCAAACCCGAATGCCAGCTTGCTGCGTCGGTCGTAATCCGCCTGCATCGCCAGCCCTATGCGCCAGCAGCCTGCTTAAGCGCGGTGACCTCGATCTCGATGCGCATGCGCGGATCCAGCAACTTCGCCGAGATCATCATGGAGGCGGGCCGCACTCCACCAAAATATTTGCGCAGAACGGGCCAGCACTTGGGGAAGTCCGCGCCATCAGGCAGCACGTAGTTGGCGCGGATAACGTCCTTCAGGCTCGCGCCTGCCTGCACCAGGGCCGCCTCGATGTTCTTCAGGCATTGCTCCGCCTGCGCCTCCACCTCGTCGGCAATCGTCATGCTTGCGTAGTCAAAGCCCGTGGTGCCCGAGACAAAGACCCAGTCGCCCTGCACAACGGCGCGCGAATAGCCGATCTCCTGCTCGAAGCGTGATCCGGAACTGATGAGTGTGCGTTGCATGGTGGGGTAAATGGTATCAGCCAATCAGGCGGTGCGGCAAAGCGCCCTCACTTGCGCGCCTTGCCCTGGCGCTCGTATTTCCGCCAATACTGGAACTCATCTTCATGGATTTCGATGTCCAGCTCCGAGATGCGCATCTGCATCCGCTCCTGAACGTCCGCGACCGCCCTGTTGTAGATGCTCGGGCCCAGCTCCTCCAGAAAGAAGCCATAGAGTCCACCCGCGGCGATGTTGCCAATTTTTTCTTCCATGTTTTCAAGGAAGTAGCGCTCAATGGAGGCGATGGCTTCCTTGCGGACTTCTGTTGATAGCTCAATGGTCATGAAACCTCCGGATGAAATGACAGGCCGACGCTGTCAATTGTGGCGCCTTGCCCTGCAGGCCTGCGCGCCCAACACGCGGATGTTCATTTGCCCTCCTTGAACACCCATCCACGCCTGCTTTGAAGTTGGTCGACCAGGATGGGTACCAGGGTCCTGATCGCCGCATAATCCCCCCATGAAACTCCTACACACCATGCTGCGCGTTGGCAATCTCCAGCGCTCCATCGATTTCTACACCCAGGTGCTGGGCATGACGCTTTTGCGCACGACCGAGCGGCCCGAGCAGAAGTATTCGCTGGCGTTTGTGGGCTACGGCAGCAACCCGGAGCACGCCGAGATCGAGCTGACCTACAACTATGGCGTTGAGAGCTACGAGCTGGGCACGGCCTTTGGCCACCTGGCGCTGGGCATGCCCGACATCTACGCCGCTTGCAACAAGATCCGCACGCAGGCGGCGCAGTTTGGCGGCGCCATCACGCGCGAGCCTGGCCCGGTCAAGGGCGGCAACACGGTGATTGCCTTTGTCACGGACCCGGACGGCTACAAGATCGAGCTGATCGAGCGCGCAGAGAGCTGAGTGGCGCTACGCTTTTTGTAGCGCACCACGCTTGTTTTTTAAAGCTTTTAGGCCTTTTTTCTCTGAATAGAGGCTGCTTCGCGCGCCAGCGCGGTAATCTGCCCCCAGTCGCCGCGCGCCAGCGCATCGCCGGGCACCAGCCAGGAGCCGCCCACGCAGGCCACGTTAGCCAAAGCCAGAAATTCCGGCGCGTTCTGCGCCGTGATGCCGCCTGTGGGGCAAAAGCGCACATCGCCAAACGGCCCGCCCCAGGCCTTGAGCATTGCGAGGCCACCGGCCTGCATGGCGGGGAAGAATTTGAGCTCGGTGTAGCCACCTTCTTGCGCGGCCATGATCTCGCTGCCAGTCGCCACGCCAGGCAGCAGGGGCAGGCCCAGGTCGCGGCAGGTGCGGCCCACGGCATCGGTGTAGCCCGGGCTCACCGCAAAGCGCGCGCCAGCCTGCTGGGCGGCTTGCGCGTCGGCCACGCTGCGCACCGTGCCGGCGCCGGCCACGGCGCCCTCCACTTCGTTGGCAATGGCCTCGATGCACTGCAGGGCCACGGGCGTGCGCAGGGTGACTTCGAGCATGCTGATGCCGCCCGCCACCAGGGCGCGCGCTAGGGGCACGGCGTGGGCCACATCGTGCAGGACGATGACGGGGATGACGGGCGCGTCCTGCATCACATGGAAGGGGGTCAAGTTCACAGCCATGTGCAGGCTCCTTCTTCTGCGCTGAGCGCATTGCGCCGCTGGGCGGCAAACAGTTCGCGGCCCATGCCGATGCCGTTGGCGGTCTGCAGCTCGGAGGGCATGTGGGCTGGCTCGCGCGCCGCCCACTCGGCTTGCGGCACCAGGGCTTCGAGCGTGCCGGCCACGGCGTCGAGGCGGATGATGTCGCCGTCGCGCACATAGGCCAGTGGCCCGCCAGCCAGGGCTTCGGGCGAGACGTGGATGGCGGCGGGCACCTTGCCGGATGCGCCGCTCATGCGACCGTCCGTCACCAGGGCCACCTTGAAGCCCTTGCCCTGCAGCACGGCCAGCGGCGGCGTGAGCTTGTGCAGCTCGGGCATGCCATTGGCGCGCGGGCCCTGCCAGCGCACCACGCAGACCACGTCGTGGTTGATTTCATTGTTCTTGAAGGCGGCCTGCAACGCATCCTGCGTGCTGAACACACGCGCCGGTGCCTCGATGATGTGGCGGTCGTCGGGCACAGCCGAGGTCTTGATCACGCTGCGGCCCAGGTTGCCCTGCAGGAGCCTGAGACCGCCGGTCGGGCTGAAAGGCTCGGCGGCCGTGCGCAGGATGCTGGCGTCGCCCGACGGGCCAGCCTCATGCCAGGCCAGGCATTGGCCTTCGGGCTGGCTACCGGGAATGCGGGTGAACTCGCGGATGCTGCTGCGCACGGTGAGCACGTCTTCATGCATCAGGCCGGCGTCGAGCAGCTCGCGGATCACATAGCCTGGCCCGCCGGCGGCCTGGAACTGGTTCACATCGGCACTGCCATTGGGATAGACGCGGGCCAGCAGGGGCACCACTTCGGAGAGGGTGGCAAAGTCGTCCCAGTTGATGACGATGCCCGCCGAGCGCGCCACCGCCACCCAGTGGATCAAATGGTTAGTGGAGCCGCCCGTGGCCAGCAGGGCGCACATGGCATTGACGATGGCGCGCTCATCGACGATCTGCCCAATGGGCTTGAAGGCGGATTTGTCGACGCAGTTCAGCACGGTGCGGGTGGCTTCGCGTGTGAGCTCGGCGCGCAGCGCGTTTCCGGGGTTCACAAAGGCCGTGCCCGGCACATGCAGGCCCATGGCTTCGAGCAGCATCTGGTTGCTGTTGGCCGTGCCATAAAAGGTGCAGGTTCCCTCGGCGTGGTAGGCCTGGCTCTCGGCTTCCAGCAACTCGGCGCGGCCCACCAGGCCCTGCGCAGCCTGCTCGCGCACCTTGGCCTTGGCGTTGTTGGAGAGGCCGCTGGTCATGGGGCCGGCGGGCACGAACACCGTGGGCAGGTGGCCGAAATGCAGGGCGCCAATCAGCAGGCCGGGCACGATCTTGTCGCACACGCCCAGCATCAGCGCGGCGTCAAATACGTCATGGCTGAGCGCGATGGCGGTGGCCTGGGCAATGGCATCGCGGCTGAACAGGCTCAGCTCCATGCCCGCTGTGCCTTGCGTGACGCCATCGCACATGGCGGATACGCCACCGGCCACCTGGGCCGTGGCGCCGTACCTGCGCGCCTCGTCCTTGATGAGGTCGGGGTAATGCGCAAAGGGCGCGTGGGCCGAAAGCATGTCGTTGTAGGCGGTAACGATGCCGATGTTGGGGGCCTTCCGCGCAACGACCTTGAATTTGTCGCTGCCGGGCAGGGCGGCAAAGGCGTGGGCCACGTTGGCGCAGCCCAGGCGGTCCGCACCGCGGTCGCGGCGGGCGGCGGCGTCAAGCTGGGCCAGGTAGGCGCTGCGGCTGGGTGCGCTGCGCTCGCGGATGCGCTGCGTCAGGGCTTCGAGGGCGGGATGGAGTTTCATGCGGTTTGGTAACTAAATTACATTCGCATGGTAACGCCAAACCCGGCCTTTGTTAATGCGGGCAGTTACGAACCGGGTACTACCCGGCGGCTGGCCCGCAATTTGCGTAGAGTAGGGGGTATGTACGCGCAGACTCTCGCACACGCCCATTCCGGGGCTCCGGCGGACAGCCTGCCCCCGCCGCTTTGCGACCCGGCCCCGCTGCTGGCCGAGGCCAAGGCCGAATGGGGCGGGCGCGACGACCTCTGGGTGTTTGGCTACGCCTCGCTCATCTGGAACCCGGAGTTTGAATTCAGCGAGGCGCGCAAGGCGCGGGTTCACGGCTGGCACCGTGCGCTCAAGATGTGGAGCCGCATCAACCGGGGCACGCCCGAATGCCCAGGCCTGGTGTTTTGCATGCTGCCGGGGGGCAGCTGCCACGGCCTGGCGTTTCGGATCCCGCGGGCCGAGGGCGAGGCCGCTCTCACGCGGCTTTGGGCGCGCGAGATGCCCAGCGGCGTCTACACTCCGCGCTGGCTGCCCTGCAACACGGAAAACGGCACGGTTCAGGCCCTGGCCTTCACGCTCTCGCGCAAGAGCCCACAATTCACGGGCGACCTAAGCGTCGAGCAATACCGCCAGATCTTTGCCCGCTCCTGCGGGCGCTATGGCAGCACGCTCGACTATGCGGTGGCAACACTTGAATCCCTGCATGCGCGCGGCATCCGCGACCAGGCCTTGCGCCGGCTGATCGCACTGGCCCGGTAGCAGGCGGCCGGCAACTAGAACGGCCGGGCGTCGAGGACGGCCTGGGCCTGGGCCAAGGCCTGCACGGTGTCGACATCGGTCACGCAGCCAATATCGTCTACTATCATTTCAATAGCACGCCACGCCCGTATTACGGCGGCTGCACCTCGATCGCCCCTCAATTCGCGCAGAGCCTGGCGGCAGGCGGCGGCAAAGGCCACGGGGTGGCCGCGTTGCCCTTGGTGGACTGGCACGATCACCTCTGCGCGGCCATCCGCCTGCACAAGCGCCAGAGCCATTTGCTGCAGCGTGGCAGGCTGGATCAGGGGCAGATCGCCGGGCAGGATGAGCCAGCCCACTTCAGACGGCGTGGCGTGCACCGCGGCTGCGATGGAGTCGCCCATGCCCGGGTGGCCGGCGTCTTCCAGATGCCAGGGCAGACCGCTGGCGCGCACGGCATCGAGCACATGGTCCAGCACGGCCTTGCCCGAAAGCAGGGCCCGGAGCTTGTGCGTGCGCCCGCCGGAAGCCAAAAAGCGCTCACCCCGGCCAGAAGCCAGAACGAGCGCTGTGGGGAGGCTTGTGGTCAAGCGCCCAGTCTAGGCCATCTTGAGGGCATCCGCCGTGATCGGCAACTTGCGGATGCGCTTGCCGGTCAGGGCCGCCACCGCATTGGCGATTGCCGGAACCACCACGGCCGTAGCAGGCTCGCCGATGCCGCCGGGCTTTTCGGTGCTCTCCACCAGGGTAATGTCGATCTGCGGCGCCTGGTGCATGCGCACGACCGGGAACTGGTGGAAGTTGTTCTGCTGCACGCGGCCCTTGTCCACCGTGATCTCCTGCATCAGCGCGGCCCCCATGCCGAACGCGACGCTCGACTGGATCTGCGCTTCCACGGTATCGGGGTTGACCATGCGGCCGAGGTCGGCCGCCACGGTCACGCGGTGCACCAGGACCGAGCCGTTGGCATCGAGGCTGACCTCGGCAACTTGGGCCTGGTAGGTGTCGTAGCCTTCCATCAGGGCAATGCCGCGGGCGCGACCTGCCGGTAGCGGCTTGCCCCAGCCCGCTTTTTCTGCGGCCAGCTTGAGCACATTGGCAAAGCGCGGCTGGTTGGCCAACATCGACATACGGTACTCGTAGGGGTCCTTGCCGGCATTCTTGGCCAGTTCGTCCACAAAGCTTTCGTTGGCAAACGCATTGAGGAAGTGGCTGACCGAGCGCCAATAGCCCACGCGCAGGCCGGCGTCGTTCTTCACGACGTCGTGCTTGGTGGCCGGGATTTCATAGGCGGCCACCGCGGCTTCCGTCATCAGCGGGTCTTGCACTTCGGCAGGCAGGCCGAACACGCGACCCGTCACCGACTGCGAGGTCAGGCGGTAGGTCAATGCTGTTGGCTTGCCGTCCGGCCCGATAGCCGCAGCCAGTGTGTTGACGGCCTGTGGGCGGTAGAAGTCGTGCGTCATGTCGTCTTCACGCGACCAGACCAGCTTGACGGGCTTGTTGACCGCCTTGGAGATCTGGGCCGCTTGGATGATGAAGTCGATGTCGATGCGGCGGCCAAAGCCACCACCCAGGAAGGTGGTGCGCAGGCTCACGTCTTCGGGCTTGAGGCCCAGCACCTTGGCTACCGTGCCCTGGGCAGCGTCCTGCCACTGGGTTGGCCCGATAAGGTCCACCTTGCCGTCCTTGTAGGAGGCGGTGAAGTTCATCGGCTCCAGCGGGGAGTGGCTCAGCAACTGGCTCACGTATTCGGCGCGGATGACTTTGTCGGACTTGGCAATCACAGCCTCCGCATCGCCAACCGCCTTCAGGGGCAGGGGCTTGCCAGTGTTTACCGCCGCGCGGATGCCCTCCAGCATGGCTGTGCTGTTGAGGCTGCCACCAGCGCCTTCGTCCCAGACGATGTTGAGCGTCTTGCGCGCCATATTGGCACGCCACCAGGAATTGGCTACAACGGCCACTCCATCGGGAATCTGCACCACGTCGATCACGCCGGGCATGGTCTTGGCCTTGCTGGCGTCAAAGCTCTTGACCGTGCCGCCGATGACCGGGCATTGCTCGAGCGCGGCATAGACCATGCCGGGGAGCTTGACGTCGATGCCGAACTCGGCCGTACCATTCGTCTTGGCGGGTGTGTCCAGGCGCTTGGTGCGTTTGCCGACGATGCGGAAGTCTTTAGGGTCTTTGATGGGCGGCTTCTCGGGCACGGGCATGGTGGCTGCCGAGGCGGCCAGCTCGCCATAGGTAGCCTTCTTGCCCTTGGGCCCGAAGACCATGCCGTTTTCTGCCTTCAGCAGGTCTTTGTCCACATTCCAACGGGCAGCAGCTGCGGTGAGCAGCATTTCGCGCACCTGGGCACCGGCGACGCGCAGCTTTTCCCAGCCATCGCGCACCGAGGTGGAACCGCCGGTCAGCTGCGGGCCACCCAGCAGCGGGTTGCCATAGACCTTGGCATCGGGCGGCGCAAAGGCCACCTTGACCTTGCGCAGGTCCACGTTGAGCTCTTCGGCGATCAGCATCGGCATGGAGGTGTAGACGCCCTGCCCCATTTCCGAGCGGGCGGAGATCAGGGTGATGGTGTTGTCGTCTGCAATGTGCACCCAGGCATTGGGCGTGTGCAACATGGCCGCAGCGTCAGCCGTGCTGCGCAGGCCCGGCAGGGCCACACCCATCAGGAGCCCGCCCGTGGCAACGGCGGAAGTCTTGAGGAAACTGCGGCGTGAGGTTTGAATCGTGGTGTTCATGATGGTGCTCCTCAGGCTTTGCGCATGGTGGCGGCTGCGTCTTTGATCGCGGCCCGGATGCGCGGATATGTTCCGCAGCGGCAGATGTTGCCGCTCATGGCGGCATCAATATCGGCGTCGCTGGGGTTCTTGTTTTGCGACAGCAGGGCTGCAGCGCTCATGAGCTGGCCCGACTGGCAGTAACCGCACTGGGGCACATCGTGCTTGATCCAAGCGACCTGCAAGGGGTGCTTGTTGTCCTTGCCCAGGCTCTCGACCGTGGCGACCTTTTTGCCCGCAACAGCGGACAGGGGCGTCTGGCAGGAGCGGGCGGGCTTGCCGTCGATGTGGACGGTGCAGGCGCCGCAGAGCGCCGCGCCGCAACCGAATTTGGTTCCGGTCATGCCCAGTTCGTCACGAATCACCCAAAGCACGGGGGTGTCGGGCTCCGCATTGGCCGAAACGGCCTTTCCATTGACATTGAAGTTCACGCTCATTGTTGTCTCCTGCTATTGGTTGCGCTCAAAATCCTCCGGCAGAGTAGTCCATGCCTGGCGCGAGTTGATCCGGGTCAACCCTAGGCTGCGGCATTTAGTCTCAAAAAGCGACGGAAATGGGTCTCCTGCGATACTCCGGGGCATGAGTTCCATTGCCGATCTTCGCAAAAGTTATGAACGCGCCGAATTGAACGAGTCGGCCTCGCATGCCGACCCGTTCGCCCAGTTTGGCCAATGGCTGGACGAAGCCATTGCTGCCCAGGTGCCCGAGCCCAACGCCATGACCCTTGCCACCGTGGGCAGCGATCTGCGCCCCAGCACGCGGGTCGTGCTGATCAAGGGCTATGACGCGCGCGGCATCATCTGGTATACCAACTACGCCAGCCGCAAGGGCCAGGAGCTGGCGGGCAACCCGTATGCTGCGCTGCAATTCCATTGGGTGGAGCTGGAGCGCACCGTGCGGATCGAGGGCCGCGTGGAAAAAACCAGCGCCGAGGAAAGCGACGCCTACTTTGCCAGCCGGCCGCTGGACAGCCGCATTGGCGCCTGGGCCAGCCCGCAGAGCGAAGTGATTTCCAGCCGCGCCGTGCTGGTTGCCAATGCCGCCAGATATGGCGCGCAATTCCTGATGCAGCCCCCGCGCCCGCCGCATTGGGGCGGCTACCGGCTTGTGCCCGACAACTGGCAGTTCTGGCAGGGCCGCAAAAGCCGCCTGCATGACCGCCTTCGCTACCGGCAGGACAACGGCCAGTGGCTGCGCGAGCGGCTCGCGCCCTGAACGGGCGGCCGCGCCTCAGAAGTTGGCAATCACCTGGCGCACCGCGCTGAGCTGGCGACGCGAGACGGCCAGGGCTTCGTCCAGGCCCACAAGCCGCACCGCCCAGCCCTCGCCCTCTTCGGGGTCGACATGGCGCTCCAGCGAGCGGATGGACAGCCGGGCGACCAGGGCATTACGGTGCACGCGCAAGAAATGCCCAGGGTATTTCTCTTCCAGCTCGCTCAAGGTGCCGTCAAAAATATGGCTCTGCTCTGCGGTGCGGACCGTGAGGTATTTGAGCTCGGCCTTGCAATACAACACGTCGGCCAGGGGCACGCGCAGGGTCTTGCCGCGGTCCTGAATGACCAGCACTTCTTCAGGAGAAGCAGCCGCAGACCCACGTAAAGCCGCCGCATTGCGCTTCACTTTTTGTAGCGCCGCCTGCAGCCGGTCCAGGCGCACGGGCTTGGTGAGGTAGTCCACCGCCTCCATATCGAAGGCCTGCACGGCGTGCTCGGCATGGGCCGTGACGAAGACCACGGCCGGCGCACCGGGCAGGCGCCGGATGGCGTGGGTCAAGGTCATTCCGTCGGTTCCCGGCATGTGGATGTCGAGCAGGACCAGATCAAACGTGCCATGCTGCAGGCGATCCATCGCCGTGACAGCGCCATCCGCTTCCGCCAGCACCACGGCGGGCGGGTCGCTGCAATCGGCCAGCAGGGTGCGCATGCGGGCCCGCGCGAGCGCTTCGTCGTCCACCAGCAGCACGCGCAGGGCCCCCGCCGGGCTGTCGGGCCCGCTCATACCGGAATCTCCATGCGCACCTGGTAGATACCGTCCTTGAGTGCCGCCTGGAACTGCGCCTGTACATCGTGCAGCAGCAGCAGGCGTTCGCGCACATTGGCCAGCGCCAGACCGAACCCGCGCTCGCCCTGCCCCGAGGGCACGGTATTGGTGACCTTGATCACGACCACGGTGCCACGGCGCTGGGTGCTGATGCGCACCTGCGCCCCGCTGGCACTGGGCTCGACTCCATGCTTGACGGCGTTTTCCACCAGCGGTTGCAGCAACAAGGGCGGCAGGCGCGCGCCATCGGCCTGCGGATCGAGCGCCCACTCCACTTGCAGGCGCTCGCCAAAGCGCACCTGCTCAATAGCTAGGTAGCTGCGCGCCAGCGCAACCTCCTGCGCCAGCGTGACCGGCTCGCCGCGGTCGTCCAGCGCACTGCGGAACAGAACACTCAGATCCTCCAGCACAGCCTCGGCCTTGGCCGGCTCGGCGCGCACCAATGCGATGGCGCTGTTGAGCGTGTTGAACAGGAAATGCGGGCGGATGCGCTGCTGCAGCTCGGTCAGGCGGGCGGCTGTTTCGGCCGGCGTGCGGGCCTTGGCGCGCCAGACCAGGCCTGCCACCAGTGCCGCGGAAAGCAGAGCCCCTGCGCTGGCGCTGGCCAGCCAGGGCGCCGCTTCGAGCACCCCGACCAGGAAGAGCAGCATGCAGCCATACAGGCCCGCCAACGCCCCCAGCGCGATTCCGGCGGACCACTGCATCCAGGACGGCAAGCGCTGCAAGGGATGTTTGGCGACGCAGCCTACGATCAACCAGAGGAGTGCGCCCGGCAAGGCCGCACCGGTCATCAGCGCCACACGCCCCAGCCACTCGGTGAAACCGGCGCTGCCAAACATGGCCCCCACAATCACAACAGCCTCGACAAAAGCCACCGCGCGCAACACCACGCCGACATGGCAGGCATCGAACACCAGTTGCGCAGGTGCAGCCTCGCCGCCGGGCCCGGAAGGCAGTTCCTGGAAGACCGATAAAATTTGGGAGTCCTGCATCGAGAACAATTATCTATGGCACACAACCAGTTCGACAAAAAATCACACGCTTGGTCTGCATTGTTCTCCGAACCGATGAGCGATCTGGTCAAAAGATACACATCCAGCGTTTTTTTCGACAAACGGTTGTGGCAGGCTGACATACGGGGCTCGCTGGCCCATGCCGAGATGCTCGCAGCGCAGCAGATCATCAGCGCAGAAGACGACGCCGCCATCGCGCGCGGCATGGCGCAGATCACGCAGGAAATCGAATCGGGCGCGTTTGAATGGAAGCTCGACCTGGAAGATGTGCACCTGAACATCGAGGCCCGGCTCACCGCCATCGTGGGCGATGCGGGCAAACGCCTGCATACCGGGCGCAGCCGCAATGACCAGGTCGCCACCGATGTGCGCCTGTGGCTGGTGGGCGAGATCGACCTCATCGTGGCTCTTCTGCAGGAATTGCAAACCGCCCTGGTCAATCTGGCCGAGCAACATGCGGACGTCATCCTGCCGGGTTTCACCCACCTGCAGGTGGCACAGCCGGTGAGCTTTGGCCACCACATGCTGGCCTATGTGGAAATGTTTGCGCGCGACGCCGAGCGCATGGGGGACGTGCGCCGCCGCACCAACCGTCTGCCCCTGGGTTCAGCCGCACTGGCTGGCACGAGCTATCCGCTGGACCGCGAGCGCGTGGCGCACTCGCTGGGCATGGAGGGCGTCTGCCAGAACAGCCTGGACGCCGTGAGCGACCGCGACTTTGCCATGGAGTTCGCCGCGGCAGCCTCGATTGCCATGGTGCACATCAGCCGGATGAGCGAGGAGTTGATCCTGTGGATGAGCCAGAACTTCGGCTTCATCAGCCTGGCCGACCGCTTCACGACCGGCAGCTCGATCATGCCGCAGAAGAAGAACCCCGACGTGCCCGAGCTGGCGCGCGGCAAGACGGGCCGCGTGGTGGGCCACCTGATGGGCCTGATCACTCTGATGAAGGGTCAGCCCCTGGCCTACAACAAGGACAACCAGGAAGACAAGGAACCCTTGTTTGACACCGTGGACACGCTCAAGGACACGCTGCGCATCTTTGCCGAGATGGCCGGTGGCATCACCGTGCGGCCTGAGGCCATGGAGCGCGCCGCTCTCAAGGGCTATGCCACGGCCACCGACCTGGCGGATTACATGGTGAAAAAGGGCCTGCCCTTCCGAGACGCGCACGAAGCCGTGGCCCACGCCGTCAAGTTCGCCAGCGGCCGCGGTATGGACCTGTCCGACCTGCCCCTCGATGCCCTGCAAAGCTTCAACCCGAAGATCGAAAATGACGTCTACGAGGTGCTGAGTCTGCGCGGCTCACTCCATGCGCGCAGCACCCTGGGTGGCACCGCGCCTGAGCAGGTGCGGGCACAGATTGCACGGCATCGGGCGCGGCTCAAATAATTTCACGCACCCTGCGCCGGATTTCAAACCAGGGCATGGGAGCCTTGGTTAACATCCTTGTCAACGAGGAGACACCCCATGACCGTCATCACCACCATTGAAGACCTGCGCGTGCTGCACGAAAAGCGCACACCCCGGATGTTCTACGACTACTGCGACTCTGGCAGCTGGACGGAATCGACCTACCGGGCCAACGCCAGCGACTTCCAGAAGATCCTGCTGCGCCAGCGCGTCGCGGTGAACATGGAAGGGCGGACCCTCAAGACCACGATGGTCGGGCAAGAAGTTGCCATGCCAGTGGCGATTGCCCCGACAGGCCTGACCGGCATGCAGCATGCCGACGGCGAAATCCTGGCAGCACGCGCAGCAAAAAAATTCGGCATCCCCTTCACGCTCTCGACCATGAGCATCTGCTCCATCGAGGAGGTGGCCAAGCACGCGGGGCCCGGCTTCTGGTTCCAGCTCTATGTGATGAAGGATCGCGCCTTCATCGAGCGCCTGATCGAGCGGGCCAAGGCGGCGCAGTGCTCGGCCCTGGTGCTCACGCTGGACTTGCAAATCATTGGCCAGCGCCACAAGGACCTAAAAAACGGCCTCTCGGCCCCGCCCAAGCTGACCATTGCCAACATCATCAACATGATGACCAAGCCGCGATGGTGCCTGGGCATGCTGGGCACGCCGCGCCGGCAGTTCGGCAATATCGTGGGTCATGTCAGTGGGGTGCAGAACATGGGCAGCCTGAGCGAATGGACAGCCAAGCAGTTTGACCCGGCGCTGAGCTGGGCCGATGTGGAGTGGATCAAGAAGTGCTGGGGCGGCAAGCTCATCCTCAAGGGCATCCAGGACGTCGAAGACGCGCAGATTGCCACCAGCACCGGGGCGGACGCCATCATCGTTTCCAACCACGGCGGGCGCCAGCTCGATGGCGCGCCTTCCTCCATCAGCGCCCTGCCCGCCATCGTCGATGCGGTGGGCCACAAGATCGAGGTGCACATGGATGGCGGCATCCGCTCCGGCCAGGACGTGCTCAAGGCCAAGGCGCTGGGCGCGCAAGGCACATACATCGGCCGCGCCATGCTGCACGGCCTGGGCGCCATGGGCGAGGCCGGAGTGACGAAGGCGCTGCAGATCATCCGCAACGAACTGGACTTGACCATGGCCTTTTGTGGCAAGACCAGCATCAACGCGGTGGACAAGGGCATCTTGCTACCCTGAGCATCCAGGCGATCAGGCAGCAGCCATGGGCCAGCGCGACACAACCGGGTGGTGGTTCGCCTCGATCACGCTTTGCAGGGTCTGCCAGATGCCGACCTTGTCGTCGCCGGCCGTATTGCCCGCATCGAGGTAAATGAAGCCCCGCGCATGCGCCTGCGCAAAGAAGAAACGATGCTTGCCACCTTCCAGGCCCATGCCGATGATGGTGGGCGGGCTCGGGTTGCCGGCACAGGACTGCAGCACGCGCTCGAACAGTTCGGCGTCCCGCGTGGCGTCCCCGCTGAACAGCAATAGGACATGGTTATGGTCGCGCAAGAGCGCGCGCGTCAGGCCCAGCATGAGACCATTGCGCGCCATGGCCACTAGGCGCACCATGCCTGAGCCATGCTCGATATCCGTGTAGTCGGTGGCAATGTCCGGGGGACTCATGCCCGAAAAGCGGCGCCGTACCAGCGCCGCAGCATTTTCCTCAGCAACCCAGCGCACCAGATCGAAGGAATCGGTGCCATGGGCCGAGCAGACCATGACGCGCTGGAAGGCGTCGGTATCCGCCAGGGCCTGCGCCCCGGGGTGGGTCAGCGGTGTGGACAAGCGCCGCCATACCGCAGGCGGTGAATACTGGTATCCCTGCTGCCGGTCCACTTCCATCAGAACCAGGCGGCGCTCGAACGCGCTGGGGGGTTCGTCGATCTGGACGATGGCCATGGACCAAGGATCGGGCAGGAGGCGCGGCCCGCGGCTGCGGTGCACCACGCGCATGCCGCCATGCCGGCGGTCGGACTTGACACGCTGCATCAATTGCTCCAGCGCATCGGCGGGCCCCTCTTTCCACTGCAGGAACCAGCCGCTCTGGTGCAGCAGCGTGGTGTAGACATGCAATGGCCGGTTGTTCCGCACTGCGCTATGCCGTATGGCTTCCATCTCATGGTAAACCGGCCCCGTCACCAGCGAGCGGCTGGCGTAAAGGATGCGTTCTACGGTAGATGCCATGGCATTTCAGTCTATGCCCAAACGGCCCGATTGCAAGCGGTTCTATCGGGACAAGCCCCGCAGTGTGATTTTTTTCGTAATGCATTGTTAGTAATGTGATGCTGGCCACCGACAGCCGGATGGACGCGGATGCCTTGCAATGTCCGGATCAGGCAGGGATTGTTTCGTCCGCGGAATCGACCGGCTGCATGGGTTAGGCCCCCTCCGCTGGTAACCATGCCTGGACCAGCACACCTTCGAGCAAGTGGCTGGCATCCAGGGCCAGTTGCTCCGCCTTGTTCATTGCGGCAAGCGGATCCGCGCAGGCCTGCGACACACGCAGGACGCCGATGCCAACGACCGGCTGGAACAGATGCACCTGGGTCCCATGGTACAGAGGCACGGTGTCGCGCAGGCTGCGCAGCAGCTTGTCGGATAGCAGTGCGCTGCGCCGCGGGTCCTGCACGGCCGAAACGGCCAGGATGAAACAGCGGGGGTGGTACAGACCGACCACGTTGCGAAAGCCCACCACGCGCCGGATGCGTGCCGCCAGGGCCACCAGGATGCGGATCTCCACATCCGGCCCGGCTGCCGTGCCCAGCTCGTACAGATTGGGCAGGCTCACCGCCGCCACCATGCACTCGCGCCGCAGCCGGATGCTGCGCCACAGGGCGTCATCGACGCTGGCCACCAAGGGCGCACCGCGCGGCAATTCCAGCGCGGCCGCCTCGCCCACGGCGCCCCGGGCCAGCCTGCGCAGGCGGCGCTGGGCCTGGTTGCGCATGATCGTCAGCGCGATCACGATCAGGAAATACGCCACGGTGGCCAGGGCGGTGAGAAGCCATGTTCCGAGCCCCAGGCTGGGCAGCTGCAGGCCCTTGGCATACAGCCCGCCCACCATGCCGGCCAGGCACACACAGGCCAGGGTCATCCAGCGCGCCAGCGGGTCGCCCAGGGTGGCAGCATGGGCGGCAACGACGCCTGCAAAAACCACCGACAAGCCGTTGACGACGGCAGCCGCCAGGATCACCTGCCCTGCCGATGCAGGCCCGGACCCGATGGCCCAGACCCCCAGCGCAGCCGCGGCCAACACCAGCAACAGGGAGCCATAGGCCACCACGCCCCGGATGAGGCTGTCTTCATTGGTGATGCCGACCCACACGCCCAGATAGGTCAGCGCCAGCGCGCCACTTAGCGGGCCCGCCACCGCCTTGAGCGGGAGCACGAACTGCGCATCCAGCACTGGAAACAGCACCTCGGGCAGCCCACTCATCAACACGCAGGAGGCCCCGGTGAGCAGGATGAATGCTGCGCCCCGGCCCGCCGGCAGGGATCGCAGGCGCACGGCATCTGCCAGCGCGACCACCAGCAACAGGCCGATCGCGCCAGCCATGCCAGACCAGATGGCCAGTTCGAGCAAGGGTTCCGCACGCATGGCCGATTATTGCTCGGGGAACCCCATGCGCCCTTGCTATGCTCACCCGGTGACCGCCCCCGCACAGCGCCGCATCGCCCATCTGGACATGGACGCGTTTTACGCGTCAGTGGAATTGCTGCGCTACCCGCAGCTCAAGGGCCTGCCCGTGGTGATTGGCGGTGGCCGGCGGCGGCTGGACGAAGCGCTGGGCGAAAAGTATTCCGAAACGGCGCTGGATTTCATCCCCGTGGACGCCTTTCCCACCCTGCGCGACTACACCGGACGCGGCGTGATCACGACCGCCACCTACCCCGCGCGCCAGTTCGGCATTGGCTCGGCCATGGGCCTGATGAAGGCCGCCAAGCTGTGCCCGCAGGCGATCCTGCTGCCAGTGGACTTTGACGAATACCGCAAGTATTCGCGCCTGTTCAAAACCACAATTCTGGAGATTGCGCCGCTGATGGAAGACCGGGGCGTCGATGAGGTCTACATCGACTTCACCGAAGTGGCCGGTGGCCAGCGCGAGGGCGGGCGTGTGCTCGCGCGGCTGATCCAAAAAAGCATTTTCGAGAAGACCGGCCTGACCTGTTCCATCGGCGTGGCCCCCAACAAGCTGCTGGCCAAGATGGCCAGCGAGTTCAACAAGCCTAAGGGCATTTCCATCGTCTACCCGGAGGATGTGCAAACGAAAATCTGGCCGCTGTCGGCGCGTAAGATCAATGGCATCGGCCCGAAGGCCGAGGCCAAACTCAACAAGCTGCATATCCACACCATCGGCGATCTGGCAGCGCAAAACGAGGAATGGCTCAAAGACAACTTCGGCAAGGCCTATGGTGCCTGGCTGCACGCCGCCGCTTGGGGGCGCGACGAGCGGCCAGTCGTGACCGAGAGCGAGCCCGTCTCGATGAGCCGCGAGACCACGTTTGAGCGCGACCTGCATGCCGTGCATGACAAGCCCGAACTCGGCGCGGTGTTCACCCGGCTGTGCGAGCAGGTGGCAGGCGACCTCCAGCGCAAAGGCTACGTCGGCCAGACCATCGGCGTGAAGCTGCGCTATCCGGACTTCAGGATCGTAACGCGCGACATCACGTTGCCAGAGCCCACGGCCGATGCCAAAACCATCCGCCACACGGCCGGGCTGTGCCTCAAGCGGGTCGACTTGTCGCGGCGCTTTCGCCTGCTCGGTGTGCGGGTGGGCAAGCTGTTGGAAGCGGACGCCTGGCAGGATGTGAAGAAAAATCAGCCTGCAGCGAGCTTGAAACGGGCGTCAGCCGCTACCAATTCAGTAGCAGAACCCGATCTGTTCGGTTTTTAGCCGGGCCCGATTTCGTCCTGGTGGTTGGCAATGTGCAGCACGTGGGCCAGCGCAAAGTCGGCATTGCTCAGCTGCCCATAGGCAAAGTGCGGTTGGAGCGAGCCGGCAAAGGCATTGAAATTCAGGACGGCCTTGCGCAGGCGCTGGGCCGGAGCGTGCCAGTCAGGCCCGGCCGCAAGCGCAGCTGCGCCCGGGATCGGCGCGGCCAGGTCATGGCCCATGCGGCCGCGCAGCTTGAACAGCGCGAAAGCCGCCCGGCCGGCCGTGGCCCGGAACAGCTCGCTTTTGGGCTGGGGAAAGCCCTGCATGCTCATCTCGATGCTTTGCGCGCAGTGGTCCAGCACGGTGGACAGGGGCCAGGCCCCGGTACTGCGCGCCCCGCCCGCCAGCTCGAGCGTATCGAGCCAGGCCAACACGTCGCCCATGGATTGCACTTTGGTCATACCGCCATCATAGGCGAGGCCTTGGAAATTCCTATTTCAGCGTCGCCAGGTAGGCAATCACATCGGCCCGGTCTTTTGCTTCGTCGAGGCGGTAGCCCATCTTCTGCCCCGGCACCAGCTGCTCCGGGTCGGTCAGCCAGCGGTTGATCAGTGCAGCGCTCCACCGGAAATTGGCATTGGCCAGGGCATCTGAATATTCAAACCCGGGAACACTGCCCGCCCTGCGCCCCACAACGCCGCGGTGGTGCGGGCCGACGCGGTCCTCATCAACACTGTGGCAGGCAACGCAGCGCGATTCATAGAGCATCTGCCCGTGCGCAGCGTCGCCAGCAGGCATGGGAGCGCCCGTCTGCGCCCCTGCCAGGCCAGCGGCCAGCGCGAGTGCAGTGACCAGCGCGCCGCGTATGTGCAGTTGCACCGGCTCAGGCTCCAAAACTCAGTGCGCCAACCGGCAGTGGTCGGCCTAGTGCCTGCGTCAGGACGGTGAAGTGCATGGTTTCGTCGGCAGCCAGGCGCCCAGCCACCTTGGCCAGATCCTTGTTGCCGAATGCCGGAATTACGCCAAGGTAGGCATTGGTCGCGCCCAGTTCCAGGCGCGCAGCCAGATCCAGCACATCGCCCTGGTTCTTCAGCGTGTCGGCCTTCAGGGCCTTGGCATAGTCGGCCAGCGCCTTTTCGGCAACGGGGGTGCCGCCCATTTTCTGGATGGTGGCGATCAGTGCATCGCGGTGCGCCTTGTGGTGGCCCTGGAAGGCGACGGCCACATCCAGCACCGGCTTTTGCAGCAGGCCACTGCCGGCGCCCAACTGGTAGGCATTGATGGCCTCATGCTCAAGGCCCAGCGCCACGTTGAGGATGGAGACGTCCTTGGACATGTCACCACCCATGCCCTGGGCCAGGGACTCCTTGCCTGCCAGCATGGCGACCGCCACGGCGGACAGGGAGCCCGACGTGCCCAGGAAGGAACGGCGCGACGCGCCGGAAATCGACGGGGTTTGAAAAAGACGCATGAAAAGCTCCTTGGTTCAGATGGTGCGGATTGCACCGGGGTAGCCCGATGTCTTTGCAGACACCCTGGATACGCAACGGCGCCTGCCCGCGGATTCACATACCCATAGAGCGCTTGGGGCCTTTGCGGTCTTTGAATCCGGCTACCGGGCCACCGCGTATCCCTTGCGAGAGTCGTTTTTATCAACCCAAAGCTGTGGAGAACACCATGAGAATTGCTACTAATCTAATAGCTATCAGCGCCCTGTCTGTGCTGGCTGGCGGCCTGACAAGCGCCCAGGCCGAGACCGGCAAACTGCTTTTGACTGGCGGCGTGAGTTCGGTCGAGGGCGCAGCCGGCGGCGGCATCAGCCCCTGGGCCGTTATTGGCAGCAATGCCACCGATGGCGAAGTGGGCGGCTCGGTTTACCTCAGCCGGGTCGGCACCCAGGACTACGGGCTCAATGCCTACGGCGCGGCCCTCGGTTATCACGACCGCTTCGAGTTGTCGGTCGGCCGCCAGGACTTCAACACCGGCGCAACTGGCACGGCCCTGGGCCTGCCCGGCCTGCACCTGAAGCAGAGCATCCTGGGCATCAAGGCGCGCGTCGCCGGCGATGCCGTGCTCGAAAGCGACAGCGCCATGCCGCAAATCGCAGTCGGTGCACAGTTCAAATCGCTCGACTCTTCGGGCCTCGATGGCACCCTGGCTGCGCTCGGCGCCAAGAAAACGGGCGTTGACCTGTATGTGAGTGCCACGAAACTCTTTCTGGCCCAAGGCATCCTGGTCAACGGCACCTTGCGGGCCACCAAGGCAAACCAGGGCGGACTGCTGGGCTTCGGGGCCACGCTGGGCGGCGCGAAAAACAGCTTCAGCCTCGAGCCGGAATTCTCGGTGGTCTACCTGCTCTCCAAGAACTGGGCGGTGGGCGCGGAATACCGCGGCATGCCCAACAACCTCGAGGCAGCCGGGCGCGCCGCTGGCCTGGGCAACGGCCTTGCCGCCGATGCCTGGAAGGACCTCTTCGTTGCCTGGGCTCCGACCAAGAATTTTTCGCTCACGGCAGCCTATGTGAACCTCGGCCGCATCGTACCGGCCACCACCGGCGGGCGCAGCCAGACCGGCTACTACCTCTCCGCCCAACTGGCCTTTTGAACCATTCCCTCATGAAAACCCCCTGGAGCCCCACCATGAACAAATTGCTCGCCTCCTGCCTGCTCGCCCTGTGCAGCACCCTCGCCGTGGCGCCCGCCATGGCCCAGTCCACGCCAGCCGGCGCCAGCCCCAATGACAGCCTGTACAAGGTATTTGGCGAAAACGCCGGTTTGGTCAAACTGATGGACGATTTCATGGATCGGCTGGTGGCCGACGCGCGCACCAAGCCCTTTTTCGAGAAAGCCAACCAGGCGCACATCAAGGAAAAGCTGGTTGAGCAGTTCTGCCAACTGTCTGGTGGCCCCTGCACCTACAAGGGCGTGGACATGAAGAACGCGCATGCCAACCTGGACATCACCAAGGGCAACTTCAATGCCCTGGTAGAGGACCTGCAACAGGCCATGGACGCCCAGGGCATTCCCTTTGGGGCGCAGAACCGGATGCTCGCCCTGCTGGCACCGATGCATCGCGATGTGATCACGGTCAAGTAAGCCCTGCGCAAAAATCAAATTCCCCGCAGAATAAGCGCATGAACACTGCACCCTCCGACCTCGAGCTCATCGCGCTGATTGAACGCATTGCCGCACGCACGGAGGGGGCCGAGCGCGATGCCGAGCTGGCGCTCAAGGCCCTCTACGATGCCACAGCCGGTAAGCTCTATGGCCTGGCGCTGCGGGTCGTGAGCAGCAGGGACCACGCCGAAGACGTGGTGCAGGAAGCCTACCTGACCATCTGGCGCGTGGCAGGCGACTACCGCGCGGCCTTGAGCCCGCCGCTGGCATGGATGGGCGTGATCACGCGCAGCCGCGCGCTGGACTTCCTGCGCCGGCGGGCCAGCGAGCGCGCCGATCTGCACACGGAGCTGGATGAGCATGTGAGCGAGACAGTTGCCGGCAACGCCCCCAACCCGATGGACACGGCCCAGGCCAGCGAGCAGGCCTGGGCGTTGCACGAGTGCCTGCGCAAGCTCGAAGGCAAACAACGCGAGGCGGTGAGCCTGGCCTATCTGCGCGACCTCAGCCATGGAGAACTGGCCGAGCAGCTCAAGATTCCGCTGGGTACCGTCAAGACCTGGATCCGCCGGGGCCTGGAGAGCCTGCGTGGCTGCATGGGGAGCCTGGCATGAACATCAGCAAGAACCCCGCCCTGCTCGACCACCTGGCGGCCAGCTATGCACTGGGCACTTTGCGCGGCGGTGCGCGGCGCCGTTTTGAATCCCTGGCCCGGGAAAGCGTGATAGTACGCGCCCAGGCC
>Ga0007834_1000117_pt1 | contig 29583 bp, 22 predicted proteins | sample CryBogCBE06Nov07_FD_71233 | JGI IMG/M metagenome (GOLD analysis project Ga0007834, IMG submission 71233) | Freshwater microbial communities from Crystal Bog, Wisconsin, USA - CBE06Nov07 | ecosystem: Environmental > Aquatic > Freshwater > Lake | place: Crystal Bog, Wisconsin, USA | collected...
ATCACCGGTCTGGCCATGCAAGCGGGCAACCTGGTCAGTGGTGCTGGCAACAGCGGCGTGACGATAGCCAACTCGACGGCCACGGTAGCCTCTGGCAACCTGACCATCAGCGGTCTGGCGACAAGCAGCGCTGCTGCGGACAACAACATCGGTGTAGCGATCAGCAGCAGCCAGTTGCTCAACAACAGCACGGGCGCCAACAACGTCACCATCGTGGGCAAGGGTGGCACCAGTGCCAGTGGCGTCAACAACGACGGTGTGAATGTCACGTCATCCACGGTGACTCTGGCTGGCGGAAGCGGTTCGCTGACCATAACCGGCACGAGCGGAGCGGGCACGGGCGGCACGACGGCGACCGCAGACAGCGGCAGTGATGGTGTATCCGTGACCACGGGCACCATCCAGAGCGGCTCGTCGGGTGGCATCGTCATCACCGGTTTGAGCAATGCCACCGGTGGCAGCGCCAACAACGGCGTTATTCTGGCCAGCAGCACGCAAGTCAACGAAACGGGCACGGGCAGCGTAGGTATCACCGGCACCGGCAGCACGGCGGGCGTGAGCGCCAACCGTGGTGTGGACGTGTTCAACAACAGCACCGTGAGCAGTGCCAGCGGCAACATCAATGTCACCGGTGTAGCCGGTGGCAGCGGAGCAGGCACCAACAACGACGGTGTGCGGGTTGCATCAGGCAGCGCTTCCGCGCCGCTCGCTCCAAGCGCAATCACCAGTACGTCGGGCAACATCGTCATCACCGGCATCTCACAGGCTGCGCCCACGGGTGGCAACAACCGCGGTGTCGGCATTGATGGCGGCAACACCAAGGTGGCCACGGGCTCAGGCACCGTCAACATCACGGGCACCGGCGGCGGCGCTGGCGGCAGCAACAACATCGGTGTCCAGATTGATGGCATTTCGTCCACCCTGGTCACGGTGAGCGCCGGCTCCAACGTGACGATCAGCGGCACGGGTGGCAACGGTATAAACAGCAACCAGGGTGTGAGCGTGAGCTACGCCACCCTGGCGTCCGCTACTGCGGGCAACCTGAGCATCACGGGCGCAGCCGGTAGTACCGAGACGGGCACGGGCAACAGTGGGGTGAGCATCGGCAATTCCACGGCCAGCGTGACCTCGGGTAATCTGACCATCAGCGGTCTGGCGACAAGCGGCGCTGCCAGCAATGGCAACGAAGGTGTGCTGGTCAGCTCCAGCTCCTTGCTGAACAACAGCACCAGCGGCGCGAACAGTCTGACGGTTATTGGTACGGGCGGCTCCAGCGCGACCGGCACGGGCAACAATGGCGTGGACTTCAGCACTGCCACGGTCAGCCTGGCTGCGAGCACGGGCTCCATTACCATCAGCGGCACCAGTGGAGCAGGCACGGGCACCGACAATGGCGTCTATGCAACGGGCTCCACGATTCAGAGCGCCAGCACCAACGGAATCAGTATTTCCGGCACCAGCCCAGCGACGGGTACGGCCAACAGCCGCGGCGTGCAGCTCGTTGCCAGCAATATAACGGCGACCAACAGCGGCGGTACTGCCGGTATCGGGATCACGGGCTCGGGCGGTACGGGTGCCGGCGGTAACTCCGGCGTCACACTGGACAAAGCCTCCACCGTCCAGGCCAATGGCGGCAACATCGTCATTACTGGCAGCGGTGGAAGCGCCGGATCTGCCACCGACTACGGCGTGGCCCTTGGCACCGATCTCCTGGGCGGCAACAACAGCATCGTCTCGACCAGCGGCAGCATCGGCATTGATGGCCTGAGCAAAGCGGCCACGACGCCAGGTGTCATCCTGGCTGGCAAGTCGGGCGACGTGAACACGATCTCCGCGACCGGCACGGGCAAGCTGGTTTCTGTCATCGCCCAAACAGGTGGTGTGCAGTTGGGCAACACCGCCGGCAACGACACAGCCATCGTGACGTCGCCGACCGTGTCCTTTGGCTCCGACAACGGTGTCAGCCAGTACGATGGCACCGTAACAGCAGGCACCGGTCTGTTGTTGGTGGGTTCGGGCGTGTTTTCGCTCAACAGCAGCGCCAACAACTTCGGCGGTCTGGCGGCCCTCATTGGTACCACCGGCACGTCCAAGGGCAGCCTCGTGCTGTCTGATGCTGGCGGGTTCACGATTGGCACCGTTGGCGGCTGGACCAATTCCGGCAGCAGCTTCCCGACCACTGCGTCGATCACGGGAGTGAGCGTGGGTGGTGCCGTTGGAGGCAGTACCGGCGGGTTTGCTGCCGGTACAGCATTCACCAACAGCAGTACGCTGGTTACGTCGCCTGTGACCCAGGCCGGCACTTCCATCGTTGTGTTCAATACCGCTACCGGCAACGTGGTCGAGCAGTCCACGGCAAACGTAGTGGCGGGAGGTTTGCTTCTCCTGGGCGGCGCCAACTACACGCTGGTCAGCGGCACCAACAATGTAGATGTGTTGACGGCCAACCTGACGGGCAGCGCGACGGCCAACTACCACGACGCGACCAACCTGACGATTGGCGACGTGCAGATCACACAAGGCACGGGCCTGGGTAGCTACACCAGCGCAGCCAGCGTTCCACCTACTTCGTTCAATAACACGCAAGTCACCGCCGGTATCGTGGCTGGCGGCAACGTGGGCGTGTTGGCAGGCGCTGCGGGTACCACCAGTGGTGCAGGAAGCCTGTTGATCAACAACAATGTCAACGTAGGCTCAGCCACCTTCGGTGCCAGCGCACCGGACAACAACTACATCACCCAGGCCAGCACGGCCAACATCGCGGCGGGTGGTTTGCAGCTGACCAACAATTCAGGCAGCGCGGTTGGGCCAGATGTATTACTTTCCAACACGGGCAATAACGTCTCCAACCTCAGCGCAAGCCTGGTCAAGAACCTGAACTATGTCAACACAGGCAGCTTCAATGTGGGAGCAGTGGCGACACCTTTGGGTTCAACCACCGGTATAACTGCAGGCGGCAATGTGTACCTTAACGCCGGCACGGGTGGCATCACCTTCCTCAGTTCCTTGGCTGCGGGTTCCAACAACATCGGCCTGGTTGCCTCGGGCACCATCTCCCAGACAGGCGGCACGGTTGCCGCCATCACTGGCAATCAACTGGTGATCGGCAATGGCACATCCAACCCGAGCGTGAGCCTGACGGGTACGGCGAACAATGTCGCAACGTTGGCCGCTGGTACCGTGGGCAACATCTGCTATGTGGATGTTGATGGCTTTGCGGTGGACACGGGTACTGTGAACTATCTCTCTGCCGTAGGCCCGACCGCAACCGGCAACACTCTGACGAAGACCGGTATCACCGCGACAGGCAGCGTGTTCCTGCAGAGCCTGGGCGGCACGATTGCCGTGAACCAGAGCATCGCGACTACAGGCGGCGACATCGTGATTGATGCCAAGGCGGCCAATATCACGCTGAATTTGACCACGCTGAGTGCGGGCGCCAACAACGTGGGATTGTGGACTTCCGGCACGGCAACCCAGAGCGGTGGCGCTATCACCGCCAATGGCTTGCAGCTCTCTCGTGGTGGTGCCTTCACCCTGACGTCGGTCAGCAACGTGTTCAACACCCTGAGTGTTGCAGGGGGCACGGCGGATGTTCCAGCATCTACGGCAACAGGCAATGTGGGTGCTTCCTCGGTGCAGGTGGCGGACAACAACTCCAACCTGACCTTGGGCGACCTGACAACGACCTGCAACTGCGTACCCACTTTCACCAACAGCACCAGCGGCGTCAACGTCAGTGGTCTGTTGGGCCTGGCAGTCAATGGCAGCCTGACCCAAACCGGGTCGGCTGTGAAGGCCGGCACCTTGGGTGTCGCTGCTACGGGCGGTGTCACACTGGCGGGTAGCAACAACGTGTTGCCGCTGGTCGCAGTCGGTGGCACATCTCTCGGTACTCCAAATCCTGCAGGTGGCCCCGTGAGCCTGTCGAGCACAGGCACCATGAAGGTCACAACCGTCAGCGGCCTGGCGTTGGGCAAACTCGTGAGCCTGACTGGCATCAATGCTGGCGGCAACCCGGTCACGCTCAACTCCACCAACACCACGCAAGACGCCGCCATCAACGCGTCTGGCTTGGCTGTGCTGGGCGGCAGCGCCACCATCGGCAACGTAACCAACACGATTGGCACCTACGCTGGCAACCTGAGCGGCACGGCCAACATCACCGACCCGGCCGGCATCCTGATCGGGACGGTGGGCAGCACGGTCGGCTTGACGGCCGCGACGGCCAACCTCAACGCAGGCAGCAGCGCCATCACCCAAACCGCGGCACTGGCAGCGGGCACGCTAAACGCCATCACCACGGGCAATGTGGTGCTGGGCAACGCAGGCAACAGCGTCGGTACCGTGAACGCCAATGGCGTGACCAGCCTGACGCTGGCGGACTCGACCGGCCTGGTGCTTGGAAATGTCAGCACCACGGGCGGCGACGTAACGGTCAACGCCGCGGGCAGCGTAACGCAATCGGCGGCGCTCAATGTTAATGGCAATATCACCATCAATAGCACCGGTGGGAATGTCGCCCTGAGCAATAGCGGCAACGCGGTGACAGGCAATGTCAACGGCAGCGCAGCAGGCAGTTTCGTTGAAAGCGAAGCCGGCACCATCACCATGGGCACGATCAAGGGCACCACGGTGACGCTGACGGCTGGCGGCTCCATCAACGACGGCAATGGCGTCACCAACAACATCACGGCCAGCCAGAGCGTGTTGCTGATCGCCAAGACCGGCACGATCACCACCGCACAGACCAGCGCTCCCTTCCAGGGCATCAACACGCCGATCCTGTCGGCAGTGGCGGGTGGCATCGGGTCGACAACGAATGACAAGAGCACGGGCTCCATTGACGTCTATGGCACGGTGGGCACCAACAGCATCTTCCTGCCGGTCAATCCACCCGGCTCGGTCTGGCTCAATGGCGTGCGCCAGGGTGCCCAGCCGAGCGGCGTGATTGCCCAGGCCCTGCAGACCTGGCTGAACAGCACCGGCGATATCACCATGTTGCCACCGCTCAACACGCCAGACCTATACACCGAGAAGATGGCTGGCTCCGACAACCTGCGTGTGTTCAATGAGAACGCGCCAGCCCCGTCGGTAGGCCCGGATGCGCCGATCATTACCGGCAGCGGCATGAGCTTGCCGCCTGGTGTTCCTGCGAACCTGAGCCCGGCTGGGATGGTCCTGGTGCCCGGTGGCGCCCCGATGAACCTGCCTTCGGGTGCGGTTGTCTCAATGGGCACTTCCGGCAATGTGACCATCACACTGCCGCAGTCTTCGGGCTCAGGCACTGGTGATGCAAGCAACGGACTGCTGGCGTCCAATGGTGCTGGTCTGAGCGCCGTGACGATTACCCCCACGGGCATCGTGACGGGCCGCGACGCCAGCGGCTTGCCCATCGCGGTGGACGGTGGCATTGCGGGCAACCCGGCGCTCAAGGCTCTGCTCGACCAAATCGCCGACATGCTGCCCGAGGAATACCGCAAGAAGTGGGGCCTCAAGAGCAAGTCGGCCAGTGCAGGCGATGGCGTCAAGGTGAGCGGCCTGTATTGACCCTCCGAACACGCAGATTTCTGCGTTACAGTACCAACGCGCCGCAGGCAGGGCCTGTGGCGCGCTTTTTTGAAACCCCCGCGAATACCCAAGGAGATGCACGCATGGCTGCAGTGATGTTTTACGAGAAACCCGTTCTGTTGAACCGGGACGCCCACAAGGCCAAGAAGATTGCCCCCAGCGGCAGCTTCGCGTTCTCGTCCAAGGCCAATTCCCTTTATCTGGCCGGTGTAGAGTTCATCGAAGCCAGCAAGGAATACCCGATTGTTTTCACCCAGGTGGGCGACAAGATCGTGCCCGTGGCCATGCTTGGCCTGCGCGAGAATGAAAACCTGTATGTCGAAGCCGATGGCAAATGGACGGCGGGCTACATCCCTGCATTCGTCCGCCGTTACCCCTTCGTGCTGGCCGAGCTTGAAGGCCAGCAGATGGGCGTCTGCATCGACGAAGCCTATAGCGGCCTGAATGAAAAGACGGGCGAAGCGCTGTTTGACGACAAGGGCAACAACACGCCCTTCCTGCAAAACGCGCTCGATTTCCTGAACCGCTACCAGGTCGAATACATGCGCACGGACCGTTTCTGCCAGCGCCTGAAAGACCTTGGCTTGTTGACCGAAATGAATGCCAAGGCCGACCTGTTTGACGGCACCAGCTTCATGGTCAACGGTCTGATGATCGTGGACGAACGCAAACTGCTTGAGCTCAGCGACGCCCACGCGCTCGAGATTTTCCGCTCGGGCGAACTCAGCTGGGTCTACGCCCACCTCGTGTCGCTCTCCAACCTCAATCGCCTGGTGGACAAGTTGGCCGGCCTCAAGCGCGAGGCTCCCGCCGTGCCAGCGGCACCGGCTCCGGGCAAGAAGGCCTGATCCAGTCCCGTCGGATGGTTGAATCACAGGGGGTTGCCATGGCCCAAGCCGAAGGAATCGGGGCAGACGCCAGCACACAGGTGGTGGCGGACGCCTACGACAAGGTTCCCTACCACAGTAAGCCGTTCGCGCAGTCCACACCCGAGCAGATGGCCGTGATGGCCAGCCTGTTTGGCCTGAAAGTACCTGCGCTGGAGACAGCGCGGGTGCTGGAATTGGGCTGCTCTTCCGGAGGCAACCTGATTCCGTTGGCCGTGCGCTTCCCGGGCATGCACTGCGTCGGGGTTGACATCTCCAAGGTGGAGGTGGCCGAGGGCCAGGAAGTGCTCAAGGAATTGGGCCTCAAGAACTGCGAACTCAAGGCGCTGGACATCACCAAGGCTGCTGGAAAGCTCAAAGGCCCGTTCGACTACATCATCTGCCACGGCGTCTTCAGCTGGGTCCCAGACGCCGTGCGCGAAGCCATTCTCAACCTGGTGCGCGACAAGCTCGCGCCCGAGGGCGTGGCCTACATCAGCTACAACGTCTACCCCGGCTGGAAGATGCGCGAAGTAGTGCGCGAGATGATGCTGTTCCATGCCGGCAATATTGAAGACCCGGTCCAGCGCCTGCAGCAGGCCCGGGCCATGGTGGAGTTCACCACGCGCAACAGCCCCGAGCAGACGGCCTACGGCAAGACGCTGCGCGACGAAGCGCAGATCGTTGCCAACGCGGACGACTATTACGTCCTGCACGACCACCTCGAAATCAACAACAAGCCCGTCTACTTCCGCGAGTTTGCGGCGATGGCCGGCGAGCGCAAGCTCGGTTACCTGGGAGAGGCTTCAGTTTCCGACATGGCGCCCCAGCGCCTGGGCGCTGAAGTGGCCGAGACGCTGAATCGCCTGTCGCAAGGCAATATCCTGGCGACCGAGCAGTACATGGATTTTTTCACCAACCGGACTTTCCGGCAGACGCTGCTCGTGCATGAGGCCCGCATGCCCAGCATCAAGCGGGCCCTCAACCCCGAACAGATGCGCGGCTATGCGTTCGCCACCAGCATGGTGCAGGACACGGGTTTTGTGCCGGTGGAAGGGCAGGGGCCCCGTGCGCGCTACACCGATCCGTTTGGCCGCAGCCTCACAGCGGGCTCCGCGCTCAGCGTGGCCATGGTCAACGCGCTGATCGCCGTCAAGCCCTACGCGCTTGGCTTCGCGGCCCTGGCGGACCGGGTCGGCGCAGCATTGGGCCTGGCGCCAGAGCAGCGGGGTACGCTGGAGAACCTGCTCGGGACCGAACTGCTTAACCTGGTTGTGCAAAACGTGGTCCGCCTGATGCACCCGCTGCAGGCCGCGGTCCCAGCGCTGGCCAAGCCCAAGGTCAATCCACTCGCGAGGGCCCAGGCTCGGCGCGGGCAGAACTGGGTTAGCAGCCGCTTCCACCAGCCCGCTGCCATGTCTCCAGCCCATGCCGTGTTGTTGCAGCTGCTGGACGGCAGCCAGGATGAAGCCGCCCTGCGCGCGCGCGTTCTGCAGGCCTTCAAGGCGGGGACGCTGTCTGCCCAGAACAATGGCGCTGCCATCACCGACGAGACGGCTCTGCAGGCCCTGGCGGCGCAATTCACCAGCCAGGCGCTGACCGACTTCCGGAACATGGGCTTGCTGGAATAGGCCTCCCGACACCTCACAAGAAAAAGGCCCGAAGCATCTGATGCTGCGGGCCTTTGCTTTTTGGTGCCGGTGAGCGGAATCGAACTGCTGACCTACGCGTTACGAGTGCGTTGCTCTACCAACTGAGCTACACCGGCGAAGTCGCAATTATAACGAGGCGTGGTAGCTGCTCACGCGCTCCACCTCGTTTTTGGAGCCCAGGATCACGCTGACCCGCTCATGCAACTGGGTTGGCACGATATCCAGGATGCGCTGTTTGCCATTGGTGGCGGCGCCGCCCGCCTGCTCAATGATCCAGCCCATGGGGTTGGCTTCGTACATCAGGCGCAGCTTGCCGGGCTTGCCGGGCTCGCGCGAATCCCAGGGGTACATGAAGATGCCGCCGCGCGTCAGGATGCGATGCACATCGGCCACCATGCTGGCGATCCAGCGCATGTTGAAATCCTTGCCGCGCGGGCCGTCCTTGCCGGCCAGGCATTCGTCCACATAGCGCTTCACGGGCGGTGCCCAGTGGCGCATGTTGCTCATGTTGATGGCGAATTCCTTGGTGTCTGCGGGCACCTTCATGTTCTCTTGCGTGAGCACGAAGCTGCCCTGTTCGCGGTCGAGTGTGAACATGGCCACGCCGTCGCCCACGGTCAGCACCAGGGTGGTCTGCGGGCCATAGATGCAGTAACCCGCAGCGACCTGCTGGCTGCCCGCCTGCAGGAAGTCACTGGCCTCCACGCCGCCGCCACCTTCGGGCTTCTTGAGCACGCTGAAAATGGTGCCGATGCTCACATTGACATCGATGTTGCTGGAGCCGTCCAGCGGGTCAAACAGCAGCAGGTATTCGCCTTGCGGGTAGCGGTTGGGCACCACATAAATGCCGTCCATTTCCTCGCTGGCCATGGCCGCGAGGTGTCCGCCCCATTCGTTGGCTTCGATCAGCACCTCGTTGGCAATGATGTCGAGTTTTTTCTGGATTTCGCCCTGCACGTTTTCGCTCTCGGCGCTGCCCAGCACCCCGCCCAGCGCACCCTTGTTCACCGCCTGGCTGATGCTCTTGCAGGCCCGGGCCACCACCTCCAGCAGCAGGCGCAGTTGGGCCGGGATCAGGCCATCGATACGCTGTTGCTCGACCAGGTAGCGCGTGAGGGAAATGTTTTTTGCCATGGTGATTCCTCCTAGTCGGCCAACGCGCGGTTGATGACCTCGCGCACATCGTTGCTCAGATCGGATTTTGCGGCAACCCGCGTAATCGCTTCCCGGGCCGCGCTGCGGTAGGGCTCGGCGAGCTTTTTCCAGCGATCCAGTGCCCGGGCCAGCCGCGCCGCGACTTGCGGGTTGATGGCATCGAGCTCCATCACGCGCTCGCTCCAGAACACATAGCCCGCCGCATCGGCCCGGTGGAAGCCGCCAGGGTTGCCAGAGCAGTAGCTGAAGATCAGGCTGCGCGCGCGGTTGGGGTTGCGCAGCGAGAAATCGGGGTGGCCCATGAGCTGCCGCACGAGCGGCAGGGCGCTTCCGTTGACGTCGCTCGCGCCAGCCTGCAGCGCAAACCATTTGTCGATGACCAGATCATCACCCTGGAACAGGGTGTAAAACCTTTGCAGTGCGTCCCGGCCCAACGGGTGGCCGCTGCCGACCAGCGCAGACAGCGCGCCCATGCGCTCGGTCATGTTGTCGGCATCCTTGAACTGCTGGTAGGCCTTGCCTGGCCCGACGGTATCGCCGCTTTCCCGCGCTGCAAGGCAGAGGCTGGCCAGCGCCAGATTGGCCAGCGCGCGGCGGCCTGCGCCAGCGTGGTCGGGCACATAGCCCTGGGTGCGTTGGTCTGCTCGCGCCTGCTCCCACACGGCTTTCCAGTCGCCAAGCAGCGCTGTGGCCAGTTGCAGGCGCATGGCTTCGCGCGCAGCGTGCACGCGCTGCGGATCCACCAGCTCAAGCTGCTCAGAGATATAGGCCTCCGAGGGCAAGGTCAGCACCAGTTCCTTGAATGCCGCGTCCAGGCCAGGCTCCCGCAGGACCCGCCCCAAAGCAGCGACGAAGGCGGGATTCATCGGCGGGCTGGAAGCGTTTGTGCCGGCAGTCGGCGTAGAACGGGCGTCGCCAGCTATTAATTTAATAGCATTGCGCAGCGCCAGGCGCTGTGCTGCCTCCCAGCGGTTGAAGGCGTCGGCGTCATGCGCGAGCAGGTGCAGCAGCTGCGTGTCGCTGTAATCGAAGTTCAGCACCACGGGGGCACTGAAACCGCGCAGGATCGAGGGCACAGGCTCGTGCGCGATGTTGACGAACACCAGGTCCTCCTGCGCGCGCGTCATCACAAAGGTGCGCTCGCTGGGTACGGGCTGGGCTTCACTGGCCAGTTGCAGGCGCATGGGCTGGCCGTCAGTGCCCAGCAGGGCCAGGCCGATCGGGATGACAAAGGGTTCTTTCGTCTCTTGCCCCGGTGTGGCGGGGCAGCTCTGGGCGAGCGAGACTGTGTAGGTCTGCCCAGCCGCGTCCCAGTGGCCCACGGCATGCACGCGCGGCGTGCCGGCCTGGGAATACCAGCGCTTGAACTGCGGCAGCAAAACGGCCAGCGCGGAGCCGGGGTTGGCGTCGGCAATGGCCTGCGCGAAATCGTCGCAGGTCACGGCCTGGCCATCGTGCCTTGAAAAATACAGCTTCATGCCGGCAGCAAAGCCTTGCACGCCCACCAGGGTCTGCATCATGCGCACGACTTCGGCGCCTTTTTCGTAGATCGTGACGGTATAGAAATTGTTGATTTCGGCGTACTGGTCCGGTCGCACGGGGTGCGCCATCGGGCCTGCATCTTCAGGGAATTGCAGGGTACGAAGCACGCGCACGTCTTCGATGCGCTTGACGGCGCGGGCCGAGGCCACGCCCGCCATGTCCTGTGAAAACTCCTGATCGCGGAAAACGGTGAGCCCCTCCTTGAGCGAGAGCTGGAACCAGTCGCGGCAGGTCACGCGGTTGCCCGTCCAGTTGTGGAAGTACTCATGCCCGACGACCGACTCGATGTTGGAAAAATCGGCATCGGTTGCGGTAGCCTGATTCGCCAGCACGTATTTGGTGTTGAAGATGTTCAGGCCCTTGTTCTCCATGGCGCCCATGTTGAAGTCGCCCACCGCGACGATCATGAAGCGCTCAAGATCCAGGCTCAGGCCGAAGCGCGCTTCGTCCCAGGCCACGGCAGCCATGAGCGAATGCATGGCGTGGTCGGTCTTGCCCAGGTCACCGGCGCGCACATAGACCTGCAGCAGGTGGTCCTTGCCTGCGCGCGAGGTGATGCGCTGCTCGCGACAGACCAGTTTGCCTGCGACCAGGGCAAACAGGTAGCAGGGCTTTTTGTGTGGGTCCACCCATTTGGCGAAATGGCGGCCGTCTTCCAGCTCGCCTTGTTCCACCAGATTGCCGTTGGACAGCAGCACCGGGTAATGCGCCTTGTTGGCACGCAGGGTCACGCTGTAGCTGGACATGACGTCGGGGCGATCCAGGAAATAGGTGATGCGTCGGAAGCCCTCGGCCTCGCATTGCGTGAAGAAAGCTTCGTTGCTGATGTACAGGCCCGTCAGGCTGGTGTTCTTGGCAGGAGCGCAGGTGGTGAAGATCTCCACATCAAACGGCTCATTGCCTTCGGGCAGGTTCTCCAGCACGAGCTTCGATCCCTCGGTCTTGAAGGACACGCCTTGCCCATTGACCAGCACGCGTGCCAGGTTGAGCTCATCGCCATCAAGGCGAAGGGCTTGCGCGGGCACATCGGGGTTGCGGCGCAGGCGCATCTTGTTGAGCACCCGGGTTTTGGTGGGGTCGAGATCGAAACTGAGGTCCACGGTGTCCACCCAGAAGGCGGGGGCGCTGTAGTCGGCGCGGCGCACCACAACCGGGGCGGTTTGCCCATCACGCAGCAAAAGCATGCAAGTTCTCCAGAAAATCAGAATCCAACAGTTGTTCGTAGTGCGCAGCGGCGGCCAGCACATGCGGGCCGGCCAGCTGCTCCGCGCTGTGGCTGGTGCAGATCGCCACAGCCCGCATGCCGGCGCGCCGCGCGGCCTCGATGCCCAGGGGGGCATCTTCAAACACGATGCAGTTGCTTGCCTGCACCTGCAGGCGTTTGGCTGCTTCCAGAAAAATGGCAGGTTCGGGCTTGCCCGGCAGGCCTTCGTCGCCACCCACAATGGCACCCGGCGCGGGCTCCATCTGCAGGTGGTCCATGGCAAAGCTGATGTTGTGCCGGTCACCGGCCGTGCCCACGCCGATCTTCAGGCCCCGTTCGCGCGCACGGGCGACAAAGGCACGAAAGCCTTTGACCTCGGCAAATACCGGTGCAAACATCTCGCGGTAAATGGCTTCCTTTTCGAGCACATAGGGCAGGGCTCTGGCGGCGTCCATGGGCCGGCCAAATAGCTCGCCCATGCATTCAGTGCCGGTGCGTCCGGTCGTGCGGCGCAGCAACTCGGCAATGTCGATTGCGATACCGTGGCGGCGCGTGAATTCGAGCCAGCTTTGCGCGTGGAAGGGCATGGAGTCGATCATCGTGCCATCCATGTCGAAAATCAGCGCTTGGGTGTTCATGAACGTCTCGTTTAGGCTGCTGCGACATCAACAACATGCAGGCCAGATTCTGCTGCAGCTTTAAGCAGCTGCTTGTCTGCCGAAATCATCACTTCGCAACGCGCCACTTTGGCGCAGGCCAAGTGGATGGCGTCTAGTGTGCCCAAGGGTGCTGCCAGGTTTTCTATCAAGTCACCAGCAAAGTTGAGCAAGGCTGCATCGACCGCTTGAAATGACAAAGCATTGCTCGCCAACTCCAACGAGGTTTGCTCCAGCGCTTTGCGGGCATGGAGTTCTGAAATCTGCCCCAGCCGAGTTAGGCGCTTCAGAACGGCGCGTATCTCTGTCAAGGAAAGGGAGGACAGGGCCACGCGATAGAGATTGCTGGCGATCAGTGCCTCGATCTGGGCAGATCCCAGCTCGCTGACAAAGCGCTTTATGAAAGCACTGGTGTCTATGTAGGCCAGTTGCATTACGAACCGCGTCTGTCTCGGTCTTCTCGAACGAGATCGGTGGAGTCGATTTCGCTGGCAGGGCTGAGCGCACGCAGCCAGCCCATAGGTTGAAGCGGCGGTGGCCCATCCACCGGGAGGATTCGCGCTACCGGGGTCCCGTTAGAAACCAGCACTAATTCGTGCTCCCGCGCGAGGGTTTCGCTCAAGTGCGGAATGGTGTTGCGAAACTCACGGACGTTGAGGGTTTGCATGGCGTGTCACAAAAAAAATAATCGTGTCACATTGTAGCTTGTCGGGGCTCAAACTCAAACGCCTTGCTTCAGCGAAGCTTCGATGAACACATCGAGGTCACCATCGAGCACCTTCTGCGTGGCCGAGACTTCGACGTTGGTGCGCAGGTCCTTGATGCGGCTGTTGTCCAGCACATAGCTGCGGATCTGGTGGCCCCAACCCACGTCGGTCTTGGTGTCCTCGAGCTTTTGCTGCTCTTCCATCCGCTTGCGCATCTCATGGTCGTAGAGGCGGCTGCGCAGGCGCTTCCAGGCCACATCGCGGTTGCTGTGCTGGCTACGCCCATCCTGGCACTGCACCACGATACCGGTGGGGATGTGGGTCAGGCGCACGGCTGAATCCGTTTTGTTGATGTGCTGGCCGCCGGCGCCACTCGCGCGGAAGGTGTCCACGCGCACGTCAGCCGGGTTGATGTCGATCTCGATGGTGTCGTCCACTTCCGGGTAGACGAAGACTGACGCGAACGAAGTGTGCCGCCCGCCCGACGAGTCAAACGGACTCTTGCGCACCAGCCGGTGCACGCCGGTTTCGGTGCGCAGCAGCCCAAAGGCGTATTCACCTTCGAGCTTGATTGTGGCGCTCTTGATGCCGGCAGTGTCGCCTGCCGTTTCGTCTTCCACGGTGGTCTTGAAACCCTTGCGCTCCCCGTAGCGCAAATACTGGCGCAGCAGCATGCTGGCCCAGTCGCAGGCCTCGGTGCCACCCGCGCCGGCCTGGATGTCCAGGAAGGCATTCATTGGGTCGGCCGGGTTGTTGAACATGCGGCGGAATTCCAGGCCCTCGATCTCGGTGGCCATCTTGGCGCCTTCGGCCTCGATGGTGGCCAGGCCGGCGGCGTCGCCATCTTCCTTGCTCATCTCGAAGAGCTCGGAATTGTCGGCCAGGTCGGTTCCCAGGCGATCGAGCACCAGCACAACGCCCTCAAGGGCTTTCTTTTCCTTGCCCAGTTCCTGCGCGCGTTTGGGGTCGTTCCAGACGGCAGGGTCTTCCAGTGCGGCGTTGACGTCTTCTAACTTGCGATGTTTGGCATCGAAGTCAAAGATACCTCCGGAGCTCTTGCGTACGGGCGGCGAGGTCGGCCAATTGTGCGCTGATCTGATTGATGCGTTCTGCTTCCATGGGGTGTCCTGATAGATCCGAAACAAGGCCAGAAGTGGCGGGCTCTTGCCTTTGGAGAGCGGCTGTTGCCGCGAGAAGCCCCATTTTCTCATGCCTTGGCGCTCCCCTTGGGCGCTCAGCCCAGTGCCCCGCTACGCGACTACAAAGAATCGATCAGGAAGAACCCAGAAAGTCCTCGATCAACGCAGCCAAGGCCTCTGGCTGGTCGTGGTGCAGCATATGCCCCGCGTCTGCGATATGCCCTACGCGCATGTCAGGCACGTGTTGGAGCCGCTCGTGGTATTCAGCCAGGCTGTAGCGACCCTGCCACCATTTGTCGAGCCGGTTCTCGCTGGCCTCCACCGCGAGCAGGGGGGCACTGATGCGCTTGTAGATCTCCAGTGCCTCCGGCACCTGGTAAAGGTGGGCGTTGACGATCTTGTGCGCCGGGTCGCCGAGGATCTCCCATTGCCCATGGGCATTCGGCCGGGCCCAGTGCTGCGCCAGCCAGTCGGCCTTGTCCTGCGACAGGCGCGGGTTGGTCTTCATCAGGCGCTGGGCGACCCCCGCAGCATCGGGGTAGGCGCGCAGGTCCAGTTCACCCTTGTGCAGGCTCTTGAGCTCGTCCATCCATTTGGCGTAACGCGCTGGGGCTTGCTCCGGCCGGGTGGACGGCATTCCAAAGCCTTCGAGGTTGATCAGGCGGCGGATGCGCCCGGGCCGCACGCCGGCATAGAGCATGACCACATTGCCCCCCATGCTGTGGCCCAGCAGGTCCACCGGGTGGTCGGGGCTGTAGTGGTCGAGCAGGAAATCGAGGTCAGCCAGATAGTCGGCAAACCAGTAGTTGTCGGTCTTGCTGCTTTCGGTCAGGCCATAGCCACGCCAGTCTGCGGCAATGACATGGCGCTCCTGCTGGAGGGCATCGACGACGAACTGGAACGAGGCCGCCACGTCCATCCAGCCGTGCATCATCACCAGGGGCGGCTGCCCGGGAACCGGCTCGCCCCATTGCAGGACATGGTTGTTGAGCGTGCGGATAGGCACAAAATCGCTGAGCCAGGGTTTCAGGGCTTGGTACATTTGGCGATCATACGGAGACACAGCATGCAGCGCAGTCAAATCGCGGACAGGCCAGCTGACCACTACCAGGGCCTGCACACCAGCTTTTGCTGGCAGGTGCCCAAGCACTTCAACATCGCCGATGCTTGCTGCGGGCGCTGGGCCCAACGGGCGGATGCTACAAAAAGAATAGCTATTCACGTCCATTCTGCGGGCGCTGCAGGCCAAAAAGATAAAAAGGCCCATTCCTACGCCGAGCTCCACGCCCAGGCCTGCCGCTTGAGCCAGGTCCTGCGCGGTCTGGGTGTGCGCCGCGGCGAGCGCGTGGCCATTGTCATGCCCCAGTGCTTGGAAACGGCGGTGGCCTATATGGCTGTGTTGCAGATGGGCGCGGTGGCGATGCCGCTGTCGCAGCTGTTCGGCCCCGAGGCACTCGAATACCGCCTGCAGGACAGCGAAGCGGTAGTCGCCATCTGCGACGAGAGCACGCTGGGCGCGGTGCAGCAGGTGCGTGCACGCTGCCCGGCGCTGCGCACCGTCATCGGAGCCGGGCAGGGGGGGGCGCGCGATGTGGACTATGTCACCGCGTTGGCCAGCGCCAAATCGACCTTCGTTGCTGTCAAAACCAAAGCAGGCGAAGGCGCCGTTCTGATTTACACCAGCGGCACCACCGGTCCGCCCAAGGGCGCGCTCATCCCGCACCGCGCGCTGATCGGCAACCTCAGTGGCTTCGTCTGCAGCCAGAACTGGTTTGGCTTTGACGGCCAAAGCAACCGCAGCTCCGATGCCGTTTTCTGGTCTCCGGCGGACTGGGCGTGGACGGGTGGCCTGATGGACGCGCTGCTCCCCACGCTGTATTTCGGCCGGCCCATCGTCGCCTACAACGGGCGTTTCTCGCCCGAGCTGGCTTTCTCGCTCATGGAAGCGCATGGCGTGACGCACAGCTTCCTGTTTCCGACCGCCCTGAAGGCCATGATGAAGGCCTACCCGCATCCGCGCCAGCATTTCAAGCTGCGATTGCAGGCCCTGATGAGCGCGGGTGAGGCCGTAGGGGATGCGGTCTTTGCCTATTGCCAGAGCGAACTGGGCGTTACCGTGAACGAGATGTTTGGCCAAACCGAGATCAACTACATCGTGGGCAATTGCGCGATGGAATGGGCCCCCGCGCTCGGCTCTGGCGCGTCCTCGCTGCCCCCCGAGGGGGCGCAACCCCGCTTGGGGCGGCCCGGCGCCGGGATTGGCTGGCCAGCACGGCCCGGCAGCATGGGCAAGGCCTACCCCGGTCACCGCGTGGCGGTGATTGACGAAGATGGGCAGGAGTGCCCGGTGGGTGTGCCGGGCGATGTCGCGCTTCACCGCTTCGATATCCACGGCCAGCCGGACCCGATCTTTTTCCTGGGCTACTGGAAAAACGCGCGGGCCACTCAGGCCAAATTCACCGGCGACTGGTGCCGCACGGGTGACCTCGCCACCCGCGACGCAGATGGCTACCTGTGGTACCAGGGCCGGGCCGATGACGTGTTCAAGGCCGCGGGCTACCGCATCGGGCCGAGCGAAATTGAGAACTGCCTGGTCAAACACCCGGCCGTGCAGAACGCCGCCGTGGTGCCCAAGCCCGACCCCGAGCGCGGTGCGGTGGTCAAGGCCTATGTCGTGCTTGCTCCTGATTTTGTAGCTAGACGCGCGCAATCCACGTTGGCTACCGGCGTATTTGATGCGGAACTCATCTCGCAGCTGCAGCAGCATGTGAAAGGTCAACTGGCGCCCTACGAATACCCCAAGGAGGTCGAGTTCATCGAGCAACTGCCCATGACCACCACGGGCAAGGTGCAGCGGCGGGTGTTGCGCCTCCAGGAGCAGGAGCGCGCGCGGGCCACGGGGCAGGGCGCTTAACCTGGTGTACACATTTTTTGCGCATTCCTACCGTATCCTGTTCGGCAGCCAAGAAAGCCCGCCATGGAACAGTTCCACTCCTCTGCCTACTTTCTCTACGTCTTTCCGATATTCCTCGGGGCCATCCTGCTGGAGGCCTGGATCTATCGCCGCCAGTACGCCAGGGCTTATCCCTGGAAGGACAGCGTCACCTCCCTGGGGGTGGCGCTTGGCCACCAGGTCACCGGGGTTGTCAACCAGCTTTTGATCCAAGGCATCATGGCCGTATTTGTCTGGCAGTACCGGCTTTTCACGGTGCCCGACAGGTCGTGGTGGAGCTACCCGCTGCTTTTCGTGGCGCTGGAATTTGCCTACTACTGGTATCACCGCTGCGCACATGAAGTGCGACTGATGTGGGCTACGCACAGCACCCACCACTCACCAAACGAGATGGCGCTGTCGGCAGCCTACCGGCTGGGCTGGACCCCCTTCTGGTCGATGAGCTGGGTGTTCTTTTTGCCCCTGGTCTGGCTCGGCTTCAACCCAGCTGCGGTGTTCGGCATGCTGGCCATCAGCCTGGTCTACCAGTTCTGGCTGCACACCCGCCTGATTCCCCCACTGGGATGGCTGGAGGGCATCCTGAACACGCCTTCTGCGCACCGTGTGCACCACGCCAGCAACCCCGAATACCTCGACAAAAACTATGGCGGCATCCTGATGGTGTTCGACCGGATGTTTGGCACCTACATCCCCGAGGCGTCCGAGCTTGAAATCCGCTATGGCCTGGTGCACCGCATCGAATCGCAGAACCCGCTTGTGGTCGTCTTCCGCGAGTGGATCAACATCGCCAAAGACCTACGGCATGCGCCGGGTTGGAGTGCGCGCTGGCATTACGTGATGGGCCGGCCCGGTTGGGGCCCCGACGCGCCGCCGCCCGCATAAGCCCCACCCGGGCACTGGAGGCCGGGAAGCTGACAAAATAGCGCCTTCTGACTTTCACATCCCCTCGTCCATGACCCCAAACTTTCCCCTCGTCGCGCTGGGTACCAGTGCGCTGCGTGTCACCCCCATTTGCCTGGGCACCATGACCTTTGGCGAGCAGGTCAGCGAGCCGGACGCCCACGCCATCCTCTCGCACGCAGTCGCACGCGGCATCAACTTCCTGGACACCGCCGAGATGTATTCCGTGCCGGCCCGAGCCGAGACCTATGGCGCCACCGAATCGATCATTGGCCGCTGGTTCAAGGCCAACCCCGGCATGCGCAGCAAGGTCGTGCTGGCCACCAAGGTGGCCGGCCCCTCGCGCGGCATGGACTGGGTGCGCGCGGGCAAGGGCATGACGGCCGCCGACATTGTTGCCTCGTGTGACAAGTCGCTCCAGCGCCTGCAGACGGATGTAATCGACCTCTACCAGATCCACTGGCCCGAGCGCCATGTGCCCGCCTTTGGCATCACGTACTACGACCCCACCAAGGAAACCTCGCAAACCCCCATTCTGGCCCAGCTGCAGGCGCTGGATGGCCTGGTCAAGGCCGGCAAGGTGCGGGCCATCGGCTTGTCGAATGAAACGCCTTATGGCGTGCATGAATTTGTTCGCCTGGCCGAGCAGCATGGCCTGGCGCGTGTGGCCACCGTGCAGAACCCCTATTGCCTGATCAGCCGCACCATCGACAACGGGCTGGATGAAACCATGCACCGCCTGGGCGTGTCGTCCATTCCCTATTCGCCCCTGGGTTTTGGCCTGCTGACCGGAAAATACGACGAGAGCGGTACCGAAGGCCCGAACGCCCCGAAGGAAGGGCGCATCGCCAAGTTCGAATCCGTGCGCAAGCAGCGCTGGGGCCGGCCCGAGGCGCTGGTTGCGGCACGCCGCTACAACGCCCTGGCCCGCGCCAACGGTCTCACGCCCACCCAAATGGCCCTGGCCTGGGTCTACACCAACTGGCGTGTGGCCAGCACCATCATCGGTGTGACCAGCAAGGCCCAGCTCGATGAATGCGTCGATGCCTGGGGCACCACGCTGCCGCCCGAACTGTTGGCACAGATCGACAAGATCCGCTGGGAGATACGCGACCCGGCCTTGTAAAAATTCCGAATGGCTGGAGTACGCTGAAGTACATTTGTTCAGCGGCCTCCAGCGGGCTCGCAATTTATTGTGTCACTGGGGGACGATTTTGGAGCTATCCATGCAATTACCAAGCGACCGGCCTGGCCGGGCTCACCGGGTGCGCTTTGCGCGCCTGGCCACCCTTGCCGCTTTGACCTGGGGTTGTAGCATGGCCGCCGAGGCACAAAGCGCGGCGCCGGTTGCAGACGCCCCGGCCAGCCTCCAGACGGTGGGCACCGTGAAGACCATTAAGGGCTCGGTCAAGGCCCGGGGTGCCCAAAACACCGAGCGTTCGCTCCAGGTGGGTGATCGACTGGGGCAGGACGAGAGCCTCAGCACGGGGGACGCCTCCTCCGTCGGCTTGACCCTGCGCGATGGGACGCTGATCGCCCTGGGCCCGAAAACCAGCATGAAGCTGCCTGAATTTAACTATGACAACAGGACCCAGGCCGGCAACATGGTGGTGTCCTTGTTGCAGGGCTCCATGCGCTTTGTCTCGGGCCTGATGGGCAAGCTCAACCATGATTCGGTGCGCGTCATCACGCCGACTGCCACCATCGGCATCCGTGGCACGGATTTCATCGTTGAAGAACCGGCACCCTGAGGTCAACATGACAATCAAAATCGTGCGTATTGCGGCCCTGCTGGCGGGGGTGTTGTTGCTGGCGGCTTGCGCCGGGCCGGCCACCCGGGTGGTCCTGCTGCCCCAGGCCGATGGTTCTGCCAGCGGCGTGGTGGTGACCACCAAGGCCGGTTCGACTGAGCTGAACAAGCCTTATGCGCTGGCCGAAGTCAGCAAGGCCGGAGCCATCCAGGTCGGCCAGGAGACGCCGGATCTGGTGGCCAAACGCAACCCGGAGTTGCTCAGCATGCTGCCGGCTCCGGCGCAGGATTTCCTTCTGTATTTCAAACCAGGCGGCACGGACTTCACCGATGAGTCGCGTGCCGAGCTGGACAAGGTCTTGGCCGCCGCGCAGCGGCTGGCTGGCGGCGAAATCCTCGTCACTGGGCATACCGATACGGTCGGCACCGACGATACCAATGACAAGGTGTCGCAGCGGCGGGCCGAGCTGATCCGCCAGGCCATCATCGACAAGGGTTTTCCGGCGGACCGCATCGAGGCAGTGGGCCGGGGCAAACGCCAGCTCCTGATCAAGACTGGCGACCAGGTGGACGAGCCGCGCAACCGGCGCGTCGAGGTCAACCTGCGCTAGGCATGGGCGCTGCACGTCGGCCATGGCACGAAAAGACCACGTCAGCGAAACCCAGGCGACCGCGCTGCTCAAGGCCCACGGGGTACCCTTCACCGAGCACCCCTATGAATACCTGGAGCATGGCGGTGCGCAGCACAGCGCAGAGGTGCTGGGCTTTGACCCTGGCGTGGTGGTCAAGACCCTGGTCATGCAGGACCAGGACGCCAAACCCCTGCTGGTCCTGATGCACGGCAACCGCAAGGTGAGCACGAAAAACCTGGCACGCCAGATCGGCGCCAAATCGGTCGAGCCCTGCGCCCCAGAGGTTGCCAACCGCCATAGCGGCTTTCTGGTAGGCGGCACTTCGCCTTTCGGCACGCGGCGCGCGATGCCGGTCTATATCGAAGCCACGGTGTTGGAGTTGCCGCGCATTTTCATTAACGGCGGTCGCCGCGGTTACCTGGTGGGCATCGACCCCCAGGTGTGCGTGCAGCTTCTCGGTGCAAAATCCGTCACCTGTGCTTTGGAAGAAAAATAAATGGATACCCTCTACACCGTGCTCGCCACCGTGGCGGCCTACCTCATCGGATCGCTCTCGTTTGCCGTGATTGTGAGTCGCGTGATGGGCCTCAAGGACCCGCGCAGCTATGGCAGCAAGAACCCCGGCGCGACCAACGTCCTCCGCTCAGGCAGCAAGGCCGCCGCGGTGGTGACCCTGCTGCTTGACGCCTTCAAGGGCTGGCTGCCCGTGGTGCTGGTCAAGTGGTTTGGCGGGCCTTATGGGATGGAAGACGGCACCATGGCCCTGGTGGGCTTTGCGGCCTTCATTGGCCACCTGTGGCCAGTGTTCTTCGGATTCAAGGGCGGCAAGGGCGTGGCCACCGCCATCGGCGTGGTGATTGGCGTGGAGCCGCTGCTGGGCCTGGCCACGGCCGCCACCTGGTGCATCGTGGTATGGTTCTTCCGCATGTCATCGCTGGCATCCTTGGTCAGCGCAGCCTTTGTGCCCGTGTATTACGTCTTCGGCGACCGCCTGGCCTGGTACATGAGCAAACCGGCAATGCTGGGTCTGTTCGCGATGGCCGTTCTGCTGGCCGTACGCCACCATGCCAATATTGACCGCCTGATCAAGGGGACGGAGCCGAGGCTGGGCGGTGACAAGGCAGACGCGGGGAATGTGCCGGCTGGTAAGTCACGCACCACGAAATAAGCCTGCTGCTCCATGGCCTGGCTTTACAAATCAGATGTTTTGCAGGACTAGCATGGTTTTTTAAGAAGAAACCATGCGTGTCAATTTCCGGAACTTTCTAGCCCGAACGCCAGCATTTTTGCGTGCGATGCTCGTACTCGCATGCTTCCCTTTGGCGTCTTCTGCCCAGTTGGCTGCCGGCGCTTCGCTTGCCTATCAGGTGGTGAGTCGCATCCCGATCAGCGGCACTACTCGCTGGGATTACCTCTTCATGGACAGCGCGGCGCACCGTCTCTATGTTTCACACGGCAACCAGACCGAGGTGATTGACACGCAGTCCAACACGCTGATTGGCACGGTACCCGACACGCTGGGTGTTCACGGTATCGCCATTGCCTCCGACCTGGGCCGTGGCTACACCAGCAATGGCAAGGCCAATGCAGTGACCGTCTTTGACCTTGCGACGCTCAAGCCCCTGGGCACCATCGCTGTGGGTCAAAACCCTGACGCCATCGTTTATGTTCCCCAGTCCCACCGTGTGGTCACATTCAATGGCCGTTCAAATGACCTGTCGGTGATCGATGCGTCAAGTGGCCAGTTACTTGCCACGGTGGCGGTGGGAGGCAAGCCTGAATTTGCGCAGATTGGCGAGAACGGGCAGGTGTTTTTCAACGTGGAAGATACCCACGAAATGGCGGTTTTTGACGCCACGACACTTCGCCTGATCAGGCGTTTTTCCCTCAGGTCCTGCGAGGAGCCTACGGGCCTTGGCGTAGACCTGAAACTGCGCTTGTATTCGGTTTGCCACAACCGCACCATGGTGGTCAGTTCGCCTGATGGAGCGCAACAGTTCCAGGCCCCCATTGGCAATGGCCCCGACGGCGTGGTCTGGATGGACGGTTATGCCTTCAGCGCGGACGGTGCAGACGCCAGCATCAGTGTGGTTGCCGAGACAGGGCCTGGAACGTTTACCCGCGTTGCCACGGTGCCGACGGAATATGGCGCACGTACGATTGCGGCCGACCCGCTCACCCACCGCCTTTACCTGCCCAGCGCGGATTTCGAGCCGACTCCTGCCAAGGGCGAGACGCACCGCGCAGCGGTGGCCAACAGCTTTCATGTCCTGGTGTTGCAGGCTCAGTAGTTTTTCGTCAGCGTCATCTGCCCATTTTCCTGCCGCATCTGGAAGCGCGAGAGGAAGCTGTTGCCCAGCAGGATGTAGGGCATGGGTGCGGGTGTGATGGAGGCGTCCACGCCGTAGATGGTGACATCGCCGACCGATACCGAGTCGAGCTTGATCTGCCAGCCGCTGATGATGCCGTTGGCCGTGCTGGCGCGGTAGGGTTGGCCGCTGCGGTAATTGAGGCGCATGCGTTCGGCGTCCTGCTGGCTCATGGAGACGGTGGTGGCACCGGTGTCGACCATGAACTCCACAGTCTGGCCGTTGATGCGGCCCAGGCTCATGAAGTGGCCACCGCTACCCGCCTGGATCACAATGCTTTTGCCGCCGCCCGATGAAGCGCCGCTGCCCACGCTGGTGGGCGAGTCGCCCACTCGCTGGCTGAAGCGCTGGCCCCTGGTCTCCAGCATGGCGACATCGCCCGCGACCGATACCACCTTTACCTCGTGGTAGCTCTCGCCCACTGCCACCACTTTGGGTGGTGCCCCGTCCACCACCAGCAGGGCCTTGCCACCGAGCACGCCTGTCAAGGCGACTTGCTGCGCCAATGCAGAACCGCTGGCCACCGCGAGCGCCAAAAAAGCTCCGCTCAGGGCCCACTTGAGCGCCGCCGGGCCGCCCCAAGGCGCAAGGGCCCACGCGTGTGGCAGCGCAGTGCGCGAAGCGACAAGCGTGGGGGCCATTGTCCTAGTCGCGGAAGTTGTTGAAGGTCAATGGGATGTCCGCGATGTCTTTGCGGATCAGGGCCATGGCCGCCTGCAGATCGTCGCGCTTGGCCCCGCTCACGCGCACCGCATCCCCCTGGATGGCGGCCTGCACCTTGAGCTTGCTGTCCTTGATCAGGCGAGTGATCTTCTTGGCCTGTTCGGATTCGATGCCGTTCTTGACCCTGATGACCTGCTTGACCTTGTCGCCGCCGATCTTCTGCACATCGCCTACATCGAGGTAGCGCACGTCCACGCTGCGCTTGGTCAGCTTGTTGCGCAGCACGTCGTCGATCTGCGTGAGCTGGAAGTCAGCGTCGCCAAACAGCGTAATCTCCTTGTCCTTGAGCTCGATGGCTGCGGAGGTGCCCTTGAAGTCAAAGCGCGTGGAAATTTCCTTGGACGTGTTTTCCACGGCGTTTTTCACCTCGACGAGGTTGGGTTCGCAGACCGTGTCAAAAGAAGGCATGTTTTTCCTCGCAGGCAGGCAATGGTTCGGGCAGGGCAATGCGACAATTCTCCCATGGTTATAGAGCAGGAAGTGCATTTGCAGGCACACAACGCCTTTGGCATCGTTGCCAAGGCGCATCGGCTCGTGCGTTTGCGTTCGGTCGCCGACGTCCAGGTCCTGGTGGCCGACCCGGTTCTGGCAGGCGAGAGCACGTTCATCCTGGGCGGCGGGGCCAACATCGTGCTGACAGGCGACGTCAAGCCCGTGGTGCTCAAGGTCGAGATCATGGGCCGGCGTCTGGTGGGCGAGACGGAGCGGCACTGGATCGTCGAGGCCGGGGCAGGCGAGGACTGGCACGAGTTCGTGGGCTGGACGCTGCAGCAGGGATGGCCGGGGCTGGAGAACCTGGCCCTGATTCCCGGCACGGTGGGCGCTTCACCGGTTCAGAACATCGGTGCGTATGGCGTCGAGTTGCAGGACCGCTTTGATTCGTTGGATGCCATCGACCTGAAAACCGGTAAGCCCATGACCCTGCACGCAGCCCAGTGCGCCTTTGGCTACCGCGATTCGGTCTTCAAGCACGCAGGCACGAAGCCGGGCGATCTGGGCCTGGAAGGCCGTGCCCTGATCACCCATGTGCGCTTTGCCCTGCCCAAGGCCTGGAAACCTGTGCTCGGTTATACCGATCTGGAGAAAAAACGCCTGGAATCTGCATCAAGCCAGCCTGATGCGCTACAAATTTATGAGTGGGTCTGCGCCATCCGGCGCGCCAAGCTCCCCGATCCGAAGCTGCTGGGCAATGCCGGCAGTTTCTTCAAGAACCCCACGGTGAACGCCGAGCAGTGCGCTGACATCATTGCGCGAGAGCCCAAGCTCGTGCACTACCCCATGCTGGACGGCAGTATCAAGCTGGCCGCTGGCTGGCTGATCGATGCCTGTGGCTGGAAGGGCAAGAGCATCGGCAACGCCGGCGTATATGAAAAGCAGGCCCTGGTGCTGGTCAACCGCGGCGGCAGCGCCAACCCGGTGACCGGCGGCGAGGTGATGACCCTGGCCAAGGCCATCCAGACTAGCGTGTACGAGCGCTTTGGCATTTTGCTGGAGCCTGAGCCGGTGGTGGTTTAGCCCGGCCCGCTAGCGGGGCCTTCAGATTTCCGCGCCTTCGACCAGGAAGCGCACGCGCCGCACCCCGTTCCATTCGTCCGCATCGAGCCGGAAGGCCAGTTTCACCTTGGCTGGCAGGGGTTCGGTGTGGCCGAACCAGATGCCGTCCACGGGCTGGCCCTGGTGCTTTAGCTTGAGTGCCAGGTGTTTTTCAGCCACCAGGCGCTGGGAAACCACTTCCACTTCCTCGCTAAAGGTCGGTGGCGCAAAGCCCTGGCCCCAGACTTCGTGGTGCAGGGTGTCGACCATGTCGGCGCGGCGGTATTCGGCGGGCAGGGGGCCGTCAGTCTGCAGGCTGCGCGTGAGGGTGGCGGCGTCCAGCCATTCGGCGGCGATGTGTTGCAGGCCGGCTTCGAACACGTCGAGCTGGTCAACGTCAATCGTGCAGCCTGCCGCCATCGCGTGCCCGCCAAAACGCAGCAGCACGCCGCTGTGCCGCTTGGCCAGCAAATCCAGTGCGTCGCGCATATGAAAGCCGGGGATGGAGCGGCCCGAGCCCTTGAGCTCGTTTTCCTTGCCGGCGGCACCGCTTTGCGCAAAGACAAAGCTGGGGCGGTGGTATTTGTCTTTGATGCGGCTGGCCACGATGCCCACCACGCCTTCATGGAAGTCCGGGTCGAAAATCGTGATGGCCGCAGGGGCTGCTTCGCCTTCGTCGATCAGGCTCTCGGCCATGGCCAGGGCCTGCTCGCGCATGTCACCCTCGATTTCCTTGCGTTCGCGGTTGATGCCATCGAGCGTGCGGGCCAGTTCATCGGCGCGCGCAGGGTCGTCGGTGATCAGGCATTCAATGCCCAGGGTCATGTCGGCCAGGCGGCCGGCCGCATTGATGCGCGGGCCCAGCGCGAAGCCCAGGTCAAAGGTGGTTGCCACCTGCGCCTTGCGCCCCGATGCTACAAAAAGGCTAGCCAGTCCCGCAGGCAGCACGCCGGCCCGGATGCGTTTGAGGCCCTGGGCCACCAGCCGGCGGTTGTTCGCGTCGAGCTTCACGACGTCGGCCACGGTGCCAAGTGCAACCAGAGGGAGCAAACTGTCAAGCTTGGGCTCGGGGCTATCCGCATACAGCCCGCGCCTGCGCAGCTCCGCGCGCAGTGCCAGCAACACATAAAACATCACACCCACCCCCGCCATGCTCTTGCTCTCAAAAGGGCAGCCGGGCTGGTTGGGGTTGACCAGGGCTTCGGGCTGGGGCAGCTCGCTGCCGGGCAGATGGTGGTCGGTCACCAGGACCTGCATGCCGAGCTCTTGCGCGCGGGCCACGCCCTCGACGCTGGCGATGCCGTTGTCTACGGTGATCAGCACGTCAGCACCACTGGCCTTGACGCGCTGGGCAATGCTGGGCGTAAGCCCGTAGCCATCGACGATGCGGTCGGGCACGAGGTAGCTCACCTGCGCCACGCCAAAGGCTGCGCCCAGCAGGCGCAGGCCGCGCACTGCCAATGCGCAGGCGGTGGCACCGTCGCAGTCGTAGTCGGCCACGATGCACAGGCGCTGGTGCGCGACCAGTGCGTCGGCCAGCAGGGTGGCAGCCGCTTCGATGCCCTTCATGCCCTGCGCGCCCTGGGGAGGCAGCAGACGGGCCAGGCCTTCATCCAACTCTTCCTTGGCGGACACGCCGCGCGCTGCAAAGAGGCGCGCCAGCAGCGGATGCACGCCTGCCTGCTCGAGCGCCCATGCGGCGCGGGGTGGAACATCTCTGACGGTGATTTTCATGCGTGGCTCAACAGGTGGGACAGGGACGAGGCCAGCAGGGCCACGCCCGAAGCGGTAAGCAGGCCCAGCACCAATTGGCGGAACCGTGCTGGCGAGAGGCCCACATACAGCCGTGCGCCGAGCAGGGTGGGGACCAGCAGGGCCAGCGCGACAATGCCGATCAGGGGCAGCATCGCTCCGGTGACAAGACCCTGCTGCAGGTAGACCGAGACGGCGACCAACTGGGTCGCCAGGTTGAAGTTCTGCACGATCTGGCGCTGCTCGTCCTTGCCCATCTGGCGCAGGCTGCACCAGAGCGTCGGTATCGGTCCGGTGAAGCCACCGATGCCGCCCATGACACCGCCAATGCCGCCCGCCAGCGCATCGCCCCAACGGCCGCCCCAGTGCACCGGCGGCAGCCTGTGGGCGAACAGCATGACGGGACACCACAGCATCAGAAAGCCCCCCAGCACGGCCTTGAAGAGCTGCAAGTCCAGCAGTGGCAGCAGGGCCACGCCGACGGGTATGCCCAGCAGCCCGCCCAACAGAAAAGGCAGCAGGCTGCGCCAGGCAAAACCGCGTCGCACGGTGATGGCCGAGATGATCTGCCCGGTCAGCGCGCCAAACAGCGAGAGCACTGCGGCCAGGCGCGGCTCCAGCGTCCAGGCCCAGACCGACATCGCCACCATGCCAAAGGCAAAGCCCGAGAGGCCCTGCACAAAGCCCGCAATAACGGCGCCCAGCGCAACAACCAGGTAGAGGTTGCTCATGCCACAGTCGGGTTTGCTATGAAAGTCATAGCGGTTCACGCCCATTCCATAATGGCTTGCGGGCCAAAGTATTCAAAAAACGGGTGACCGCGCTGCGCCGCTCCGGGCCGAAGCGCTGCGCGGCGCGCTCGCCGCAGAGCGTGAGTTGCACGCGCTCGCCAGCAGCAAGCGCCGCTGTCAGTGCTGCGCAATCGGCCTGGTCCACCTGTTGCCAGGCCAGGGCCCATCCGGCCCAGTCCCCGGCCAGTGCCGGGCCGCGCAAGGCCTCGGCCACCCGCACATCGGGCTCAACGGCGGGCTGGGGTGCTGCCGGGAGCGCGCCCGTGCCGCTGAGCCAGAAGCTGTTTATGGGCAGCAGGCCGCGTTCCGTGCGGAGGTCATTGGCGGGGTGGTGGTAGAGCAGCATCTGCATTTCGTTTTGCAGGCGGCGCAGCGGTGCGGCCTGTGCGCCCTCGGGCATCCAGGCGTCGACGTTGCGGCCAATCACGCGGTCCAGCGACGCGGTCGCCAGGCCGCGGAAAATCTCTCCGTTGGCCAGCCATTGGTCGGCGCGTAGGTAGTGCAGGCGGATGCCGTCGCCGGCAAACCAGGGTTGCAAGGTCTCCAGCAGGGCGCGCGACTCGCCTTCCTGCAAGGCCAGGCTTTCGAGGCCGCGCATGCTGATGTGGTCTGCCGCCACATGCCAGTGACAGGGCGTGACGAAGGCCCAGGCATCGTGTGTACTACCCAGACCGAGCTGCTGCGCCTGCGCTGCGGCCCAAGGCAATTGCCCATCGGGTGCCTGCAATCCGCGGGCTGCCGCCAGGGCACGCTCATGCGCTGGGCTGCGGGTGAATTCGTCCGCGCTATCGATGTTTGCCGGGGCCAGCCGCGAGAGCAAGCGCTCCAGGTGGGGAAGCCGCAGCTTTTGCAGGGTTTGCTGGCAGGCTTCAGCGGCGCAGGACGCGAAAGGGATAATCAGGTGCATCTGCTCTGAATTATGCAATTACCCTACGAATTGACTTTGGGCTGGCGCTATACTCGTGCGGGTCGTGCCACCCGGCGCAACGGCTTCATCTCCTTCATCTCGGGCGTGTCCATGCTGGGCATCGCGCTGGGTGTGGCCGCGCTCATCATCGTGCTCAGCGTCATGAACGGCTTCCAGAAAGAAGTGCGCGACCGCATGCTCAGCGTGGTCTCGCACATTGAAATCATTGCCCCTGGCGGTGGTGCCCTGCCCAATGCGGCGCAGACCCTGCTGGAGGCGCGGCGCAACCCCGAGGTCGTCGGCGCTGCAAGTTTCATAGCGTCCCAGGCCCTTTTGGCGAGGGGCGAGGACATGAAAGGCACCATTGTGCGCGGCATCGACCCGGCTACCGAAGGCCAGGTGACCGACCTGGGCGCGGCTACCTCGGCGCAGGCGCTGGGCCGTCTGGTTCCCGGCCAATTCGGTTTGGTGCTGGGTGTCGAACTGGCGCGCCAGCTGGGCGTGCGCGAGGGCGACAAGCTCACCCTGATCGCGCCCAGCGGCCAGGTCACGCCGGCTGGGGTGGTGCCCCGGCTCAAGCAGATGACGGTGGTGGGTACCTTTGACTCGGGCCACTACGAATACGACTCGGCCCTGGTTTTGATGCATATGGACGACGCGCAGAAAATCTTCCGGCTCGAAGGCCCGACCGGTGTGCGCCTCAAGCTCAAGGACCTGCACGAAGCACGCTCCGTTGCCCGGCAATTGCAGGGTACGCTGACGGGGGCTATCAGCGGCGACG
>Ga0007834_1000118_pt1 | contig 29516 bp, 31 predicted proteins | sample CryBogCBE06Nov07_FD_71233 | JGI IMG/M metagenome (GOLD analysis project Ga0007834, IMG submission 71233) | Freshwater microbial communities from Crystal Bog, Wisconsin, USA - CBE06Nov07 | ecosystem: Environmental > Aquatic > Freshwater > Lake | place: Crystal Bog, Wisconsin, USA | collected...
ACTCGAAGCCCAGCAAAGCCCCAGCCCCAATGTCTGGAAGCGCATCGAAAACCTCGTCCAGGCCCAGCGCGCCCAAGCCGCAGCCGCTCCGGCCGTTGCAGGGCTTTCTGCGATGCTGGAGACGATGCGCAGAAACCTCATGCTCTGGCGCACGGCGGCCGTGGGTGCGGCCCTCACCTGCGCAGTGACTCTGATGGTTCTGCCATGGCAGGCAGCGCCGAAGGTCGAGTATGTGGCCGTGCTCGCGGGGGAATCGGCCCAGGCCAACATCCTGGTCACCTTTGACCCTGGCAACAAGCGCCTGACACTCAAGCGCGTGGGCAGTTTCCAGGAAGACGAAGGCAAATCCCTGCAACTGTGGGCACTGCCGGCAAGCGGGCCGCAGTCGCTCGGCGTGCTGGGCCGCGATGCCCAGGTGCGCCTGACCGCCCTCGAAAACCAGATCCAGGATGTGCCGGCCCTGGCCATCAGCCTCGAGCCCAAGGGCGGTGTGCCGGCAGGCCAGGGGCCAAGCGGGCCCATCCTGTTCAAGGGCGCCCTGCTCAAAACCACCCTCTGAATCACTGGCGCATGGCGCGCCGAAAAGGAACATCATGCGATTTGCTACTGTTTTGATAGCCTGCTTCGTTGGCTCCACCGTGGCCGTGGCCGGATCGGTCTCGATGCTGGTGGTGGACAAGGATGGCAAACCCACGGCCGATGCCGTGGTGCTGCTGCTGCCATCGAACAAGGCGGCAACGCCGGCCACGCCCCTGCCCCGGGAAGTCACCGTGGCGCAGGAAAAAATGCAGTTCATCCCGCAGGTTGCCGTGGTGCCCCTAGGCGGCAAGGTGAAGTTTGTCAACAATGACCCTTGGGACCACCATGTGCGCGCCTCGGCAGCGGGCGCTGCCCAGTTCAGCAGCGACCCAACGACAGGCTTCTCGCTGCGGCTGGAGGGCAAGTCGGATGGCAAGCCGGCCCATTTCATGGAGGTGGTCATGGACAAGCCCGGCGCAGTCGGGGCCAGTCTGCTGGGCTGCTTCATCCACGGCTCGATGCGCGGCAGCCTGTATGTGGCCGATTCCCCCTGGGCTGCAAAGACCGGGCCTGACGGCACCGCCACGTTCAACGATGTGCCCGATGGTGCGCTGCAGGTCAAGGTCTGGCAGGCCGACCAGCTGATCGACCTGCCCGCGCAGCAGGCCTATGTCGGCAATGTGCCGCTCAAGCTCAAGGCCCAGTTGCAGGTGGTGCCGCGTCGGCCGCGTGTCGCGCCGACGACAACATATCCGGGCTAGGCATTGGTTCGGTCGGCGCGGCCCGCGCTACAGTGCAGCCCATGAACCCACTCGTCTGCTTCACGCTCAGCATCCAGGACCACATCGCGCACCTGGTGCTCAATCGGCCTGAGGCCCTGAACACCATGCACCCGGCCTTCTGGCACGAGTTGGACGGCGTGCTGACCGGACTGCACAAGGGCACGGATGCGCGGGCTCTGGTGATCTCGTCGACAGGCAAGCACTTTTCTGCGGGCATGGCCCTGGAAACCTTTTCCAGCGCCATCCAGATGGACGACCATAGCGCCGAGGGCCGGGCCGCCATTTTTGATTCACTCACCGACATGCAGGCCACCTTCACTAAGCTGGAGGCGCTGCGCATTCCGGTCATCGTGGCGCTGCACGGTGGCTGCATCGGCGGCGCTGTCGACATGGTCACCGCATGCTGCATCCGCTATGCCACGCAGGACGCCTTCTTCTGCATCCAGGAAATCAATATCGGCATGGTGGCCGACGTGGGCACCCTGCAGCGCCTGCCCAAGCTGATCCCGGAGGCCATCGTCAAGGAATACGCCTACACCGGGCGACGGCTGCCGGCTGCCAGGGCTCTCGCCTATGGCTTGGTCAATGAAGTATTTGCAACGCAGGAAGAGACGCTGGCCGCTGCCCTGCAGTGCGCGCGCGAGATCGCAGCCAAGCCGCCGGTGGCCATCTGGGGCACCAAGCAGGCCATCCACTACACGCGCGACCATTCCACCGAAGACGCCCTGCGCCAGATGGGCTGGCTGCAGGCTGGCATCTGGAGCAATGCGCATGTACGCGAAGCCGTCACGGCGATGAAGGCCAAACGCGGCGCAGAATTTCCTGCATTGGCCGCGCTGGTATCGTTCCGCGACGCGCCCTGAAAAACCTCAGGCGCTCGGCACCTCGGCCGCGGGCCGCCGCCCCCATCGCTCCGCCAGTTCAAACACGGCCATGCCGGCGAACATGGCCAGCACAAACACCAGGGCCTTGGGCTGGCCTGCGGCCATCGAGACCAGTGCCGGGCCCGGGCAAAACCCGGCCAGGCCCCAACCCGCGCCAAACACCAGAGCACCCACTACGAGGCGCCGGTCGATCTGGCCGGACGTGGGTAGGCGCATGGCAGCGCCGAAAAAACTCAGCGTGCGTTTTTTAGCCACGGCAAATGCAAAGAAGCCGACGGCAATGGCACCGCCCATGACAAAGGCCAAAGAAGGGTCCCAGCTTCCCGACAGATCGAGAAAGCCAATCACCTTGGCCGGATCGGTCATGCCCGAGAGCAGCAGGCCCAGACCAAACAACAGGCCCACTAAAAATTCGCTGATGCGGCTTTTCATCGCCATGTCCTCACAAAAGATGACGCAAGACCAGGACGGTCAGGAAGCCTGCAGCCATGAAGCTGAGGGTCGCCACCAGGGACCGGGGCGAAAGGCGCGCGAGCCCGCAGACGCCGTGCCCGCTGGTGCAGCCAGAGCCGTAGCGCGTTCCCAGGCCGACCAGCAAACCCGCCACCACAATGCCCGGATAGCCCGCATCGATGCGCGGTGCCTGCACCCACTGGGCCGGCATCAAGGCGAAGAAAACCGCCGGGGCACAAGCCATGCCTGCCAGGAATGCCAAGCGCCAACCCAGATCGCCCAAACGGGGCGGCAGCAGGCCGCCCACAATGCCGCTGATGCCAAGAATTCGGCCATTAAGCAGGATGAACATGGCGGACGCAAGGCCGAGGATGATTCCTCCGGACAGCGAAAACCAGGGCGTGAAATGCGACCAGTCGATGGACATGCCCTACTCCTTGTCGGGACCACAGAAATGTTGGTACAGCACCTGCATGACCGCAAGCGCCCGGGGGCTGGTCATCTGGTAGTAGATGTTCTTGCCGTCCCTCCGTGTGCTGACCAGTTCTTCATCACGCAGCAAGCTCAATTGCTGCGACAGCGTGGGCTGGACGATACCCAGAATTTCTTCCAGCTCGCCCACGCGCTTTTCACCCTGGCTGAGCTGGCACAAGAGCAGCAAGCGGTCGGGATTGGACAGCACCTTCATCAGGCGACAGGCCTCGGCTGCCCCGCTTTGCATGTGGGCCAGCTCAAGGCCCGCGATGTTCATGGAAGCTTTGGTTTTTGCCATATCTTCCATTATATTTACATATAGTTCATTTTTTAATATAGTATGATTATTGAAATCAAAGTACGCCATGACGCATCAACCCATTGATCCAGAACACCCGAATGTCCACGGCTTTTTCGATCCCGCTACATGGACCGTCTCTTATGTCGTCCACCTCGGGCGAGGCAGTGCCTGCGCCATCATCGATTCGGTGCTGGACTATGACCCCAAATCGGGCCGCAGCGGACACGGCTCTGCGGACAAGCTGATCGCATATGTTCGCGCCAACGAACTGCGTGTCGAATGGATCCTTGAAACCCATGCCCACGCAGACCACCTGACAGCTGCCTCCTACCTGAAGTCGGTGCTCGGCGGCAAGACCGGCATCGGGGAGCATATTCCCCTCGTGCAAGCGAAGTTCAAGACGATCTTCAACCTGGAGCCGCAATTCAAGGCCGACGGTTCGCAGTTTGACCACCTCATCAGTCCCTCAGACAGCATCGATGTGGGTGCCTTGAGGGGCCGCGCCATCCACGTCCCAGGGCATACGCCCGCCTGCATAGCCTATTGCTTTGGCGACGCCGTGTTGGTGGGCGATACCCTGTTCATGCCCGATGTCGGCACTGCGCGCTGCGACTTCCCCGGCGGCGACGCACGGACGCTTTACCACTCCATCCATGCCATCTTGAGTCTGCCGCCCGATACGCGCCTATTCATGTGCCACGACTATCCACCCGACCGACGGGGCGAGGAGTTCACGACCACCGTGGCTGCCCAGCGCGCCGGCAACATTCATGTGCACGAGGGCATTTCGGAAGACGCCTTTATCGCCATGCGTACGGCGCGGGATGCGACGCTCGAAATGCCGGCCCTGATTCTTCCCGCTGTGCAGGTCAACATCCGCGCCGGTGATTTCCCCCCCAGGGAAAACAACGGCATCTCCTACCTCAAAATTCCCGTGGATACCCTGTGAGCACCTTCGACCATCCCCAACTCATCCAGAACATCAACGAAAACCTGATGGGCCTGCGCAAGGGCCAGCCCGATGCGATGCAGGCCTTTGGTCAGCTCTCGCGCGCCGCGATGGCAGAGGGCAGCCTCAGCACCAAGACCAAGGAGTTGATGGCCTTGGCAATTGGCATCACCCAGCACTGCTCGGGCTGCATCGGCTTCCATGTGAAGGCATTGCTCAAGCTCGGCTGCTCCCGCAAGGAACTGGAAGAGACCCTGTCCGTTTGCGTCTATATGGGCGGCGGGCCTGCCCTCATGTACACCGCGGAAGCGTTAAAGGCCTGGGACACTATGGCAGCTTGATAGCCTGAGCGGATGCGCCGCCCGTCAGGCCATTTGCAGCAGATGCTGCCCGGCAATCACCCACAGCGCAACCAACGCCCCGTTGCTCAGCGCGAAAACGCCTAAGCGATGGATCACACGGTTGTAGCTCAGATGAATGAGGCTGTGCACAACACGCAGCCCCACGTAAGCCCAGGCCAGACCCAGCGCCCCGGGCGAGACGCCGCCGGTCACGAAAAGCAGGATACAGACGACGTAGAACAGCATCGGCGCTTCCAGCAGATTCATGTAGTTGCGGTTGACCAGGCTGACGTGGGGCGGGACGTGGGCCGACTCGCCCAGCCTGAAGTCATCGGGCGATACCGCCCTGCGCAGTGCCGCGCGGATGCGCCGCAGAGGCATCAGAAGCAGGACGAGACCCGTCCACGCCGCAAGGGCCAGCACAGGAAAAAAAAGCGACGACTGTTGCATGGCGTGCTCGGGGTGGGACGGACCAAGGCGCTACTGCCGCGCGATGCGCACATTGGGCGGCAGGGCCTGCGGGTAGCTGGTGCGGAACGGGTTGATGTCCAGCCCGCCGCGCCGCGTGTAGCGCGCATAGACCGCAAGCTTGTTGGGCTTGCAGCGCTGCCAGATGTCCATGAAGACGCGCTCCACGCATTGCTCATGGAATTCGTTGTGGTTGCGGTAGCTCACAATATAGCGCAACAGGCCGTGCTGGTCGATCTGCGGGCCGCTGTAGCGGATCTGGATCGCGCCCCAGTCGGGCTGTCCAGTGATAAGGCAATTGCTCTTGAGCAGGTTGCTGGTCAGCACTTCGCTCACGGGCTGCTCGTCAAAGGCAGCGCCCAGCAATTCCGGCGCCGGGGTGTACTGCGTGCACTCGGCGTCCAGCCGGTCCAGGCTCAGACCATCGAGTTCGTGGATGGGCTCGCGGTCAAACAGGTCGGCGCCCACCATACGCACGCCCACCGCGGACTGCACCGGCCCACCATGCCATACGGCCGCACTGAGGTCGGCGCGGATGCGGTCGCGCACCGCTTCCCAGCTGGAAAAGCGCGTGTTCGAAAAGCTCCCCAGATAAAGCTTGAGCGACTTGCTCTCAACAATGCAGGTGGACTCGCAGGGCACGATGATGTGCGCGAGCGCGACCTGCGGCTTGCCGCGCAGGTTCAGCCAGCTCATTTCATAGGCCGTCCACAGGTCCGCCCCCATGAACGGCAGGGCGGCGCCAATGCCGATCTCCTGGCGCTTGGGCGCGCGCTCCAGCGGGAAAATAAGGGACGCGTCGTACTGGTCCGCATAGGTCGCCGGCTTGCCCAGCAGGGATTGGTCAGGCGTGTTCATTGCGCCCCGGTCTGCGCCATGAAGGGCAGCATCTGCGCGAGCAGCACGTCGATGAGGCCGGGGGGCAGGTCGTGGCCCATGCCATCGATGCCATGCATGCGCGCTCCAGGAATGCGCCGCGCCGTGTCTTCGCCACACGGGTAGGGAACCAGCGGGTCGGCCCGGCCATGCAAGACCAGGGTCGGGGCCGTGATGCGCCCGAGCTCGGCGGCGCGCTTGCCCGTGTCGGCCCCAATGGCCAGCATCTGGCGCAGGGTCCCCACCGGGTGCCAGGATCGGTCAATCCCCACACCAATGCGCTCGCGCAAAAGGGCGTCGTCGATCGGGAAGCCGGGGCTGCCAATGAGCTTGTAGAGCATGGCGTAGTGGTCCACGATGGCTTCGCGCCCCGGGCCTGCGGGCCGGGAGATCAATGCGCGCATCACAGCGGGCCTGGCTTCGGGCAGACCGCGCGCGCCGCTGGAGCTCATGATGCTGGTGAGGCTGGCCACCCGGCCAGGTGCGGCGAGGGCGACGCGCTGGGCAATCATGCCGCCCATGGAGACACCGACCACGTGGGCGCGCGGCACCCGAAGGGCGTCGAGCACGCCCACGGCGTCTAGTGCCATGTCGTGCAGGGCGTAGGGCGCATTCGGCGTGAAGCCCATCTTGATTTGAAGCATGGCCCACAGGATGTTGGGCACACCGGCCCGGTCAAAATGCTGCGAAAGGCCGATATCGCGGTTGTCGTGCCGGATGACGCGGTAACCCGCGTCCACGAGGGCCTGCACCAGGGGCTGCGGCCAGGCCACGAGCTGCATGCCCAGGCCCATGATCAGCAGCACGACGGGGCGGCCAGGCTGGCTGCCATCGGCACCCGTGTCCTCGACCTCGATGTCGATGCCGTTTGCTCTTATTTTCATAGCTTTCTACCTACGTTTTGCGCGGGCTGGCGCGGGTCTTTATACAAATTCGCGCTCGCGCAGCCACTTGGTGGCAATCCACTTCTCGCCGGCAATCACGGGGGCGCCGCCGTGCAGGCTGCGGCTGCCGGGATGGGCGCGGCTGTAGCTGAAGAAGACGCCGTTGCCGCGCTTGGGCGCGACCTCCAGGCCCACATCGGGAAAGACAGTGGCCCCACCCTTTTGCGGTTCGGCCAGGTACATGATCACGGTGGCCACGCGCTGCCCGCCGCGCTTGAGGATGGTGGGCGTGCCGGGCTCGTTCGGGTCGAAATAATCAAAGTGCGGGCGGTACTGGGCACCCGGCCCGTATTGCAGGATCTGCAGGCCTTCGCCATTGACCAGGGGCCAGTTGGTCAGGCGCGCCAGGCGCTGCTCGACGCGCTGTACCACCGCGTTTTCGCTGCGCCCGAAGAACATGCCATTGCTGGTGCGGTCGGCATTGACTTCCTCTCCGCCTGTCTTGGTGGCCACGGTGAGCGAGCGCATCATGCGCGGCTGGGCGGCAGCAATGAGCGCATCGCATTCCTCGCCACTGAGCAGATCGCCCAACACCACGATCTGCGGGTTGTGCATGACGCTGAGCACCGTGACGATGCGGTCGCCCGCGTCCATGTAGAGCGGCTGGTCCTGCAAGGCCAGCTGCGGCACCAGCACCTCGGCCGGCAGCACCTGCGCCGCACCCGCCTGCTGGGCTGCCTGTTGCGTGGCCAGATGCTCGCGCAGGGTGTTCTCCAGCGCCGCCACGGCTACGTCTTCGTTCCAGCCCGAGGCCAGCATGGACTGCAGCACTGCTTCGGGCGCGTGGCCCGCTGTGGCCTGTTGCACGATCCAGGCGCGCAACTCGGGCGTCACCGCTTGTTGGGATTGACTGGCGACCTGGCTCATGCGGCCCTCCTTCTGAACACCATGCGATCAGGCCCGGAGGCCGAAGCATCGAACTGGTAGCCCTCGAGATCAAAGCCCTCGAGATTTTTCGGGCTGGCGGTGCGGTGGGTGATCGCCCAGCGTGCCATCAGGCCCCGGGCCCGTTTGGCCATGAAGCTGATGATCTTGTACCCGCCTTCGCGCTGTTCTTCGAACACGCAATCGACCACCCTCGCTTTGAGTGCCTTGCGGTCCACCGCCTTGGAATATTCCTGAGAAGCCAGGTTCACGACCACCGACGCTTTCTCGCCGGCCTGCCGATCGTTCAGGTATTCGGCAATCTGGGTGCCCCAGAACTGGTAGAGGTTTTTGCTTTGGCCCACGGCCAGGGCCGTGCCCATCTCCAGCCGGTAAGGCTGCAGCCGGTCCAGCGGGCGCAATACGCCATACAGGCCACTCAGGATGCAGACATGCTCCTGCGCCCAAGCCAGCTGTGTTGGCTTGAGGCGGCGGGCGTCCAGCCCGCCATAGACGTCGCCATCAAAAGCCAACGCCGCCGGGCGCGAGTTCTTGTCGGTCGATTTGGGCCGCCAGGCCTGGTAACGCGCGACATTGAGCGAAGACAGCGCGTTGCTCAGGTGCATGAGCTCGGCAACCTGCTGCGGCGACTTCTTGCGCAGGACGGCAATCAGCTCGGCGGACTGCCGGCCAAACAACGGCTGCGTGGTCGGCACATCGACCGGCAGGGGCGTTGCATAGTCCAGCGACTTGGCTGGCGAAAGTAAAAACAGCATGGGCGGGATTTTGGCATGCCCCACCCGGGGCATGGCCTGTCAGCGCAAATCTCCCGCGAGCGAAGCCAGGGTTTCCGGGGCAATGGTCACATGGGCGGGATAATTGGTGTGGTCGCTGCCGAGCTTGGCGTTGGCGCCGGCCTTGAGTGCGGCGCACTGGGCGGGGTTGAATTCGAAGCGCACGAAGTGCACGGCCGAGGTTTTTTCGTCGTTCTCGCGCTCGAGGTCTTCGTCGGCGATGGCATAGACGCGGCCCTGGCCTTCGACCTCGACGAACATGCGGTCTTCGACACCGATGAGGCGAGACAACTCCCGCTTGCGCTCGTTTTCGTCGGGATATTCGATCATCATGGTGGCCTTCCAGTTCGTGCCATCGGGAACGAGCGGGGCATAGGCATCGACCTCCTGCTGGATACCTTCTTCGTCAAACACCTTCTCGATGCGCAGCATCTCCTGGATCTGGTAGCGCATGGACAGCTCGCTCTCGAACAGCAGGGTGACGTGCTCGCCCAGCGCCACTGAGCGCAGCTTGCGGTGCGCGATGATGGTGGGCTTGTGTTCCTTGCGCCATTTGCTGTAGGCCTCCAGGGTGAGGAGGCTTTCGCGGGTGATCTTGCCGGTGAGTTTCATATTCCATACGCCTCACGGATGAGTGTGAGGGGGTGTTTCTGCGGCACGTCGCCCAGTTGGTTGACTTCAAAGCCCTGCGCGATGTGGTGGCCGCCCAGGGGGCAGTCGCTGCTGATCACGTCGGGCGCGCCGCCATCCTTGTGCGCGGCCATGGCCTTGAAAAGGGGTTTGCCGATCTTCATGGCCTGCTGGTGGGTGGCCTTCTTGACGCCGAAGGTGCCCGCGTGGCCCGAGCAGCGCTCGTGCGTGTGGACGCTGGTGCCAGGCACCATCTTGAGCATTTCTTCCGTCTTCTTGCCGATGTTCTGCACGCGGCCGTGGCAGGGGATCTGGTAGCTGATCTTGCCCAAGGACACCGGAAACCCGGTCTGCAGCAGGCCGTCGCGCTTGCGGGCCATGAGGTACTCGAACGGGTCCCACATGGCTTCCTTGACCAGCTGGACGTCGGCCTCGCCGGGGTACATCAGCGGCAACTCCTGCTTGAACATCAGCGTGCAACTGGGTACCGCGCTCAGGATGGCGAAGCCGTCCTTGGCGTAGGCCGCCAGCACCGGGATATTGGCCTGCTTGCTCTTGTCGACAGAGTCGAGGTCGCCCAATTCGAGTTTGGGCATGCCGCAGCATTTTTCCTTCTCGACCAGCACATAGGGCACCTTGTTGTGGTCGAGGATTTTGAGCAGGTCGTTGCCGATGCCGGGCTCGTTGTAGTTGACGTAGCAGGTGGAATAGATGGCCACCTTGCCGGGGGTCTTTTCGCCATCGACAACCGGGTGTTCTACCGAAACCGCAGCCGTTGACCGGAACTTGTGCGTGGCCAGCTCGGGCAGCCAGGCGTCCTTGTCCACGCCAAACACGCTTTCCATGGCGGCACGCGCGGGCTTGGTCTTGTTGATGGCATTTACGGCCTGCACGACGATGGGAATGCCAGCAAATTGCCCATGCACATCGGTGGAAGCCAGCAGCTTTTCACCAAAGCCGACTTTGCCCTTCTTGAACTTGATGGCCTTGGCGCGCAGCATGGTGTGAGGGAAATCCAGGTTCCACTCGTGCGGCGGGGTGTAGGGGCACTTCGTCATGTAGCACAGGTCGCACATGAAGCACTGGTCCACCACCTTCCAGTAGTCCTGCTTGGCAACGCCATCGACCTCCATAGTCTTGCTTTCGTCCACCAGATCGAAGAGGGTGGGGAAGGAGCCGCACAGGCTCACGCAGCGGCGGCAACCATGGCAGATGTCAAAGATGCGCTCCATCTCCTTGAACGCCGACTCCTCGTTGAAAAACTCGGGGTTGGTCCAGTCGATCGGATGCCGCGTGGGAGCTTCAAGATTGCCTTCTCTTGCCATGTTCTTCGTGTACCTGATTAAAAAATTTGTGGCTGCCGCGAAACCGGCTAAGCCGGTCCGCTGGCAGCGCCCCCTTGAGGGGGAAGTGCCCAGTGGGGCGTTTCGGGAGAGGGCTCAGCCCCGCGCTTCGGGGCTGGCCTACTTCACTTCTAGTCCACCAGTTCGGCCAGAGCCTTGGCATAGCGGTTGGCGTGTGAACGTTCCGCCTTGGCCAGGGTCTCGAACCAGTCCGCCACTTCGTCGTGGCCTTCGTCGCGGGCGGTCTTGGCCATGCCGGGGTACATGTCGGTGTACTCGTGGGTTTCGCCAGCCACTGCGGCCTTCAGGTTGTCACGGGTCGCGCCGATGGGCAGGCCGGTGGCCGGGTCGCCGCATTGCTCAAGCCACTCGAGGTGGCCGTGGGCGTGGCCGGTTTCGCCTTCGGCGGTGGAGCGGAACAGCGCAGCCACATCGTTCTGGCCTTCAATGTCGGCCTTGTTCGCGAAATACAGGTAACGGCGGTTGGCCTGGGACTCGCCTGCGAAGGCGGCTTTCAGGTTTTCTTCCGTCTTGGAGCCTTTGAGTGCTGCCATGGAAATCTCCTAAGGGTTGAACAAATGCTCGGGCGTTTCAGATGCCCAAGACCCGTTGACCATACCCTGTGTAGAGGCACCCGTCTAATTGCGGCTTTCAATCCCCTGCATTGGTGTTGTCTATTGACACAACTCCATTGATAACGATTCGCAATTGGGCCCTTAACGGCCAATTTCCCTGCCAATCAACCCGGCCAGATTCGAGGGATGCTCCAGATGCAAACCGCTCCAGCCCTGGGCGTTGGCCGCGTGGACATTGACGAGCGAGTCGTCGATGAACCATGTCTGGGCTGGCTCCAGCGTGAAGCGCTCCTGCATGTGCGCAAAGATTTCGGGCTCAGGCTTGAGCATCTTCACATCGCCCGAAAAAACGCCGCCATCAAACCAGCCAATGAAATCATGCCGTTGCTCGAGCACGCGGGAATAGGGCTCCGGCATGTTCGAAAGGAAATACAGGCGCAGCGGCCCCTCACTTGCTACCGATGCGTCGCGCAGCCTGCACAAGCGCTCGAGTTCAGCGATGGACGTGCCGATGGGCCGCAGGCGCTCGCCCTGGTGATCCATCAGGGCGTGAACACCTTGATGGGGCAGTTGCAGGCGCTCGGTGGTACGGCGCTTGATCTCGTCCAGATCGATGCGCCCGGCGTCAAAGGCCAGCCAGTCCGGGTGCCTGAAGACACTGCCAGCGAGCGCCTGCGCCGCTTCGGGCGTGGCGCAATGCTGCGGGAAATGCTCCTGCACCAGGCCCAGCGGATCCCAGTCAAACAGCACAGCACCGAAGTCAAAGACGATATTCATGCCCAGGAAGGCCTAACGCAGGCGCTGCAGGAGGCTGGCAGTGGATGCATCGAGCCCGGCCACGTTACCGCTGGCCAGGCGCGGCTCGATGTCCTGCGCCAGCACCTTGCCAAGCTCCACGCCCCATTGGTCGAAACTGTTGATGCCCCAGATTGCGCCACTGACAAACACCCGGTGTTCGTAGAGCGCAATGAGGGCACCCAGGGACGTAGGGCTCAATTCCTCAAGCACCAGAAAACTGCTGGGCCGGTTGCCGGGGAAATCCATGTGCCCGCCCGCGTCGTGTTTGCCCTGCAGCAAAGCCTGCGCCTGGGCCAGCGCATTGGCCAGCAGTTTGGGGTGGTGGCCGGCCAAGGCATGCGAAGGTTTTTTGATGGCAATGAACTCCACCGGAACCACGTCGGTGCCCTGGTGCAGCATCTGGAAGTAGGCGTGCTGCCCATTGGTACCCGGCTCGCCCCAGACCACGGGCGAGGTCGCAAAGCCCAGCGCCCTGCCCTGCGCGTCGACGCGCTTGCCATTGCTCTCCATCTCGAGCTGCTGTAGGTAGGCAGGCAGGCGCTTGAGCGCGGCGCTGTAGGGTGCCACGCAACGGCTGGTGAAGCCGTGGAAGTTGCGGTACCAGACGTCGAGCAGACCCAGGCGAACAGGCAGGTTGCTCTCCAGCGGTGCTGTCCGGAAGTGCTCGTCCATCGCGGCGGCGCCTGCGAGCAACTCGCGAAAGCCCTGGGCACCCACAGCAATCGCAATCGGCAAACCAATCGCCGACCACAGCGAATACCGGCCACCCACCCAATCCCAGAAGCCGAAGGTCGTTCGGATGCCAAAGGCACTGGCAGCCGCCACATTGGTGGTGAGCGCAGCAAAGTGGCGGGCGGTGTCAGTGCCCCCTCGGGCCAGGAACCAGGCCTTGGCCGAGGCGGCATTGGTCATGGTCTCGGCCGTGGTGAAGGTCTTGGAGGCAATCAGAAACTGCGTGCTGCCGGGCTGGCATTGCGCCAGCACGCCGGCGAGCTCATGGCCATCGACGTTCGACACGAAATGCATGCGCTTGGGTGAGGTGGCAAATTCGCTCAGCGCCAGCACAGCCATCTGCGGCCCCAGGTCGGAGCCGCCAATCCCGATGTTGACCACGTCCGTGATGGCCGCGTCGGCACGCACCTGCTCCCCAAAGGCAAGCATGGCATCCAGCGTGGTGGCCACATCCTCGGCCGCATCTGCTACAAATTTGCTAGCGTACGACGCCCTGTTTTCAGGGGCTGGTGGCGCTTTTCGCAACAAAAAGTGCATCACCGCGCGGTTTTCGGTGTTGTTGATGGCCGCGCCGGCGAACATGGCATCGCGGTACTGCTCGACGCCGCATTCGCGCGCCAGTTGTATCAGCAGGGCCTCGGTGGCCGAATCGATGCGGTTCTTCGACAGGTCAGCAAAGACATGCGGCGCACTCTGGCTGAAGTGCGGCACACGGCCTGCGTCGCGGTCCAGTGCTTCACGCGCATCGAAGCCTGCGCCACAGTCGGCAAATATCTGGCCCAGGCGGGCCCAGCTGGGGGCTTTGTCGCAGCGGGTGCGTTCCATGGCGGTCAAGCGACGGCCAGCAACAGCTGGTCCAGCTTGTGCGCGTCCACTGCAAAGGCGCGTATGCCTTCGGCCAGTTTCTCGGTAGCCATCGCGTCCTGGTTGTGGGCGTAGCGGAAGCCCGCTTCGTCATACTGCACGGCGGGCAGGTCCAGCGCCTTGGCGGCCTGCGCGTCCATTGCCTTGGGCAAGGGCGCATTGCTGGCAGCCAGGCCGGCGAGCAGCTCGGGCGCAATGGTCAGCAGGTCGCAGCCGGCCAGCGCCGTGATCTGCCCGAGGTTGCGAAAGCTCGCGCCCATCACTTCGGTGGCAATGCCAAACCGCTTGTAATGGTTAAAGATGGCGCGAACCGATTGCACGCCGGGGTCATTCGCGCCTGCGTTGGCGGCCTCATCCCACTCGGCGCCCTTGGCTTTTTTGTACCAGTCGTAAATGCGCCCGACAAAGGGCGAAATCAGTTGCACCTTGGCCTGCCCGCAGGCCACGGCCTGGGCAAAACTGAACAGCAGGGTGAGGTTGCAGTGGATGCCTTCGCGCTCCAGTTCGGCAGCGGCCTGGATACCTTCCCAGGTGGAAGCCAGCTTGATGAGGATGCGCTCGCGGGGCATGCCCTCGGCGGCGGCCAGCGCAATCAGGCGGCGCGCACGCGCAAGATTGGCCGTCTTGTCGAACGAGAGGCGCGCGTCCACTTCCATCGAGACACGGCCCGGAATGATGGACAGAATCTCGCCCCCGAAGCGCACCACCAGGCGGTCGAGCTGCTCGTCTAGAGGCTTCGTCTTGTATGCAGCCACCACCTCGGCCAGCAGGGGCGCGTAGTCGGGCTTTTGCACAGCCTTGAGGATGAGCGAGGGATTGGTCGTGGCGTCCTGCGGCCGGAAAGCGGCGAGCTGCTTGAAGTCGCCGGTGTCGGCCACCACGGTGGTGAATTGTTTGAGTGCGTCGAGCTGGTTCATGGACGGATTATCCAGCCAGTACCGACCATGGGGTACATGCGCGTTACCACACGGACAAAGGCTTCGCGCCCATGCATACTTCAACGAGGATTGCCCTTAACACAATCCCGGCCATCCCTGCATACTGCGTCATGGCCCTCGCGCTGGCCTTGATGGCCCCGCTGACCTGCCAGGCGGCCCAGCCCGCGCCTTCGACGGGCGATCTGCCTGTGGTCGCCCTAGTGGATTTGCAGCGCTACGCAGGCACCTGGTACGAACAGGCGCGCCTGCCCAACTTCTTCCAGCGCATGTGCACCGGCCAAGTTGCCGCCAGCTATGCGCTATTGGCGGGCGGCGGCGTAGGCGTGGACAACCGCTGCGCACAAAGCGACGGTACGACTGCCAAAATCCGGGGCATTGCCCGCAGCGTGCCGGTGGAGGGCAAGCCCGGCGCAGGCCGGCTGGAAGTGAGCTTCGTGCCCACGTGGTTGCGCTGGATTCCGCTGGTCTGGGGCGACTACTGGGTCATGCAACTCGATGACGACTACCAGGCCGCACTGGAGTTTGCCAAAGCCTCGGGCTTTGACGTAGGGGCAGTTGTGCGCACACCCGCCTTACCCGCCGTCAGCGTATCCCCTTAGCCGACGATCAGGCGGCAACGGCGACGACCGAAACCCCGTGGTCCGCCAGGCTCAGGCCGACTTCGGCCCCGAGCGGCAAGACATCCGTTAGATCAGGCGAGACAACGAAGATGCTGCCCAGGACGGTGTCAAAACTGTATTCGTAGAAGCTGCCGAGATAGGCCGACTTGGTCAGCCTGCCTGCCAGCCCGCTGCGATCGCGGTGAATCAGCCAGGCTTCCGGACGCACGGCAACCTTGACCGTCCCCGCGGGCACGGACTGGCGCGGCGTGATCTGCAAGGGGCCCAGGATCACAGCCCCATCGGCACCAGCCGTGCCTGGGAATAGCATGGCCTCGCCCATGAAGCCGGCCACGAATTCGGAACGCGGCGTTTCATACAGGTCTTGCGGGGTGCCGGCCTGCGCAATCAGGCCGGTATCCATGACAATGATCTGGTCGCTCACGGCCAGAGCCTCGCTCTGGTCGTGCGTGACATAGGCCACCGTGAGCTTCAGGCGCTGCTGCAGGCTACGAATCTCCTCGCGCATCTCGCGGCGCAGACGCGCGTCGAGGTTGGAGAGCGGCTCGTCAAACAGCAACACCGCCGGCTCCAACACCAAGGCGCGCGCCAGTGCCACGCGCTGCTGCTGGCCGCCCGAAAGCTCGCTCGGCAGGCGGTCGTCAAAGCCAATCAGGCCGACGTTCTTCAGCGCATCCCCGGCCCGGCTGCGGGCCAGGGGCTTGGCCACGCCCGACATGCGCAGGCCATACATCACGTTCTCGACCACATTCATGTGGGGAAATAGCGCATAGCTCTGGAACATCATGCTCACATTGCGCTCGGCCGGGCCGAGGGTGGTGACGTCCTTTCCCGCAATGATGATCTGGCCATCGGTTGGCGATTCCAGGCCGGCGATCATGCGCAGGGTCGTGGTCTTGCCACAGCCCGAAGGCCCGAGGATGGTGGTCAGCGTGCCCGTGGGCACCGTGAAGCTGATGCCCTTGACCGCCAGGGGCGCGGATTTGTCGAGACCATAACGCTTGGTCACGTTCTTGAATTCGATACTCATGTCATCCCCGCAGTGTTGGTCAGTGGCACGGCTTTGGCGGCCACCTTGCGCCGGCCCAATTTGCGCTCGCCCACCAGAAACTGGATGAGGGCAATGGCCGCCGACATCAAGATGATCAGCACGGTGCAATAGGCCAGGGCCACGCCATAGTCGCCATTGCCGACCCGGCCGATGATGTAGGTCGTGGCCAGCTCGTTCTCGGCGGTGACCAGAAAGATCACAGCGCTCACGGTGGTCATGGCGCGCACGAAGCTGTAGATCAGGGCCGCCACCAAGGCCGGCTTGAGCAGGGGGAGCACCACCTTGAAAAGGGTTTGCGCGGTCGAGGCGCGCAGCATCATGGACGCTTCATCAAGCGAGCGGTCGAGCTGCTTGAAGGCCGCTGTTCCGGCGCGCACACCGACGGGCAGGTTGCGGAACACAAAGCACAGCACGATGATCAGGCCCGTGCCCGTCAATTCAAACGGAGGCACGTTGAAAGCCAGGATGTAGCTCACGCCCAGCACCGTCCCGGGAATGGCAAAGGCCAGCAAGGCCACGAATTCGAAAGCGCTGCGCCCCCGAAAGTCCGTGCGCGCCAGCAGCCATGCAATCAGCAGGCCCAGGCCCGCCGTGAAGGGCGCGGCAAGTGCAGAGAGCTTGACCGTGGTGAAGAGCGAGTTCCAGGCCGTGCCGGCCCAGACCAAGCCATATTGCCCCCATTCCAACGCGAACGCGGTGCTGAAATGCTTGAAGGTCGGCGTGTAGTCGCGGCCCCAGGTTTGCACAAATCCGCCAGCGAATGCAAACAGGTAGATCACCACAGTGAACACCATCCAGGGAATGGCCACGAGGTTGATGGCGCGGCGAACGCCATCGGGCAGGCGCATGGGCAGACCCGAGTCGCCCTTGCCGGTCACGGTGGTGTAATTCTTCTTGCCCACCACGCCCTGCTGCAGCGCGAATACGCCCAGCGCAAACAGGGTAAGAATCCATGCGAGCGATGCGGCGCGGCCCTGATCGTATTGCGCGCCCACAATCGCAAAGAAGATTTCGGTGGAGAGCACGGAGAACTGCCCGCCCACAATGATCGGGTTGCCGAAGTCGGCAATGCTTTCGATAAAGCCCACCAGAAAGGCGTTGGCCAGACCCGGCTTGAGCAGGGGCAGGGTGATGCTGAAGAAGGTGGCGCGGCGGTCGGCGCGCAGAGTCTGCGCCGCTTCCTCCAGGCTGGGCGCCACGCCCTGCACCACGCCGCGCATGATCATGAAGGCAATGGGCGCAAAGGCAAACATCTGCGACACCCAGACGCCAAACATGCCATAGAACCAGCGCGTGGGTTCGATACCGAAGGCCCATTCTAGGAAATGGTTGACCACGCCTGCGCGGCCAAACAGCAAAATGAGGCCCAAACCTACCACGAAGGGCGGCGTGATGATGGGCAGCATGGCGAGAATCTTGAGCGGCGTCTGCAGGCGGGCGCTGCCGCGCTCGGCCATCAGCGCCATCATGGCGCCCAGACCGGTGGTGCCGGCGGCTGTGAGTAGGGCCAGCACGAGCGTGTTCCAGGCCACGCCGCAGCGCACACCGCCGGCCAGGCAGCCAAGCCCCCAGACGCGCTCGTTGCCAACGCGTTCATACAGCGCCGCCAGTGACCACTGGCCCGCCTCGTTGAGGAAGGCGCCGTACATGGAGCGCACCACCGGGTAGGCAATGAAGAGCGCCATCAGCACGCCCGTGCCCACCACGCTGGCAGAAACGAACAGGTCGCCCTTGAAAAACCCGACCCGCGCCAGGCCAAACGCCGCCAGCAGGATGAGCACGGCCAGTGCGAACGCGCCGCCGGCGCCGATGCCGAACTGTTGGACGGCCAATTCGCCAAAGCGCGAATTCAGTGCATCAAAGGCCCAGCCCTTGGCACCAATGGCAAAGCCGCTGACCGCGAGGCCGAGGCTGCCCAGCAGCCCGCCGGCGAGCAGCCAGCGCCCCTGCTGGCGGCCCGGCGGGAGGGCGACACCCACGGCGGCAATGACCAGACCAGCCAGGCCAAGCAGCAGCCATTTGCGGCCATGCACCAAGGCTTGCACCAGCCCATTGGCTGTCTCAGGCCCGCCAAAAACCTGGGGCAGTACGGCGTACCAGGCGGTGTCCTGGATGGCGTACCAGGGCAGGACGACATAGGCCACAAGGCCAGTCGCCACCCACAGGCGCAGGGCCATGTTGGAAGAGGTTTTCATCGAAAGGGAAAGGCGCAAGCCCAGTGCCGGCAGAACCGCGCCTCAGCGTGGCAGCGAGTTGACTTCCTTCTCCCAGCGCGAAATCAGCCGGCGGCGCTCTGCGCTGGCGCCGTATTTGGCGTAGTCATAGTTGATGAACTTGATCTTCTTGAAATCCGGCACGCGCGGATCGACCTTGGTTGCCTTGTTCGAAGGCAACTGGAACTGCTTGGCTGCCGCACCCATTTCCTGGGCCGAAGGCGTCAGGGCCCACTCGTAGAATTTCTTGGCGGCATCGAGGTTGCGCGCACCCTTGACGATGCTCATGGAGCCGATTTCGGCACCGGTGCCGTCCGCCGGGGTCACGGTTTCCACCGGGAAGCCCTGCATCTTCTCGCCGGGCGCATCGTGCACAAAGCTGATGGAAATGGCCGTCTCGCCGCGTGCCACCGCCTTGATCGGGCCCACGCCAGAGCGGGCATACTGGCCCACGTTCTTGTGCAGGCCCTTGAGGTAGTCAAAGGCCTTTTCCTCGCCCATTAACTGCACCAGGGTGGCGATCATGGTGTAGGCGGTGCCGCTGGAGGCGGGGTTGGCCACCTGGATCTCACCCTTGTATTCCGGTTTGAGCAAATCACCCCAGGTCCGGGGAATTGCCAGCTTCTTCTTGGCCATGAGCTCAGTGTTGTAGCCAAAGCCGAGCGGGCCCGAGTAGATGCCCACCGTCTTGTAACCCGACTGCTGCGCCTGCTGCTGGGCCCAGGCCTGCAATTGCGGTAAGGAGGGGGATTTGTATTCCTGCGTCAGACCCATTTCGGCGGCCTGCAGGTGCGGGTCGCCCGTGCCGCCGAACCAGACGTCGGTCTTGGGGTTGTCCTTCTCGGCAATCAGCTGGGCCAGGGACTCGCCCGAGCCCTTGAGACTCATGTTGATCTTGACGCCGGTGGTGCGGGCATAGACGGTGCTGATCATGTTGCACCACTCGGCCTGGACTGAACAGATCACGTTGACCTGCTGGGCAAAAGCCGCGGGAGCCAGCACAAACAGGGCGCTGGCAGCTATGGATTTAAGAGCAATTTTTTTCATGGCTGTTGTCGTGGTGATTGAGAAGGTGAAATGCCGGTCAGGACTTGGGCGCGCTGTTGATTTCCTTTTCCCAGCGCTCGATCAGGCGTTTGCGCTCGGCACTGCTGCCGTACTTGACGTAGTCGTAGTTAATCATCTTGGCCTTCTTGAAGTCTGGCATCCGCGGATCGATTTTGGCCGACTTGTTGGACGGGATCTGGAATTGCTTGGCCGCAACGCCCAGTTCCTGCGCACCGGGCGTCAGGGCAAATTCATAGAACTTCTTGGCCGACTCAAGGTTGCGCGCGCCCTTGATAATGCTCATCGAACCGATCTCGGCGCCGGTGCCCTCACAGGGGAAAACCGAAACCACCGGAAAGCCATTGGCCGCCTCCACGGGCGCCTCGTGGGCAAATGCCAGCCCGATTACCGTTTCGCCCCGGGCAGCGTTCTTCAGGGGCGCGGCTCCCGAACGGGTGTACTGGCTGATGTTCTTGTGCAGGACCTTGAGGTATTCAAAGGCATTGTCTTCGCCCATCAGCTGCACCAGGGTGGCAATCTGCACATAGGCGGTGCCCGAAGTGTTGGGGTTGGGGGCCTGGATTTCGGCCTTGTAGATCGGGTTGAGCAGGTCCTTCCAGCACTGCGGCGCTGGCCACTTGCGCTTGGCCAGAAGTTCCGTGTTCCAGCTGATGCCCAGCGGGCCAGAATAAATGCCCACGGTTTTGTAACCCGACGCCCTGGCCTGCTGCTGGGCCCATTCCTGCAACTGTGGCAGCGAGGGGGATTTGTATTCCTGCGTCAAGCCTTGCTCCGCGGCCTGCAGATGCGGGTCGCCTGTGCCGCCGTACCAGATGTCGGTCTTGGGGTTGGCCCGCTCGGCATTGAGCTGGGCCTGTGCCTCGCCCGCGCCCTTGTGCACGAAGTTGACCTTGATGCCCGAGGAGCGCTCGAACACCGTAGCCGCAAGGCTGCACTGCTCGGCCTGGGTTGAGCACATCATGTTGAGTTGCTGGGCAAAAGCCCCCGGAGCCATCGCGAGCAGAGCGTAGAGCGCTTTGTTTTTAGGAGTGATTGGTTTCATGGCGGTATTTGCGCCTCAGGCCGCAAGTAACATGATTACGTGAAAGCTAGTCTAAAGCCAATAAACATGGCCCGGCTTAGGTAAAAACGCTAGTGAGCAAAGGATTTACCTTCGCGCGCTGCGGTTATGTGCCAGCCCTTGTCAGGCTCATGAAACTAAGTTACATTCATGGCTCGCATTGGAGCAAACCGTGTCTTTCGATCTCGTCCTTTTTGGCGGCACCGGCGATCTCGCCTGGCGCAAACTGCTACCCGCCCTGTTTCAGTCCTTCCGCCACGGCAGTTTGCCGGCCAATGGCCGCATCATCGGGGTCGCCCGCGATGCCCTGAGCGATGAACAATACCGCGCCCTGATTGCCAGCCGCCTGCAACAGGTCGATCTGGACAAGCGGCCCAGCGAGGAGGAATTCGCCCGCTTCGCCGAGTTCCTGCACTACCTGCGCATGGACCTGTCGCAAAGTGCATCGTATGCAGCCCTGGCCGAGCTGGTGAAGGCGCGCAACGCCGATACCGTGGTGATGTACCTGGCCACCGCGCCCAGCCTGTTCCAGAACACCTGCCAGCAACTCGCCGCCGCCGGGCTCAACGGGCCGCAAGTTCGCGTCGTGCTGGAAAAGCCGCTCGGCCACGATCTGGATTCGAACAGGGCCATCAACCACGCGGTGCGCGAGGTGTATGCCGAGAAGCAGATTTTCCGCATCGACCATTACCTGGGCAAGCCCTCGGTCCAGAACCTGTTCGCCCTGCGCTTTGGCAATGCCCTGTTTGAACCGCTGTGGCGGCGGGAAACCATTGCCAACATCCAGATCACGATTGCCGAAGAACTTGGCGTGGAAAAGCGCGGCGGCTATTACGACGGCATCGGCGCATTGCGCGACATGGTGCAAAACCACGCCCTGCAACTGCTCTGCGCGATCGGCATGGAACCGCCGATCAATGCCCATGCCGATGCGATTCGTGACGAAAAACTCAAGGTGCTGCGTTCGCTCTCGCCCTGGACACCCGAGCGCCTTCGCGACCACGTGGTGCGTGGGCAGTATGCCGCTGGCAGCGTGGGCGGCCAGCCCGTACCCGGTTATTCCAGTGAACCCGGCGTGCCGCCCGGCACCCAGACCGAAACATTCGTGGCCTTGCGCACCGAGATAGCCAACTGGCGCTGGGCGGGCGTGCCCTTCTACATCCGCACCGGCAAGCGCCTGGCCAGCCGGGACGCCCGCATTGTGGTGAACTTCCGCGCCACGCCGCACGCAATTTTTTCGGCGCCCGCCGGTGCCGTCAACCGCCTGGTGATCCACCTGCAGCCCAAGGACGGGCTCGAACTGCACCTACTCACCCAGGGTGGGCAAGGCGGCTCGCGCACCTCGCAGCGCCTCTCGCCCGCCCACCTGGACCTGGACTTCGACAAGCGCTTTGGCAGTGGCCGGGTCGGTGCCTATGAGCGCTTGCTGCTCGATGTGATCGATGGTCGCCTGAACCTTTTTGTGCGCAGTGACGAGCAGGAAGAAGCCTGGCGCTGGGTCGAGCCCGTCCTGCACGACTGGCAACGCGACACCCAGGGCCCGCGCAGCTACAACGCCGGCACCTGGGGTCCGAGCGCCTCCAGCGCCATGATCGCGCGCGACGGGTATTGCTGGCACGAAGAGCAATGACCCCCACGCTTGTCATTTCTTGTACTGTGCTGCCCCCCGAGGGGGCCCTCGCGGCTTGGGGCAGCCCGGCGCCGCTCAAGGCGATCGCATGCTAGACCGCATCAAGGCCTCGCTGCCCTCGCTGGCGCCTGCCGAGCAGCGGGTTGCAAGGCTCGTGCTGCTGGACCCGCGCGCGTTTGCCAACCTGCCGGTGAGCGAACTGTCGGACCGGGCCCACGTGAGCAAACCGACCGTGGTGCGGTTTTGCCGCAGCATGGGCTACGACGGTCTCTCGGATTTCAAGCTTAAGCTGGCCGGCACGGTGAGCGAGGGTGTGCCCTTCATCCACCGCAGCGTGGACGCCGACGACAAGACGGGCGATGTGCTGGTCAAGGTGATCGACAACACGGTGGCGGCCTTCCTCAAATACCGCAACGATGCCAGTTCCCACGCGCTGGACCGCGCGGTCGATGCCATCACCGAGGCGGGCAAGGCGGGCAAGCGGGTCGAGTTTTTTGGCGTCGGCAATTCCGGCATCGTGGCGCAAGACGCGCAGCACAAATTCTTCCGGCTCGGCCTCAATACGATTGCCTACAGCGACGGCCACATGCAGGTCATGAGTGCGTCGATGCTGGCCCCGGTAGACTGCGTGGTGATCATCTCGAACTCGGGCAGAACCCGCGACCTGATGGACGCTTGCGACATCGCGCGCAAGAACGGGGCCACCACCATCGTGATCACCGCCAGCGGCTCACCCCTGGCGGCAGCCGGGCATATCCATCTGGCCGCCGACCACCCCGAGGGCTATGACCGCTACAGCCCGATGGTCTCGCGCCTGCTGCACTTGATGGTAATCGACGTATTGGCCACCTGTGTCGCCCTGCGCATTGGCCCCAGGCTGCAGCCCTTGCTGAAGGAAATGAAGAACAACCTGCGCAACAAGCGCTACGCTTAAGCTCACCCCCGAAGCGCAGCGCGCTTCCCCCTCAAGTGGGAGAACTCTTTGGCCCGGCGGAGCCGGTTCCACGGGTTCACTGGAATGGAAGCCTGGTCAGGCGCGGCCTTCCTCCACGGCATGGCAAGCGACGCGGATGCCACCAATTGTCTGCAATGCTGGCCTCTCGGTTTTGCAGCGCTCATTGGCCAGCGGGCAGCGCGGGTGGAAGGTGCATCCCGTCGGCGGATTCAGCGGGTTGGGCACTTCGCCCATGACGGGGGTGCGGGCCCGACCGGTGTCGTGCATCTTGGGAATGGCGTCGAGCAGCATACGCGTGTAGGGGTGGCGCGGCGCGGCAAAGAGGCTGTGCTTGTCGGCCAGTTCGACCAGACGGCCCAGATACATCACCCCGACGTGGTCGCTCACATGGCGCACCACGGCCAGGTTGTGCGAGATGAACAGGTAGGTCAGGCCCTGCCTGCGCTGCAAGTCCTTCATGATATTGAGCACCTGGGCCTGCACCGATACATCGAGCGCCGAGGTGGGCTCGTCGCAGACCAGGAAGTCCGGCTGGGTTGCCAGGGCACGTGCAATCGAGATGCGCTGGCGCTGCCCACCGGAAAACTGGTGCGGGTATTTCACCCGGTCCAGCGGCGAGAGACCGACGGACTCCAGCAAGGAGCCCACCCGGTCCTGCAGCTCCTGCCTGTCTGTGGTGATGCCATGCTCGATCAGGGGCTCGCCCACTATGTCCTGCACCTTCCAGCGCGGGTTCAAACTGGCATACGGGTCCTGAAAAATCATCTGGATGCGCTGGCGCAGCTTCAGGCCCTCCGGTTTGCGGAAAGTGGCATGGGCATCCTGCCCGTCAAATTCCATGCTGCCCCGCGTGGGTTCATACAACCCCACCAGCAGGCGCGCCACTGTGCTCTTGCCGCAGCCCGATTCGCCCACCAGTGCCAGGGTCTTGCCGCGTTCAATCCCGAAACTCACGCCATCGACGGCCTTGAGCAGGCTGCGCGGCTTGCACTCGATCATGCGGTTCAGCCAGGGAGCCGACACGTCAAAGCTCTTGGCGATGTCGGTCACGCGAACGAGGGCTTCGCTCATGCTGGCCTGCCTTCGTGCAGCCAGCACGCTGCCCGTGTGACCCCGGCAGGCATCAGTTCCGGGCGATCCCGGGTGCACCGCTCAAAAGCCCGAAGGCAACGGGGATTGAATGCGCAACCCGCAGGAATGGCATTGAGGCGCGGCATGGCGCCATCAATCTGGAACAGGTTTTCGCGGTCCTGTGTCATGTCTGGGATGGCGGCCATCAGGCCTGCCGTATAGGGGTGGGCCGGGCGGTTGATGAGTTCGTGCACTGGGCCGATCTCGGCGATGCGTCCGGCGTACATCACAGCCACGCGGTCACAGGTTTCGGCAATCACGCCCATGTCGTGGGTGATGAGCATCACGGCAGCGCCGCGCTTGTGGCAAATGGACTTGAGCAAACTGATAATCTGCGCCTGGATGGAGACGTCCAGCGCGGTGGTCGGCTCGTCGGCAACAATCAATTGCGGCTCGGCCGCCAGCGCGAGCGCAATCACCACCCGCTGGCGCATGCCACCCGAGAACTGGTGCGGGTAATGCCCGATGCGTTCGGCGGCGGCGGGTATGCCGGTGTCCTCGAGCAGTGCGATGGCCCGCGCACGCGCCTCTTTGGCATCCACCGGCAAATGGGTTTGGATCGTCTCAATCAACTGGTGCCCCACCGTATAGAGCGGGTTCAGCGAAGTCAATGGGTCCTGGAAAATCGCGCCAATCTTGCGCCCGCGAATCTGGCGCAATTGCTCATAGGGCAGCTTGTCGATGCGCCGGCCATCCAGAAGGATCTCGCCACTGGCTATGCGCCCCGGCGGTTCCAGCAGGCCGATGATGGCCGCACCGGTAAGCGACTTTCCCGCGCCCGACTCACCTACCACGCCCAGGATTTCGCCGGGCGCAATGCTGAATGAAACCTGATCGAGGGCGCGCAGCGTGCCGTGGCGCGTGGGGAATTCCACGACGAGGTCTTTGACTTCAAGCAAAGGCAGGCTCATCTCAACCTCGGATTCAAGGCGTCGCGGAGCCAATCGCCCAATAGATTCACACTCAGCGAAATGGTGACCAGCATCAGGCCGGGGAACAGGGTGATCCACCACTCGCCCGAAAAAAGATAATCGTTGCCGATGCGGATCAAGGTGCCCAGCGAGGGCGAAGTCACTGGGGCCCCCACGCCAAGAAAGCTCAGTGTGGCTTCGGTGATGATGGCCGTGGCGACCTGGATGGTGGCCAGCACCAGCACCGGCCCTAGCACATTGGGCAATACATGGCGGCGCATGATGCGCAACTGCGAAACGCCAGTGACGCGGGCCGCCTGCACATATTCCTTGTTGCGCTCAACCAAGGTGGAGCCGCGCACGGTGCGTGCGTACTGCACCCAACCGCTGCTGCCGCCGAAGGTGATGGCCAGAATCAGCACGACAAAGGTGACGCTGTCATTTGAGTTGGGAAAGAGCGCCCGCCCCACACCGGCAATCAGCAAGGCCACCAGGATGGCAGGGAAGGAGGCCACGACATCGCAGATGCGCATCAGAAAGGCGTCAAGCCAGCCGCCGCGAAAACCCGCCAGCAGCCCGAGGCTGATGCCAATCGCCATGGACAGCAGAACCGACGCAAAGCCCACGATCAGGGAGATGCGGGCCCCGAACATCAGGGCGGATAGGATGTCGCGGCCCTGGTCGTCCGTGCCCAGCGGGTATTTGGCGATACCGGTTTGCATCCAAACAGGGGGCAGTCGCGCATCGCCCAACTCCAATGTGGCAAGGTCAAAGGGGTTGTGCGGCGCCACCACATTGGCAAACACGGCGCAGAACACGCACACGAGCGCCACCAGCCCGGCAGCCACAGCGACCGGCGAACTGCGGAAGCTGTAGCCGACGTCGCTGTGCCAGGCGCTGCGCAACCAGTTCATGCGCTGGCGCTGACAGCGGGATTACTTCTTGACAACGACATACCTCCATGCCATGCCGTTGTCAGGCCATTGCACCATGTCGATGTTCTTGCGGGCACCCCAGTTGAGTGCCTGTTGGTGCAAGGGAATGTGGCCGACGTCATCTTGGTGGATTTTCATGGCTTCGCGGATCATCTCGTTGCGCTTCTTCTGGTCGGTCTCAGAGCCCACCTTTTCCGTCAGCTCGTCCACACGGGCATTGCTGTAGGCACCCAGGTTGAACTGGCCGCGGCCGCCATCACCAGGCGAGGAGAGGATGGGATAGAGCACGTTGTGTGCGTCCACGGTGCTGGCCGTCCAGCCCAGCATGTAGAAACTGGTGTTGCGGCTCAGGATCTTGGGGAAGTAGGTGGCCTTGGCTTCGGCTTCGAGAATGATCTTGATGCCCACGCGCGCTAGATTGGCGGCTACGGCCTGGCAGATCTCGGCGTCGTTCACATAACGGTCATTGGGGCAGTTCATCTGGACCTCAAAGCCGCTGGGGTAGCCTGCTTCGGCCAGCAGCTTTTTGGATGCCTCGGGGTCATAGGGCAGGCGTTTGGCCAGATCGGGCGCGTAGCCATTGACCTCAGGCGGAATCATTTCGGCGGTGGGCACGGCAGCGCCGCGCATCACGCGCGACTTGATGGTTTCAATGTCGATAGCCTGGTAGAAGGCCTTGCGCACGCGGATGTCCTTGAAGGGGTTCTTGCCCTTCACGCTGGAATAGAGCAACTCGTCGCGCTTCTGGTCCATGCCCAAAAAGATGATGCGCAATTCGGGACCTTGGAGAACCTTCAGTTCGGGGCTGGACTTGATGCGCTCCACGTCCTGCACCGGCACCGGCTCCATCATGTCGACTTCGCCCGAAAGCAGGGCCGCCACGCGGGTCGCGTCATTGCCAATGGGCGTGAAGATGACTTCATCCACATTGCCTTCAATCTTGCCCCAGTAGTTGCCGTTGCGCACAAAGCTGGTCCGCACATTGGGCTGGCGCTCGCGCAGACGGAACGGGCCGGTTCCGTTGGCGCGGAAGGAGGCGGCGTTTTCAATGCCCTTGCGGCGGTCCACGGGCTTGGTAGCCTGGTTGGTTTCACACCATTTCTTGCTCATGATGTCCCAGTGGGTGAACAGCTCGGGCAGGATGGGAAAGGGCGCGGTGGTGATTATGTCGATCGAAAAGTCGTTGAGTTTCTTGATTTCCTTGACCTGGCCAACATAGCTCTTCATGTCGGAACCATCGGCCCTGGCGCGCTCGTAGCTGAAGATTACGTCATCCGCCGTGAAGGGCGTTCCATCGTGGAACTGCACGCCCTTGCGCAGATCGAAGTGCCAGACGGTGGGCGCTGTCTGCTTCCAGCTGGTGGCAAGGGCCGGGGTGAGCTTGTAGTCGCGGCCACGCGTAACCAGGGGCTCATAGACCTGCTCGACAATGCTGATCTGCAATGACTCGTTGAGGGAATGCGGGTCCATCGACAGCGCGTCGCCCTGGTTGGCGATCCGCAGCGTCACGGCGGACGCTATAAAACTTGTAGCTAGCAACGCACCAGCTACGCCGGCTTGCAGCAGTTTTGATTTCAATTTCACGGGGTTCTCCTCAAAAAGACAATGAAGACGGCATGGCCTGCTCCACCAGACTGGCATACAGCGCCGCGCCCAGTGGAAGGATGTCGTCGTTGAAGTCGTAGCGGCTGTTGTGCAGGAAGCAGCCCTCACGCCCGCCCTGCCCGACCCGCATGTAGGCCCCGGGCTTGGCCTGCAGCATAAAGGAAAAATCCTCTCCGCCCATGCTCGGCGGCATGTTGCGCATCACGCGCGCCTCCCCCACGAGCGAGGCAGCCACGTCGGAGGCAAAGCTAGCCTCGGCCACGGTGTTGACGGTAGCGGGGTAGACGCGTTCGTAGTCCAAGCGTGCGCTGGCCCCAAAGCCACCGGCCACCGATTCGCACAGGGCCCGCAGGCGCTGCTCGACCACATCCTGGATTTCCGTGCGGTAGCTGCGCACAGTGCCGACCAGGGTGACCTGCCCCGGGATGACGCTCATGGCGCCAGGGTGCCCTGCCTGCACCGAGCAGATGCTCAGCACCACCTGGTCGATCGCCGCCACGTTGCGCGAGGCGATGCTCTGCGCCGCCGTGATGATGTGGGCCGCCACCAGCACCGGGTCGATGCAGTTCTCGGGCCGCGCGCCATGGCCGCCCTTGCCGGTGACGACGATGGTGATCTTGTCCACCGCAGCCTGCATCGGGCCGGGCGTGACGCCGATCACGCCCTCGGGCGCGGTGGGCGCGTTGTGGATCGCAAAGACCTGGTCGCAGGGAAAGCGCTCGAACAGGCCATCCTGCATCATGGCGCGCGCGCCCGCATGGCCCTCTTCGCCCGGCTGGAAGATCAGGGCCGCCGTGCCCGCAAAATCACGCGTCTCTGCCAGATAGCGGGTTGCGCCCAGCAGCATGGCCGTGTGGCCATCGTGGCCGCAGCCATGCATCAGGCCGGGCTTGGCCGAGCGCCAGGGGAATTCGTTGTGCTCGGCCATGGGCAGGGCGTCCATATCGGCACGCAGACCGATCATCCGCACTTTGGCATCGGCTGGCGCAGGCCGCTTGCCACGCACCACGGCAACCACGCCCGTCTTGCCCAGGCCGGTGTGAATGTCATCGACACCGCAGACCTTGAGTGCCTCCTGTACGCGACCCGAGGTGTAGACCTCTTCAAAGCCCAGCTCTGGGTGGGCATGCAGGTCGCGCCGGAACGCGGTCAACTCGGGATGGAACTGCGAAATATGCGCAAACGCGCGGCCATTGGCCTTCAGGCTAGGTGCAAACATCAGTGCCCCGCAACTTTCTCGACCCGCAGCCGCGGATCGACCACAAAATAAAGCAGATCGACCACCAAGTTGATGACCACAAAAATCAGGGCGATCAGGCAGAGATAGGCCGCCATCACAGGAATGTCGGCCACCGTGACCGCCTGGATGAACAGCAAGCCCATGCCGGGCCACTGGAAGACTGTCTCGGTGATGATGGAAAACGCGATCAGGGTGCCCAGTTGCAGGCCGATGATGGTGATCACCGGCACTAGGGTATTGCGCAGTGCGTGCCCGAAATGGATGGCGCGGTTGGACAGTCCCCGCGCGCGCGCGAACTTGATGTAGTCGGAGCGCAGCACTTCCAGCATTTCTGCGCGCACCAGGCGCATGATGAGGGTGAGCTGGAACGTGGCCAGCGTGATGGCGGGCAAAATGATGTGGGTCCAGCCCTTGATGGTGAGCAGGCCCGTGCTCCACCAGCCCAGTTGGACCACATCCCCGCGACCAAAGCTGGGCAGCCAGCCCAGGCCCACGGCAAACACCAGGATCAGCAAAATGCCGACCAGAAAGGTGGGCAGGGCCACGCCCAGCAGGGACAGGGTCATGA
>Ga0007834_1000119_pt1 | contig 29405 bp, 24 predicted proteins | sample CryBogCBE06Nov07_FD_71233 | JGI IMG/M metagenome (GOLD analysis project Ga0007834, IMG submission 71233) | Freshwater microbial communities from Crystal Bog, Wisconsin, USA - CBE06Nov07 | ecosystem: Environmental > Aquatic > Freshwater > Lake | place: Crystal Bog, Wisconsin, USA | collected...
GGGCCAGGCGACGGGCATTCTGGCTCACCATCTTGGTGAGTTTGCGATGCGTTGGCTCATTCAAATCCTCCATCAGCAGCGCGTTAGCCTGGGTGATGGCGGCAAGCGGATTGCGGATCTCATGGGCCACTGCGGCGGACATTCGCCCCATCGCGGCCAACTTCTCGGTGCGGATGCGGGCCTCCATTTCCCGAAGGTCTTGCAAAAACATCACGCAAAGGCTTTCTGTCTCCCCGCTGGAGGCGTCTTCTCCGCCTGTCAGCCGGGTGCGTACCTGGACGCGCTGGGTCATCTGACCTGCGTGGACCAGGGTCGCATCCGCCGACTGCCCCGACTGCAGGGCAAAGGTCCCGTGCGACAAGTCAACCAAGGGGTGCCATGCGGGATCACCAGCCAGGACGAAGGGCGCTCCGTGACTCGCATCCAATCCGAGCATGCGGCGTGCAGCGGGATTGATCACCCGGACGATCCCGTTTGCATCAACCACCAAGATCCCGTCGCCCAGGGTCTCGATGACCAACTCATTGACGCGTATCTGCGTCCGGGCCGCCAGCTGGCTGCGCCGCGCTTCCTGCTCTTCCCGCACCAGGCGGGAAGCTAATTGGTTGGCCAGGAAGGCCACCACAAAAAAGCCGGTGCCCGTGAGGGCGGCCTGCAGATACCGTGAGGCAGGATCGCCACCTTGCGCACCCATCCACCACGCATCAACCAACAGCAGCAGCGTGACCCCGGCGGCAGTGCCAAGGGCCAGCAGCAACGACCCGAGAACCGCCGCCAACAACACCGGGAGGGCGTACAGCGGGGCATAGTTGATGCTTCCCAACTGGACCCATTGCAGGACGGAGTACGCGATCAGGTCAACGCCAATCGTTGGCAGCCACTGCGGATCAAAACTCTGGCCGGGCGCCAGAGGCTTGCCAACCACCCGCACCACCAATGCCGCTGCCACATGCACGGCGCAGAACACAAATATCCAGTGGGTGACCGATTGCCCCAGCCACATGATCGAAATCTGGAGCATCAACAGAACGGTGGCGATCATCACCCGGGCCGTCATGAAGCCATACCAGACCCGCGCCATGGCAAATTCGCGGCTCGCTGGCGGGGTTCCGCCGCCAGGCACCAGGGATTCAAGCCACTGGGGTTTCATCGCCAGTCATTGCACGGCCTGCCTGCGATGGGATTCGCCGCAGTAGTGCTGCACGCCAACCGAAAGCGCCTCGGAACGTGGAATGTGTGTGCCACAGACGACACAGGCAACCATTTCCTGCGGCTTTGCATCCGGGGGAGGCCTGGGGGAGCCGGGGCGAACCCTCCCCTCTGATCCGTGCCTGCTGCGCCAGAACAACACCGCAATCACCAGCCCGATCAGCAGGACAAAAAACTTCACGGGGTCCGCCGCAAAATCACTTCAAGCACAAAACGGGAACCGACATAGGCAAGAAGCAGCAAGCCAGCGCCCACGTACAGGAACCGTACCGCCTTGCGGCCACGCCAACCAAATCGCGCGCGCCCAGCCAGCAGCCACGCAAACGTCACCCAGGACAGGACTGAAAAAACGGTCTTGTGATCGAGCCGCACTGTCTTGCCCGCTCCGTAGAGGGACTCCGTAAACAGGCCAGCCGCCAGCAGCGTGGCCGAAAGAAGCACAAATCCCGCAATCACAAACCGGAAAGTCATCCGTTCCAGCGTCAGCAAGGGCACACCGTCATAGGCCTCGGCCGGGTCGACCAGCGTCAGCCTCACCTGCCGCTCCGCCCGGGTCATCAGCCAGGCGTTGAGCACGGCAGCAGCAAAAAGGCCATACGAGGCTATACCCAGCGCGGAATGCAGTGGCAACCAGATGGAGGCACTGGGGTGGAGCGCGCTACCGGGGAAAATCAGCGCCAGCGCAACAGAAAAGGCCCCGAGCACGGCCAGAACTCCTCCGACCCGCAACCGGGGCTGGCGACGGCTCTCAATTCCATAGAGCGCAATGACCAGCCACGCCGTGATGGACAGGGCAGGCGCAAAACCGAAGCGAAGCGGCTGGCCGTCCAACCCCAGCATGGCTATCAGCAGTGCCGTACCGTGCAGCAACCAGGCAATCAATACGAGCGAACGCGCACGGGCCGGCGGACCGCGCCAATACACCCAGCCGGCCAACGCGTAGACTACAACCGTGGCGTAACCCGGCACAAGGTAGAAAAAGGGCTCACTCGGTAGAATCATGCCCGCAGTTTAGCGCGGGTTAGCACCCACTCAAACAGGCAGCCCTTCCGACAGACACTTCCCCATCATGGCATCGACACTCACTGACAAACTATCGCGCCTGGTCAAGCAGGTCCGCGGCCAGGCACGCATCACGGAAGCCAATGTCCAGGACATGCTGAGGGAAATCCGCCTGGCTCTGCTGGAGGCCGACGTGGCACTCCCCGTGGTCCGGGACTTCATCGCGCGGGTCAAGGAAAAGGCGCTCGGTCAGGAAGTGCTGGGCTCTCTGAGCCCGGGTCAGGCCATGGTGGGCATTGTCAACCGTGAACTGGCTGCCACCATGGGGGAGGGGATTGCAGACATCAACCTAGCTGCCCAGCCCCCAGCTGTCATTCTGATGGCAGGACTGCAAGGCGCGGGCAAGACCACCACGACAGCCAAACTGGCCAAGCATCTGATCGAAAAGCGGCACAAAAAGGTTCTTACCGTATCGGGGGACGTCTACCGCCCGGCCGCCATCGAACAACTGAAAACCGTGACGGCTCAGGCAGGCGCCGAATGGTTCCCCAGCACGCCCGAGCAAAAGCCGCTGGACATTGCGCGCTCGGCAATCGACTATGCCCGCAAGCACTACTTCGACGTTTTGTTGGTGGATACCGCCGGTCGGCTGGCGATTGACGAAGCCCTGATGCGCGAAATCCGCGAACTTCATGCCGTGCTGAACCCGGTTGAAACCCTCTTTGTCGTCGATGCCATGCAGGGCCAGGACGCGGTGAACACCGCCAAGGCATTCAGCGATGCGCTGCCACTGACAGGCATCATTCTGACCAAGACGGATGGGGATTCACGGGGGGGCGCGGCCTTGTCGGTCCGACAGGTAACGGGGGTGCCAATCAAATTCGCTGGCGTCAGCGAGAAAATTGACGGACTGGAAGTCTTTGATGCCGAGCGCTTTGCAGGACGCATCCTGGGCATGGGCGACATCCTTGCGCTCGTCGAGCAGGTCACAGCCAATGTGGACATTGCCGCCGCGCAAAAGCTCGCAGCCAAAGTCAAGAGCGGCGCCTCATTTGATCTTGACGATTTCCTGGGTCAGATCCAGCAGATGAAAAGCATGGGGGGCCTGTCGAGCATGATGGACAAGCTGCCCGCGCAACTGGCTGCCAAGGCGGGCCAGGTGGACATGGAGCGCGCCGAGAAGGATATCCGGCGCAAGGAAGGGATCATCCACAGCATGACGCCTCTGGAGCGCCGCAAACCCGAGCTGATCAAGGCTACGCGAAAGCGCCGTATCGCGGCGGGTGCTGGCGTGCAGGTTCAGGATGTAAACCGCATGCTCAAGGAGTTCGAGCAAATGCAGGACATGATGAAAAAGATGAAGGGTGGCGGCCTCATGAAGATGATGAAGCGCATGGGCGGCATGAAAGGCATGCCCGGCATGCCTTTCTGATGTCAACCCATTTCCAACCTGCTTGCCAAATAGCCTGAAAAATCAGTCAGCCTGCTTGCGCAGGAAAGCAGGAATTTCAAAGTCATCCATTCCACCCGACGAGAGGGCATCCACCTTGGCAGCTGCCTGGGTCCGGTCCCGCGTCCGCCAGACGCTGGGCACGGCCATGCCGCTGTAATCCGGCTGGGCATTGGCTGGCGCAGCGGCACCGGGTCCTGCCACCGCACTGTTGACCGTCGGCACGTGGAAAGGAACGTTGTCGGTTCCGGTGCGCAGCACCTGCAGGGGAGGTGCCGTGCGACGGGCTCCCTGGCGGCTCAGGCCCGTAGCCACAACTGTCACGCGGATCTGGTCGCCGAGGTTGTCGTCATAGGCAGTGCCATAGATCACATGGGCGTCGGGTGAGGCGTAAGCGCGAATGGTATTCATCGCCAGCTTGGATTCGCTCAGTTTGAGCGAGCCCTTGGCCGCAGTGATCAGCACCAGGACGCCCTTGGCACCCGAAAGATCTATCCCTTCCAGCAGGGGGCAGGCAACCGCCTGCTCCGCGGCAATGCGTGCGCGGTCGGGGCCGTCGGCCAGTGCAGTCCCCATCATCGCCTTGCCGGGCTCACCCATGACCGTGCGAACGTCTTCAAAGTCGACGTTCACATGGCCCGGAACATTGATGATCTCGGCAATGCCACCCACCGCGTTTTTCAGAACATCGTTTGCGTGTGCAAAGGCTTCGTCCTGCGTGACGTCATCACCCAGCACCTCCAGCAGCTTTTCATTCAGCACGACGATGAGCGAATCGACATTGGCTTCCAGCTCGGCCAGTCCGTTATCTGCGTTGGTCATCCGGCGACCGCCCTCCCAGTCGAAGGGCTTGGTCACCACGCCCACGGTGAGAATGCCCATCTCCTTGGCCACGCGCGCAATCACCGGGGCGGCACCCGTTCCGGTGCCCCCGCCCATGCCGGCGGTGATGAACAACATGTGAGCCCCATCAATGGCGGCGCGGATGTCGTCCACCGCCGACTCGGCCGCGTCACGACCTTTGTCGGGCTTGCTGCCGGCACCCAGGCCGGTGCCACCAAGCTGGATAGTCTTGTGTGCCGCGCTGCGGCTGAGTGCCTGGGCGTCGGTGTTGGCGCAAATGAATTCCACGCCCTGCACCATGCGGTCAATCATGTGCTCGACAGCGTTGCCGCCACCGCCACCCACGCCAATGACCTTGATTTGCGTTCCGAGGTTGAACTCTTCGACTTCAATCATTTCGATGCTCATTTTTCTCTCTCCTAAATAGTTGCAGTTGCCAAAATGTGTTGTGTTATGTCTGATGTGCATTCAGCCGGGCGGGTCTGCGTTTCGCCATCGCCACGGTCGGGAGAGCGGGGGACTGCCCCGTGCCAGCCAAGGTTTGCGGACTGGCATCAAAAGTTCCCCACGATGAAATCCTTGAAGCGCCCCATGGCGGTCTTGACCGAGCCGTTCTTCTGCGCCACCCGGAAACCCCGCACCCGGGCCAGCCGGGCCTCTTCCATCAAGCCCATCACGGTGGCAGCACGGGGCTGGGCCACCATGTCGGACAAGGCACTTGAATACTTCGGGATGCCACGCCGCACCGGTTTGAGAAAGATGTCCTCGCCCAGTTCGATCATGCCGGGCATGACGGAGCTGCCACCCGTGATCACGATGCCTGAGGACAGCACTTCTTCGTAACCCGATTCACGCACCACCTGCTGCACCAGCGAGTAAATTTCCTCCACGCGCGGCTCGATGACGCCCGCCAGGGCCTGCCGGCTGAGCTTGCGCGGGCCGCGGTCTCCGAGCCCGGGCACATCGACCTGTGCATCAGGGTCTGCCAGCAGTTGCTTGGCGTAGCCGCTTTCGACCTTGATGTCTTCAGCGTCCTTGGTCGGGGTCCGCAAAGCCATGGCGATATCGCTGGTGATCAAATCCCCCGCGATCGGAATGACCGAGGTGTGGCGTATCGCACCGCCCGTGAAAATGGCTACATCGGTGGTTCCGGCGCCAATGTCAACGAGGGCCACACCCAACTCCTTTTCGTCTTCGGTCAGTACCGACAGGCTAGAGGCCAGGGGATGCAGCAGGAGGGCGTCGACTTCGAGACCGCAGCGGCGTACGCACTTGATGATGTTCTCAGCCGCGCTTTGTGCGCCCGTCACGATGTGCACCTTTGCCTCAAGCCGGATACCGCTCATGCCGATGGGCTCGCGCACATCCTGGCCATCAATGATGAACTCCTGGGGCTCAACCAGCAGCAGCCGCTGGTCGGTCGAGATATTGATCGCCTTGGCGGTTTCAATGACCCGCGCCACGTCGGCCGCGGTCACTTCCTTGTCCTTGACGGCCACCATGCCACTGGAGTTGAGTCCGCGGATGTGGCTCCCGGTAATGCCGGTGTAGACCCGGGTGATCTTGCAATCGGCCATGAGTTCGGCCTCCTTGAGGGCCTGCTGGATACTTTGCACCGTTGCGTCAATATTGACGACCACGCCCCGCTTGAGGCCATTGCCCGCTGCCACCCCCAGCCCGGCCAGTTTGAGTTCACCGCCCGGCATGATCTCCCCCACCACGACCATGACCTTGCTTGTGCCAATGTCCAGGCCCACCACCAGGTCTTTGTATTCTTTTGCCATAGTTAATCCTTCTCGTATGTGCTTATCTGCTGCCTGCAGGAACCGGCACGACGGTCGTCACGCCACGCAATCGCAGGGCATAGCCATCCTGGTGGCGCAGATCCGCAGCCTGCAGATCCTGTCCAACCCGGCGGCCATAGCGGCCAGCGACCTGGGTAATCGTCTGGGTAAAGCGATCAAGCCGTTGCAGCAATTCCGCAGGAGTGCCGGTACCCAGCTCGATCGTGGCCCCGTTGTCGAGCTCGGCGCGCCAGCTTCCGCGGGAGGAGAGCTCCAGCTGGTCCAGGTTTGCGTCGAGTTTCTCCACCTGGGGCGCAAGGCTGTGAAACATCTGCAGCATGGCGGCGCTTTCGGCATCCGGTCCGCTCAGGCGGGGCAGGTCGGTCTGGTCAACATCGCCTGTGTTGGCTTCGAAAATCTCGCCAAAACTGTTGACCATGCGCGAGTCCCCTTCAGCGCCCCAATAGGCCGCGGCCTGGTGCTCCTGCAATTGGACGCGCAAGCGGTTCGGGAACTCCCGCCGAACCATGGCATGGCGTACCCAGGGCACAGATTCAAAGACCTTGCGCGCCTCGGCCAGATTGACCGTAAAGAAGTTGCCCATCAGCCGTGGCGCAACATTGGCTCGCAGGGTAGGCACGTTGTTGTGAGTGGTATCGCCTTGCACCGTTATGCCCGCAATGGCAAACGCAGGCAGCCGCACAATCCACAGCAATCCTGCCCCGGCGGCCATGCCCGCCAGCAGCACGAGCAACATGTTGGTCAGGGCCTGCATCAGCCGCACGTCGACCGGCAGGTCGGCCTGCAGACCGGTGCGGGAACGGGATACGGTGCTCGCCATGGTTTCAGTAATCCAGGCTTGCTGCGGCAAGCTGCTCGATGCACAGGCGGGCATAACTGATGCCGGCTGCTTGCGCTGACTTGGGCACCAGTGAATGCCCCGTCATGCCAGGCGCCGTATTGATTTCCAGCAGGTAAGGCTTGCGCGTCGCCGCGTCGATCATCACGTCGGCCCGCGCGCAGCCCCGACAGGAGAGTGTGCGAAATGCCTTGAGCACGATTTCCTGGATGGCTTCCTCCTCGCCCAAAGGCAACCCGCAGGGCACGAGGTATTGGGTGTGGTCTGTGAAATATTTGTTCTGGTAGTCGTAGTTGCCATCCGGCGCAACGATCCGGATGACTGGCAGTGCGCGGGCCGATTCACCATTGCCGATGACCGGGCAGGTCACTTCATCGCCGGCAATGAACTGTTCGCACAGGACAGCCGGGTCGTGCTGGGCAGCTAGGGCATAGGCCTGCGCACATTCGCCGGCGCTGGTCACCTTGCTCAATCCGATGGTGGAGCCTTCGCGTGCTGGCTTGACAATGATCGGCGCCCCGATCTCGCGCAGCGCAGCCTCTGTGTCGGCAGCGCTATGGACTTCCCGCCAGGCCGGGGTAGGGAGACCTTCGGCACGCCAGATGCGCTTGGTCATCAGCTTGTCGATGGCAATGCTCGACGCCATGACGCCCGAGCCCGTGTAGGGGATGCGCAGCAACTCCAAGGCGCCCTGGACGGTTCCGTCTTCGCCATAGCGCCCGTGCAAGGCTATGAAGCAGCGCGAAAAACCTTCCTTCTTGAGCTCGGCGAGCTCACGGTGGGCCGGATCAAATGCATGGGCATCCACACCGCTCGCCCGCAAGGCGTCAAGCACCCCGGTGCCCGACATCAGCGAAATCTCGCGCTCGGCCGAGGCCCCGCCCATGAGTACGGCGACCTTGCCCAGATTCAATGCTGTCGTCATTGCTCTGGCCCCCCCCATTCCACCAGGATCGACGGCACGGAGCCAATCGAGCCCGCACCCATGCACACCACCACGTCGCCAGCGCGGGCATTGTCAAAAATGGCCTGGGGCAATTGCGTGATGTCGTCTACAAAAACCGGCTCGAGCTTGCCCGCCACGCGCAGGGCACGGGCCAGTGACCGGCCATCGGCCGCAACAATCGGCGCTTCGCCGGCGGCATAGACCTCGGTCAACAGCACTGCATCGGCCCTGCCAATGACCTTGACGAAGTCCTCAAAACAGTCGCGGGTGCGGGTGTAGCGGTGCGGCTGGAACGCCAGGACCAGCCGCTGCCCGGGGAAGGCACCGCGCGCGGCTTCGAGCGTGGCGGCCATCTCCACAGGGTGGTGGCCGTAATCATCAATGACCGTGAAAAGCCCGCCGCCATGGGCCGCTGGCACCGGCAGCTGGCCATAGCTCTGGAAGCGGCGACCGACACCCTTGAATTCGGCCAGCGCCTTTTGCACGGCCGCATCGGGCACACCCAGCTCGACCGCCACGCTGATGGCTGCCAGTGCGTTGAGCACGTTGTGCTGGCCCGGCAGATTCAGCACAACCGGCAGGTCAGGCAAGGTCACCCCGTTTCGGCGCAACACGGTAAAGTGCATTTGGGCTCCTACCGCCCGCACGTCCACTGCGCGCACCTGGGCATCGGCGTTGAGGCCATAGCTGGTCACCGGCCGGGCCAGTTGCGGCACGATGGAACGCACAGCGGCATCGTCCGTGCAGACGATGGCCGCGCCATAAAAAGGCATCTTGTGAAGGAAGTCGACGAAAGCCGCCTTGAGGCGGTTGAAGTCGTGGCCATAGGTGTCCATGTGGTCGGCATCGATATTGGTCACGACGGCCATCACGGGCAACAGATTCAAGAAGGATGCATCCGACTCGTCGGCTTCGACCACGATGTAGTCGCCACTCCCCAGCCGCGCGTTAACGCCAGCGCTGTTGAGCTTGCCGCCTATGACATAAGTCGGATCCAGACCGGCCTGGGCCAGCACGCTGGCGACCAGGCTGGTGGTGGTGGTCTTGCCGTGGGTGCCCGCGATGGCAATGCCCTGCTTCATGCGCATCAATTCGGCCAGCATGACGGCCCGGGGCACGATGGGAATGCGCCGCTCGCGCGCTGCCAGCACTTCGGGGTTGTCTGCCTGGACGGCCGTGGAGGTCACGACGGCATCGACCTCGGCCACATTGGAGGCCGCATGCCCCAGATGGGTTGCGATACCCAGGGCCTGCAGCCGGGCCAGAGTGGCGCTGGCTGCGAGGTCCGATCCGGACACCGTATAGCCCAGGTTGTGCAGGACTTCGGCGATACCCGACATGCCCGCACCACCCAGGCCCACGAAATGAATTTTCTTGATCGCGTGCTTCATGGCACCAACTCCTCGCAAGCCGCAACGATCGCCGCAGTTGCCCCTGTTTTTGATTGATTTTTGGCCGTTTGGGCACATGAAACCAGCGTGGTTCGCTCTGTTTTTTGTAGCATCTCTGCCAGATATTCAGGCGTCAGGTCCTGCTGCTGGACCAGCCAGCCGCCGCCCGCGTCGGTCAGGAAGCGGGCATTGCTGGTCTGGTGGTCGTCGACTGCAAAGGGAAAAGGCACAAACAGCGCAGCAGCGCCCACCGCAGCGATTTCGGTCACGGTGCTGGCTCCGGCGCGGCAAATCACCAGGTCTGCCTGGGCATAGGCGCTGGCCGTATCGTCGATAAAGGGCGTGACAGTGGCGGCAACCCCGGCCTTGTCATAGTTGGCCCGCAAGGCATCGACCTGCGCAGCGCCACCCTGGTGGATGACAACCGGGCGTTGCGCCAGCGCAATACGTGCCAGGGCCTGCGGCACGATTTCATTGAGGGCCTTGGCGCCAAGGCTGCCGCCGACGACCAGCAGCTTGAGCGGGCCCGTGCGATCAGCAAACCGGACGGCCGGTTCTGGCTGGTTCAAGAACCCTTCCCGCAAAGGGTTCCCGATCCAGGCGGCCCCATTCAAGGCACCGGGGAATGCAGTGAAGACCTTTCGCGCCACCGCGGCAAGGATCTTGTTGGCCATGCCGGCCACCGAGTTCTGTTCATGCAGGATCAGCGGTTTTCCCATGAGCGCACCCACCAGTCCCGCCGGGAAACTGATGTATCCGCCCAGACCGATGAGCACCTGGGGCTGGACGCGCCGCAATACCTGGAGACTCTGCCAGAAGGCCTTCAGCAGGCGCAGGGGCAACAGCGCGAGCGTTGCGAGCCCCTTGCCACGCACCCCTGAAAAGTCAACCAGCTCCAGGGCAAAGCCGCGCGGCGGAACCAGCCGGCTCTCCATGCTTCCCGGCGCGCCCAACCAGTGGACGCGCCAGCCCTTGTCACGCAGGGCTTCGGCCACGGCAAGCCCGGGGAAGATGTGCCCCCCGGTGCCTCCGGCCATGACCAGCGCGCATTTCCCGCTCATGGCCGCCCTCCCCGCATCAGCAACCGGTTTTCAAAATCGATGCGCAACACCACGGCCAGCGCAATCATGTTCATCAAAATGGCCGAGCCGCCATAGCTCATCAGAGGCAGGGTGAGCCCCTTGGTCGGCAGAGCCCCCAGATTCACGCCCATGTTGATGAATGCCTGAAAGCCCATCCACAGGCCCACGCCCTGGGCCACAAGCCCCGAGAACACACGGTCTAGCGCGATGGCCTGCCGGCCGATATGCATGATGCGGCGCGTAAGCCAGAAGAACAGGCCGATGACGCAGACCACGCCCGCCAGGCCAAATTCCTCGCCAATCACGGCGAGCAGGAAATCGGTATGCGCCTCGGGCAGCCAGTGCAGTTTTTCCACACTGCCGCCGAGGCCGACGCCAAAAATCTCGCCCCGGCCAATCGCGATGAGCGAATGGGACAGTTGGTAGCCCTTGCCTAGCGCATATTTTTCGCTCCAGGGGTCAAGGTAGGCAAAGATGCGCTCGCGACGCCAGTCGCTGAGCGCCACCATCAGGCCAAAAGCCATCACCAGCACAATCGCAATCAGGAAAAACATGCGGGCGTTGACGCCGCCCAAAAACAGGATGCCCATGGCGATGACGCAGATCACCATGAAGGCCCCCATGTCCGGCTCGGCCAGCAGCAGCATGCCCACCACCGCCACCGCAACGGCCATGGGAACCACCGCGCGGAAGAATCGCTCTTTTACTTCCATCTTGCGCACCATGTAATCGGCCGCATACAGCAAGACCGACCATTTCGCCAGCTCCGAGGGCTGGAAGTTCATCAGGCCCAATGCGATCCAGCGCCGCGCGCCGTTGACACCTTTGCCCACGTGGGGAATCAGCACGGCGATCAGCAGCATGAGTGAAAGAACGAACAGCCAGGGCGCCCATTTTTCCCACGAGTCGACCGGCACCTGGAATGCCACGGCAGCAGCCAGGCAGGAAATCGCTATGAAAAGCAGGTGCCGCACGAGAAAGTGCATGTGGGTGTAGTTGGCAAAGCGCGGGTTGTCCGGCATGGCGACCGATGCTGAATACACCATCACAATGCCCCAGAGCAGAACGGCGGATACCACCCATATCAGGGTCAGGTCGAAATTGCGCACGGCATCCGGTATGGCGGCCACCGGAGCCCGCATGCCAGCGCGCGCGCCAGCCTGCGCGCGATCGTGGCCTGGGCCGAACCAGCTTCCGATGCGGGACGTCCAGGCGCTCATACCGCCACCCCCGCTTCCAGCGCCAGCGCCCCAACCGCATCGCGGAACACCTGGGCGCGATGGCCGTAGTTCTCGAACATGTCAAAGCTGGCACAGGCGGGGGACATCAGCACAGCGTCCCCGCCATGTGCGCTGCGGGCGGCCTGCTGCACGGCATCCTGCATCGACCCGGCGTCCAGCAGCGGGACCCCGGTGCCGACCAGGGCGCTGCGGATGGCGGGCGCATCGCGACCGATCAAGACCACGGCGCGCGTATGGTGTGCTATCGGCAGTGCCAGCGGAGAAAAGTCCTGCCCCTTGCCCTCACCGCCCAGGATGAGAACCAGCTTGCGGTCGGCGCCCAGACCTTGCAGGGCAGCCACAGTCGCTCCCACATTGGTGCCCTTGCTATCGTCGAAATACTCCACATCCTGGACAATCGCCACGCTCTCCACACGGTGGGCTTCACCGCGATATTCGCGCAGGCCATAGAGCATGGGTCCCAGCGGACACCCCGCACTGCCAGCCAGGGCCAGGGAGGCCAGCGCGTTGGCTGCATTGTGGCGGCCACGTATGCGCAGTGCGTCGGCGGGCATCAGGCGCTGGATGTGAATCTCAAGCTCTTCGCCGCGCTTTTTCTTGAGCGTCTCATCGGCTTCCAGGGCGCGCACCAGCCAGGTCATGCCATTGACGCTTTCGATGCCGAAGTCGCCGGGGCGCTGGGGCATGTCGGTGCCAAAGGTCAGGAATTCGCGCTGCTCCATCTTGCCCCCCTTCAAGCGCACGGCAGTCGGCAGCATCTGCATCACCAAAGGGTCTTCGCGGTTGAGTACCATCAACGCGCTCTGGCCAAATATTTTTTGCTTGGCGGCCGCATAGGCCTGCATCGTGCCGTGCCAGTCCAGGTGGTCCTGCGTGACGTTGAGCACCGTGGCGGCGGTCGGCTCGAAGCTTTCCACTGGGTCGAGCTGGAAGCTGGAGAGTTCCAGCACCCAGACATCGGGCAGGCTGACCGCGTCCAGGTGGCGGGCCAGGGTATCGAGCAGGGTAGGGCCAATATTGCCGGCGACCGCAACCGACTTGCCGGCCCTCTCTACCAGCAGACCGGTCAGCGCAGTCACCGTGGTCTTGCCATTGGTGCCCGTGATGGCCAGGACGCGCGGCACATAGGCCTGCTGCGCACGCAGCGCCTCCAGCGCCTGCGAAAACAGACCCAATTCGCCAGAACTCGGCGTATTTACCGCGTGGGCAGCTACTAAAACAGGAGCAATTGTCGCCGGGTCCAGACCCGGACTGCGCAGCACGCTATGGAAAGTGCGACCTACCAGCAACTCGGCACCAAAGGGCCCGGAGATGAACTGCGCACCAGGCACCTCAGCCTGCAAACTCGCGAGATGGGGCGGAGCCTCGCGGCTATCGGCCACCGTCACCTGGGCACCCATGCGCGCGCACCAACGCGCCATCGCCAGGCCGGATGCACCAAGGCCCAGGATGAGAACGTGTTGGTCTTTGAGCAATTCCATGGTCAGCGCAATTTGAGTGACGAGAGACCGACCAGACACAACAGCATGGTGATGATCCAGAAGCGCACGACAACCTGCGTCTCCTTCCAGCCGGTTTTTTCAAAATGGTGGTGCAGCGGCGCCATCTTCAGGATACGGCGCCCTTCGCCGTATTTTTTCTTGGTGTATTTGAAGTACATGACCTGGGCCATGACCGACAGCGCTTCCACGACAAAGATGCCCCCCATGATGGCCAGCACAATTTCCTGCCGCACGATCACGGCAATCGTGCCCAGTGCGCCGCCCAGAGCCAGCGCGCCCACGTCGCCCATGAATACCTGGGCCGGGTGCGTGTTGAACCAGAGGAAGGCGAGCCCCGCTCCCGCCATGGCGGCGCAGAAAATCAGCAACTCGCCCGAGCCCGGGATATAGGGGAACAGCAGGTATTTGCTGTAGACCACACTTCCCGTGACATAGGCAAACACGCCCAGGGCCGAGCCGACCATCACCACCGGCATGATGGCCAGGCCGTCGAGCCCGTCGGTCAGGTTCACCGCATTGCTGGCCCCCACGATCACCAGATAGGTCAGGATCACAAAGCCGAACACACCCAGCGGGTAGCTGACCTCTTTCACAAAGGGCAGAAGCAAACCGGCCTTGGGCGGCAGGTTGACGTCAAAGCCCGACTGCACCCAGGTGAGGAACAGCTCGATCACGCGGATGTTGTTGCTCTCGGAAATGCTGAACACCAGGTAAAGCGCGGCCAGCAGTCCGATTACCGACTGCCAGAAATACTTTTCCCGCGAGCGCATGCCTTCGGGGTCCTTGTGCACCACCTTGCGCCAGTCGTCCGCCCAGCCGATGGCACCGAAGCCCAGGGTCACGGCCAGCACAATCCAGACGAAGCGGTTGCGCCAGTCAAACCACATCAAGGTAGATATGGCAATCGACAGCAGGATCAGCACGCCACCCATGGTGGGCGTGCCGCTCTTGGCCAGATGGGTCTGCATGCCATAGCCGCGCACCGGCTGGCCGATCTTCAGTTCAGTCAGACGGCGGATGACGTAGGGCCCGGCCATCAGGCCGATCAGCAAGGCGGTCAGAGCCGCCATCACGGCCCGGAATGTCAGGTACTGAAAGACCCGGAAGAAGCCGAACTCGGGCGAAAGGGTTTGCAGCCATCCGGCTAGGCTAAGCAACATGCGGGGTCTCCATCCTGTTTTTATCTGCGTGTTCGACAATGGCCTGGACAACCCGCTCCATCTTCATGAAGCGCGAACCCTTGACCAGGACACTGCGAACGGCAGGCAAGCCATCCAGAACGGCTGCGTTGAGCATCTCCATGCTGCCAAAGTGCTGCCCGCCCATGCCCACGGCCTGCTCGCCCAGGGTCATCAAGGTTTCAATGCCGCGCTCACGCGCATAGTCGCCCGCTTCCGCATGGAACGCCGGCCCCTGGTCACCCACCTCCCCCATATCGCCCAGCACCAGCAGGTGGGGGCCCGGCAGGTCTGCCAGCACGTCAATCGCGGCGCGCACGGAGTCAGGATTGGCGTTGTAGGTATCGTCAATCAGGGTGCCAGCCTGGCCAGCCCATTGCACTTTCAGCGCCCGGGAACGGCCCTTGACTGGCTCGAAAGCCGCCAGCCCCCGGCCAATGGATTTGGTTGGCGCGCCTGCTGCCAGCGCGCAGGCAATCGCAGCCAGGGCGTTTTTGACGTTGTGCCGACCCGCCACATGCAGCTTGAAGGTCAGCGGCCCAGCTGGCGTTTTTGCCTGCACGGCCCAGGCGCCCTGCTGCCACTGGGCGTCGGCCGTAATGTCGGCATCGCCCTGCGCAGCAAAGCTCAGTACGCGGCGCTGACCGGCCAGCGCGCGCCACAGCGGAGTGTAGCTGTCATCTGCCGGGAAAACGCACACACCATCGGGTGGCAAGGCAGCCAGCACGGCACCGTTTTCCTGCGCAACTGCCTCCACGCTCGCCATGAATTCCTGGTGCTCCCGTTGCGCGTTGTTGACCACGGCCACCGTCGGTTGGGCCATGGTCGCGAGATGGGCAATCTCTCCCGGATGGTTCATTCCCAGCTCAACCACCGCCACCTGATGCCCGGCCCGCAGGCGCAGCAGGGTCAGGGGTACTCCGATATCGTTGTTCAGGTTGCCCACAGTGGCCATGGAAGCATCGCGCTTCCAGGCACGCAGGATGGAAGCGATCATTTGGGTGAGCGTGGTCTTGCCATTGCTGCCCGTCACCGCTATGAGTTGCAATGCAAACTGCCCGCGCCAGGCGGTGGCCAGCTGGCCCAGGGCGGCGCGGCTGTCGCGCACTTCCACACCTGGCAGGCCCGACTTACCGATCCCATGCTCGGCCAGCGCGGCGACCGCACCGGCGTGGCGCGCCTGCGCCAGAAATTCATGCGCATCAAAGCGTTCGCCGCGCAAGGCCACGAACAAGTCTCCGGCCTGCAGGCTGCGCGTATCCGTATGCACCCGCTCCAGCGGCGTGGCCGGGTCGCCCAGCAGCCGGGAGCCCGGTAAAAATGCGTGAAACTGGCCCAGGGTCATCATGCGCCGGCCTCCTGCCTGTGCGGCGCCACGGGCCCGCGCTGCGCCAATGCGGTGCGGGCATGGCCCGGATCGGAAAACGGGCGGCGCACGCCGCCGATTTCCTGGTAGTCCTCATGGCCCTTGCCGGCCAGCAAGATGACATCGGTGGCAGCAGCCTCCTGCACGGTCTCGGCGATGGCCCTGGCACGATCCGCCTCCACGCGCACCGTGCTGCGGTGGCTCATGCCCAGCAGGACCTGGCTGATGATGTGTTCGGGCTTCTCGCTGCGCGGGTTGTCGCTGGTCAGCACCACATAGTCGGCATGCTTCTCCGCCACGGCGGCCATGGCAGGCCTTTTGGCTGCATCGCGGTCGCCGCCGCAGCCAAAGATGCACCACAGCTTGCCGCCGCGCGCCTGGGCGAAGGGCTGCAAGGCCGCCAGGGACTTGTCCAGCGCATCGGGGGTGTGGGCGTAATCGACCACCACCAGGGGCTGACCGGCTTGACCCAGGCACTCCATCCGCCCGGGAACCGGCGTGATGCGGGTGCAGGCTTCAACCGCTGCGGCCAGTGGCACACCCAGCGAGCGCATGGCGGCAATCACACCCAGGAGGTTGGAAACGTTGTATTCGCCCAGGACCGACGTTTCAAGCAGGTACCGCTCTCCGCCCTCAAGCACCTCGAATTGCAGACCCTGTGTTGTGTGCGCAATGGCCTGCGCTCGCAAGCGGGCAGCGCGCTGGCAGGAAACCGTCCAGATGTCGAGTTTGCGCACCTGCAAGGCCAGGGCCAACTCCTCGCCCTGGGCGTCGTCGATATTGAGTACCGCAGCGCGCAGGCCCTGCCAGGCAAACAATTCCGCCTTGGCCTGCCAATAGGCCTGCATGCTCCCGTGGTAATCCAGGTGGTCCTGGGTAAAGTTGGTGAACATCGCAACACGGATGCGCGTGCCGTCCAGGCGCCTCTCGGCCAGACCGATGGAGGAAGCCTCGATGGCGCAGGCCTTGATGCCTTGGTCCACGAACTGGCGGAAGGCCTGGTGCAACAGCACAGGGTCGGGCGTGGTCAGGCCCGAAAATTCGAGGCGTGGCGGCTGCCCGATGCCCAATGTGCCGATCTGAGCACATGAGATGGGCGTAGTGTGCTCTGATTCTGATAGCAACGAGAGCGCCTGTGCAAGCCACCATGCGGTGGAGGTCTTGCCATTGGTGCCGGTCACGGCCAGCACATCCAGCTGGCTGGAGGGCTCCTCGAAATAGGCTGAGGCAATCGGGCCGGTCGCCGCCTTGAGCCCGGGGTAAGCCGCAATACGCGGGTCATCGAAGCCAAAGGCCTCGATGCCCTGCGCCTCGACCAAGCATGCGTTGGCACCTGCCGCGAGAGCGACTGGCACAAAGCGGCGGCCATCCGTCGCTGCGCCAGGCCAGGCGACGAATCCGTCTCCGGCGGCAAGCTTGCGGCTGTCCACCATGAGATTTCCGCGCACCTGTTGGCGCAACCACTGCGCCGCCTGCAGCGGGTAGTGGAGCATTTGCAGTGCGGCCATCAGAAGCTCTCCTCGACGGCATGCGCAACGATCTGCGGCTTGACTGCCATGTCGGGTTGCAGGCCCATGATGCGTAGGGTCTGCTGGACGGTTTCGCTAAATACCGGCGCAGCCACGTCGCCGCCGAAATACTTGCCCGCGCTGGGCTCGTCAATCATCACGGCCACAATGATCTGGGGTTTGTCGATTGGCGCCATGCCGACGAACCAGCCGCGGTATTTGCGGTTGCCGTCCGTGCCATAGCCCTTGCCCACCTGCTTGTAGGCGGTGCCCGACTTGCCGCCCACCGAATAGCCCACGGTCTGGGCCCTGGGACCCGTGCCACCGGGGCCAGCAGCCATCTGCAGCATCTTGCGCACCTTGGCCGCCGTCTGGGCAGAAAAAACCTGCACGCCTGCAGCGGGGGTGTCGGTCTTCAGCAGGGTTGCGGGAATGATCTGCCCGTCGTGCGAAAACACGGTGTAGGAGCGCGCCATCTGGAAGAGCGAGGCAGAAAGCCCATAGCCATAGGACATGGTGGCCTGCTCGATGGGGCGCCAGGTCTTGTAGGCGCGCAGGCGGCCGGGCGCCGCGCCGGGAAATGGAATCTGCGGCTTCTGGCCAAAGCCGGCCTGCGAGAAGGTTTCCCACATCTGGCGCGGCTGCATCTGCATTGCGATCTTGGTGGTGCCTACATTGCTGGACACCTGGATGACCTGCTCCACGGTGAGCGCGCCATGCGGGTGGGAATCATGGATGGTCGAGCCCGTGATGTTCACGCTGCCCGGCGCGGTCTGGATCACGGTATTGGGCGTGACCACGCCCGTTTCCAGTGCCAGGCCAATGGTGAATGGCTTCATCACCGAGCCGGGTTCGAAGGTGTCGGTCAGCGCGCGGTTGCGCAGTTGCTCGCCCGTGAGATTGCGCCGTTTGTCCGGCGTGTAGCTCGGGTAATTGGCAACTGCCAGCACTTCGCCGGTTACCGCATTGAGCACCACCACGCTGCCGGCCTTGGCCTTGTTTTCTAGGACCGCGCTCTTGAGCTTTTCGTAGGCGAAGAACTGCACCTTGCTGTCAATCGAGAGCTGCAGGTCCTTGCCGTCCACCGGTGGCGCGGCCTCACCCACGTCTTCGACTACACGGCCCAGCCTGTCCTTGATGACGCGGCGCGATCCTGCGCGGCCCTCGAGCGCGTCATTGAAGGCCAGCTCCACGCCTTCCTGGCCCTTGTCTTCCACATTGGTAAAGCCCACTACGTGGGCCAAAGCCTCGCCCTCGGGGTAGTGGCGTAGGTATTCCTTGCGCAGATAGACGCCCTTGATGCCCATGGCCTGAATCTGGGCTGCAGTGGCGTCGTCAATCTGGCGCTTGAGCCAGACAAAGGTCTTGTCATCGTCGGCCAGCTTTTTGCCCAGTTCGGCCTCGGGCAAATCGAGCAGCTTGGCCAGTTGCGTCAGGCGGGCTTTGTCCAGCTCGACATCCTCAGGAATGGCCCAGACGCTGGGCGTGGGGACGCTGGAGGCCAGAATCAGGCCGTTGCGATCCAGGATGCGCCCTCGGCTGGCGGGCAGCTCGAGTGTGCGGGCAAAACGCACCTCGCCCTGCTTCTGGAAAAACTGGTTGTTAAAAACCTGCACGTAGGCCGCGCGGCAGGCCAGGCCCACAAAGCCCAGCGCAATGCCGGCCACAATGAACTTGCTGCGCCATACCGGCGTGCGACTGGCCAGCAGCGGGCTCGAGGAATACTGGACGCTGCGGCTGCTCACGGCGCCCCCTTGCGCAGCCCGGCGGCACTCATGTCTGGTGCCGCGCTGCTCTTGTAAGTAACGTATTGCGTGATGGTCGGGCTGGCCGAACGCATCTGCAGTTGTTCGCGGGCGATTTTCTCGATCCGGGATGGCGTGGATTGCGCCCGCTTTTCCACCTGCAAGCTGTCGTTTTCGAGTTCGAGGCGGTGCGCCTCGGCCTGGGCCTTGTCGACCTCGACGAAAAGGCGGCGCGACTCATACTGGGTGTGCACCAGAAACAGCGCGCTGACCATCACGGCCACCAGCAAAAGCAGGTTGATGCGCGTCATGGTGTGCCACCCGTAGCGGTTCTTTCGGCGACCCGCATGACCGCGCTGCGGGCGCGGGGATTTCCGGCGATTTCCGCGTCAGACGGCTTGATGCGCAAAAGGCCTGTGAGCTGCATCGGTGCCGGCTCCGCAAATGGCGCGCGGCGGTCAAAGACGGCACGGCTGTGCCGCGCCATGAACTGCTTGACGATTCGGTCTTCCAGCGAATGAAAGCTGATCACCACCAAACGGCCTCCGGGTTGCAGCACATCGAGGCTGGCCTCTAGCGCTTGCTCGAGCTCTTCAAGCTCGGCGTTGATGAAAATCCGAAGAGCCTGAAATGTGCGCGTTGCAGGGTTCTGGCCCGACTCGCGGGTTTTGACCGCGCCAGCCACGAGCTCGGCCAGTTCAGCGGTGCCCTGAATTGGCCCCCGTTTTTGTCGGCGATCAACAATCGCCTTTGCAATGGGCCCAGCAAACCGTTCTTCACCATATTCACGAATCACCTCCGCGATCTGCGGCACTTCGGCCACGGCCAGCCACTCGGCCACGCTCTGTCCGCGCGTGGTATCCATGCGCATGTCCAGCGGGCCGTCGGCACGAAAAGAAAAACCCCGTGCGGGGTTGTCGATTTGGGGGGAGCTGATGCCAAGATCCATCAGCACGCCACTCTGGCTGCCATGCGGCAACTCCCCCAGATACCGGAAGCCCTGGTGCCGGATGGAAAAGCGCGGGTCGGCAATGGTCTGCGCCTCGGCGATGGCCTCCAGGTCCTTGTCGAACGCAGTCAGGCGACCCTGGGGTGATAGGCGCGAAAGGATCAGGCGTGAATGCCCGCCGCGTCCAAAGGTTGCATCGGTGTAGGAGCCGCCCGAGTTGGTGAGCAGCGCGTCGACTGCTTCGTTCAACAGGACGGTGGTGTGTTGCCATGTGCCTTGCACCGCCGCCCTTAAAAAGAAAAGTCCTTGAACACATCGGGCATGTCGCCTTGCATGGCCTGCGCTTCCTGCGCGTCGTAGCTGGCCTTGTCCCACAGCTCGAAGTGGTTGCCCATGCCCAGCAGCATGGTTTCGCGGCTGATGCCCGCTGCGGCGCGCAGTTCGGGCGAGATGAGCACGCGGCCCGTGCCATCCATCTCCACGTCCATTGCGTTGCCGAGAAAAATGCGCTTCCACCACTGGGCCGACATCGGCAATGCCGCGATGCGCTCGCGGAATTTCTCCCACTCGGGGCGCGGAAAAATCATCAGGCAGCCGTGCGGGTGCTTGGTAATCGTGAGCTGTCCGGCAGCTGTCGCACTCAGCACGTCACGATGCCGGGTCGGCACGGAGAGCCGACCCTTGGCGTCGAGAGCGAGAGAGGATGCGCCTTGGAAGATCACGTTTTACCCAAAATTACCACTTAATTGCACTTCCTCCCACTGTAGCAGGAAAGAATGCTTGTGCAAACCGCCATTTGTAAAAAATTTCCAATGAAATCAAGGACTTAGAGCTGATTTGTTATACAGCTCTTCGCCAAAAAACTCTTTGAAATGAAGCACTTAGAAGCGGCACTGAATGTGGCTTCTGAAGCTTGGCGCCTGAGCGTTAGCCAGCTTGCTTTCTCCGGTGCGCAGCAGCCTGGCTGCCGATAGCAGCGCGAGCCCCAGCGTCAAGACGGGCCAGATTCTTGAACTGCATGGCCATGCGCGGATTTATTTTGAGCAGCGACTCGTAGCGGATCAAAAAATCCCAGTACAAGGTGGTGAATGGGCAGGCGTTCGCACCCGTGGACTGGGTAGGGTCGTAGGGACAGCCGGCGCAGTGATTGCTCATGCGCTGGATGTATTTGCCGCTGGCCACATAGGGCTTGCTGGCCATCAGCCCGCCGTCGCCAAACTGGCCCATTCCCAACGTGTTGGGCAGTTCCACCCATTCCACCGCGTCGACGTACACACTGAGATACCAGGCATGCACTTCCCGGGGCTTCACGCCCAGCAGCAGGGCATAGAGGCCGGTCACCATCAGGCGCTGGATATGGTGCGCGTAGCCATGCTCAAGCGTCTGCGTGATCGCGTCCTGGAGACAGGCCATATCGGTCTGCCCCGTCCAGTACCAGTGCGGCAGCGCAGCCTGCGCATCCAGCGCGTTGCGCTCCAGATACCCGGGCATCTGGGTCCAGTAAATGCCGCGCACGTATTCGCGCCAGCCAAGGATTTGCCGAATGAAACCCTCTACTGCAGCCAGCGGCGCGTGGCCTGCACGGTATGCGGCCTCCGCAGCCTCCACGACTTCACGCGGATTGAGCAACTTGAGGTTGAGCGCGCTGCTCAGTTGGGAGTGGTAGAGCCAGGCCTCACCGGACCACATGGCGTCTTCATACTTGCCAAACTGGGTCAGACGCTCCCGGATGAAAGTGTGCATGGCCTCCAGCGCCTGCGTGCGCGTCACGGGCCATCCAAACTTGTCCAGCCTGCCGGGATGGGCAGCAAATCGCGTATTGACCAGTGCCATGACCTCTTGCGTGATCGTGTCCGGCGCAAAGCGGGTGGAAGGCGGAACGTTTTGCGGGCCCGTCTTGCCAAAAGATTCGCGGTTGTCAGCGTCAAAATTCCATTGGCCACCCACCGGATCCTTGCCATCCATGAGGATGCCGTGCTTGCGCCGCAGCTCGCGATACCAGTATTCCAGCCGCACCTGCTTGCGCCCCTTGGCATGGGCCGCGAATTCGCGCACCGTGCTGAAGAAATGCTTGTCGTCGCGCAGGTCAAGCGACAAATGATTTGCATCAGCCACTGCTCGCAGGCTCTGCAGCACGCGCCAGTCGCCGGGGGCGGCGAGCACCAGACTGGCCGGACGCAATTGGCCAATAGCCCGGCCCAGCTCCAGGGGGAACGTGCCACAGTTGCCGGCATCGTCCAGATGCGTGTAGAGCACAGGCAAGCCTCGCGCGCGCAAGCCTTCGGCAAAGTGGCGCATAGCCGCCAGGAACAGCACGATGCGCTGCTTGGCAGACCACACATGGGTGGACTCTTCGTCCACCTCGGCCATCCAGACCACGTCCTGCGCAGGATCGAAGCCCTCCAGCGCAGACAGTTGGGCGTCCAGCTGGTCGCCCAGCACGAGAACGAGATTCCGCACCCGGGTTGGCAGGGCTTGCGGGTTGGCCTTGCGGCCGCATTTCATCGGTCAGCGAGCCGCGACTGCAGCCGCGACGATGCTGGACAGGCTGGCCAGCGTCGTCAAGACCAGGCGAAGGCCTAGCCAGCGACCCAGCCCCATGCGCGAATAAATCCGCCGGTCAACCGCAAGGCATAGCCAAAGACCGGCCACGATGATCAACAAGGCGGCACTGCCGCCGGCGAGCAGTGCAACCCAGGCCAGCAGGCTGGGCGTCACACCCCAGATGAGCAAATTGGCCCGGGGCGCCGCCCCGTCTTGCAAGGCCAGGCCCCAGTGGATCGCGCCCAGAAAGCTGAGAATAGTCGCGCCATATGCCACCAGGGCAAACAGGGCCCAGGTCTGCCTGGGACTCGCAAGCAGGCATGACGCAGCGCTGAGCCCGACAAAGGGAACGAGCCCACTGTAACCGAGCAGGCATCCCCAGTGGGATGGCGGAAGAAAAAACGCGCGGCGCGAAGGCAGTCCAGGGGATTCCATTGAGCAAAGGGTAGCGGAAGTTTGTGGTCTGATTTTGGCGTTTTACGCAAGACGTGGCGTGTTGGCGGGGCATTTGCCTTGCGAATGGCCTACCCGCCCGCGTAGGTTAAATTCCGGAGAAGGCGACTTCCTTTGATCCATCCCGAATTTCAGTTGCCAGGACCAGCATGCAAAACGAAATCACCCTGACCCGCCCTGACGACTGGCATCTGCATGTGCGTGATGGCGATGCCCTGCGCACCGTCGTGCCCCACACCGCTGCTCAGTTTGCCCGCGCCATCATCATGCCCAACCTCAAACCGCCCGTGACCACGGCGGCGCAGGCCATTGCCTATCGCGCGCGCATCCTCGCTGCCGTACCCGCAGGCGTGGCCTTCGAGCCCTTGATGACGCTCTACCTGACCGACAACCTGCCCCCCGAAGAGATTCAAAGAGCCCGCAATGCCGGCGTCGTGGCGGCCAAACTCTACCCTGCCGGGGCGACGACCAATAGCGACGCTGGTGTAACTGACCTCCGCAAGATTTACCCCACGCTCGAGGCCATGCAGCGCGCGTGCATGCTGCTACTAGTGCATGGCGAAGTCACGTCACCCGAGATTGACCTGTTCGACCGCGAGGCAGTGTTCATCGAGCAGCAACTCCTTCCCCTGCGGCGCGACTTCCCGGGCCTGAAAATCGTGATGGAACACATTACGACCCGCGAAGCCGCGCAGTATGTTGCCAGCGCCGGGCCGCACACAGGCGCGACCATTACCGCCCACCACCTGCTCTTCAACCGCAACGCCATCTTCCTGGGCGGCATCCGGCCGCACTACTACTGCCTGCCTGTCCTTAAGCGCGAGACTCACCGGCAAGCCCTGGTGCAGGCGGCCACCAGTGGCAAGCCGCAGTTCTTTCTGGGCACAGACAGCGCCCCGCACCCGGCCCAGCTCAAGGAGCACGCCACAGGCTGCGCGGGCTGCTACACCGCCCACGCTGCGCTGGAGATGTATGCCGAAGCCTTTGACAACGCAGGCGCGCTCGACAAGCTGGAGGGCTTTGCCTCCTTCTTCGGGGCAGACTTCTACGGCCTGCCACGCAACCAGGGAACGGTGCGCTTGCGGCGCGAGAGCTGGACGCCGGCAGAGAGTTTTGCGTTCGGCGGCAGCGAGCTCAAACCCTTGCGCAGTGGCGAAGCGCTGCCCTGGCGCCTGGCGGCCTGAGCGATGCCGGCCGGTCTGGCGGCCATTGACTGGGGCCAGCCTTGGTTAGGCCCCTGGCGCGCGCTGGGCGAACCACTGGCACAAGCCGTCGAGGCAGGCATGCCCCTGCATGAAGCGTTCAATGCTGCGGCCAGCAACGGGAGTGGCAGCCACGTGCGCTTTGTGCCGCAATCCGCCCTGCCACTGGGCGAGGCCTACGAAAGCTATATTTTCAATCGCAGGCTATGCCCGGTCCGCGAGGGCTTGCACGATTTTTTCAATGGACTTTGCTGGCTGCAGTTCCCGAAGACCAAGGCGCAGCTCAACGCCCTGCACATGCAGCAGATCGCCGAGCGCGGCCGAGGTGCACCGCGCGGGCCGGTGCGCGATGCCCTCACGGTGTTTGACGAGAACGCAGCCTTCCTGATGGCGGACGCCGAAGCTGCAGATGCGATTTGGCCCGCCCTGTTGCGCAAGGACTGGAACCGGCTGCTGCTGGAGTTGCGCCCGTTGTGGCGGGATGCCAGCCTGCTCGTGTTTGGTCATGCTTTGCTCGAAAAACTGGTTACCCCAAGAAAACCGGTCACAGCGCACGTAATCATTGCGAGTCATGCTATTTGTTCGATAGCAAACCTGGACGCAGCGGTGGCACAACAGCTCGGCGAAACTGCGCTTGCAGCCAAGCCCTTTGCGCCTCTGCCAGTGTTGGGCGTGCCTGGCTGGTGGAGTGCCAATGAGGACCCCGCCTTCTACGACGACCCCAAGGTGTTCAGGGTCGCCACTTGATTTTTAGGCAAGCGCCCCTACCATTCGCGCCACGGCTTACCTGACCAAGCCGGACCAAAGGACCTCATGAAACGTATCTTCCTACTTATCGTCACCAATCTGGCCGTCATGGTCGTGCTGGGCGTTGTTGCCAGCCTGCTCGGCGTGAACCGCTACCTCACGGCCAATGGGCTCAATCTGGGCGCCCTACTGGGCTTTGCCATGGTGATGGGCTTTGGCGGCGCATTCATTTCGCTGCTCATTAGCAAACCAATGGCCAAGTGGAGTACCGGCGCGCAGGTCATTACCCAGCCACGCAATCAGGACGAAGCATGGATTCTCGACACCGTACGCAAGTTTGCCGACAAGGCTGGCATCACCATGCCCGAGGTTGCCATTTATGAAGGCGACGCCAATGCCTTTGCCACGGGTGCATTCAAGAACTCGGCCCTGGTGGCCGTCTCGACGGGTCTGCTGCAGGGCATGACGCGCGAAGAGGTGGAGGCCGTGATCGGCCATGAAATCAGCCATGTGGCCAATGGCGACATGGTCACGCTCACGCTCATCCAGGGCGTGATGAACACCTTTGTGGTTTTTCTTTCGCGCGTGATCGGCTACTTTGTCGATGGCGCCCTGCGCAAGGGCGATGACCGCTCCGGCCCCGGCATTGGCTACATGCTGACCACCATGGTGCTCGACGTCGTGCTGGGCTTTGCCGCCGCCATCGTCGTGGCCTGGTTCAGCCGCCAGCGCGAATTCCGCGCCGATGCCGGTTCGGCCCAGCTGATGGGCGACAGCCGCGCCATGCAGGCTGCACTCGCCCGCCTGGGCGGCCTGACACCGGGCGAACTGCCCAAGAGTGTGGCCGCCATGGGCATCACTGGCGGCCTGGGCAAGCTCTTTGCCAGCCACCCGCCGATTGAAGAGCGTATTGCTGCTCTGCAAGCGCGGAACCGGTGAAGCAAGCATTCGACGGGGTAAGCGCTTCTCTAAGGGCTCTGGCGCGACCGCTGCAGCGGCCTGGGGGCGGGCGCTCCTGCTGGAGAGGGCTGCGGCACGCCACGCCAATAGGTAGTCGAACGCCAACAGGTCAGGGCCAACACCCGGCTTTCCCGGAAAAAGTACGGATATAGGGCGTTCAGGCGTCCCGCAAAAAATTCCCCGCCTCAAAATGCACCGGCGGCGCTTCTGCATCAAAGCTCACCCCCGCCGGGTCCTTGCCCTGCGCCACCGCATCGAGCTGCTTTTGCAACAGTCTCCGAAGTCGCACGATACCAATGTCGGACTGAGCCAGAAACTCCTCCGAGTGGTGCGCAATGGGCCCCTGGCTGACCTGGGCCTCATAGTCGCCGGGGAAAGCCTGGTGCTCTGCTTCGCTGAGTTCCTCCCAGAGCTTGCCATTCAGACGCGATCGCATCTTCACCAGCTCACCCTTCTCGCGCACGCGCCCGACCACATAGATGCGGAGGCTGTGGTCGTCGATCGGCAGCACCCAGCCCAGTGATTCGACCATGCCATAGCGGCCGATGCGCGGGCTGGGAATCACGCGCAGGGTGGGCAACGCTGCCTCGCTCACCCTGTGCAGGACCTTGCCGTCAGGCAGGTTGCGCCGCGAAATCGTTCGTACGCTGATATCGCCCGTCTCCCATTGCACCTGCGGCATCAGGGCCATCTGCTCGACGAACTGCGTCCCGCTGAAACTCGCGTGCAGGATGACCACATGGAACGGGTCCACTAGGTTCTCGTAGTGCTGCAGCCAATTGCAGGGAATGATGGGCGGCCCGCCGCCGCCAATGCTGTTGGCATCGGCCTCCAGGAATTCGCCGGGCTCCAGGGTTTCCAAGCATTCATAGCGCGGCAATACCGGCTTTTTGTCGGGCGGGCCCATGTAGGCCCAGATCAGGCCGTAGAGCTCCTGCACCGGGTACCAGGGCTGTCGCACCTTGGAGCAGCTGCGCGCCCCCGCCTCCGGCTCACAGGGCTGCTCCACGCAGTGGCCCTGCACATCAAACAACCAGCCGTGGTAGCAGCAGCGGATGCCGCGCTCCTCGACCTTTCCATAAAAAAGCGAGGAGCCCCGGTGCGCGCAATGCGGATACATCAATCCGGGTCGGCCCGTTTTGTCGCGGAACAGGATCAGGTCTTCGCCGAGCACGCGCACTTGTCGCGGGGTGTCGGTCGCATCGGCTACCAGGCCAATGGGGTGCCAGTAGCGGCGCAGCAGCTCGCCCATAGGCGTGCCCGCGCGCACTTCGGTCAGATCCTTCTTGTAGGTTGGCGCGGGCCGGCCATAGGCCGTTCCGGTGTCCAGAACAGGGTGAATGGGGATGCTTGGCATGGTTGCGCTCCACTCAGTTGTCTGCCGTCACGCCGGCGGCCTTGATGAGCTCGGCCACACGCGGGTAGTCGGCCTTGTAGACCTGCATGAATTGCGTCGGGGTGTTGCCCAGGGGCTCGAAGCCAAAGCTCACGAGACGCGAGCTGACGTCGGGCATGGCCGTGATCTCGCGCAAGGCCGCAACCCAGGCATCGACGACCGGCTGGGGCGTGCGGGCCGGGGCGTAGACGCCGATCCAGCTATCCAGATCAAAACCCTTGAAGCCCTGCTCCTCGAAGGTGGGCACATTGGGCATGGCAGAAACGCGGCGCGTGCCGGCAATCGCCAGCACCTTCATCTTGCCCGCCAGGCTGTGGGTGCGCGCGGTTGAGGGGTTGGCCCAACCGAAATCGAGCGACTCGCCAAACAGATCGGTATGCAGGGCGGTTTCGGATTTGTAGGGCACGTGCACCAGGTTAGCCCCGGTCTGGCGCTGCAGCAGCTCACCAAACAGATGCGCCGACGAGCCGGTGCCCCAGGTGCCATAGCTCATGGATTTCTGCTTTTTGGCGTATTCGACAAATTCACGCAGGTTGTTGTAGGGCGCATTGGCGCGGGCCACCAGCATCGGCCCGCCGGTGGCGAGCATGGACAAGGGGACAAAGTCCTTCACCGGGTCATAGGGAATTTTGGTCTGCAGGATGGGCACGTTCACATGGGTCAGCGAGAGCGTGAACATCACGGTATGGCCATCGGGCGGAGCCTTCGCCACAAAGTCCGCGGCGATGATGCCGCTGGCACCCGGCTTGGCATCGACGATCACTGGCTGGCCCCAGCGCTGCTGGAGCTTTTCGGCGTAAACCCGGGCCAGGATATCGATCGGCCCGCCGCCGGCTCCAAAGGGCACGATGCGGATGACTTTCGAGGGAAAAGCGGGGGTCTGCGCCATCAGCGGTGGGGCCGCGAGGGCTGCCAGCGCAAGGCCGAACTGGCGTCGGGATGCATCCATTCAAGGTTTCCTTTGTGCAGGTGTTTGCCTGCGCATGATGCCGCAAGCACAGGGCTCTGACAATCGCCAGCGATAATCAGTAGGTGAAGCACGCCAGACCGCCGCTGGTGCCATACGGGAAACCTGGCACTGGAGGAACGTCCGGACTGCACAGGGCAGCGTAGGAGTTAACGGCTCTCCACCGCGAGGTGAGGATCAGAGCAACAGAGACGAGTCGGGCCGGGGCAACCTGGCCCGGGTGAAACGGGCAATCTCTACGCGCAGCAATACCAAATAGGCCAGCGTTGATGTGGCTCCGCGGAGCTGGCGGGTAGGTAGCACCGAGCCGTGTGGGCGACCCACGGCCCAGAGTAATGGCGGTCAGGTTGTAAGCTTTGCAAGAAGCCTGCGACCCACAGAATCCGGCGTATCGGCGGGCTTCACACTTTTTCTGGCAAAGGACGCGCATTCCATGGCAGCTTTTGATTTGGTGGTCATTGGCGGCGGCTCGGGCGGCGTGCGCGCCGCACGCATCGCTGCGGGCTATGGCGTTCGGGTCGCGCTGGTCGAGGAATACCGCCTGGGCGGCACCTGTGTCATTCGCGGCTGCGTACCCAAGAAGCTGATGGTCTACGCCTCGCGCTTTGCCCAGGAGTTCGAGGAAGCCGCAGGCTTTGGCTGGACTGCCGGCCCGGCGCAGCACAGCTGGCCGGTGCTCAAGGCCAACCGGGACCGCGAGGTTGCGCGCCTGGAGGGCATTTACCGCAGCAACCTGCTGGCCTCGGGCGTCACGATTTTCGAGTCGCGCGCGGTTCTGCAGGACGACCACACGGTATGTCTGATGGATGGCACCCGGCTCGAAGCTGATCATATTTTGATAGCTACTGGCGGTCAGCCGACAGGGGTCTCAGGCACACCTGGCCATGAACTGGCAATCAATTCCAACGGTTTCTTTGACTTGACCGAGCGGCCGCAACGCGTGCTGGTACAAGGCGCCGGCTACATCGCGCTGGAGCTGGCCTGCGTGCTGCGCCTTTTGGGTTCCGAGGTCAGCGTCGTCTTGCGCGGCGAACAGATCCTGCGCGGCTTTGACGAAGAGATGCGCACGCATCTGGCCGGC
>Ga0007834_1000122_pt1 | contig 29245 bp, 29 predicted proteins | sample CryBogCBE06Nov07_FD_71233 | JGI IMG/M metagenome (GOLD analysis project Ga0007834, IMG submission 71233) | Freshwater microbial communities from Crystal Bog, Wisconsin, USA - CBE06Nov07 | ecosystem: Environmental > Aquatic > Freshwater > Lake | place: Crystal Bog, Wisconsin, USA | collected...
CTGTTGGCCAGGTAGCGCAGCAGTGGCTGGTCGGTAAAGGCCTGGATGTAGTTGTGCAGCGTGGCGACATGCGGCCACCACGTGATGGGTTTTTGAACCAGCTCGACTTCCGTTTTGAGAGAAGTCAGCAATATCCATATGGCAGGAAAAAACCCGTTGATCACGACCAGCGCCGCCGCCGCAAAGCGCAGGCGAGGCGAAGACCAGAACCCTTCATGGGGGCTGCTCATGCCGACCTCCCGATGCGCTTGAGGTAAAAGGCCGTCACGCACATGGACAGCAGAAACATGCAGACTGCCAGCGTCGAGCCATATCCAACATCGAGGTATTCGATCGTGGTCTTGTGGATCAGCATGGCCAGGGTTTCGGTGCTGTTGCCGGGGCCGCCCTTGGTCATGGTGTAGGGTATGTCAAAGGTCTGGAGGGCAGTGATGGTGCGGAAGATCAGCGCCACGACGATGCTGGGCATGAGCATCGGGATGGTGATTTGCCAGAACTGCTGCCATTTGCTGGCACCGTCGACCTCGGCCGCTTCATAAAGCGAGCGAGGAATCATCTGCAGCCCCGCCAAAAGGATGAGGGCCATGAAGGAACTCGTCTTCCAGATGATGGTGGCACAGATAGCCGTGAAGGCCCAGTTCGGACTGAGCAGCCACATAGTCGGCTCGCCGCTGCCTAGGCGGCGCATGACGTCATTGACCACACCATATTCCGTGTGGAAGAACCAGGCGAAGATCAGACCGCAAAAACTCAGCGGCAAGGCCCAGGGCAGCAGCAAGGACAGGCGCACCGGCCATTTGCGTCTGAACGGCAGATTGGCCAGCAGGGCTAGGCCCATGCCCACAACCAACGCGCCGGGCACGGTGATCAGTGTGATCAAGATGGTGTTTTTCGCCGCGCCCCAAAAGTCCTTGTCTTTCCAGACATCCACGTAGTTGGCGAAACCCACAAACTTGAAGGAATCGCTGCCACCCGAGAGGCGAAGGTCAAAGAAGCTGTTGTAGATCAGCTTGCCGATCGGGTAGGCCACGATCAGGGCAAGCAGGGCAAACGCCGGGGCCAGAAGGATCAGGCCCAGGGTCTTCTCGGACGGATCGCGCAATCGGGCGAACATGGTTTTGAAGTCGCCCTGCGTCAGCGCATCACGCGAACGAGCTTGCTTTCAATTTCACCCACACCGTCCGCAGGAGTCTTGGTGCGGGCCAGCATGGCGCTGGTGGTGGTGCGGATAGCATCACTGACCTGGCCATATTGAGCACTGATGGGGCGCGCCTGGCCGGCGATCACCACATTGGCGGCGTCTTTGAACCAGGGCACCTGCTTGACGACATCGGCGTCGATGTAGACACTCTGGTAGGTAGGCATCAGCGAACCTTCCACGGCCAGGAACTTGCTGGACGCGGGCGAGGCCAGATACTGAACCAGCTTGGCCGACTCCGCCTTGGACTTGCTGAAGGCACTTACGGCCCATTGCCAGCCGCCCACACAGGTCGCGCTCTTGCCGCCCGGCATGGACGGCAGGGCCATCACACCGACCTTGCCCTTGACCTGGCTGTCGGCGTCGTCCTTGAAGCGATCCCACGCAAAGCCCCAGTTGATGGCAAAGGCCACCTGACCGGCCTTGAACTCGTTGACGGTGGCCGGGGTGGTGACTTCGGCGATGTTCTTCTTCATCACGCCCTGGTCCACGAGCTTGAGCCACATGTCCATGCCCTTGACAGCCGCGTCCTTGTCCAGCGTCATCTTGCCGGCAGCGTCATTGAAGGCCTTGCCCTGGCTCCAGTAGGGCAGCAGGAATGTGCAAACTGCACCTTCAATGGGCGCGCCCTGGATCGAGAGGCCTTGCAGGTTGGGGTTCTTCTCGCCATCCTGGATTTTTTTGGCGGCTGTGGCCAGCTCGTCCCAGGTCTTTGGTTCCTTGATGCCGTATTTTTCGAGCAGGTCCTTGCGGTAATACATGAACATCGCGTCGGCAAATGCTGGCATGGCTGCCACCTTGCCATTGACAATATTGGCCTGCGCGTACACCGGCAGGTAGGGCTTCATGGCAGCAGTGCCGCCGACGTATGCGTCCAGCGGTTCGAGCCAGCCCGCGCTGAAATACTGCGCCGGGTTGACGATATCGATCAGGTAGATGTCAATGGCCGAGTCCTTGGCATTGAGCACGGTCGAGAGGTACTGGCGCTGCAACTCGGAGGTGGCACCGCCGGTTTCAATCTCGACCTTTACGCCCGGATTGGCCTTCTGGTATTGGTCAAACAACCGGCGCATCAGGTCCGGCCGCTGATTGGAGCCGCCGGAAAAAACGCGAATCGTGGTCTGCTGGGCGAATGCGGAACCGGCTGCGAGGCTTGCTGCAAGCGCTGCGATGGTGATGAGGTTTCTACGTAGCATGAAGGGACTCCTTTGGAAAAAAGCGTTGATATTGACAGCGTTGTCGCGGCATTCCAACAACGGATTGGTGCGGTTCATAGAACAAACTTATCTGAGGGCCGTCCCGGAGCCGGCATCAAATAAATGCATACGCTCAAGGGTCAGGTGGACTGTGGCGGCTGATCCGGGCTTCTGGTTGAAATTGGCCGGGCAACGGGCCACCAGCTCGCTGCTGCCGATTTTCAGCGTCACCAGCGTCTCGGCTCCCAGTGGCTCGGTCAGCACGACCTGGGCAGGCACCGCGACCGAGCCGGAGGCCGGCGCGAGGGCAATGTCCTCGGGCCGGATGCCAAAGCGCAGGTCACGCAAGGACACGGATTTTGCCGCCAGGGAAGGCGGCAAGTCAAAGGTGGCACCGTCGCCGAGATCGGCGCGCCCCGCCTGCACCGTGCAGGGCACGAGGTTCATGGGCGGCGATCCGGTGAAGCCGGCAACAAACAGGGCGGCGGGGCTGTTGTAGATGTCACCCGGGGACGCGTATTGCATGGTGTGGCCTGCGCTCAACACGGCAATGCGGTCGGCCAGGGTCATGGCCTCGACCTGGTCATGGGTCACGTAAATGATCGTTGTGCCCAGGCGCTGGTGCAGCTTCTTGATTTCGGTGCGCATTTCGCCCCGCAGCTGGGCGTCGAGGTTGGAAAGCGGCTCGTCAAACAGAAAAACTTTGGGCTGGCGGACGATGGCGCGCCCAATCGCCACGCGCTGGCGCTGGCCTCCGGAGAGGGCGGCCGGTTTGCGCTCGAGCATGTGGTCGATGCGCAGCAACCTGGCGGCGTCCATGACGCGGCGGCGGATTTCTTCCTCCGGGGTCTTGCGCAGGCGCAGGCCGAAAGCCATGTTGTCGTAGAGACTCTTGTGTGGATAGAGCGCGTAATCCTGGAACACCATCGCGATGTCGCGGTTGCGCGGCGGTTCGTCGTTGACGCGCTTGCCATCGATAAGGACGTCCCCGCCGGTGATGCCTTCCAGGCCGGCAATCATGCGCAGCAGCGTGGACTTGCCGCAGCCCGACGGACCCACAAAAACAACGAACTCACCGTCACGGATATCCAGGTCAATCCCGTGGATGACGGTGTTTTTACCGTCGTAGGACTTGATGACTTTTTTGAGCTCGACGCCGGCCATGTCAGTACCCCTGACTATGGATGATGATATTTTGCGCCCGGATGCTTGAGAGCACGGCCGCGCAGTTGCGCATCATCAGGCCCAGATCAGATGCGCAGCCAATGTAGTCGAATCCCGAGGCGCGGTAGATGGCGACTGCTTCGGGCGTTCCGCCCACAGTGCCCACCGGCTTGCCCAGTGCATGGCAGCGGCGCACGCCATCGGCCATCAGCTTGACCACGTCCTCGTGCATGAGGTTGCCAACATGGCCCATGGCGCCCGAAAGGTCGCCCGGCCCGAAGAACAGCGAGTCGATACCGGGTACGCTGGCGATTTCCTCGAGCCTGGCCATGGCCTCGGGGGTTTCGATTTGAACAATGACGCTGACCGCATCATTGGCGACCTTGAAGTAGTCCTTGACTGTGCCAAAACGCGAGCCACGGCTCATTGCAGCCATGCCGCGCACGCCATGGGGCGGGTACTTTGCGGCAGCGACGGCCTTGTGCGCCTCGTCGGCATTTTGGACAAATGGAAACAGCAGCGTTTGGGCGCCGGCGTCCAGCACACGCTTGACCATGACTGTATCGTTCCAGGGCACACGGGTTATGGGCAGCATAGGCGTTCCCGCCACGGCTTGCAGCATGTGGATCAGATCCATCAGGTCCAGCGGCGTGTGCTCCATGTCGACGACACCCCAGTCGAATCCGGCGCAACCCACGCCCTCTGCCACGACAGGGGAAGCGGACATGACCCAGGTTCCGACAGGATAGCCGCCGGGAAGGTCTTTGCGGGCGAGAAGGGCTTTGAAAGGGTTGTTCATGGGTGCCTTAAAAAATGACAGGTTCGGGGCTGGGCTCATTGCCCTGGAGGAAGTCAAAGTCGCAGCCCTCGTGGGCCTGGGTCACATGTTCTTTGTAGAGCCGGGTAAAGCCGCGTGCATACACGGAGGTCGGGGCCTGCCATTGTGCTTTGCGGCGAACCAGCTCTTCTGCGCCGACGTGCAGATGCAATGTTCGTTGTTCAACATTCAGCTCGATGGTGTCGCCGGTGCGCACAAATGCCAACGGGCCGCCCACGGCGGATTCGGGTGAGATGTGGAGAACGCAGGTGCCGTAGTGCGTACCACTCATGCGCGCGTCCGAGAGGCGCAGCATGTCTCGAACACCCTGTTTGAGCAAGCGCTTGGGAATCGGCAGATTGCCCCACTCGGGCATGCCGGGGGCACCGACCGGGCCTGCATTGCGTAGCACGAGCACCGTGTTTTCATCGCAGTCAAGCGATTCGTCGGCCATGGCCTTGAGCATTTCGGGCTGGTTGTCGAACACCAGGGCCCTGCCTTTGTGGGCCAGCAAGCGGGCGCTGGCGGCGCTGGGCTTGATCACGGCTCCTCGTGGCGCGAGGTTCCCGTACAGGACGGCAAGAGCCCCGGCTGTGCTGACCGGGTTGCTCAGGGGGCGAATGACACTGTCGTCCTGGACCTTGGCCTGGGCGAGGTTGCTGCGGATATTTCGCCCCGTCACCGTGTTTGCATCGCCCGCGAGTTCTGCCTCGATGGTTTTCATCAGGGCCGGAAGGCCGCCTGCATAATAGAAGTCCTCCATCAGGCGGTCGCCGCTGGGGAACAGGTTGGCCAGCACCGGCACCCGGCGGCCCATGTCGTCCAGGTCGGCCAAGGCAAGCTCAATTCCGGCACGACGCGCCATCGCGATGATATGCACTGCGGCATTGGTTGAGCCACCCAGGGCCATCTGCGCCGCCATGGCATTCTGGAACGACGCCCGGGTCAGGATGCGCGAGGGTTTGAGGTCTTCCCAGACCATGCCAACAATGCGCTCGCCACAGTCCGTGGCCATCCGGCCGTGGGCGGAGTCCATGGCTGGAATACTGCTGGCGCCAGGCAGGCACAGGCCCAGGGCCTCGACAATGGCCGTCATGGTCGACGCTGTGCCCATGGTGTTGCAGGTGCCTGGAGCCCTTGTCATACGGGACTCAAGTGCTACTAATTCAGGAGCGCTTATCTTGCCGGCCTGGTATTCGTCCCAGAACATGCGGGTATGGGTCCCGGCCCCGATGCTGCGTGTGACGCCATCGCGCACATGCCGGTCATTCAGCATGGGCCCGGCTGGGCAGAAGATGGTCGGAATGTCCATGCTGATGGCGCCCATCACGGTGCCGGGCGTGGTCTTGTCGCAACCGGCCAGCAGCACGGCGCCATCGCAGGGGAGGCTGCGTAGCAGTTCCTCGACCTCCATCGCCAGGAAGTTGCGGTAGAGCATGGTGGTGGGTTTGACCATGACTTCGCCCAGGCTCATGGCGGGCAACTCGACGGGGTAGCCTCCTGCCATCAGGATGCCTTTTTTAACGGACTCGGCGCGCTCGCGCAGATGCGCGTGGCAGGGCGAGAGGTCGCTCCAGGTGTTGATGATGGCGATCATGGGCTTGTCCATGACGTCTTCCCGGCGCCAGCCTTGTTGCTGCATGCGCTGGCGGTGCGCAAACCCCCGCATGCCCTGGTCGGCAAACCAGCGGCGGCTACGCAGGTCTTCAAGTTTCATGAGTGGGGCAACCATGGGCTTTGGGCTTGATGCGGGTTATTTGGGATGGCATTTTGATTGGTTAGCGCTAACATAAGTCGAATTTAATCGCTTGCCCATCGTGATAAACCCTAAAAATACATTTGCATCATTTGAAGGAGTGGGTCCTGAAAAGAAACGCCGCAGCCACGGTCGTACGACCCTGGCAGATGTGGCCCGGCATGCGGCCGTGACGACAATGACCGTGTCACGTACCCTGCACCGGCCAGATCGCGTTTCTGCGGCCACCGCCAAAAAGGTCCTGGCCTCTATTCAGGAACTCGGCTATAGACCTAATAAACAGGCTGGCCTGCTTGCGAGTGGGCGCTCACAACTCGTGGCTGCCCTGATCCCAAATATTGCAAGCCCCATGTTTGCCGAGTCGGTCCAGGGCCTGTCCGATCACCTCCACGAGAGCGGTCTGGAATTAATGTTGGCACCCACCGGTTATTCGATCGGGCGCGAGGAGCAGCAGCTTCGCGCCGTGATGGGATGGGCCCCTGCCGCGATCGTCGTCACCGGGCGCCTGCACACGGCAGGTGCACGCGCCCTGCTGGAAGAGGTCCGGGCCAGCAACACCCCGGTCATTGAGTGGTGGGATCGCCGGGACAGCTCGCGCGGCTCCGGCTTTGCCCAGATTGGCTTTGATCACCGCGATGCCGGGGTCATGATGGCAAGGCATCTTCTGGAGCGCGGCTATCGCAAGCTTGCCTATGTGGATAGCGGCGTACCGGAGGATTTTCGCGCCCACGAGCGCGGGGAGGGCTTTCTGGAAGCGGTAGGCGTGGCTGGGGGGCTGGGCACGGTGTACGTCGCGGAGCGGCTTGAGCCATTGGCAGCCGGCCGTCGGATGCTTCAGGCTTTGTGTGAATCCGGACTGCCCGAGGCGCTGGCCTTTGCTAACGACCAACTCGCCGCCGGCGCCATTTTGCAGGCGCTGGAGCTGGGAATTTCAATACCGGGTCAACTTGCCATTCTGGGATTTGGGGACTTTCCAATTGCTGCGCAATTGGCTGGCGGCCTCAGCACCGTCTGGGTTCCGCGCTACGAAATGGGTGCAGCGGCAGCGCGCACCTTGCTGGCGGCGCTGGCACAGGATCCGGTACCCGACTTGCCTTCATTGGAACCAACCATCGTCCAGCGCGCCAGCACCTGAAAGCCAACAACGGGACTGACGAACAAAAAAATGGCCCACCTCAAGGGTGGGCCAACATCCAAAGGAGACTCTTCGCTTCAATTGGATTGCGGCGGGCACGCGGCCCGCCGCCAATGCTTTAACGGTTGTAAGCGGTTTCGCCGTGGGAGCTGATGTCCAGGCCTTCGCGCTCTTCTTCTTCCGTCACGCGCAGTCCGATCACCAGATCAACGATCTTGTAGGCGATGAAAGCCACAACACCGGACCAGACAATCGTGGTCAGCACGCCCTGGAGTTGGATCCAGACCTGGCCAGCGATGGAGTAGTCAGGGCTGACCTTGTTGGCCACATAGTCCCAGATGCCCGTGCCGCCCAGGGAGGGGGAGGCGAGGACGCCGGTCATGAGGGCGCCCAGGATACCGCCGGTACCGTGCACACCGAACACGTCAAGCGCATCGTCCGCGCCAATCAGGCGTTTCAGACCGGTAACACCCCAGAAGCAGACCACGCCAGCCATGAGGCCAAGGACCAAGGCACCCATGACACCGACGAAACCGGCGGCAGGCGTAATGGCAACTAGGCCGGCAACAGCACCGGAGGCAGCACCCAGCATCGAAGCCTTGCCCTTGGCGAGGGCTTCAACACCCATCCAGCTTAGCGTCGCAGCAGCAGTTGCGACCAGGGTCGTGATGAAGGCTAGGGCGGCAGAGCCATTGGCTTCCAGGGCAGAACCGGCATTGAAGCCGAACCAGCCCACCCACAGCAGAGATGCGCCCACCATCGTCAGCGTCAGGCTGTGGGGAGCCATGGACTCCTTGCCCAGACCGGTACGCTTGCCGAGAACGAAGGCACCAACCAGTCCGGCAACACCGGCGTTGATGTGCACCACGGTACCACCTGCAAAGTCCAGGGCACCCTTGGCCCAAAGCCAACCAGCCGCAGCAGTGACCTTGTCAAGACTGGCTTGGTCAACGATGCCATCCGGGCCGTCCCAGTACCAGACCATGTGGGCGATCGGCAAATAGCTGAACGTGAACCAGATCACGGAGAACAGCAGCACAGCCGAGAACTTGATGCGCTCGGCGAACGAGCCGATGATCAGGGCGACCGTGATGGCAGCGAATGTTGCCTGGAAGGTCATGAACGTGAATTCCGGAATGACCACGCCCTTGCTGAAGGTCGCAGCGACGGAATCAGGCGTTACACCCTTCATGAATATCTTGTCGAAGCTTCCCATGAACGGATTGCCTGATGTGAACGCGACGCTGTAGCCGTACAAGGTCCAGAGGACGATGATCAGCGAAAACACCACGAAGACTTGCATCAGGATACTGAGCATGTTCTTGCTGCGGACAAGACCGCCATAGAACAGGGCCAGACCGGGGATGCTCATCATGATGACCAGCACTGTGGCAACCGTCATCCAGGCGGTGTCACCCTTATTGGGCACCTCGGCCGGAGCGGAAGCAGCAGCTGAAGCAGGTGCCGCAGCAGCGGTGGCGGCACCGGAAGCCGCAACGGCCGCCGCAGGCGCAGCCTTGGCGTCAGCCGATGCCGCAGCCGCCGGAGCGGAGGCGGCATCTGCCGCCGGGGCCTGGGCCATGGCGGACACCGAGCCCAATACAAGCCCTATTCCCAGGGCTAAAGAAGCAAGTAGCTTTTTCATTTTTGGTTCTTTCTTTTAGATAGTCGGGGCTTTTAAAGCGCTTCCTTGCCGGTTTCGCCGGTGCGGATGCGAACTACTTGCTCCAGGTTGTAGACAAAGACCTTGCCGTCTCCGATCTTGCCGGTGCGCGCAGCACCCTCAACGGCTTCGATCACGCGGTCTACCAACTCGTCGGCCACCGCCGCTTCGATCTTGACCTTGGGTAAGAAGTCCACCACATATTCCGCGCCGCGATACAGCTCGGTGTGGCCCTTTTGCCGGCCGAAGCCCTTGACTTCGGTGACAGTTATGCCTTGCACGCCAATACCCGAGAGGGCTTCGCGCACCTCGTCAAGCTTGAACGGTTTAATAATGGCCGTTACGAGTTTCATGGATTCTCCTCAACTAATTTGTTGTTTAGAAATTTTTCTTGATGCCAAGAACCAGTGAGCTCTTGAAAAGGTCCTTGCCAGAGGCAGCCTCAATGAACTGACCGCCCTTGTTAGTTCCGATCAACGCTGCGCTGACGACCAGACCATCAAAGTCCTTTGCCACTGTGAACGAATAATCGCTGTAGCTGGAAGGCGTGCCGTTCTTGATGGATTGGTGTCCGTAGTGCGGAACGATCGACCAGCCGCTACCCAGGTCAAAATTTGCGCTCAGATCGAGGTAGCCGCTTCCCGAGCTGTTGGGCGTACCAAACAGGTTCGTGGTGGAACGGGAGTACTTAGCCGTTACGATGTTGTAGGTTAATGCACCGTAAACCTCAAACGTGTTGGCATTGACGCCACCATTTTTGGTGTTGGTGTTGGTAGGGTAGAAATAGTAGAGGCCACCGACGTCATAGCTGAAGTCCTTTGCAATGTCGCCCTTGTAGCCGCCGTACAGATCCCATTCAACGGGGCCCTTGGCCACGGTCGGGCTGGAAGCATTCTTGATCCAGCTGATGGTGGACAGCCAGGTGCCTAGGTACACGCCATTCTTGTTCGTGTAGTCCACGCCACCCTGCAATGCCGGCTTGCGTGAAGACTGGGAAATTCCGCGATAACGGTATTCGGTCACAGCTCCAAGGTTGTAAGCGATCGTGTACTCGGGCTCCGGCGCGGCCGCTGGAGCAGCTGCGGGAGCAGCGGTTTGGGCGAACGCGCCGCCAGACAAAGCAAGGGCAAGGACTGCCAGAGATTGGGACGTTTTCAGTTTCATGCGAAGGTTCTCCTTAAAAAGATGTCCTTTCCATGCACGGACTGTGCCACCTTGAAAGATCTTTACCTTTTAAAGACCTCGCGGAAGCTATCGGATACCCCGTAAGCCCTATTCCGCGCCAATTTGTTATATCTAAGACTAAACGGAAACGCACCCGAACGGTGCAGTCATGTTTGAGTTTTCAGCACATCAGCTGACGCACCATTTTGGGATGTCTGGCTTTGCATTGGTGCATAAAATGGCCCTGATCGACATTTTGGCTGAGAAAGGCCAGGTTAAAGTCCGCCCGACCAACGGCCTGCCGAGCTATACATTGGCCGGACTTGCTGACTTAAGAAATTGAAGTCAGTTGTAAAAAAGACAAAGCGTTCTCGACTCCCAAAAATTAACAAGAACCCCTTGGGTTTGGTCTAGAAGGTCAAATGAGCGAATTCCCCCGATCGGCCCTTGAGGCCCTGCGCGAACCCGTGGAGTCGGGCACCATTTCTTCAACACTGTTTTCTGATTGACTATCGTTATGGCTTTTTCTATTTCCCCCACTACCGTTTACTCACAAAACTTCACCATGAGCCCCTGCCCATGTGGGCATCTTGGCTCGGCCAAGAAGGGCTGCCTGCGTAAGCCGAGCAAAGTAGCACGCTATCAGGGCAAGCTCTGCGGTCCCCTGCTTGACGGGATCAACTTGAGTGTTGAAGTGTTGGCCCTGCCGGCTGAGGCTCTGCTGGTCGCGACGCCTGTAAAGTGCAACGCGCGGGTCAACGAACGGGTCGTCCGGGCGCGCCACCAGGCGATGGAACGCCGGGCCAAACCTGACCGGGCACTTCAGGGGTGGGAAATCGACGCGCATTGCGCTGCAGACGACGCCACCTTCAAGATTCTGCAAACCGTCGCGACCAGCATGGGCTTTTCCGCGCGCGGGACGCACCGCACACTCAAGTTGGCACGGCCCATCGCCGACCTGGCCGGTGCCAGTTCGGTGCAAGCCGTCCACGTGGCCGAGGCCATCCAGTATCGTAGGGCCATGCGTGCTGCGCACTAAGTCACAGACCTACGATGCCCGGATGGTCGGTTGGCTGTCGCTGGCGCAAATGATTTCCTGGGGCACGATGTTCTATAGCTTTTCGCTCTTGATGGAGCCCCTGGAACGCGAGCTTGGCATGGGGCGGGCCCAATCATCCCTTGCCTTCAGCGGAGCCTTGCTGACAGAGGGCTTGTTAGGCTGGATGATCGGCCGGCGAATCGATAGGGGCCAGGGACGGGCCGTCATGTGTTGCGGCTCGGCGTTAGCAGCAGCCGGCCTCGGCCTGCTAGGGCTCGTACGGTCGCCCGCCGAATTTTTACTGGTCTGGGTGCTGCTGGGCGCGGCCATGGCATGCGCGCTCTACAACCCCGCGTTTGCCATCGTGACGCACCGTTTTCCGCAGGACTTCAGGCGCGCCATCATCACCCTGACCTTTCTGGGTGGCCTTGCCAGCACGGTCTTCATTCCGCTCATTGCCTGGCTGATCAGCCACTTTGGCTGGCGCCATACGGTAATGCTTCTCGCCCTTTTGCATCTGCTGATTTGCCTGCCCGTACATTGGCACTGGCTCCGGGGAGACGCCACTCTGCAAGGACCAACAAAATCCAATGCTACCCGGAGCGGCAACCTCCGTAGCATCAGCCGGCCTTGGGCTCAACCCAGCTTTTTGCTGATCGGTGTGTTCATCACGCTCATGATGGGCGTGACCGCGGCCTTGCCGGCCCACATGGTTTCCCTGCTGCGCGAGCAGGGCATTAGCGAGCGCTGGGTCTTGGGTATCCCTGCCCTGATTGGGGTGCTTCAGGTGTTGGGGCGTCTGGCCCTGTATTTCTTTGAACACCTGTTTGACATGCACGCGTCCAACCGTTGGATTCCGGCCCTGATTCCCGCGGGCCTGGCCCTGTTGCTCGCCGCCGGCACCCTGGGCACCTCTGGCGAAGCTCGTCTTGTCTGCGCCCTGGCCTTCGCAGCTCTATATGGCATGGGCAATGGCATGCTGACCATTGTCAAAGGCACGGCCATTGCCCTCTATGTGGACAGCCAGCAAGTAGCCGCACTGAACGGCCTGGTTGCCGCACCCGCAGCGCTGGCACGGGCATTGGCGCCACTGGCCCTGGGCGCATTGTGGACAGCGCAAACCGGTTACCGGGTCGGCCTTGAATGGCTGCTACTTGCGAGTGTCTTGGCGATTGCCGCACTGATTGGCGCGCAAAAGAAGGCTACCGAACCGCAAAGAGGCCCATTGCGATAGGCCTCGTCCGCTGCGCAAAGGCTCAACCCGGATTGCGATTGACAGAGTCATTGGCCGTGGGCGCCGGCCTGGGCTTGGCGGGGGGCGGGCCGCCGAGCACCGAACCATCACTGCCATGAAGAATATTGCCATCCACCGTGACTTTGGCCCCCATGGGCGGGGCCGTTGGCAGTTCCAGGGTGCGGCTGCTGCCGTCTTCCATCGCGACATGCACGGAATAAACTATTTCCTTCCGGACCTTCTTCTCGATGGCGTTGCCCGCAAGGCCACCGGCCACGCCGCCCAGCACGGTAGCCAAGGTCTTGCCACCGCCGCTGCCAACCTCATGCCCGAGCAGTGCGCCCGCCACACCGCCAGCGACCGCGCCGACGCCGTTGGCTTTGCCCTGGCGTTCCACGGGTGTTACACCGTCAACCGTGCCGCAGTTGCCACAGATGGGCTTTTGCGGAGGAGCCTGCACGGCTGCCGCGACCGGACTCTGGCTTGCTGCTGCCACGGCGACCGGCGCGGCCGCGGGGGATTTCGGAGCGAGTTTTGCTACCTTTTTGGCAGCTGCAGACGCCGGTTCTGCAAGGGTTGCCGCTGATTTTTGCTCGGTAACTGCGGCAGGCGCAGCACTCGCAGCGGCAATCGGGGGTACTGGCGACTGGGCCGCAGCGCTCACTGCAGCAGTGGGCTCGGCTTGATGGGATTTGATGCTGAGCAAGGTACCGCCCATTCCAAGCACCGCCACACCAAGCACACCGACGACGACCCACAGGGGCTTGGTTGAACTGGCGGTTACGGCGCCTGGGGTCAAATTGGAACTCATACTTCTCTCCTTGGAATGGGGACGCGAGCCGCGAAAGGCGGGAAACCTTGTGGAACAACGTTCCAGCCCCCACAAAGATACACAGTCCCGCGGCCCTGTACCGGGTTATTTGTAAGCCAGCGTAAACCGACACTCCAATCCGCCCAACAAAGTCACAAATTCGGTGCCAACAGGCGCTGCATGTCCCGGGCATGCATACCCCGGCGCCGGGCCAAATCCTGCAATTGATCGTCGCCAATTTTCCCCACGTTGAAGTAGGTGCTTTGCGGGTGACTCAGATAAAAGCCGCTCACACTGGCCGCCGGTGTCATGGCAAGACTCTCGGTCAGCCCCATGCCGATGTCGCCACATTGCAGCAACTCGAACATGGCACCCTTGACGCTGTGGTCCGGGCAAGCGGGATACCCGGGTGCCGGGCGGATGCCCTGGTATTTCTCGGCGATCAAGGCATCGGTATCGAGATTCTCGTGTGGCGCGTAGCCCCACAAGTCATGGCGTACCCGGGCATGCAGGCATTCCGCAAAGGCTTCGGCCAGGCGATCGGCCAGGGCCTTGAGCATGATGGCCGAATAGTCATCATGGTCAGCTATGAAATAGGTTTCTTTTTTTTCAACGCCGATGCCTGCCGTGACGGCGAACACCCCAACGTAGTCTTTTGCCACCCCGTGGGGTGCGACAAAGTCCGCCAGACAGCGGCTTGGCCGCATGACCCCTTCAATCGCCTGTTTTTCTGCCTGCTGGCGCAGGCCGTTCCAGGTCAAAACCACATCGACCCGGGACTCATCGGCATAAAGCGCAATATCGTCATCGTTCACGCTGTTGGCGGGGTACAGGCCCATGACGCCGCTGGCCGTGAGCCAGCGCCCTTCAATCAGGCGCTGCAGCATGCGCTTGCCATCCGAAAATACGCGCTGCGCTTCTGCCCCTACCACCTCGTCCTTGAGGATGGCGGGGAAAGGCCCTGCCAGGTCCCAGGTCTGGAAAAAGGGGCCCCAGTCAATGAATCGGGCCAGCTCGGCCAGGTCAAAGTTGCGGAACACGCGCCGGCCAATGAACTTGGGCACGGGCGGCGTGTAGTGCGCCCAGTCGATGGGCGTCTTGTTGGCGCGCGCCTTGGACAGCGGCCACAGGGGGACCTGCTTCTTGTTGGCGTGCTGGCTGCGCACCTTGTCGTAATCGGCATTTAGTTCGGCTATGTATTTGCTTGCCTGTTCCGAAAGCAGGCTCTGGGCCACACCGACGCTGCGCGATGCATCCGGGACATAAACCACCGGGCCCTCGTAATGTGGTGCAATCTTGACCGCCGTATGGACGCGGCTCGTAGTAGCACCACCTATGAGCAAGGGGATCTTTCGGATGCGGAAATGATCGTCCTTCTGCATCTCGGCAGCCACGTACTGCATTTCTTCCAGGCTCGGCGTAATGAGCCCCGACAAGCCGACGATGTCTGCGCCCTCCACTTTTGCCCGTGCAAGAATTTCATGGCAGGGCACCATCACACCCATGTTGACAACTTCGAAGTTGTTGCACTGCAAAACCACGGTGACGATGTTTTTGCCGATATCGTGCACGTCGCCCTTGACCGTCGCAATGACGATCTTACCCTTGGCCTTGACGTCTTCGCCCGCTGCGGCCTGCTGCTTTTTTTCTTCTTCGATATACGGGATCAAGTGGGCAACAGCCTGTTTCATGACCCGCGCACTCTTGACCACCTGCGGAAGGAACATCTTTCCCTGGCCAAATAGATCGCCAACAATATTCATCCCGTCCATCAGCGGGCCTTCAATGACATGCAGCGGACGCCCGCCCTTGGCCAAAATGCCCTGGTAGGCTTCTTCGGTGTCTTCGGTGATGAAATCGGTAATGCCGGCGACCAGTGCATGGGAAAGGCGCTGCGCGACGCTGCCCGACCGCCATTCATTGCGCTTGCCTTCATCCTTGGCGCCGCTTTTGGCAGACTCGGCAATTTCCACCAGCCGCTCACCGGCATCCGGGCGGCGGTTGAGGACCACGTCTTCCACCCGCTCGCGCAGGACGGGTTCCAGTTCGTCATAGACACCGACCATTCCGGCATTGACGATGCCCATGTCCATGCCCGCCTTGATCGCGTGGTACAAAAACACGGTGTGGATGGCCTCGCGCACCGGGTCGTTGCCGCGGAAGCTGAAGCTCACGTTGCTGACCCCGCCGGAGACCTTCGCACCGGGAAGGTTTTGCTTGATCCAGCGCGTGGCCTCGATGAAATCCACCGCGTAGTTGTTGTGCTCCTCAATGCCAGTGGCAATCGCAAAGATGTTGGGGTCAAAAATGATGTCTTCAGGGGGAAAGTCCAGCTCGTCCACCAATATGCGGTAGGCCCTCTCGCAGATCTCGATCTTGCGTTGGTAGGTATCTGCTTGGCCTTTTTCGTCGAAGGCCATGACCACCGTGGCAGCACCATAGCGCTTGAGCAGGCGGGCCTGCTGCTTGAAAGACTCCACGCCTTCTTTCATGCTGATCGAATTGACGATGCCCTTGCCCTGGATGCAGCGCAGGCCGGCCTCGATCACCTCCCACTTGGAGCTGTCCACCATCACAGGAACGCGGGCGATGTCCGGTTCGCTGGCGATCAGGTTCAGGAACCGCACCATGGCGGCCTTGCTGTCGAGCATGGCCTCGTCCATGTTGATGTCGATGATCTGCGCACCGTTTTCCACCTGCTGGCGCGCCACTGCCAGGGCCTGTTCATATTCCCCGTTGAGGATCATGCGGGCAAAGGCCTTGGACCCGGTGACATTGGTGCGCTCGCCGATGTTGACGAACAGACTGCCGGCCTCCACCATAATGGGCTCCAGGCCGGACAGCTTCATAGGGGAAACTTGTTGCGCACGCATGACTCACCTTGATTGCAGAAGGTGAGCGTGGTTGCATGAAAGAACCCAAGCCTGACGAACTCACCGCCGATGGCGGGTTTCGCTGCAACGCTCCTTGAGTTGCCCCGATTTTAAGGGTCTAATCCGTGACAAGCTACACACTTGTCATTCCCAGCCCCCACACACACCATGTTTGACAACTTTTTCAACAAAAAGGCTCCCGAACCGCCCGAGAGCCGCCTGCGGGCCATCGAAGGCTCCAGCACGGCCGATCTGGCCGCGCAATTGCTGTGCGCGCCAACGGCCATGATGCAGCTCAGCCACGAAGAAGCCCGCATCGTGATCAGCTACATGCAGCCGCGCAGAATTGCTCAGGGCACCACCTTCATCAAGGAAGGCGATTCCCGCAACACGGGCTTCATGCTGCTGGTGCTCGACGGGGAAGTGACGGTCGAAACCATCGTGGTGAGCCGCGTGGAGCCCATCACGGTCACGGTTTTGGGCGAGGGCAGCTTGCTGGGCGAGATGGGCTTGCTCGACGGCGAGCCACGCTCGGCGTCCTGCACCGCCAGTACCGAGGTGCGCTGCGCCATTCTGACGCGGGAGTCCTTGGAGCAGCTCATGATCGACAACTCCCATGTGGCGGCCAAGCTCATGCTGGCCGTTTCGCTACGCATCGCCGAGCGCCTGCGTGACAGCGCCGACAAACTCAAGATGTACGCCCAGCTCACCCAGGCGATGCAGCAGGAAATTGACCACCTGATGCCGTCTTGAGGTGTCCACCTCCCTTGCGCCTGCGGCGCTCCCCCTTAAGGGGGCGTCAGCTACAGCCCGGCGGCGCCGGATCCGTGCTGACCTGGAAGGGGTGTTTGGCTCATTAAGCCGCTTCCTTGTAGAAGAACTGATCGCGCAAAGACCGCACCGCCAAGGGCTGTACGGCCTCACGGATCGCGCCGATGTGCTCGGGCGTGGTGCCGCAGCAGCCGCCCACGATGTTCACCAGGCCATCAGCGGCAAACTCCTTGAGCAGGCGCGAGGTCACCTCGGGCGTTTCGTCAAACCCCGTTTCGCTCATGGGATTGGGCAGGCCGGCATTGGGGTAGCAACTGATGAAAGTGTCGCTGGCGACGCGCGCAAGCTCCTGGATGTAGGGCCGCATCAGGGCCGCGCCAAGGGCACAGTTGAGCCCAACGGCCAGCGGCCGGGCATGGCGGACGCTGTGCCAGAAAGCGGTCACTGTCTGGCCGCTGAGGATGCGGCCCGATGCATCGGTCACGGTGCCGCTGATGATCAGCGGTAGCCGCTCGCCGCTGGCTTCAAAAAACTCATCGATGGCAAATAGGGCCGCCTTGGCGTTGAGCGTGTCAAAAATCGTTTCGACCAGCAGCACATCGCTGCCGCCTTCGACCAGCGCCTGGACCTGCTCAAAGTAGGCGGCGCGCAGCTCCTCAAAACTGATGTTGCGCGCACCGGGGTCGTTGACATCGGGGCTGATGCTGGCCGTCTTGGGCGTGGGGCCCAGGGCGCCGACCATAAAGCGCGGTTTGTCGGGTGTTGAGAACTTGTCGCAGGCTGCGCGAGCAAGGCGCGCCGAAGCCAGATTCATTTCGTGCGCCAGGTCGGCCATGCCGTAATCGGCCTGCGCCACGCTGGTTGCGCCAAAGGTGTTGGTCTCGATTAGGTCGGCTCCGGCGGCCAGATAGCCTTCATGGATATCGGCAATCACATCGGGTCGGGTGAGCGAAAGCAACTCGTTGTTGCCCTTGACATCGCGGGGAAAGTCCGCAAAACGCGCGCCCCGGTATTGCGCTTCGCTCAGGCGAAAACGCTGGATCATAGTGCCCATGGCTCCATCCAGGATGGCGATGCGATGGCGCAGGATTTCGGGAAGCGCCTGGGCGCGGGTATAGACGAGCGGTTCCATGCCTTACATTTTAGGCCTCGACCGAAACCGCAGAGCGTCCAATAGCCCGATACCCCCATGAAGAACATGACCCCCAAAGAAGCCTGGGCCCTTTTGCAGTCCAACCCCCAGGCGCTGTTGATTGACGTGCGCATGGAAATCGAATCGCTCTACGTCGGCCGGCCGCCCCATTCCGTCAATCTGCCCTGGTATGAATACCCCGAGCTGACCCCCGAGCCCCACGTTTTTTGCAAGGCGGTGGAAGCCGAGGCCGGCAGCAAGGCCCGGCCCCTGGTCCTACTGTGCCGAAGCGGCACCCGCTCACTCGATGCGGCCCGTGCGCTGGAACGGGAGGGCTTTTCGAATGTCTGCAATGTTCTGCACGGCTTTGAAGGCGACCGGGACGAGGCCCACCACCGTTCCCGCCTCAACGGCTGGCGCTTTGACGGTCTGCCTTGGGAGCAGATGTAGCTTAGCGCCCCAGCGCCGGAAACAGCTTCATCAGACCGTCGCTCATCACCTCAACCGACAGCGCGGCCAGGATCAGGCCCATCAGGCGCGTCATCACATTGATGCCGGTCTTGCCGAGCACCCGTGCGATCGGCTGTGCCAGCGCAAAGCACAGTGCGGTAGAGAGCGCGACCACCACCCCGTAACCCACCAGGGTCAGCAACTGGGCGAAAGTTTTGGCCTTGTCGGCATAAATCACCACGGTGGACATGGTTGCTGGCCCCGTCAGCAACGGGATGGTGAGCGGCACCACGGCAATGCTGGCGCGCGTGGCGGCGTCCTGCATTTCGGCGGCATTGGCGCGCGCCTCGGCAGGCTGGGCATTGAGCATGGCCAACGAGGAGGTCAGCAGCAGCATGCCGCCACCCACCTGGAAGCTCGCCAGCGTGATGCCGAAAAATTCCAGGATCTTCAGACCCAACAAGGCGCTGACGGCAATCACCACAAAGGCCGTGAACGAGGCAATGCCGATGGTGCGCCGGCGCTGTTCGCGGCCAAAGCCCTGCGTGTAATGGATGAAAAACGGCACGCAGGCCAGCGGATTGACGATGGCCAGCAGGGTGACCAAGGGCTTGAGGTCGAGATGATCGATCACCATTCAGCGGCCTCCCGTCACGTCCAGCACCGCGCCAGTGGTGTAGCTTGCATCATCGGAGAGCAACCACAGGATGGCCTGCGCCACCTCCAGCGCTGAGCCGCCGCGTTGCATGGGTACCTGGGCCGCCATCTGGGCCACCCGGTCGGGCAGGCCACCGCTGGCGTGGATGTCGGTGTCGATGATGCCCGGGCGCACGGCATTGACGCGAATGCCTTCGGCCGCCACTTCTTTGGCCAGGCCCACGGTGAAACTGTCGATGGCGCCCTTGCTGGCTGCATAGTCCACATACTGGCCCGGCGAGCCCAGACGCGCCGCGGCGCTGGAGAGGTTGACGATGGTGCCGCCCGGTCCGCCATGGCGCGTGCTCATGCGCAGCACCGCCTCGCGGGCGCAGACAAAGCTGCCCACAATATTCGTGTTGAACATGCGGTTCAGCCGCGCCACGTCCATGGCGTCTACACGCGCCGGCATGTCGACCACGCCGGCGTTGTTGACCAGAGCGGTCAATCGCCCCAACTCGACGTCGACCCGCCCAAACATGGCAAGAACCTGCGCCTCGACGGCCACGTCGGCCTGGACGGCGATGGCCCGGCCTCCGCGCGCTTCGATCTGGCCCACCACCGCCTCGGCCGCCGTGCGGTTGCCCTGGTAATTCACGGCCACGGCATAACCCTGGCTCGCCGCCAGACTGGCCAACGCAGCGCCAATGCCCCGGCTGCCGCCCGTGACCAACAAAACCTTGCCCATATCCTGCCTCCTGCACAATCTCGCCCGATACGTTACAAAGCAGCATACCAACATTGAGGAGACCTTTTTTGAGCGCCACCATCGATTACTACTTTGCCCCCAACAGCCCCTGGACCTACCTGGGCCATGCGCGCCTGGTGGCCATGGCCCGGGACGCCGGTGCCGCCGTCCGGGTGCTGCCCATGGATCTGGGCGGCAAGGTCTTCCCCATCTCGGGCGGCCTGCCGCTGGGAAAGCGGGCACCCCAGCGCCAGGACTATCGCTTGGTGGAGCTGGCACGGTTTTCGAACTATCTGGGCCTGCCGCTGAACGTCAAACCCAAGTACTTCCCGGTGGACCCCGACAGCTCGGCCCGACTGATTGTCGGCGTTGATCTCGAGGACGGCCCGGAGGCCGCCATGCGGCTGAGCGAGACGGTGTTCCAGGCGGTCTGGGTCAAAGAGCGCAATATTGCCGATGAGCAGGTGCTCGCAGACCTGCTGGCCGAGTGCAGGCTGGCGCCGGGGCGGCTGGAATTTGCTCACAGCCAGACCGTGTCCGAACGCTACGAGGCCAATACCGAGGCTGCGATTGCTGCCGGTGTGTTTGGTGCACCCAGCTATGTGCTCGACGGCGAATTATTTTGGGGCCAGGACAGGCTCGATTTTCTTCAACGCAAACTAGGAGTTTGAATATGGGTAATTTTGTCAATTTGAAGTCAGCCGACGACTTTGTCTTCCCTGCCTATGTGGCGCAACCGGCAGGCAAGCCGCGCGGCGCGGTGGTGGTGGTACAGGAAATATTTGGTGTCAACAGCCATATCCGCTCGGTGGCGGACGGCTATTCGGCCGAGGGCTACTTGGCCGTGGCACCCGCCACCTTCGAGCGCGCCAAACCCGGGGTGGAGCTGGGCTACACCCAGGAAGACATGGGCGTGGGCTTTGGCCTCAAAACGGCGGTCGAGGCTCTGCCTGCGCCAGGGCTGCTGCAGGACATCCAGGCCGCCGTCGACTACGCAGCCAAGACCAGCGGCGGCAAGGTCGGCATCGTGGGCTATTGCTGGGGCGGCCTGGTGACCTGGCGCAGCGCGGCCAAGGTCAAGGGCCTGTCAGCCGCCGTTCCCTACTACGGTGGCGGCATGACGGCGGGCGACGAGCCGGCCCTGCAACCCCAGTGCCCCGTAATCTGCCATTTCAGTGACCGCGACCATTACATCCCCATGGACACCATGGAGGCCTTCAAAAAGCTGCACCCCGGTTTGCCCGTCTACGTCTACCCGGCCAACCACGGCTTCAACTGCGACCAGCGTGCCGCCTGGGATGCACCCAGCGCCAAGCTGGCACGCGAGCGCACGCTGGCGTTTTTCTCTGAACAGCTGGGCTGAGGTCAGCGCGCCGAGTGCGCGATGTAGCGCTTGCGCCAGAACACCAGCCCGGTTGCGACGACGATCAGAACCATCAGGGCGACCGTCCACCAGAATGCGGTGGGGTGGTGCAGCAGGGGCATGAACTCGAAGTTCATGCCAAAAAAACCGGTGATTAGGTTAAGCGGCAGAAAAATGGCGGTGAGCGCCGTGAGGGTTCGCATGATGTCGTTGGTGCGGTTGCTCTGCGCGCTGAAGTGGATTTGGATCACCGTCTCGGCCGACTGCTCCATGCGGCGGGCGTGGTGCACCACACGCTCGATATGCTCGATCACGTCGCGCGCCCGCGCAATGAGCTGGTCCTGCATGGCCTGGGCCGATCCAGCGGCCAGCGCCACCGGCTGGGGCTGCTCGCGCAGGGAATCGAGCCACTCCTGCATGGCGTCGCGCTGCTCGTCGCACAGGTCTTCGAGCACCTGCAGCTGGCTGCGCGCGCCCATCAGCGCACCCCAGTCGCTGAAGCGCGTACCGGGCTTGAGCAGCTCGGCCTGCCAGTGATCCAGCTGCTGTGTGAGTTCCTTTCGCAGGTCGAGGTAGCTGTCGACCATTGTGTTGACCATGCGCAGCAACAGGTCGGCCGGGCTAGCCGGGGTGCGGCTGCGGGCGCTGACGGCGTCGACGCTGAATTTGGCGTCCATCAGGAAGCGCTCGATGAAACTGCGGGCGGTGTAGCAGCCGCGCGGGTGCACGCTGATCAGCAGGCGGTCAAACACGACAAAGCCCACGGCGCGTGAGCTGATGCGGTTGAAGGCCGGCAGGCTGGGGCGCGGCTGAATGCGCGCCTTGCCGCCCTGGCCGTGGTAGGCCTGCACGGCGGACGCCTGCTGTTCTTCCGCCAGCGTTTCGGCCTGCGTCGCCAGGCGGCGGAAGATGATGAGGTCGTATACCGAGGTGTAGTCGTAGTGCGAGGGGTGCACCGGGCTGGCAAGGTCCTGGCAATGTAGGTCGAGCAGGGGCGAGCCGCCGAGCTGCTGCGCCGCTTGTTGCAAGGCCGCCTGATGCTGCTCGAAGTCATCGCGGTCCAGAAAGACCCAGACGAAACCGTCGTGAGGCGGCTGGTTGGGAATGGTTTCGACAAAGCGCAGGCTGTCGGCGGTGAATTCGATGATTTGCATATGGAGCCCCGCAGCCATGTCAAATCTGCGTAGTCAGCTATTTACTTTGTAGCATGGTCACGCAGCCAGCGAGCCGCGGTGATGGCGAAATAGGTCAGCACGCCGTCGGCGCCGGCGCGCTTGAAGGCCAGCAGGCTCTCCAGCATGACGGCATCGTGGTCGAGCCAGCCGTTGCGCGCCGCCGCCTGCAGCATGGCGTATTCGCCGCTGACCTGGTAGGCAAAGGTCGGCAGCTTGAATTCGTCCTTGACGCGGCGCACGATGTCCAGATAAGGCATGCCGGGCTTGACCATCACCATGTCGGCTCCCTCGGCGATGTCCAGCGCCACTTCGCGCAGGGCCTCATCGCTGTTGCCCGGGTCCATTTGGTAGGTTTTCTTGTCGCTCTTGCCCAGGTTGGCCGCCGAACCCACGGCGTCGCGGAACGGGCCATAAAAGGCGCTGGCGTACTTGGCGCTGTAGGCCATGATCTGGGTGTGCACATGGCCCGCCGCTTCCAGGGCCTGGCGGATGGCACCGATGCGCCCGTCCATCATGTCGCTGGGCGCAACGATGTCCACCCCCGCATCGGCCTGCACCAGGGCCTGCTGCACCAGCACGGCCACCGTGGGGTCGTTCAGGATGTGGCCTGATTCGTCGAGCAGTCCGTCCTGCCCGTGGCTGGTGAAGGGGTCGAGTGCGACGTCGGTCATGACGCCCAGTTCCGGAAAGCGCTTTTTCAGTTCGCGCACGACCCGCGGCACCAGCCCGTGGGGGTTGGTGGCCTCTCGGCCATCCGGCGTCTTGAGGGAGGGGTCAATGACGGGAAACAGCGCAATTGCGGGGATGCCCAGATCCACGCATTCCTGGGCGACCGGTAACAGCAGGTCCAGGCTCAGGCGCTCGACGCCGGGCATCGACGCCACCGGCTCCCGCCGGTTGCTGCCGTCGAGCACAAAAACCGGGTAAATGAAGTCCTGCGCGGTCAGCCGGTGCTCGCGCACCAAGTTGCGGCTGAAAGCGCTGCGGCGCAGGCGGCGCGGGCGGCTGGCGGGAAATGGGGCTGGGTTGGTGGGCATGTTGGGCAAGTTCAAAGACCAAGTTGGCGATGCAAAATTGTGCCTCATGGAAGGACGCGCCGGGCCAGATCGCCGGAATCTGCCTTTCCGACCGACACGCGGGTCATCTAGATGAATCAGCCACAGCTTTACCGCCCGGCGATTTTTTTACCTATTGCCAGCAAATGCTACCTTTGTTAGATTACTGACGGGCGGTTCGCCGCCCCCCGCTTTTCCTCCCTGAGCGGGTGCCTTGATGTGTGACAGCAAAAAGGCTTCCCAGGCCCAGCCCTTGTGCTGGGCCTTTTTTTCGCCCCTGATTTACCTGCGGGGGCCAAGTCGGGCAGGGGCACAGGGCTAAACTCAAGGGATGCTCTGGGTCAAATCATTCCATATCGTTTTCGTCGCGAGCTGGTTCGCGGGCCTGTTTTACCTCCCGCGCATCTTTGTGAATCTGGCTGAGGTTCCGGCCGATTCCGCTGCAGAACGTGCCCGGCTGCTTTTGATGGCCGTCAAGCTGATGCGGTTTACAAACATGCTGACGGTGGTGGCGATCGCTCTGGGCCTGTGCCTCTGGCTGGGCTACGGAATCGGGCGCGGCCCTGGCAATGGCTGGATGCACGCCAAGCTCGCGGTGGTTGTGCTCGTTCTGGGCTACCAGCATGTCTGTGCCCGCCTGCTGCGCAAATTTCGCGCAGGCGCCAACACACGCGGCCACGTCTGGTACCGCTGGTTCAACGAAGTACCCGTCCTGTTGCTGGTGGCTGCGGTGATCCTGGTGGTGGTGAAGCCTTTCTAGGCGCTTCCAGGGCCATGCCGCAGCACAAGACCTCGGCTTGGCCCCTGGCGCTCTTCATGGCGGCGCTAATTGTCTACGCCAGCCTGTATCCCTTCAGCGACTGGCGCGACCAGGGCGTCCAGGCTTGGGCCTTCCTTCTGGCCCCGCTGCCCAAATACTGGACTGGCTTTGACGTCATTTCCAACCTGCTGGGGTATGCGCCGCTGGGCTTTCTGTTGACCCTCTCCGCATTGCGCACCGGGCGCGGTCGCCATGGGGTGCTCATGGCCACACTCGCCTGCGCCCTGCTTTCCCTGTGCATGGAGTCATTGCAGAGCTTTTTGCCTTCACGGGTGGCATCAAACCTGGACCTGGCTCTCAACGTGGCGGGCGCCTGGGTCGGCGCCGCCAGCGCCCTGCTGCTGGAGCGGTGGGGAGCGCTGGCGCGCTGGAGCCGGTTTCGGGCCAGGTGGTTTGTCCGCGAGGCGCGCGGGGCCCTCGTGCTGCTGGCCCTGTGGCCGGCGGCCCTGCTTTTTCCGCCTGCCGTTCCGTTTGGCCTGGGTCAGGTGCTCGAGCGCCTGGAAACCGCGCTCGGTTCGGCATTGCGCGGCACCCCATTCCTGGACTGGCTGCCCATGCGCGCGCTGGAAATGCAGCCCCTGGTGCCCATGGCGGAGATGCTCTGCGTGATCCTGGGTGCACTGGCGCCCTGCCTGCTGGGCTACACCGTGATTCGCCAGACTTGGCAACGCGCTCTGTTTTTGATAGCGTTCTACTCAGCTGGGACGCTGGCTTCCGCCCTTTCTGCGGCCTTGAGCTATGGCCCGGCCCATGCCTGGGGCTGGCTCAGCGCACCAGTTCTGGCCGGGCTGGCGATTTCTGCGGGCCTGGCGCTGGGCCTGATTTTTCTTCCGCGCCGGGGTTGCGCCGCCTTGTCCTTGCTCGCACTGGCCGTGGGTTTGAGTGTGCTGAACCAGGCACCGACCAGCGCCTATTTTGCCCAGACCCTGCAAACCTGGGAGCAAGGCCGCTTCATCCGCTTTCACGGCCTGGCCCAATGGCTGGGTTGGATCTGGCCCTATGCCGCCCTGCTGTATGTGCTGCGCCGCGTGTCCGGCCGCGACGCCGAGATGGGCACACTCTAAAATCCACGCCTTCAAAGCGATCCCATGCAAACCACTCCAAAACCCTATTTCGAGCGCCATATTTTCTTTTGCATCAATGAGCGAAAAAACGGCGAGAACTCCTGCGCCCAACACCATGCGGCCCAGGGTGCGGCCCGCTGCAAGGAGCAGGCCAAGGCCCTGGGCCTGCTGGGGCCGGGCAAGTTGCGCGTCAACAAGGCCGGCTGCCTGGACCGATGCGCGGCGGGACCGGTTTGTGTGGTCTACCCCGAAGGCGTCTGGTACACCTATGTGGACGACCACGACATCGATGAAATTGTCGACTCGCATCTGAAGGATGGTGTCGTCGTCGAACGCCTGCTGACCCCGGCATACCTGGGCAAATGAACGCTTCGACTGAACGCTTGTCGCTGGAGGGGCCGGCAGGCACCTTGCAGGCCTTGCGCGACCGCCCGGCCGGCGCGCCACAAGGCGTTGCGGTCATCTGCCACCCGCACCCGCTGTTTGGCGGCACCATGGACAACAAGGTGGTGCAGACCCTGGCGCGTGCCTTCGTCCAGGCCGGCTGGGAGGCGGTGCGCTTCAATTTCCGTGGTGTGGGCACAAGTGATGGAAGCTACGGCGAGGGGCGCGGAGAGGCGGCCGACCTGCACGCCGTGGTGGAGCAATGCATTGGCCCGGTGGTGGCTGGCCGCCAGCTTGCACTGGCCGGGTTTTCCTTCGGATCCTACATCGCATGCCAGGAAATTGCCGTACTTGCTGCTTCGAGCGCTATCGAAAAGATAGTGCTTGTAGGAACGGCTGCCGGCAATTTTGCTGTACCACCCGTGCCTCCGGAGTTGCATGAGCGCACCCTGGTGATCCATGGCGAAGCCGACGAAACCGTGCCGCTGGCAGCTGTGATGGACTGGGCGCGGCCCCAGATACTGCCCATTACGGTCGTTCCCGGGGGCGGTCATTTCTTTCACGGACAATTGCCGCTTCTCAAATCACTGGTTCTGCGCCATCTGATGGCCCGGCCAACATAAAGATACCCCATGAAAATGAACCTGCCGGCATGGCTGGCTGCGGCTGCCCTTGCGTTGCTCACCGTTCCAGCGGGCGCCCAGACGCCCCAGCCCCCCGAAGTGGCGGCGAAGTCTTATCTGCTGCTGGACGTCACGGCCAACCAGATTCTGGCCTCACGCGACATCGACTCCCAGGTTGAGCCCGCGTCGCTGACCAAGCTGATGAGCGCCTACATCGTTTTTGATGCCCTCCGCGCGAAGAAAATCGACCTCAAGCAGACCTTTCCCGTCAGCGAGCGCGCCTGGAAGATGCCGGGCTCCCGCATGTTCATCGACCCCAAGATGAAGGTGCCTGTGGACGACCTCATCAAGGGCATGATTGTCCAGTCCGGCAATGACGCCACCATGGCTCTGGCAGAGGGCGTGGGAGGTAGCGCCGAGCACTTTGTCCAACTGATGAACGAGCAGGCCAAGGCCCTGGGCATGAAGTCCACCAGCTACAAGAACCCCGAAGGCCTGACCGAACCTGGCCATACCACCACGGCGCGTGACCTGAGCATCCTGGCCACTCGGCTGATGCGCGACTTCCCCGATTACGTGACCTATTACGCCATCAAGAAGTACCGCTATGAGGGGACGCCTGTTGCCAACGAAAACAACCGCAACCTGCTGCTGTTCCGGGATCCGACCGTGGACGGCCTCAAAACGGGCCACACCGATGCTGCCGGCTTTTGCATGATCGCCACGGCCCGCCGTGATTACCCCAACCTGCCAGCCAATGCGGCGCTGGGCACACCCGGCGGACGGCGCCTGCTGTCGATCATTCTTGGTGCGGCCAGCGAAAACGCCCGCGCCAATGAGTCGCAAAAGCTGCTCAACTGGGGTTACACCGCGTTTGAGCCCGTCAAGCTGTTCGATGCCGGCCAGGTCGTCGCCAGCCCCAAGGTCTGGAAGGGCAAGGAGCCGGTTCTCAAGTTGGGGCAGCCGCGCGGCATCGTGGTGGCCGTGCCCGCCGGGCAGGCCGCCAAAGTGCAGTCGCAGGTTGCACGCCCCGACCCGCTGGTTGCGCCGTTCAGCAAAGGCCAGGCGGTTGGCAGCATCCAGGTCAGCCTTGGTGGCCAGCTCATTGCCGAGGCGCCTCTGGTAGCACTGGAGGCCGTGGAACAGGCTGGGATTCTTGGTCGCAGCTGGGATGCCCTGCGCCTGTGGATCAAATGACGTAGCGTGCGCTCACTTGTCTTGGCGAAATTGCTTCGTCAAGGTGAGCGGCCCCAAGAAGGCTTGCGGCCCAATGCTTAGCAGGCTATACTAGAAGGCTTTTCCGCATTTGGGGCGGGAGAGACGCGTTTTCGCAATATTTCCAGACGTTTAGGGACGTTTTATTCCATGCCAACCATCAACCAGCTAGTGCGTCAGGGGCGCGAGGTCGAAACGACCAAGTCCAAGAGCCCCGCGATGCAAAACAGCCCCCAGCGCCGGGGCGTGTGCACTCGCGTGTACACCACGACGCCGAAGAAGCCGAACTCGGCCCTTCGCAAGGTCGCCAAGGTCCGCCTGACCAACGGCTTTGAAGTCATTTCCTACATCGGCGGCGAAGGCCACAACCTCCAGGAACACAGCGTAGTGCTGGTTCGTGGCGGTCGTGTCAAGGACTTGCCCGGTGTGCGTTACCACATCGTGCGTGGCTCGCTCGACTTGCAAGGCGTGAAAGACCGCAAGCAGTCGCGCTCCAAGTACGGTGCCAAGAAGCCAAAGGCCAAATAAGCTTTCCGGTTTTGTTATTCAAGGTGCTGTTTCCCGCGTGGCGCGGTGAATCAGCGTAGTGGCCCGAAGCACGGAATTGTCCGTGTGGGTCGAGTAAGTGAAAGCCGGAATGGCTTTCGCGGTGTTCGCAAGAACATCAACTGAAGCAAAGAGGTGAAAAAATGCCACGTCGTCGCGAAGTCCCTAAACGTGAAATCCTGCCGGATCCCAAGTTCGGCAATGTCGAGCTCTCCAAGTTCATGAACGTGATCATGGAAGGCGGCAAGAAAGCTGTCGCCGAGCGCATCATCTATGGCGCGCTCGAGTTCATCGAGAAAAAGAACCCCGGCAAAGACCCGGTTGAAGCCTTTACCATGGCGATCAACAACGTCAAGCCCATGGTCGAAGTCAAGTCCCGCCGCGTCGGCGGCGCAAACTACCAGGTGCCGGTTGAAGTGCGCCCTGTTCGCCGTCTGGCGCTGTCGATGCGCTGGATCAAGGAAGCCGCCCGCAAGCGCGGCGAGAAGTCCATGGCCCTGCGCCTGGCCAACGAAATCATGGAAGCCACGGAAGGCCGTGGCGGTGCCATGAAAAAGCGTGACGAAGTGCACCGCATGGCCGAGGCCAACAAGGCATTCAGCCACTTCCGCTTCTAAACGTCTACCTGCTTTCATCATTTTTCAAGCCTGCAGCATGCAGGCTTGATGCACTATCGGAGAATCATCATGGCCCGCGCCACCCCTATTGAGCGATATCGCAACATTGGTATTTCTGCCCACATCGATGCGGGCAAGACCACGACCACCGAGCGTGTCTTGTTCTATACCGGTGTGAACCACAAGATTGGTGAAGTTCACGATGGCGCTGCGACCATGGACTGGATGGAGCAGGAGCAGGAGCGCGGTATCACGATCACGTCGGCTGCCACCACCTGCTTCTGGAAGGGAATGGGCAAGACCTTCGACGAACACCGCATCAACATCATCGACACCCCGGGCCACGTGGACTTCACGATTGAAGTGGAGCGCTCCATGCGCGTGCTCGACGGTGCCTGCATGGTTTATTGCGCCGTGGGCGGCGTGCAGCCGCAATCGGAAACCGTGTGGCGTCAGGCCAACAAGTACAAGGTTCCGCGTCTGGCTTTCGTGAACAAGATGGACCGGACCGGCGCCAATTTCTTCAAGGTCTATGACCAGATGAAGCTGCGCCTGAAAGCCAACCCTGTGCCGTTGCAGATCCCGATCGGTGCCGA
>Ga0007834_1000123_pt1 | contig 28730 bp, 27 predicted proteins | sample CryBogCBE06Nov07_FD_71233 | JGI IMG/M metagenome (GOLD analysis project Ga0007834, IMG submission 71233) | Freshwater microbial communities from Crystal Bog, Wisconsin, USA - CBE06Nov07 | ecosystem: Environmental > Aquatic > Freshwater > Lake | place: Crystal Bog, Wisconsin, USA | collected...
TTTTATCGATTGATTCAGCAATCTGCGGTCGCACTGCCCGCAACCTACGCCAATATTCGCGACAACCAGCACCCGCTGAGGAAGTTGGGAAAATCTGTGGAGCTAAATGGATAGCCCTTAGAATCTGCCAGTGAAAACGAGATGATTTTTAGGTATCTTTGGAACAGGCAGGACCGACCTCCAGTTGAGACCACCTAAATCCCAAAATTCTGTCTCATATACTTTCGGCGATATTCTCATGGCTTCTATGCCATTGCCCATCTCGAAATGCCTCTTTTTCTCACTTTCTTCTGCCAGTTGACAGCACTGCCCTCCCAAGCCGAAGCCATTTCCCGGTGAGCGCCAATCTCTACGCGCTTGCGGCCATTGCACTGTGGGCCCTGCTTGCTTCGCTGGGTTTGTCTCTGCAGCACGTCCCGCCGTTTTTGCTGACAGGCATTGCCTTACTGATTGGCAGCGTGCTGGCCTGGCCTTTTGTGCTGCGCGACCGGCAGCTCTGGCGGGTCCGGCCGCGGGCGCTTTTGCTGGGTGTGTATGGGCTGTTCGGATTTCATTTTCTACTCTTTATTGCCCTGCGCCATGCGCCACCCGTGCAGGCCAACCTAGTCAATTACCTGTGGCCGCTGTTGATCGTCGTGCTGGCGCCGGCATTTTTGCCCGGCACCCGGCTGACGGTCATCCACCTTCTGGCGGCATGCCTCGGATTTGCGGGCGCAGCGCTGGCCATTCTCGGCAAAACGGGGAGTAGCCCGGACACTGCGGCGGGATTCAGCTGGGGCTTTGTGCCGGCCGCCGCCTCGGCCTTTGTCTGGGCTACCTATTCGCTGGTCAGCAAGCGCTGGGCCTTGGCGGGCCAAGCTTTCCCTACTGCTGCCATCGGACTATTTGGGTTGGTTTCGGGCGCCTTGGCCCTGCTTTGCCACGCCCTGCTGGAGCCCGCCACGGCGCTGGGCGCGCGCGACTGGGGCTTGCTGGTCCTGATGGGCGTGGGACCGCTGGGTGCCGCCTTCTTTCTTTGGGATACGGCGCTCAAGCGGGGCGACGCGCGGCAGATTGGCATATTGAGCTACATCACGCCGCTGGCCTCCACCGCACTGCTGATGCTGGTTTCCGGGCAGCCCTTGACCTTGACCATCGGTCTGGCTGCGGTGCTGATCATCGGCGCGGCACTGCTCGGAACCCGCGCCCGCAGCGGCACCTGAGCACCTGGCGTGAATGAAGCCATGCCGTTCCGGCATGAAGCGGGGCTTGCAGACCTAGGGTTTACCCCTAATATGACCTGCATCGAAACTTCAAAGTCGTTTATGGTCCGCTTTTTCTCCTCCCTGATCCAGTTGTTCCAATCTCCCGTGGCCGGCCTCGGCTTGCCATCCCGCAGTGTGGCGGGTCGCCTGCTGGATCGCGCCAATGCGGGCAGGGGAGTGAGTCAGTATCAGGCGCAGGAACTGCGATTGGCCGCCGCGCAGTGGCTGAGCGTCGTCCGCTAGTCGCAATCCGCAGCGGCCAGGCTCAAGCGCCTTGTGTCGCCGCAAAGGCCTTGGCCGCCGAGGCCGCTACGGCCAGGCGCAGCCAGGCGTGGGCACTTCGCTGCTCGGCGCGCCGGTGCCAGAGCGAATCCACATGCACGGCCGGCACCTCGAAGGGGAGCTCACGCAGGATCAGCTCGCTTTGCATGCCGGTCACGCGAACAAAATGGCGCGGCAATACGGTGAGCAAGTCCGATTTGGTGACCACCTGGCCGGCGGTAAAAAACTGGTTGACCGTGATCACGATGCGGCGTTTTTCGCCCAGGGACGCGAGCGCTTCGTCGATAAACCCGAACGGACGCCCCGAAAAACTCACCAGCAAGTGGTGGGCTGCGCAAAAGCGCTTGAGCGTCAGCGGGCCGCGCGCCAGCGGATGGCCCTCGCGCATCACGCACACGTATTCCCCGTCGTAGAGGCGCTGGTGCTCGAACGCCACCGACTGGCCGGCCTGGGCACGGGCCGTCAAGTCGGCCAGCACCGCAGGAAAGTGGCCGACTGCCAGATCAATGGCCTCCGACTCCAGCAGCTCGCGCGGATCGCGCGTGGAGAGCGGCAGTACCCGCATGGACACCCCCGGCGCATCGCGTTCGATGATCTCAATCAGGCCGGGCATGAGTTCAGCCGCGGTGGCATCGGCCATGGCCAAGACAAAAGTATCCCGGGCGCTGCCCGCCACGAATTCGCGCGGCGACAGGCTTTCCTCCAGTTGGCGCAGGGCCTCGCGCACATGCGGCCACAGCGCCTGGGCCCGCGGCGTGGGCTCGACGCCGTAGCCGCTGCGCTTGACCAGATCGTCGCCCAAGGCCTCGCGCAGACGCCGCAGCGCATTGCTCACCGCGGGTTGGGTCATCGCCAAGCCAAGTGCAGCCCGGGTCAGGCTGCGCTCGGCCATCACCTGGTCGAACACCCGCAGCAAGTTCAGATCCAGCGTACGGAAATTGACCTGCTGGGCCAGGGGCTCGAAACGGTCTGGATCGGTGGAGGTCACGTCTAACTATATATTTGATGAATGAATGTCATTATAAATATAAAGTTGAATGTTACTGGTGTTTACCCTAATATCTGTCTATCCGGATTGCATTTCAGCCACCGGGCGTTTTTAGGAGTTCACCATGACCAGCTTTGTACATACCCCCATGCCGACCGAGCACCCCGGCGTTGTGCGCGCGGAGCGCTTGGTGGAAGCCACCGGAGCTGCGGTTCGCAGTTTTGATGGCGCCAAAGGCCTTGCGAGCCTGCTGCTGGCAGCCGTTGTGTCTGCGCTGCTGGTTGTGGCCAACCAGGTCATGGAGAACTGGACCGACGGCAATCTGCTCGTCGCCTGGATCGCCATGTGGGCCCTGGCTTTTGCCGCACTGGCTCTGTTTGCAAGCCCCGCGCGGAGCGCTGCCCGGAGCCTGCGTAGCGGCTTCGCAGCCTGGAACGAGCGCCGCAAACAAGCCGAAGCCGATGAACGCATGTGGGACCTTGCTTTGCGCGACGCCCGCGTGATGGCAGAGATCAGTCGCGCGATGTCCAGTGAAGCGTCGGTTTATTCACAAAAGTACAGTGGTTTGCTACTGAACCTGTAGCATGCAAACACGCAGTTGCGCTGGAAATGGCGCATCTTGATAAAAAAAGCGGCCAGTCGGCCGCTTTTTTATGTGCGTCGGCTGCGCCGGCATTCTCAGGCAGCCAACCGGGCATCCAGCCGGGCCTTGTTGTCAGCCAGCTCCTGCGGCAAATGGTGCTGCAACTGGTTGAATAGGGCCTCGTGCAACTTGAGTTCAGCCGCCCAAGGCGCCTTTTCGATGCTGGTGACGGACGCGAACTGCTCCTTGCTGAAGTTCAGGCCGGTCCAGTTGATTTCCTCATAGGCCGGGCTCACGCCAAACGGGTGATCAACGCCTTGCACATCACCTTCAATGCGGTCGATCATCCATTTAAGAACGCGCATGTTGTCACCGTATCCCGGCCAGACAAACTTGCCGTCTACGCCCTTGCGGAACCAGTTGGTGGTGAAGATAGCGGGCAACTTGGCACCCGTCTTAGCCAGCTTCTCGCCCATGTTGAGCCAGTGCTGGAAATAGTCACTCATGTTGTAGCCGGCAAACGCAATCATCGCAAACGGATCGCGGCGGACCACGCCTTCCTGGCCGACGATGGCGGCAGTGGTCTCCGAGCCCATGGTGGCCGCCATGTAGACACCCTCCACCCAGCTGCGCGCCTGCATCACCAAGGGCACTGTATTGCTGCGGCGACCACCAAACACGAACGCGTCAATCTTCACGCCGCGAGGGTCATCCCAGGCGTCATCCAGCGCCGGGTTGTTGGTGGCAGCAACGGTGAAGCGCGAGTTGGGGTGGGCGGCCTTGGCACCGGTTTCCTTGGCGCTGGTCGGCGTCCAGTCCTTGCCCTGCCAGTCAATCGCGTGGGCGGGCGCCTCGCCCATGCCCTCCCACCAGACGTCGCCATCGTCGGTGAGTGCGACGTTGGTGAAAATGACATCCTTGGTCAGGGTGTCCATGCAGTTGGGATTGGTGTGGTAGTTGGTACCCGGCGCCACGCCAAAATAGCCGGCCTCGGGATTGATGGCGCGCAGGCTGCCGTCGGCCTGGGGCTTGATCCAGGCGATGTCGTCGCCCACCGTCGTGACCTTCCAGCCTTCAAATCCCTTGGGCGGCACCAGCATCGAGAAATTGGTTTTGCCGCAGGCGCTCGGAAACGCAGCCGCAACGTGGTACTTCTTGCCCTGCGGGCTGGTCACGCCCAAGATGAGCATGTGCTCGGCAAGCCAGCCTTCGTCACGCCCCATGTTGCTGGCAATGCGCAGGGCAAAGCACTTCTTGCCCAGCAGGGCATTGCCGCCGTAACCGGAGCCATAGGACCAGATCTCGCGGGTCTCCGGATAGTGCACGATGTACTTCGTCTTGTTGCAGGGCCACTTGACATCCTGCTGGCCCGGCAGCAATGGCGCGCCCACGGTATGTACGCATGGCACAAATTCGCCCTCCACGCCCAGCACGTCGTACACGTCCTTGCCCATGCGGGTCATGATCTTCATGTTGACCGCCACATAGGGGCTGTCCGAGAGCTCCACCCCGATATGGGCAATCGGACTGCCCAAGGGGCCCATGCTGAAAGGCACCACATACATGGTGCGGCCTTTCATGCAGCCATCAAACAGCGGCTGCAGCGTTGCGCGCATCTCGGCTGGATCGACCCAGTTGTTGGTGGGGCCGGCATCGTCCTTGTTGGCTGAGCAGATGTAGGTGCGGTCTTCCACGCGGGCCACATCGCTCGGGTCGGAGCAGGCCAGGAAGCTGTTGGGCCGCTTGGCCGGGTTGAGCCGCTTGAACACACCGGCATCAACGAGTTGCTGGCACAGGCGCTGGTATTCGGCATCGGAACCATCGCACCACTCGATGGCATCGGGCTTGCAGAGGGCGGCCATATCCGCAACCCAGGCGATCAGTTTGGCGTTTTTCACAAAGCTGGGCGTGCCCAGATTGAGGCCCTTCATTTGGGGTGAGTTCACTTGCGGCTCCTGAGTTTGAAAATTGAGGGCAGCACCTGCATGTTCCGCGCGGGGCATTCAGGCGCTGGCCTCAATGGCCTGATCCTCGGAACAAGCCCATGCGACAATTTTATGAAGCTGGCGCCCGGGTTACCAAGGAGTTACCAAGGTTTTTATGCATAAATTGCATGAGGTTATGCGCGCGCCCCCGAAGCCAATTCAGGCGCACCAGAACCAGGGAGTGGCGCGCACCAATACGGCCCGCCGCCTGGTCAGGAAAACCGCTGGCAATGAACCGCGTGGGTCGACAACAAAAGTGACGCGCGCAGGCGCGTCGGGCTGGGCTGCTATCTGGCCCTCAGGCCATCGTCACAGCAATGAAAGCAAGCAAAAAGATCAGGACGCCGCCCATGACCGGCAAAACGATGGGCATCAGCGGCACGATATCGTCAACCGCATCGTGCGGAGCTTGCGTATCGGTGGTGTTGACGGGAGCTGACATGGTAAATCCTGTAAAACTGGGTTTTCCCGGATTTTACCCGCCCGCGGGAGCCTGGATGCCTATGGCTGTCCTAGAGCAAGGCATAGCTTGTGCTGACGCGGCAAAAGCTCTTGCCGTCTAGGGCATTGCGCAAATCGATTTCACCAAACGCCATGCTCTTGCCCGCGCGCAAGACGGTGGCTTGGACCAGCGCATCCTGGTGGTTCAGCGGCTTGAGGAAGCTGCTGCTTTGCTGCACTGTGGTGCAGGGTCGGAAAGCGCCAAAGTGGTTGATCAGTGCCAGCACCATGGCCGTGTCAGCCGCGGCCATCATGGCCTGCCCGCAAAGCATGCCCCCCACGCGGCTGAGCTGATCACTGTGCGGCAGGCGCAGTGTCACGCTGTCACTATCAAATCCTTCCACCCGCAGTTGCAATGCCTGCACCCATGGCGCAAAGTACTCGGCCAGCGCAGCCTGCAACAGCTCTACGCGCATTGCGCCGCTCATTTCTGCTCCTGGGCGGAGAAGCCTGCTCCTTGAAGCGCAGCCAGCACCTGGGCAATATGGGCCGGCCCCCGCGTTTGCAGCACCAGCTCGATCTCGACGTTCTGGGCCGAGAGGGTGGTAAAGGCGCGCTGGTGATGCACCTCGTCGATGTTGGCGCCCGCTTCGCCCACAATGGCTGTGATACGGGCCAGTGAGCCCGGCACATCGCGCGAGCTCACGCGCACGCGCGCAAGGCGGCCAGCGCGGACCATGCCGCGCTCGATGATGGAGGCCAGCAGCAACGGGTCGATGTTCCCGCCGCAGAGCACCAGGCCTACGCGCTTGCCGGCAAAGCGCTGCGGATGCTTGAGCAGGGCGGCCAGCCCGGCAGCGCCTGCGCCTTCCACCAGGGTCTTTTCAATCTCTAGCAGCATCAAGATCGCCTGCTCAATGTCGCCCTCGTCCACCAGCAGCATGTCGTCCACCAACCGGGCGATGATCTCGCGCGTGATGACCCCTGGCGCGCCGACCGCTATGCCTTCTGCAATCGTACTGGCGCCCTGCGCGTACCCGGTGCCCTTGATTGCATTGAACATGGCGGGAAAGCGCTCGGTCTGCACACCCACCACCTCGATGCCCGGCTTTATGGCCTTGGCCGCCGTCGCCATGCCGGCAATCAGGCCACCCCCGCCCACGGCGATCACTAGGCAATCAAGCTCAGGCACAGCCTGCAGCATCTCCAGCGCGACGGTGCCCTGCCCGGCCACGATGGCCTCGTCGTCATAGGGATGGACGAACTCCATGCCGCGCTCCTGCGCCAGCTTCAACGCATGGCTGCGGGCTTCTTCCAGCGTGTCGCCGTGCAGCACCACTTCGGCGCCGAAGCCGCGCGTGCGCTCCACCTTGACGCCCGGGGTAAAGCGCGGCATCACAATGACTGCTGGCAAGCCCATGCGCTGCGCATGGTATGCAACGCCCTGCGCGTGGTTGCCGGCAGACATGGCAATCACGCCTGTGACGCCCGCGCGCAACTGGGCCAGTTTGTTGCAGGCTCCTCGCTCCTTGAATGACGCGGTGAATTGCAGATTCTCGAACTTCAAAAACACCTGCGCACCTACGATTTGCGACAGCGTCCTGGACTCGACGCAGGGCGTCTTCAGCAATTGGCCCCGCAATCGCCCGGCGGCGGCCTGGATGTCTTGGAGTTTCAGCATCTGGATCAATCCGGCTGTCAGGCGCGAGTGAGCCGTGACATGGCTTCCTGGTACTTGGCCGAGGTTTTTTCAATGATGTCCTGTGGCAAGGCGGGTGCGGGCGGCTTTTTGCCCCAGGGCTGGCCATTGACGCGGGCCTGCTCGAGCCAGTCGCGCAGGAACTGCTTGTCGTAGCTGGGCGGGTTGCGGCCCTCGCGCAGTGCGGCTTCATAGCCTTCCACAGGCCAATAGCGTGAGGAATCCGGCGTCAGCACCTCATCCATCAACACAAGCGTTCCATCGCCATCCAGGCCGAACTCGAACTTGGTATCGGCGATGATGATGCCCTGGGTCGCTGCGATTTTTGTAGCAGCAGAGTACAGAGCGATGCTGGTTTCCCGCACTTTTCTTGCCAGGTCGGCGCCGATGGTCTGCTCTACCTGCGCATAGGTGATGTTTTCGTCGTGCTCACCCACCGCGGCCTTGGCAGCCGGCGTGAAGATGGGCTCTGCCAGCTTGTCGGCATTGCGCAGGCCTTCGGGCAGGGGCACGCCACAGACCGAGCGCGAGGCCTGGTATTCGACCCAGCCACTGCCTGCCAGATAGCCACGTACCACCGCCTCCACGGGGATGGGCTGCAAGCGCTTGACCAGCATCGAGCGGCCCCGCACCTGTGCCACCTCATCGGCGGTGACCACACTCTCGGGCGACTCGCCGGTCAGGTGGTTGGGGCAGATGTTCAGGCCCTGCGGACCCAGCTTGTCGAACCAGAATAGCGCCATCTGCGTGAGCAATGCGCCCTTGCCCGGAATGGGCTCGCCCATGATCACGTCGAAGGCACTGATGCGATCGCTGGCGACCATCAGCAGGCGGTCGGAGCCGACCGCGTAATTGTCGCGAACCTTGCCCCGCGCCAGGAGGGGCAGGCTGGTGATACGGGAGCTGTGCAGTGCGGGAGAATTCATGCCCCGATTATCGGGGACAGCCTGCGCCGTCGGTCAGTGCACCACCTGGGCCAGAGCGCCACTGGTGTATTTGGAGGCAATGACGCTGAGGCTCTCGCCCTTGATCTTGCCCGCCTGGCCTTCGCAACCAAACTCGATATAGCGTTGCCGGCAAATGAGTTTGGCAGCCTCGCGGGCCGGCTTGAGCCATTCGCGCGCATCGAACTTCTCAGGATTTTCGTGCAGGAATTTGCGCACAGCGGCCGTCATGGCCAGGCGGATGTCGGTGTCGATATTGATCTTGCGCACGCCGTGCTTGATGGCTTCCTGGATTTCCTCAACCGGCACGCCATAGGTTTCCTTCATGTTGCCGCCGTACTGTCGAATGATGGCCAGCAAATCCTGCGGCACACTGGAGCTTCCATGCATGACCAGATGGGTGTTGGGAATGCGCTTGTGGATTTCCTTGATGCGCCCGATGGCCAGGATGTCGCCGGTGGGCTTGCGGCTGAACTTGTAGGCGCCGTGGCTGGTGCCAATGGCAATGGCCAGCGCATCGAGCTGAGTGCGCTTGACGAAATCCGCAGCCTGCTCGGGGTCGGTGAGCAGCTGCTCCATGGTCATCGTCGCATCGGTTCCGTGGCCATCTTCCTTGTCACCCTTCATGGTCTCCAGGCTGCCCAGACAGCCGAGCTCGCCCTCGACGGTGACGCCCGTTTTGTGCGCCATATCGACCACCTTACGGGTGACATCGAGGTTGTACTCGTAGCTGGCGATGGTCTTGCCATCGGCCTCCAGGCTGCCATCCATCATTACCGAGCTGAAGCCCAGGTTGATCGCACCCTGGCATACGTCGGGGTTCTGGCCGTGATCCTGGTGCATGACCAGCGGAATTTTGGGGTAGGCCTCGACCGCCGCCGCAATCAGGTGTTTGATGAAAGCCTCGCCGGCATACTTGCGCGCACCGGCGCTGGCCTGCAGAATCACGGGCGCACCAGTTTCTTCTGCGGCGGCCATGACGGCCTGCACCTGCTCGAGGTTGTTGACATTGAAGGCGGGGATGCCGTAGCCATTGGCAGCGGCATGGTCAAGCAGTTCGCGCATGGAGACGAGGGCCATAAGGTGTCCTGGGAAAAGTTGGTAACTGGTTGGTAACTTTTCCGATTTTACTTGCCCGGACGACCGGCCATTCTTTGTCCGTTGGGAACAGAGCGGCGCTTCGCCCCGGTCCATCCCGCAAGGTCGTAAGCTAACTGGCCTTGCAGATCTTCAGCATGTTGGTGCCGCCGGGAGCACCCATGGGCTCGCCGCAGGTGATGGCATAGACATCACCCGTTTTCACGATGCCGCGTTTTTTCAGGTGGTTCTCGGCCTGGGCCAGGGCTGAATCGCGGTCGATGCTGGTGTCCATCAGCAGGGGCCGGACGTTGCGATACAGCGCCATCTTGCGCTGTGTGGCCACCTTGGGGGTCAAGGCGAAGATCGGCACATGGATGCGGTGCCGGCTCATCCACAGAGGGGTGGATCCGCTGTCCGTCAGCGCCACAATGGCCTTGGCATTGAGGTGGTAGGCAGTAAACAGCGCGCCCATGGCGATGGACTGGTCAATGCGCGCGAAATGCTTTCCGGTGAAGTCGGCGTCGAGCTCCACGTCTTCCGCCCCTTCAGCCGCCTCGCACACCCGGCTCATCTCCTGCACGGTCTCGAGCGGGTACTTGCCTGATGCCGTCTCGGCACTGAGCATGACGGCGTCGGTGCCGTCCAGCACGGCATTGGCCACGTCGCTCACCTCGGCGCGGGTTGGCACGGGCGCGGTGATCATGCTCTCCATCATCTGCGTGGCCGTGATGACGAACTTGTCCATCTCGCGCGCCATCTTTATCATGCGCTTTTGCAGCGCCGGCACGGCTGCGTTGCCGACTTCGATCGCGAGATCCCCGCGTGCGACCATGATGCCGTCGCTTGCGCGCAGGATTTCCTCAAGCTTGGGGATGGCTTCAGCCCGTTCGATCTTGGCGATCAGGCCAGGCCGGTGCTTGAAATCCGCGCCCGCCACGTTGCACAGCTGACGCGCCATTTCCATGTCGGTGGCGTTTTGCGGAAAGCTCACGGCTACGTAGTCCGCCTGAAAGGCCATGGCGGTCTTGATGTCTTCCATGTCCTTGGCTGTCAAAGCGGGCGCGGTCAAGCCGCCACCCTGCTTGTTGATGCCCTTGTTGTTGCTCAGGACACCGCCCATCCTCACTGTCGTGTAAACCACTTCACCTTTGACGGCATCCACCGTCAACACGATCAAGCCGTCATTGAGCAGCAGCACGTCCCCCGCCTTCACATCGCGCGGCAGATCCTTGTAGTCCAGACCCACGGCATCGACGTCACCGAGTTCGGTGCGCGCGCCGTCGAGCAGGAATTTTTCCCCGGGCTCAAGAAGAACCTTGCCATCCGCAAACTTCCCCACGCGAATCTTGGGGCCCTGCAAGTCCGCCATGATCGCCACTTCCCGGCCGCAGCGTCGGGCCGCCTCGCGCACCATCGCAGCACGGTCAATATGGTCTTGTGCAACGCCATGGCTGAAGTTGAGGCGCACACAACTCACCTTGGCGTGGATCATTGCCTCAAGCATCTCCACCGTGTTGGTGGCGGGGCCCAGCGTCGCCACGATCTTGGTGGCGTGACGCGGAATATGTGTCTCCATGACTGACCTTATCGTCTGTAATCAAATTACATTGTGGCAGGCTTTCGTTACATCGGAGTAACCAGTCCCTGTCCACATGCGCCTTGGGGCCCAAGGCGCGCGGGATCAGCCGCGAATGGATTTGCCCGCGGTCGCCAGGCGCTCATCAAGGTAGGCGCCATAAAAGTCGGCGTTGTAAGTGCCCACCAGCCGCTCGGCGACCTCCATGCCGCCCCGGCCGAAGAAAAGCACGGTGGGCGCGATCGTCACGCCCCAGGAACGCACAAGTTGCCCGTGCGTCGTCTCGGCACCCGTGAGGGTGCGGGTGCGCTGCACGCTTTGCATGTCGACCTGGACCACGGCCAGCCCCTCGTCCCGGTGCATCGGAACCAGATAACTCTGGCGCAGGGCGCGGCAAAACACACAGCCATCGAGACTCACCATCACCACCAGCGGCTTGCCCGCCGCCAATGCGTCAGACAACTCCTGCTGCAGCGAGCTGGATGTGGGCAATCCCGGCCGCTCCTGGGCCGCAGCGACGGACTTCCCCAACACAGCAGCTCCGCAGGTGACCAGCCACCGGCGGCGATTCATGGGGCGCGAATGGCCGTTTTGTGGGCTGGAGCTGGAAGGGCTGGGGTTCACAGCTTGATTTTGCCAGACCCCCTTTTGCGGGGATTTTTCGGGTTCATTTGATATTTGTCAGATGGCAAACCCGGGAATTCACCAAGAATTCAGCTTTCCCCTCCCGGCCTAGCCGCGCCTCTTGCATGAATTCGTCTGTCCACACTTCCCTCCGCACGCCACAAGCCCCGGCAAGCACCATCCCCCACCGCAAGGTCATCCGGCAATGGCTGATCCCCCTGTCGCAGCGCAGCACGGTGCGCGCCCTGCTCCTGCTGACCATCGATATCCTGCTTTTTGCAGCCGCCATTACCGGGACGGTGCTCCTGCATCCGCTGTGGGCCAAGCTGCTGAGCGGCTCAGCCGCCGGTTTTGTCACGGGGCGACTGTTCATAATCGGCCACGATGCCTGCCACCAGAGCCTGACGCCGCACCGCGGCCTCAACAAGTGGCTGGGCCGCATCGCCTTCCTGCCCTCACTCACGCCCTACAGCCTGTGGGACATCGGGCATAACGTGGTCCACCACGGCTATACCAACCTCAAGGGTGTCGATTTCGTCTGGGCACCCCTGACGGGCGACGAGTATGCCGCCCTGTCGCCGCGCCAGCGCCTGATGGAGCGCATCTACCGCAGCGGCTGGGCGCCAGGCCTGTACTACCTGCTCGAGATCTGGTGGCGCCGGATGTACTTCCCCAACAAGGACAACATGGGTGCGCGCCGCAGCGTCTTCCGGCTGGACGGCCTGCTGGTTTCGGCCTACGCGCTGGCCTGGTTCGGTGGCCTGGCTTGGGCTGCCCAGGCCACGGCACAACCGATGTTGCCAGTGCTGCTGGCCGGGTTCGCACTGCCCTTCATTTTCTGGTGTTCCATGATCGGCTTTGTGGTCTATGTGCACCACACGCACGTGAAGATTTCCTGGCACCCCAACAAGGCAGACTGGGCTGCGGCACAGCCTTTTGTGTCCACAACCGTCCACCTGACTTTCAATCTGCGCATTGGGGCCCTGCTGCACCACATCATGGAGCACACGGCGCACCATGTGGACATGAGTATCCCGCTCTACCACCTCAAGAAAGCGCAGGCCAAGCTCGAAGAGATGCTGCCGCAGCAGATCGTGATCCAGAAGTTTTCCTGGCGCTGGTATTTCGAGACGGCCCGCAGATGCAAGCTCTATGACTTCAGCCGCCGCTGCTGGACCGACTTCCGAGGCCAGCCCACCAGCAAGCCGATCGCCATCCCCCAACCCGCCTGAACGGGCCGGGCAGCACTGGCCACTCAGCCGGCAAACCGCTTTTGCAGGATCTCAAAGGCCGGCAGAGTCTTGCCTTCGAGCACTTCCAGGAATGCCCCGCCGCCTGTGCTGATGTAGCCCACCTTCTTTTCAATGCCGTACTTGGCAATCGCGGCCAGCGTATCGCCGCCCCCGGCAATGCTGAACGCGCTGGATTCGGCAATTGCATGCGCAATGGCCTCGGTACCTTTGGCAAAGGCATCGAATTCGAACACCCCGACGGGGCCGTTCCAGACAATCGTGCCAGCGCTTTTGAGCTGAGCGGCCAGGCGGGCCGAAGTCTGCGGCCCGATATCCAGGATCAGGTCGTCATCCGCCACCTCGGTGGCCAGCTTCACCGTGGCTGTTGCATCGGCAGAAAAAGTCTTGGCGCAGACCACGTCGGTCGGTATCGGGACTTCAGCTCCACGCGCCTGCATGGCGCGCATTACCGCCAGCGCTTCACCCACCAGATCGGCCTCGACCAGCGATTTGCCAATGCGCAGACCCGCGGCCAGCATGAAGGTATTGGCGATACCGCCACCCACGATCAGGCCATCAACCTTGTCGGCCAGGGCCTTCAGGATGGTGAGCTTGGTGCTGACCTTGCTGCCAGCCACGATGGCAATCAGGGGCCGCTTCGGGTTGGCCAGGGCCTTGCCGATGGCGTCCATTTCGGCAGCCAGCAAGGGCCCGGCACAAGCGACCGGAGCGAACTGCGCGATGCCGTAGGTCGAGGCTTCTGCACGGTGTGCCGTGCCAAAAGCGTCGTGCACAAAAATATCGCACAGGGCGGCCATCTTTCGGGCCAGGGCTTCGTTGTTTTTCTTTTCGCCGACGTTGACGCGGCAGTTTTCGAGCAGCACGATCTCGCCGGGCTGGAGCACGGTGACGCCATCCACCCAATTGGCCACCAGCTTGACGTCGCGGCCCAGCAACTCGCCCAGACGCGCAGCCACCGGCGCAAGCGAATCTTTGGGCTTGAACGCGCCCTCGGTCGGCCGGCCCAGATGGCTGGTCACCATGACCGCCGCACCCGCCTGCAAGGCCATTTGGATGCATGGCACGGAAGCGCGGATGCGCGTGTCTTCGGTGATATGGCCCGCGTCGTCCTGCGGCACGTTGAGATCGGCACGGATGAATACGCGTTTGCCACGGGCCTGGCCGTTGGCGCAGAGGTCGGAGAAGCGGAGGAACTGCATGAAGGGGCCTGAAGTGAAGCGTCTATTTTAGGCTGCTGGCCCCGTTTGCCTACCCAGTTGCTCCCCTACCTGAAGGCCCAGGCTGCGCGCGCATTCGGCCGCGCCGACGCGCTTGCCGCCCGGGCGCTGCAGCTCGGTCAGGCGCAAGACCCCAGAGGCCGTCGCAATACCGATTCCCTCCGGCCTGACGAAGCAAATGCGGCCGAATCCCGCATCCAACAAGCGTGAGTCACTATCAATTTCAGAGCGCCATATTTTCAGTAACTCGCCACGCAGCAGCGTGGCCGCGCCGGGTGCCGGGTCGAGCGCACGCACCTTGCGCTCGATGTCCTGCGCGCTCTGGGCCCAGTCAATCTGCGCTTCGGCCTTGTCGATCTTCCGGGCATAGGTCACGCCCTCCTGCGGTTGCCTGCGCGGCACCAGCCCGCCGCAGGCCGCCAGCTCCAGCGCCTCCACGATCAGCTGGCCACCCAAGGTGGCCAGCTTGTCATGCAGGCTGGCCGTGGTGTCTTGGGCGGCAATGGGCAGGCTCTCTGCCAACAGCATGTCGCCGGTGTCCAGGCCCGCATCCATCTGCATGATGGTGACGCCCGTCTGCGCATCGCCCGCCTCGATGGCACGGTGGATGGGCGCTGCCCCGCGCCAGCGTGGCAGCAGGCTGGCATGGATGTTCAAGCAGCCGAGCCGGGGCGCATCCAGAACCCACTGAGGGAGGATCAGGCCATAGGCTGCCACGACCATCACGTCCGCCTGTGCCGCCTCGATGGCCGTGCGCCCCGCGCCGGCATCGTCGCCGAACTTGCCGTCCAGACGCAGACTGCGTGGCTGCGCCACCGCAATGCCGTGCTCCAAAGCACAGGCCTTCACAGGCGATGCATGCAACTGCATGCCACGCCCTGCCGGCCGGTCGGGCTGGGTAAGTACCAGCGGCACCGCAAAACCGGCGCGCAGCAGCGCCTCCAGTGCCACGCGGGCGAACTCGGGGGTTCCGGCAAAAATGACTTTCACGAGGGCTCTCTTTGCATCGGGACGATGATACCCACCGCCTCAGGCCGCCACGACCCGCAAAACCTCGGCGCCATAGGCTTCCAGCTTGCGCGCACCGATACCCGTCACGCCCTCCAGTTCGATCAGGCTTTGCGGCCCTAGTTGGGCAATGGCAACCAGGGTGGCGTCGTGAAAGATCACATAGGCCGGCAGGTTGTGGGCGCGCGCCACCTCAGCGCGCCAGGCCTTGAGGTTGGCGAATCGCAGCTGGGCGGCTTCGTCAAGTTCGGCCAGGGCAGTGCGTGCCGCTGCCGAGCCCGGCCGCTGGCCTTTGCGCCCGCTGGCGCTGCCACCTGCGCTGCGCTCGCTGGAGGCCGACTCGCGCAGACGCACCGCCACCTCCCCCTTGAGCACGGTGCGCGAGGCTTCGGTCAGCTCCAGTGTATTGAAGGCCTGCGCATTCACACCGAGCGCGCCGATGGCAATGAGCTGGCGCAGGACGCCGCGCAGCTGCAGCTCACTATATTGCGCGCCCAGGCCAAAGGTGCTCAGCGCTTCATGGCTGAACTGCGCGACCTTTTCGGTCTTCTTGCCGCGCACGATATCCATGATGTGGCCGGCACCAAAACCGATCCCGCTGTGCTGCTGCACGCGATAAATCGTCGATAGCAGTTTGCGCGCGGCGTCGGTGCCGTCCCAGATCTGGGGGGGCTGCAAGCAGTTGTCGCAATTCCCGCAAGGCTGACTTGGCTCATCAAAGTACGCCAGCAGCCGCACACGCCGGCAATCGCTGGCTTCGGCGAGGCCCAACAGGGCATCGAGCTTGCCGCGCTGGATCTGCTTGAATTCCTCGCCGGCCGGGCTTTCGTCGATCATGCGCCGCTGGTTGACCACGTCCTGCAGGCCGTAGCACATCCATGCATCCGCAGCCGCGCCATCGCGGCCGGCACGGCCGGTTTCCTGGTAATAGCCTTCGATGTTCTTGGGCATGTCCAGGTGTGCAACAAAGCGGACATCCGGCTTGTCGATGCCCATGCCAAAGGCGATGGTCGCTACCATGACAATGCCGTCCTCGCGCAGGAAGCGGTTCTGGTTGTTCATGCGCACATCGCCTTCGAGCCCCGCGTGGTAGGGCAAGGCGTTGTGCCCCTGGCCGGCCAGCATGGCAGCCACTTCTTCAACGCGTTTGCGCGACTGGCAATAGACAATGCCGGCGTCCCCTGCATGTTCGCGCTCGATGAAGCGCAGCAACTGCGCGGAGGGGTCCTTCTTTTCGACGATCTGGTAGCGGATGTTGGGCCGGTCAAAGCTGCTGACGAACTGGCGTGCGCCCTGCAACTCCAGACGCTCGATGATGTCGGCGCGCGTCAGCGCATCGGCGGTGGCCGTGAGCGCCATGCGCGGCACCGCGGCAAAGCGCTCGTGCAGCACAGTGAGCTGGCGATACTCCGGCCGGAAGTCATGCCCCCATTGGCTCACGCAATGCGCTTCGTCGATGGCAAACAACGCCAGCTGCCCTTCCTCGTAGAGGCGGTCGAGCTGGGCCAGGAAGCGCGGCGTGGTGATGCGCTCGGGCGCCGCATAGAGCAGGGTGATTTCGCCGCGCAGCATGCGCTGCTCGACGGCATAGGCCTGCTCGCCACTCAGGCTGGAGTTGAGGAAATCCGCCGACACCCCGGCCTCCTGCAGGGCGCCGACTTGGTCATGCATTAGCGCGATCAGCGGCGAGATCACCACCGTGATGCCCTGCCCGGCACGCTGGCGCGCAATCGCCGGGATCTGGAAGCACAGCGACTTCCCTCCGCCCGTGGGCATGAGCACCAGGGCATCGCCACCCGCAGCCACATGGCTGACGATGTCTTCTTGCGGATCGCGGAAATGGGTGTATCCAAACACCCCATGCAGGATGTCGTGGAAGCTGTCAGCGTTCAGGACCTGGACTCCCCGTCAATCACCAGGGGTTGGGCCATTGGCCCGGCGTTGACCAGTTTAACGAGCTGGTTGCTGGTATTGCGCAAGCGCTGCGACAGCAGTTGCGTCAGCTTGACCAGCAGCTTGGCGCCGATGGCCGGATGCTCGCGGATCAGCGCAGCAACCGCAGCGCGCGTCAGCACACCTACCTCCACTGTATCGATGGCAGCGCAGCTGGCATAGCGCGGCTCGCCGTCAAACATGGACATTTCGCCCAGCGTGGCACCGCGCTGCACTACGGCCAGGCGGGAAGACTCGCCGGTCCGGGGTGAGCGTTTGGTGACGTCGATGGTGCCGCTGAAAATCAGCATCATCCAGTTGTCGCTGTGGTCCTCGGCAATCAGGATCTGCCCCGGGCGCGCGCGCACATGCAGCATGCGCGCGCACAGCAAGTCGATCTCCTCCAGCCGGAAGTCGTGCAGCAGCGCTGCGTGCTCCACCAGATCGGGCACGCTGACGCTGGCGGCTTCAATCGGCGGCAGGATTTCCAGGCCGTCATGCTCCAGCTGCGCGATGAGTACCTGATCCGACGGATCCGGCTTGGGCTGGGGCATCACCGGCCAGCCTGCAAAGTCTGGCCCAGCCAGACATTGACTTCGGCCACGGCCGCATCGGTGGCCGCAGCCAGCGCGTGCACGCCGCCGGGCGCGTCGGGACTGGCAGCCGGTCGTTGGATGACAAAGCTGCGCTGGGCCAGGAGCGACTCGTTGCGCGTCAGTGTCGCGCGCAGACGCACCAGGCCGGCACTTTTGTCTGGCGCACTGAAAAGCTGGCTGAACTCTTCCAGCTCCACGCGTAATACCAGTGGCGTGTTGCCCTCCCCTGCGTTGAGCACGGGGCCGGCCTGGCCCAATGCGTCCCGCAGGCGTTGGCGCACCAGTTGGGCTGGTGCCATGCTCCAGCGCGCCAGCGTGTAGGGCTGCAGCTGCCGGGCGTCGGCATAGGCCAGGCGGTAGAGCACCGAGGTGCCGTCCAGCGCAGCACCGGCGTCCATTTCGGCGAGCGCAACCGGCGGACGTGTGCCTGCCGCCGGTGCCGCGGCCAGCGGCTCTGGGCCAAAATCGAACACCGCCTTCGGGGCCGGCCCTTGAAGACTGGAGCAGCCCGCAGCCAGAACCAATAGGGCGCAGAAAGCTATATTTTTCATTTCATGCATGGGGAGATGGTTCATCGAGCTGCTCCAGCGGAAGGGATCACAAAGCCGGGCTCGCCGGGGCCCGGTGGCGGTGCGCCGGTGCCAAAGATCAGGGCCTGCGGGTTGTCGCCCAGCTCGGCGCTGACCCGGCTGGCGCTGCGCACTGCACGCGAGGCGTCATCGACCACGCGGTTGACGCGCGGCAGGGTGGAGGCGTTGAGCGAGCTTACGGTCGATGCAGCTGCGGCGGACGTATCCTGCAAGCTGTCGAGCAAGCCGCCCTTTTCGTTCGCTTTTTGCAGGGATTTGTTGGCTTCGACAGATGTGGTCTGCAATTCCTGCAGCAGTTTGTTGGCTTCGGTCAGTGTGGCCGGCAGTGCGGCCAGAGCCGGGTTGACCTGGTGGGTCAGCGTGCTGTCGAGCGAGGCGGCAAGCTGGCTGGCGCCGGCGGCGGCCTTGCCGATCTGGTCCACCGCGCCCACAATGACTTTCTGGTTGTCGGTGCCCAGCAGCTGGTTGACGCGCCGGGTCGCCTCATCCACTTGTCCGAGAATGCTGTCGCCCTGATCGGAGAGCTTGCCCAGCCAGTCCTGGCGATACGGCAGGCGCGCAGGTTTGGCGTTGTTGGTTGGCAGCGGGGCCTTGGAGCCGCTGTCGTCGTCGTTGAGGTCGATGAAGGCAATGCCGGTCACGCCCTGCTGGCCCAGCGTGGCAAAGGTGGACTGGGTGATCGGGCCGTTGTTGTCCAGGGCCAGGCGCACCAGCACATTGCCGCGCACGGCCGGATCCAGCGCCATGTCGGTGACCTTGCCGATGGTGATGCCACGGAAACGCACTGCGGCTTGGCTTTGCAGGCCGTTGAGCGAGTATTTGGTGGACAGCTCGTAGACGTAACGCTCGCGCGTGTCCGTGTTGAGCCAGCTGGCCAGGCCGGCCAGCAAGGCACCGACAAACAGGACAAAAATGCCGGCGGCAAATGCGTGGGCTTTGTTTTCCATAGTGTGTTTCCTTGGCGTCCTGTGGGCTGATTACACCGCGAACGGGTATTCGCGCAGCAGCTCCATCGCGCGTTGTCCCCGCTCCCCGAGGAAGAACTCGTGGATGAACGGGTGGTTGAAAGCAATGACCTCCTTGGGCGAGCCGCTCACGATCACATGCTGCTCGGCCAGCACAGCCACGCGGGTGCTCAGCTCGTAGAGCGTGTCCAAATCGTGCGTGACCATCACCACGGTGAGGCCCAGCTCGCGGTGTAGGCGGAGAAGCAACGCACAAAAACCGTCGGAACTCTCCGGGTCCAGACCTGCGGTGGGTTCATCAAGCAGCAGCAGGGGCGGGTCCATGATGAGGGCGCGGGCCAGGGCCACGCGCTTGACCATGCCGCCCGAGAGGTCGGCCGGCATCTTGTGGGCCTGCTCGGCTCCTAGCCCAACCATGCGTAGCTTGACCATGGCCGCATCGGCAATCAGCGAATCGGGCAAGGTCTTGAGTTCGCGCAGCGGAAAGGCGATGTTGTCGAGCACGCTGAATGCAGAGAACAGGGCACCCTGCTGGAACAGCATGCCGACCCGGCTGGCGGCGCCCTGTTCGCTCATGCGCGCCACCGGCTGGCCCAGCACGTCGATCGTGCCCCGGTCCGGCGTCTCCAAGCCGAGGACCTGGCGCAGCAAGGTGGTCTTGCCCGTGCCCGAGCCGCCGACCAGGGAGACCACTTCACCGGCTTCGATGGACAGATTGAGGTTCTTGTGGATGACGGACTCGGCCTCCGGGGTGCGGAACACCGTCCACAGGCCCTTGATGTCCACCACCCGGTTGGCATCGAAGCTGGTTGCCGGCTGGGATGGCAGGGCGCTGTGGCGAAACAGTTGGGGCTTGATCATCTCAAACCCCGACGTCGCTGAACACAATGGCAAACAATGCGTCAACCACGATCACCAGCGTGATCGCGGTCACCACCGAGCGCGTGGTGCCCGCACCCAGGCTCTCGGTATTGGGCTTGACCCGCAGGCCGTAATGGCAGCCCACCAGGGCAATCACCAGGCCGAACACGACCGATTTGCCGGTGGCAATCGCCAGGTTCGACAGTTCGACGGCATCCGGCAGCGCGTGCACAAAATAAGAGGGCGACAGGTTGAGCGTGAGGTCCGCAGCGAGAATGCCGCCTGCCAGCGCCAGCAGAGTGGTCCAGACGCTCACCAGTGGCATCGCCAGCGCCATGGCAATCGCACGGGGCAGCACCAGGCGGAAGCCCGGCGCAATGCCCATCACACGCATGGCGTCGAGCTCTTCCGTTACGCGCATCACGCCAATCTGCGCCGTGATGGCCGAACCCGAGCGCCCGGCCATGAGTACGGCCGCGAGCACCGGGCCGAGTTCGCGAATGAGCGCGATGCCCAGGATGTCGACGATGAAGGTATCGGCACCGAACTGGTGGAGTTGCTGCGCCATCAGGTAGGCCAGAACCACGCCAATCAGGAAGCCCACGATGGCCGTGATCGGCAGGGCCGTGGTGCCCATGCGGTAGATGTGGCCCGAAATGTCACGCCAGGGCCCCTGGTGCGGCCGCCGCAACAGGCGCAGGGTATCGAGCAGCAACTGGCCCAGCAAAATTGTGAAGCCGCGCGCATGCTCGAGCACCTGCAACACGCGTTCCCCCAGCGCCTCGAAAAGCTGCATGAAGCTGCGCCGCGGTGGCGCGGGAAGCTGCACCGAAAATCGCGCCACGCTTTCGAGCACCGAGCGCTGGCTTGGCAGGGTCTGCAGCTGTGCGGGCCATTGGCGGCCCCAGTGGTTCCACAGCAGCTGCGCGCCAATATGGTCGAGGCGCTGGACGAGGCGCAGGTCCCAGGCCAGGCCCGTGACCGGCGGAACTGTTTGCAGGCTTGCGTCCAGCGCCTGCCAGACGCCAGGCACACTGAGCTGCGCGGTTGTCCAGCGGCCCAGAACACGGACTGGTCCCGCCACTGCGGCGCGCGCACGCGCTCCCGCAGCCGGGAGCTCTGGCTCCGGCGGGGCGATTCGAGGTTGGGGGTCCTCCATGGCGGGCGCTCTTATGACCAGACATTATCCAGCGCCTGCCGCGCCACCTCAATCCCCTGCTCGTGGGAACGACTGGCCAGGGCCACAAAGCACAGCGTGCAGGGCAGCGAGACCCGATCGGCGATCACCAGGCCGCGCGCCTGCGATTCGCGGATGGCAATGGCGTCGCGCACCAGGGACAGGCCCACACCCGAGCGCACCAGGTCCAGCATGGATGCCTCCTGGTCCACCAGGGCCGCGCTACGCGGCGCGACGCCCAGGGGCAGGAAAACGGAGGCCAGCAGGCGGTGGTGGGCTGATTCGGGGGGCGTGGTGATCCAGGGCAGGCTGGCCAGACCGCGCCAGTCCTTGCCCCGCACCTGTGGGCCCCAGCCGGCCGGTGCCAACACGCTGTAGCTGAAGGCCGTCAGCGGTTTTGCTATGAATTGTGTAGCGATTGACGCCGGATTGACGCTGGCAAACAGGGCGTTTCCCTTGATTTCTCCGGCCGGCACGAGGTAGAAGCCGACGTCCAGTTCCTGGCGCGCGATCTGCGCCAGCACCGCGCCGCTCATGCCCTGGCGCAACTCGGTGCCCACCTGCGGCGCCAGATCGACAAGGGATTTCAGGAACTCCCCCAGGCGCGTGAACTCCGGGTCCAGGATGGTGCCCACACGCAAGGTGCCGCGCACGGTCGATTGCAGGCTTTGCGCGGCCTGGCCAAAGTCCTGCAGGGAAGCCAGCACTTTTTCTGCCTGGGGCAGCAGGGCCGCACCATCGCGCGTGAGGGCGAGGCCCTTGGGCGTGCGGGTGAACAGCTGCAGCCCCGAACGCGCCTGCAAGGCCTTGATCTGCAGACTGACCGCTGGCTGGGTCAGGTGCAGCCGCATGGCCGCGCGCGAAACATTGCCCTCCCGTGCCACGGCGACGAAGGCCTTGAGGGTCTGCAGGTCGTATGCATCGTTCATATAAGTTAATTTTATATTGTGATTTTGGCGATTTCATTGGGTTTATTGGTTTTTCTGGTTCACACTCGCCTTCAGTTTCATGGGGTCTTTATGAGCATTACGAATATTCAGAACTACATCAATGGTCAGGTCGCGGCAGGCACATCCAACCGCGCGCAAGACGTTTTCAACCCCGCTACTGGCGCGGTTACCGGCCGCGTCTCGCTCGCCAGCGCGACCGATGTGGCCAGCGCCGTGGCCGCTGCCAAGGCGGCGTTTCCGGCTTGGGCCGACATGCCACCGCTGCGCCGCGCGCGCGTGATGTTCAAGTTTCTGGAGCTGCTCAACCAGAACAAGGACCAGCTCGCCCACTTGATCACGGCCGAACACGGCAAGGTGTTCACCGATGCACAGGGCGAAGTCTCGCGCGGCATCGACATCGTCGAATTTGCCACCGGTATCCCGCAACTGCTCAAGGGCGACTACACCGAGCAGGTATCCACCGGCATCGACAACTGGACGATGCGCCAACCCCTGGGTGTGGTGGCAGGCATCACGCCCTTCAACTTCCCGGTCATGGTGCCGATGTGGATGTTCCCGGTCGCCATCGCCGCGGGCAACAGCTTCGTGCTCAAGCCCAGCCCGATCGATCCCAGCCCCAGCCTGTTTATTGCTGAATTGCTCAAACAGGCCGGCTTGCCAGACGGCGTCTTCAACGTGGTGCAGGGCGACAAGGAAGCCGTGGACGCCTTGCTGGTTCACCCGGATGTCATGGCGGTAAGCTTTGTTGGCTCGACCCCGATTGCCAATTACATTTACGAAACTGGCGCCCACCACGGCAAGCGCGTGCAGGCGCTCGGTGGCGCCAAGAATCACATGGTCGTGATGCCCGACGCCGACATCGATCAGACGGTGGACGCGCTAATCGGCAGTGCCTTCGGCTCGGCCGGCGAGCGCTGCATGGCCATCAGCGTGGCTGTATTCGTGGGCGACGCGGCTGAAAAGGTGATGCCGGCGCTGATCGAGCGCACCAGGGCGCTCAAGGTGCTGACCGGCGAAAACCTGGCCGCCGAGATGGGCCCCATCGTCACGCGGGCGGCCCTGGACCGCATCACCGGCTACATCGAACAGGGCGTCAAGGAAGGTGCGCAGTTGTTGGTGGATGGCCGCGGCTTCCAGGGCGCGCAGGCGGGCGCGGGCTGCGACCAGGGCTTCTGGATTGGCGGCACGCTGTTCGACCACGTGAGCACCGACATGCGCATCTACAAGGAAGAAATCTTCGGCCCCGTGCTCAGTTGCGTGCGCGTGAAGGACTTTGCACAAGCCGTGAAGATCATCAACGACCACGAATTTGGCAACGGCGTGAGCATCTTCACCCGTGACGGCGGCATCGCCCGCGAGTTCGGCCGGCGCATCCAGGTCGGCATGGTCGGCATCAACGTGCCTATCCCCGTGCCCATGGCCTGGCACGGCTTTGGCGGCTGGAAGAAGAGCCTGTTCGGCGACATGCACGCCTATGGCGAAGAAGGCGTGCGCTTCTACACCAAGCAAAAGAGCATCATGCAGCGCTGGCCTGACTCCATTGCCAAGGGCGCAGAGTTCGTTATGCCGACGAGCAAATGAGCGAAACCCATTTCGACTTCATCATTGTTGGAGGCGGAACGGCCGGCTGCCTGCTGGCCAACCGCCTGAGCGCTGATCCGCAAAAGCGGGTGCTTTTGATCGAGGCTGGGCGGCGCGACGACTACCACTGGATCCACATCCCGGTGGGATATCTGTATTGCATCGGTAACCCGCGCACCGACTGGCTTTACCAGACCGAGAAGGACGCCGGCCTCAACGGCCGCAGCCTGCGCTATCCGCGCGGCAAGGTGCTGGGCGGGTGCTCCAGCATCAACGGGATGATCTACATGCGCGGCCAGTCGCGCGACTACGACCAGTGGGCCCAGTTGACGGGCGACGACAGCTGGAGCTGGGCGAACGCCCTGCCTGACTTCCTTGCGCATGAAGACCACTACAAATTGGATAGCGAAGCAGGGACTGTGGACGCGGGCTTTGCGCAGTTTCATGCAAAAAGGCAGCGCCCGGCGGGTAAATCCCGGTCGGCCACGGACCGCAGCCGGGGCGGTGAGTGGCGGGTGGAGAAGCAGCGCCTACGCTGGGATGTGCTGGACGCCTTTGCCCAGGCCGCGCAGCAGGCGGGCATCCCGCACTCGGACGACTTCAACCGCGGCAACAACGAGGGTGTGGGCTATTTCGAGGTCAACCAGAAAAGCGGCTGGCGCTGGAATGCCGCCAAGGCCTTTCTGCGCCCGGCCTGCTATGGCCGGCCCAATTTCGAGATGTGGACCTCAGCCCAGGTAGTAAAGCTGGTCATCGAAAAACAGCCCGACGGCCGGCAGCGGTGCACGGGCGTGCAGGTCTGGGACGGCCGCGAGATGGTCATCGCCAGCGCGGCCTGCGAGGTGGTTTTGAGCGCCGGCTCGATCGGCTCGCCACAGATTTTGCAGCTCTCGGGCATCGGCCCGCAGGCTCTGCTGGCGCAGCATGGCATACCACTGGTGCAGGATCTGCCGGGTGTGGGCGCCAACCTGCAGGACCACCTGCAGATCCGGGCCGTCTACAAGGTGCAAGGTGTGCAAACCCTCAACACCATGGCAAGCAGCCTGTGGGGCAAGGCAAGGATCGGACTCGAATACGCATTCAAGCGCACCGGCCCGATGAGCATGGCTCCGAGCCAGCTGGGCGCCTTCACACGCAGCTCGCCCGAACATGCCTGGCCGAACATTGAATACCACGTGCAGCCCCTGAGTCTGGACGCGTTTGGCGAGCCTCTGCACAACTTCCCTGCATTCACTGCAAGCGTGTGCAATCTCAACCCGACCAGCCGTGGCACAGTCCAGATACGAAGCGCAGCCTTTGGCGACGCGCCCGCAATTGCCCCCAACTACCTGAGCACATCCGAGGATCGCAAGGTGGCCGCGGAAAGCCTGCGCGTCACGCGCCGCATTGCAGCCCAGCCCGCCCTGGCCCCCTACCGGCCCGAGGAGTGGAAACCAGGTCCGCAGTACCAGACCGACGAAGACCTCGCCCGGCTGGCTGGCGACATCGCCACCACCATTTTCCATCCCGTGGGCACCACCAAAATGGGCCGGGCCGATGACCCGATGGCGGTGGTCGACTCCCAGCTACGCGTGCGCGGCATCGAAGGCCTGCGTGTGGTGGATGCAGGCGTGATGCCCACCATCACCAGCGGCAACACTAACTCACCCACGCTGATGATTGCCGAAAAGGCGGCGCGCTGGATGCTTCAGCGGATGCCGCCCACGTAGCGCGGAGCATTCGGGTCTTTGCGACGCCCGCCCCCCGCCGAACCGGGCTGCGAATCGGCAAACATGCTTTCCCCGAAGACCGATTGGCCAAAGCCAGTTTGGCCTTCAGCCTCGCCTCCTTCAGCCAGCGGGGCGGGCGAAGATCGGGCCATGCGCTCGACCAAGGGGCGGCGTGGGGGTAGATCACTGGCGATAGCCGATTCCAGCTTGCCAGCCCATAGGGCCAGATCCTCACAACCCGGCTCCTGCGCCTTGGATCGCGCAAAACGCACGATTTCAGTTGCGTACTCCGCGTTGGCCGCCATCCATTCGATATCGGTCACGCGGCCCGTCTTTCGCCGCAGCAAGACATGCAGATGGGCGGCAAGGGCGACTTTGTCGCTGCTGGGCATATTCAGGCTCCGATCCGTTCACGGTGTTGCGAAAGATCCAAACCCTCGGTCTCCGAGCGTTCGTCCACGCGCAGGCCGATGATGAAAATGGTCACCCCGAGCAGCAGGGCCGTCATGCACAGGCTGTAGAGCAGCACTACGCTGGCACCAATGGCCTGGGTCAGGATGCTGCTGTCCATGCCCGAGACGGTTTTGCTCGACAACGCACCGGTCATGAGGCAGCCAATGATGCCCCCAACGCCATGCACGCCAAACACATCGAGCGAGTCATCGGTCCGCAGCAGGCGCTTGAGGCCCGTAGCGCCCCAATAACAGGCGACGCCCGAGACCAGCCCGATCAGCAAGGCACCGCGGGGCGTGACAAATCCCGAGGCCGGCGTGATGGCCACCAGCCCTGCAACCAGTCCCGAGCACAGGCCCAGCAACGATGGGCGCCGGCGCACAATCCATTCGGTAAACATCCAGCTCAGCGCCGCAGTGGCTGCCGCAATCTGGGTAACGGCCATCGCCAGGCCCGCACGCCCGTCGGCTGCCACCGCCGAGCCGGCATTGAAGCCAAACCAGCCGACCCAGAGCATACCCGCACCCGACATGGTCAGGCCCAGATTGAATGGCTCAAAGGGCTCACGGCCATATCCGCGCCGCGGCCCGAGGAAGTACGCACAGACCAGCCCGGCCACGCCGGCATTGATGTGCACCACCGAACCACCGGCAAAGTCAAGCACCCCCATCTTGGCAAGCCAGCCGCTGGGTTCCCAGACCCAATGGGCAATGGGCGCATAGACGAACAGCGTCCACATGCTGATGAACCAGATCATGGCTGAAAAGCGCATGCGCTCGACGAATGAGCCGACTACCAGGGCTGCGGTGATGATTGCAAAGGTGAGCTGGAACATCGCGTAGACGGACTCCGGAACATTCGGTGCCACATGGCTCGCCGCTACCTTGCCTGTTTCCTTGATGTAGTCCATGCCCGCGAACCAGGCCCTGTCATTGCCGCCAATGAAGCCGCCGAAGGTGCCCGTTCCAGGAGTGAAGGCCCACGAGTATCCCAGCGCAAACCACAGCACGGTGACGACCGCCGCAATGACAACCACGCAGGCCATGGTGTTGATGACGGATTTCCTGCGCACCATGCCGCCGTAGAACAGGGCAATGCCGGGCAAGGTCATCAGCAACACCAGGGCGGTCGAGGTCAGCATCCAGGCGGTGTCTGCACCATTGAGGGTTTCCTGGCCCACCAGTCCGGGGCGGGTGATTGGCACCGGGGCCGAGGCTGGTGCGGCGGGCACGGAGGCCACAACGGCTGATGAAGGAGCCGTTGGCGCCGCATTGGCCGCCGCCGGGCTGGCTGGGGCTGCAGCAGCCGCAGGTTCTGGTGCCGAAGCGGCAGCGGAAGCAGCCGGAGCCTGCGCAAACGCAGGAATGGAAAAACTCAAAACAATCCAAAAGGCAAGGCGGGGCAGCAACTGCATCAAAGATCCTATGTAAATATTCCGTGAAGGAACTGCATAAGTCATGCCACCCGCTGAAGCTTTACGCGAAGCAAAATAAGCCCGTCCCAGCTACTCCGCCAGCGCGCCAAGGTCTGGAAGGCTCGGGAAAGTCCGGATGCACTGATACTGTGCGCAGGCTATATTGCCCCCACTCGGCGGCAGGCTTGACTTGCCGCACAGAGGAGCCGAGGAGACATTTCGAGCTACAACCAATCGTGCGATGTCCTACCCGGGCACCTGTGATACAAGAGCAAAGCGCTGGCAACCCCGGCGCTTTTTTCTTGGCCGCAAGCAGTCTGCGGTGACAATCCAGCCATGGAATTGCTGATTGTGAGCGCCGCCTCGTTGCTGGCGGGCTTTGTGGATTCGATCGTGGGTGGCGGCGGCCTGATTCTGGTACCCGCACTTTTCGCCACCTTTCCCGGCACCCAGCCTGCCACCCTTTTCGGCGTTAACAAGAGCGCATCCATCTGGGGCACGGCCATTGCCACGTGGCAATATGGTCAGCGCGTGAAGCTGCGCTGGCGCGCCTTGCTCCCGGCAGCCGCCAGTGGCCTGGTCGGCTCGTTCGCGGGTGCGTGGCTGGTGACGGTCATTGCCGCCGGATTCCTGCGGAAGCTGCTGCCCCTCGTCCTGCTGGCGGTTCTTGTCTACACGCTGGCGAAAAAGGAGTTGGGGCGCGCGCACCACCCCCGTTTTGCAGGCAGGGCCGAAGCTTGGGTTGCCTGCGCCATCGGCCTGGTCATGGGCTTCTACGACGGTTTCTTCGGGCCGGGGACGGGCAGCTTTCTGGTTTTCCTATTCGTGCGCATCCTGGGCTATGACTTTCTCAACGCTTCTGCCTCAGCCAAGCTGGTCAATACCGCCACCAATGCGGCGGCACTGGCGCTGTTCGCCTTCACGGGCCACGTCTGGTGGCACTACGCCCTGGCATTGGCAGTCTGCAATGTTGCGGGCAGCGTGCTCGGCACGCGCATGGCCCTTCGGCATGGCGCGGGTTTTGTGCGCGCGGTCTTCCTGCTGGTCGTCACGGCGCTGATCGGCAAGACAGGCTTCGACGCATTCCTGCGCTGACCGGCGCGCGCTGCAGGTGCATGGGCCTCAGGAAGACTGGGCCTCGTCGTGGGCCAGGTTGGCCAGGATGGTCAGCAAGGTACTGCGCGTAGCGGCCACATCCTGCGCTTTCACGCTTTGCACGCTAATACGGTTGACCTCTTCGGCCAGCGGCACCAGCTTACGCTTGAGGGCACGCCCTTGCGCCGTGAGGAAGACATGCATGTTCTTGCGGTTGCCGGGCAACTGGCGCCGCTCCAGCAGGCCCTGGGCCTCCATGGCCTTGACGGCCGTGTAGGTGGTGGGCTCCATGACGCCGGCACGTTCGCTGAGCGCGCGCTGGGTCATGCCGTCCTGCTCCCAGAGAATGCGCAAAAAAGTCCAGTGCCCGAAAGAAATGCCATAGACCGCCAGGCGCGATTGCAGGGCCCGCATCTGGGCCCGGGTCACATCCTTGATCAGATGGGCCAAACGGTCATTGGGTACTGCCTCGCGCCAATGCAA
>Ga0007834_1000124_pt1 | contig 28608 bp, 26 predicted proteins | sample CryBogCBE06Nov07_FD_71233 | JGI IMG/M metagenome (GOLD analysis project Ga0007834, IMG submission 71233) | Freshwater microbial communities from Crystal Bog, Wisconsin, USA - CBE06Nov07 | ecosystem: Environmental > Aquatic > Freshwater > Lake | place: Crystal Bog, Wisconsin, USA | collected...
TGCAGAATTCCCCCTTTAGTTCAAGGCGCAAGGCGTTTTCGACGAGCGCAGACAAGCGATCTATCAAGCCTGCATCTAGCACAACCGCTCCGGCATTTGGGTTGCTATAAGGGCGCTTGCCCTTGTATTCCACAATCAAGAACCGCGGTATCAAACCATCATCGATCAGCGATCCTTTGACAACATCGAAAAACACCCCCGGCGTTGATTCGCCCAGTATGCTCAGGCTTGGTGCTTGAACAACCTGGGTGTTTTTCTCGCGGTCGCTATGGGCGTATTTGCCGCTGCTCTGATTAGGGCCGGATCGCAGGTAAACATCCAAAAAAGCCTGATGCAAAGCTTTGTCCGTCGGTGACGCTTTCTCCGCTGTAATGCGTTTCAGCGTGTGGCCAAATTCTCCGGCGATATGAAGGCAGCAAGGCTGCTCTGCGATTTGCTTATAGACTGCCTGACCCGAAGCAAACATGCTTGGCCCCATATAGCGATCAACCATCGGAACGCGCTGACGAATCGCATTCATCAGACGACCAATGCCCGATTTGCCACCCTCTTTGCCTGTGCCTGTTTCTGCGATGGTGACCAAGTACAGATTCAGCCCGGTAGGGTCGCCGCTGGTGCAATAGGCGCGGCCACTGATGCCCGCCATGAAAGCCAGCGCCGCCGTCAGCGCCACCTCTGGAACCTGTCGGTTTGCCGCAGCGTAGATGAATTGGGCGATCTCCCCAATCAGACCGGGCGGCGGTGGAAGCTGTGCGGCATGGGCAAGCTGTGGGCTAGGCGCGGCAGTCTGCAATTGAAACTGCGCCAGCACTTCGGAGGTTTGTCGTTCCAGCGCCTGACGATCAATAGGCGGTGGCTCACTGCCCCTGATTTTTTTCAGCGCGTAATTCAGGTATTCCGGGCGCTGTGCCTTCTCGCGCTTGCCAAGATTGGACATGCGGAAAATGCGCCGCACCTGTTCGTTGTCGCGGGTGTAATTGGCGATGATCGACATGAGCGCCAAGTCAGCTTCTGACTGGCTTGGATACTCGCCCATTGCCTCCCATTCGCCGCAGCAAAGCGCATTGAATTTATCGCCGTTGGTGGCCCGCATGGCCCGCTCGAACAATTCGGCATCGTCCCATGCGTCGGTAAATCCGCCTGCATCTAATTCCACAGTGGAGCCTTCCGACTTCATCTGCTGGTGCATGTTGTCAAGCGAGGATTGGTAGCCGTCAGCAATGGGCAATTCCTTGACGACATTGCCAGTACAAATCATGTAACGGCTATCGGAATACATTTCGACGCACTCGCGGTGAACCCCCGAAGGAATTACGCCGCGCACAATGATGTGGTAACCGCGCCCGCTCATGGAGCGCTCGGTATAGCTGGCGAAATGGTCAAGGATGGCGGTTTGCCGTGCCCGTTGTTCATCGGTCAGCGGCTTTTCTGGCTTGTCGTCCAGATCAATGATTGTGAATCCGGCTTCCTTGGTCAGCACGAATCCAACGTGCTTGAAGAATTTATTGCTGGTGGCCTGCTCATATGATCCCCAAGTCGCCGGATCGGTTACCGATGCCGGTTTATTGGTCTTCGGGTCGTGCGGAACCTTGTCGTCATTCGCAACGACCCATTGCGGTATTTCCCTTAGTGCTTCGGGAATAAGAAGTTGAGGTTGAATAGAAGTTTGTGGCATTTTTGCCTCCGCGGTTTGTGCTCAGGTTTTTAATAGTTGTTCGTGGGTTCGCTGCGCAATAGCTCCTTTGGTGGGAGCCGTTGCAGCGGCCGCGATTTTTTATTGAGCAGCTTGACCAGCGGACTTCTTGGCTTTCAGCCAGTCCTCGACGGTTTGCCGTTCCCAGCCGACCGTATTGGGGCCGTACTTAACGGGCTGGGGAAAGATGCCAATTCGCCGCCAGCGGAAAAGGCTCGGCTGGCTGATGCTGAGTAGCTTGCAAACGTCGGGGACGCGGAGGATGGATTTTTCTAGCATGGCGTAGCTCCATTGATGACGGGCTACGCGATGCCGCACGTAGCCACAGTGGTTGAACACTGCGCTACGGGAGGCCGCCGAGGCGGTGACTCCAGCCGACTGCGGGGAGCAGTGGCACTTACGGTTTTACAGACAATGCCCTAGAGGCACGCTGTCTTTTACGCTGTTGGGGTCAATTATCCCGGGAGAGCCCCTGAACGGCAATGCACTCAGTGAAGATTTTTTGATCCGGTTTGATCCCCTCTTGATCCCCATGCAGGCCGCGCAAGACAGGTCAGCTGTGACCTTCCCGCCGTCTGGTCTCCCCTCTGGCGGTAGCTGGTCACTGACCCAGCAGGGGCGAAGGTATGCGGCGGTGTCCACAGGTGCGGACGCTGCCCGTCAGCGGCGAACTTGCGCGTGCCGGGGGCAAAGGGGGGCAATAGGGGGGCGGCAGGGGGACGGGGGCAAAAATGCCGTAACCCGTTGAATTTATTGGGGAAATTGGACGAGTAGGGGGAAAGGGGGACAAGGGGGACAAGAAAAAACAAAAAGGGGGAGAAGGAGTCATAACGCGATAAAAAAAACCGTGCCATATACCCTTGTCCCCTTTGTCCCCCTATCTATATATAACCTCCTTATTTATATAGGGAAAAGGGCAAAAAAGGGTGGGGGGACAAAAAGGGGGGCAAAGGGGGGGGACAGGGGGAAGTTCTCTTTTTTCGGCCATGAGTCAAAGAGTAACGGCGGCAGCCGAGCGCGACGAGGCAACGAATGCGGAAAGGTGAACCCCAATGCAGGGAACACCTGTGGACGCAGAAAAACAGGGTGGTGGGCGGCTGGAAGGGGCAAGGCCAGCCCAAAGCCCCAAAAGCCCGCCCGGCCCTTGCCCATAACGCCCCCTAGGGCTTGGTTAACGGCCCCCTACGGGCTTACAAGGCCCAGCCATAGGGGCTGGGTAGGGCATGGGCTTTGTAAGCCCGTAAAGGGGCGATTTTGCGGGAGTGGGAATGGGTCATTCCTGCCCGTCAGTTTGGGCAGTTTCAGCGCGTCGCGCTTGGTTCCACTTTTGGTATTGAGTGCGGGCAGTGAAGAACGCAATGCCCTGTTCTACGCAGGCGGCAACAATGTCTTTGCGCTTGGCACCGGGCATACTGTCCGCGATGGCCCATACCTGACGCACTGGCGATGCTACTGTGGACTTGTTGCGCGGCTTGCGGTCTGTCGCGGGGGCTGGGGTTGCCTCGTCGTCAGAGGCTGGGGCTGGCTGCCCCGCTTTTGCTTGCTCTACCGGGTCAATGGCTGACTCGGGGGCTTCGGGTTCAGGGGTTGCCACTTCGGCGGCTGGCACTTCCTCTGCCACTGTGGACACCAACGCCCGAAAGGCGAATTGCTCGCCTACGGTGACCAGCTCGAAATGCTGGCCTTCAATGGCATCGCTGCCGAATTGCTGCTTGGCTGCGCGGCGTGCCGTTGACTTGGTTGAATATGCTTTCATCTTGATCTCCTTCGCTTGGCTGGGGGCCAATCCCCCAGCGCATGAGCGAAGTATCAAGACGAAGAATCAAACTGGCACTCCCCCGCATTAGTCGCGGCCATTGGAGGGGATATAAAACTGCACCGCTGGCGCGGCTTGCTCGCCAGTGGGGTCAGTGCTGGCGACCTTGGTGGGCTTGTCAATGCCCAGCAGCTTGGCGCGGCGTTCCATGATTCGCAGGCAGGTATCCACGGCTTCCTTGTTCAACGGCTTTTCATGATCCGCTGCCCGTTCGTATGCCTTCACGAACATGGTATCCAGTCGATCCAATTCCATCTGCACCACTTCTTCCGCAGGCTCGCGGACGATTTCGCGCATGGCTTTTTGAATCAGCTTGCTGACGGTAGAAGTCCGGTCAATGCCGAGGACTGCGCCAATCTCGCTAAGGATATGACCCTTGCGGCGCATATCCAGCGCAATAGCTTGTTTATCTCGAAAGGCCAGCATCCTTTCATTTGAGCGTTGTACTGACATGATCCTTTTCCATTTCTGCTGATGAGGTCAGCGCCTTAATTCATGCCAAACAAATTTGGCTTGTCAAAAGGATGATCCCATTGGGGCAGTAATGCTGGCTCTATTTTTCTTGATCCCCGCATCGTGCCATTTCAATGGCTCCTATTGATACTCACATTTGACAGTTGCCTCCGCTCAAATGTGGCTGTCTTTCTTCTGGTGTCGGCCCCGGTGTTTCGGCATCGGGGCCATTTTTTGACCCCTATGGACACCCCCACAAAGGAAGGCCGGAGGTAACTCGTTATGGGGGCAGGAATTTTCACGGAAGGCTACTTGATTGCTAATCCAGTCACTCGCCAGACCGAGATGTTTCAGCCGATTTATGGCGCGTTTGTCGCCGCAAGCCAGAAGGAGTATTACCGTGAGCATCATTAAATCTATCCCCGCACTGCAACAGCGGCGCGACATTGTTCAAACCATTGACGGGGTGCAGTACAGCACCATACGGGCGAAACTGATTGCCGACAACGGCAACGGTCAAGCTCTCTACTACGATGCCCGCCCTGAACGAGTGGCTGGCGCGATCGACCAAGCACGAAGTGCCAGCGTTCAACCGGAGCCATGCTATTTTTTGGTCAATGCCAAGGCAATGGGGCCTACGCAACTGTTCAGCATTGATCCCATTCCCGACAAAGCGGCGGCTCAATGGGCCAAAGATAACGGCGTGTCACTGAACAAAAGCACTGCCAGCAAGCCGGGAGCAACGACTGTTCAAAAGAAGCTAATTGCTCCGCGCCGTCAGATTTCGCAAGTCATCAACGGCGTGGCCTACAGCACCAACCGCGCTACTCTGATCTATGACACCAGTGACGGTAAGGGTGAGGCGACTAAAGACACCGAGGCACTTTTCCTTGATCCTAGTCCCGAATCCTTGCTTGACAATGTGGAGGCACCGGGGCCGACTTACTTTGTGGTTAAGCAGGCTGTAAACGGTGGCTTGCCCTTGTTGGTAATTCAGCCAGTCACGAATGCAGAGGCCGCAGCATGGGCCAAAGCGCATGGGGTATCCAACAAACTCCCGGTGGGCAAGGCTGCGCCTGTTTCCACGCTGACAAAACTGGCTCGCCAGTCGGTGCAAAAGGTTTCTACGTCTCTTGACGCAATGAAGTTGCTGGTTCAGCAGCGCCCCAATGAAGTAGCGGCGTTGATGGTTCGCCATTTCGTTCGCTAACAAAACCAAAAAGGAAAATCATCATGGACAAAACCATCGTAAAAAATCTGAAAGAAGCCCTCAACGCCGCCCAAACCGAGGCTCAAGGGCTACAACCCTTATCTGATGCCTCAGCGAAAATTCAGCAAGGCATCAACGAACAACGCGCTATACAGGCACAAGCAGAGGCTGCCACCACAAGGGCCGCTGAACTGTCCGCAAAACGCTATTTCGGTGAAGCAACGGATGCAGAGGTAGAAGCCGCAACCAAGACTGCCAATGAAGCGCGTATCCAAGCCCAAAGTGCTGCGCTCATCGTTGAACAATTGGAGCGCCAGCTCGAAATCGTCAACCAACGCTATGCCACTGCCCATGCGGGCTTTCAACGTGCACAAGAAAACGCAAATGTTTGTCGTGAAGCTGCCATCCTTGGTGCTGCCGATGATGTGGCCAGTGAATACATTGATGCTGTGGTTGCAGCCCGCGCTGCGCTGCTTCGGTTGCTGGGTCATTCCAAAGCTTTGGAAATGGCCCGCACCAAGCACCGTCCCGGCCATCCCGCCAGCGGGTTTACTGACCGCTACATATTTGAATTTCCATTGCCAGGCTTCATACTTCCTTCCTTCGCCACCCGCCGCGATGAATTGCAAGCATGGGGGATGCCAGACGTTACGGCAGCGGCTAGCGAGGCTGCCCAAGAATTGCAAGCAGCAGGCATCCCGCTCTAACCGCCAGCAACCGAACAAAAGGCCGATTCGTCGGCCTTTTGTGTTGCCCGGTCAAGCCGAAAGCAGTTCCAGTTCTTCCGCTGGCAAGGCTGGCGCGACTGACTCAGGCACAGCGCCTGTGGTCAGAGCCGCCACATGCTTTTCCCACACCGCTACCGCTTCCAAGGCTTCCGCGTCGTAGTTGTGCCAGTTGTAGTGAACCGCCGTCACGTCATTGGCATTGGCGGCATGGCCTAACACCCGCTTTATCACCTCGGCACGGAAGCCCAGCATAGCCAGCCCGCTGGCCATCGTGCGGCGCAGGTCATGCAGCCGCCAGTCAGCAACAGGCGAACCCAATTCCTCGGCCATCAGCGAATCTAGTTTGCGCTTTGCGTAGCTCCACCCTGAAATGGCGGTGCGGCCATTGGTCGTGAAAACAAACTCGCCCAGCGACGGCATGACTTCCAAAACTTGCAGCGCAGCCGGGGACAGCGCTACTTTGAAGTCGCGCCCTGCCTTCATGCGGGTAGCGGGCAACTTGGCCCACTGCCCATCCAGTTCATCCCAACGCAGCAATGCCGCTTCATCCCGTCGAACGCCCGTCAGCATTAGCAGCTTGGTGCAGGCCCCAAACGCACCGCCCAGTTTGTCGGTCGCCTTCCACAATGCCGCCAGCTCCTCACTGGTCAGGATGCGGCTGCGGGCTTGTGGCTTCAAAGGGCGAGACACGCCAGCAATGGGGCTGACCTCGATGACTTCTCTTTCAATCAACCACTTGAACATGCGCGACAAGTAGGCGCGTAGATGGTTCGCCTCATAGGGGGCTTTGGCGGCGATTCGATCCAGCAAGTCCACAACATCCCGGCGGCGAATATCCTTTACTGCCCTGTCGCCCCATACAGGCACGGCATGGCGTAGCAGGCTGCTTTCAGTTGCCTTCCATGTTCGCTGTGTGCGCTTGGCGTACTTCTCAACAAAGTCCTTGGCGCAGGATTCAAAGCCCGTCAGTTCCCGTTCGCGTTGCTCGGCTTTCTTGTCGGCCACAGGGTCTTCCCCGCGCTGGATAGCGGCCCGAGCTTCGCGGGCACGGTCACGGGCCAGCTTCAACGAAACGCCCGGATGCGCTCCAATGGTCAAGCGGCGCGGCTGTCCAGCTACCCGGTAAGTGAAGCTCCAATTCTTGGCCCCACTGGTTGAAATGCGCAGCACCAAGCCGGGTACTTCTGCGTCGTAAACATCGGTTCTGCCTGTGGCAGGAGGGAGCAGCTTTTCTACTGCAACGGCGGTCAATCTTATGCTTGGCATGTCTACCTCTCGGGGGTATTGGTGGGGGTAAATTCAGGGGTGAATTTGGGGTAGCCCCCATGAGAGGTAAGGATAGGGACAAGGGCCAGAAATGGCACGCCCTACAAGGGGAAAAGCCGCAAGATTGATAGTTGTTGAACCCCCCTGAATTACGGCACCACTTGCCTCATAATCCTTTGGTCGTAGGTTCAAGTCCTACACGCCCTACCAACCGTTCGCACCGGTTTGCAGCTTCTTGCCGCATCGCACTAGCCTTCTGCCTCCCCATTTCGCAACAGCTTATGGATCGGATGCACTGGCAGGCGACACCCCTGTAAAACTTCGGTATTCAATACCCTTGCCTTTTAATAAATGCATTGGCAATGCGCGTTGATCCGTGTGAACATGGCGGAAAGCGGGAAATGCCGCAATGGGACACACACCATGGAACAGTGTTCGACAGCGTCGACAAACAACAGTCGGGCAGCCGCACAGCCGAAAAGCAGAGCGTCCCTGCAACCGATCACCGTGGCCTATTTCCATGGGCACTGATCAACCCATCATCCCGGCGCAGCAACCCGGCCTCTCCGACGACCTGGGTGCCTACCTGCATTACATGGTGGCGATTGGCGCATCGGACCTGTTCCTTTCGGTTGGCGCAGCGCCCACACTCAAGCTTGAAGGCAGCATGCATGCCTTGGACATGCCCCCTGTGCACGAGGGCAGGGTCAAGGCACTGGCCTATTCAATGATGAACGAGGCGCAGATGCGCCAGTTCGAATCCGAGCTCGAATGCGACCTGGCCATCGGCGTGCCAGACCTCGGGCGCTTCCGGCTCAACGTATTCGTGCAGCGGGGCGAAGTCGGCATGGTGGTGCGCTATGTCAAAAGCCGCATTCCCTCGATTGCCGACCTGAAAATGCCATCGGTTCTGCAAAAGCTGGTCTTGCTCAAGCGCGGGCTCATTCTGGTCGTGGGCGCCGCGGGTTCGGGCAAATCGACCACCCTGGCCGCCATGCTTGATCACCGCAATGCGCAGATGCCAGGCCACATCCTGACGATTGAGGATCCGATCGAGTTCCTGCACACCCACAAACAGTGTGTGGTCGACCAGCGCGAGGTCGGACTCGACACCCTGTCGTTTGACGAGGCATTGCGCCACGCGATGCGCGAGGCACCCGACGTCATCATGATCGGCGAAATCCGCGACCAGATGACCATGCAGCATGCACTCAACTATGCCGATACGGGCCATCTCTGCCTTTCAACCCTTCATGCCAACAACGCCAACCAGGCGATCGAGCGGATCATCAATTTCTTCCCGGAGCCGGCGCGCAAGCAGACCCTAATGGACCTCTCGCTCAACCTGCGCGGTATCGTGGCCCAAAGGCTCATACCGGGGTCACAGCGCAAGCTGGTGCCGGCAACGGAAATCTTGCTGCAGTCCCCCTTCATTGCCGACCTGATCCAAAAGGGGCAGATCGATCTCATCAAGGCCGCCATCGGAAAGAGTGTCGAGCTCGAAATGCACACCTTCGACCAGTCGCTCTTCGATCTGTTTGCGCGCCGCGAAATCACCCTGGCCCAGGCCCTGGAAAATGCGGACTCCAAGACCGATCTCTCCCTGCGCATCCGTCTGAGTGCCGGGCGACTCCCGGAATCAGGCGACCTCTCGGTCGAGCGTTAGATGGACACCCGGGTCTACGATCAATGGCCGCTGCCCGGTCGCCTGGAATGGGCGACGAGCCATGATTCCGACTGGACAATGCAGGTAGACGTCGAACTGCTGGACGGCTCGCATGTGCGGGGCGCCATGCACCATCTGCTGACCTGCGAAACCAGCCTGGTCCTTGCGCCCTCGTCTACCGGGCAGCCTGCAGTCATTGAACTGGCCAGGATCCGGAGGATTGCACCAGCACAGCGCCTCTCCGTACGGGGCAGGACGACATCCACCATGGAAAGCTCGCTGAACTATGAGCAGAGCCAGCTGCTGAACTTCCGCATCACCTTTCTCGATGGGGATTCGAGTACCGGCTTGACCTGGAGCTACCTGACCCAAAAGCCTTGGGGCCTGTTCCTTTATGTGCGGCAGTCGTCGATGGAGTTTCAGACAATCTGGTATCCGTGGCGGGTGCTGCGCGTGGTCCATCTCGACCGCGCGGAGCTGGCCCTGGATCTGACACCGCCTCCACCCAGCCGGTCGGGCGCGCTGGCTAGCGCACGCAATCCGACGGAGCTCCTCGACGCGCTGGACCGGCAACGCCACCAGCCGGTGCGCAGCTTGGCCTCGGTGATGTCCAACCTGGGCCTCATCGACAGGGAAGCCTACCAGGCCGTGCGAGGCGACAGCCCCAAGCTGCTCGCGCTGATCAGCCAAAAGATAGCCAATCACGAATTGACTGAAGAGGATCTGGAGCACGCCCGCGCAAGGCTGCTCAAAACTCCGGAAGTCGATGTGGCCAACTTCGAGGTGGAAGGCAGGGCGCTGGTCAATCTGCCTTGGGCCATTGCGGCCAAACACACGGTTGCCCCGCTTTGCAAGATTTCCGACACTCTCTACGTTGCATCGGCGCATCCGCTGGACATGGAACTGCAGGACCGCCTAGAGTTGCTGGCTGGCTGCCATGTGGTACTGGTCTGGACTTCTGCCCCGGCCATTGAAGCACGCCTGATGCACGAACTGCAGCACAGCGAAGGCCCGGCTGCCGCACCCAAGCCCGGGCCTGCGCCCGCAAAGGACGCCGGGCCAGGCATGGACCCTCGCACACTGGACATGCAATCTCTGTTGGCATCCGCCCAGGACGAGATCAGGGTCTATGGCGTGCAGGCAGCCAGCAGTGCCGTGGACGAGAGCTCCAGTGTGGTCCTGCTGGTCAAGCGCCTCATCATGGATGCCTATTTGCAGAAGGCATCCGACATCCATATCGAGACCAACCCGGAGGGGCAGCAGTCGCGCGTGCGCTTTCGAAAGGACGGCGACCTGGAGGAATATCTCCAGATGCCGGCAGACCTGCGCTCGGCCCTGATCTCGCGCATTAAGGTCATGAGCAAGCTCGACATCACCGAGCGCCGCCGGCCGCAGGACGGAAAGATCAATTTTGCGGAGTATTCCAACATCAAGCTGGAGCTGCGGGTTGCGGTCCTTCCCACGCATGACAACCTCGAGGATGTCGTCCTTCGCCTGCTGGCGTCCAGCAAACCCATTCCACTGGCCCAGCTCGGCTTTGCCGCCCGTGACGAGAAACAGGTCAAGACCATGTCCCAGCGGCCCTATGGGCTGATCCTGGCCTGCGGGCCCACCGGATCGGGCAAGACGACCTCGCTGCACTCCATGCTCAGCGAGATCAATACCACCAGCCGCAAGATCTGGACGGCTGAGGATCCGATTGAAATCACCCAGGCCGGCCTGAGGCAATTGCAGGTCAACCCGAAAATCGGGGTGACCTTTGCTTCGGCAATGCGCGCCTTCCTGCGCGCCGATCCGGATGTCATCATGATTGGCGAGATCCGCGATGAGGAAACCGCGCGCATTTCCATCGAGGCGTCCCTCACCGGCCATCTGGTGCTTTCCACCCTGCACACCAACAATGCGGCAGAGAGCGTAGCCCGGCTGCTCGATCTGGGCATGGACCCGATGAACTTTGCCGACTCCCTCATTGGCATCGTGGCCCAGCGGCTGGTGCGAGCGCTGTGCAAGGCGTGCAAGCATGCCAAGCCGCTGGACGAAACCGAATTTGACGCGCTCGCGGCGGAATATGTGGATGGCACCGGGCAATCGACGGACGAGGCCCGTCAACGCCTTCTCAAAGCAGCGGGTGCCGAATCGCCCCGGGGTGTCTCCCTTTATCAGGCGGTCGGGTGCCCGGCCTGCAACCAGAACGGCCGCAAGGGGCGCCTTGGAATCTACGAGATTCTGGAAAACGAATCCGAGCTCAAACACCTGATCCAGACCCGTGCCACCACGAGTGCCATTTTCAGGCAAACCATCGCCCATGGCACCCGCTCCCTCAAGCAGGATGCGCTCGAAAAGGTGTTTGCCGGCAAGGTGGACCTGGCCCAGGCCCGCACTATCTACCAGTAAGCGGACGGGCGAGGCCAACGGCCTGGCTGTCCGTGATAGAATCTCTGCTTTCGCGGCTGTAGCTCAGTTGGATAGAGTACTTGGCTACGAACCAAGGGGTCGTGGGTTCAATTCCTGCCAGCCGCACCAAAAAAGCAAGAAGCCTGCAACGCAAGTTGCGGGCTTTTTCATTGGTGTCATCGCCCAAGCCCATGAGCAAAGCCTTCACCCGCGAATCCGAATCGTCTGATGACGACGATGATTTGGCCCTGCCCCCCCAGTCGGCGGGCGGCAAGAACTACCTCACGCCTGCGGGTTACACGCGCCTGCGCGCCGAACTGCTCGACCTGATGGACAACGAGCGGCCCAAAGTGGTGGAGGCGGTGCATTGGGCTGCCAAGAATGGCGACCGCTCCGAAAACGGCGACTATCTTTACGGCAAGAAGCGCCTGCGTGAAATTGACCGCCGTATCCGCTTTTTGACCAAGCGGCTCGAGATCGCCGAGGTGACCGATCCGTCCGTCCACCATGGCAGCGATCAGGTCTTTTTCGGTGCCACAGTTACCTACGGGGATGATCTTGGCGAAGAGCGGACAGTCACCATCCGCGGCATAGACGAAGCCAACAGCGCGCTGGCGGAAGTCAGCTGGATTTCACCCATAGCGCGCGCATTGCTCAAAGCGCGTGTCGGGGACAGCGTGCGCCTGATGACGCCAGCCGGCCCGCGCGATCTGGAAATTCTGTCCGTCAGCTATCCTCGGCCAGGCTAGCGCGGCCCGCGCCCGGGCCCACACGCAGGGCACGCATCACGGCCGGCACCCGCTTGAGGGCCCGCAGGACGGCTTCGAGGTGGGTGACATCCCGCACGGCGATCACGAAACGCAAGTCGGTTGAATCGGTAGCGGCTTCTTCGGCCATTTCGAGGTGGGTGATGTTGGCCTCGGCATTGGTGATGGCTGCAGCCACCATGGCCAACACGCCCTTGCCATTGGCCGTGGTCACCACCATCCCGACTTCGAAAGCGCGCACCGGTTCGTCCGACCATTCCACCGCGATGAATCGCTCGCTGTCCTTGTGCTGCAGCCGCTGGGCTACTGGGCAGGACATCACATGGACCATCAGCCCTTCGCCGCGCCCCAGATAACCCAAGATCGGATCGCCGGGTATGGGCCGGCAACAGGAGGAATACAGCACGGACGCGTTCTCGCTGCCATCGAGCACCACCGCGCCCTGCGACACATTTTCGTGGGCGGTGAAGCGCTCGCGCGTCATCAAAAGGGCGTCGGGCTTCTGGCCGCGTTCCGCCAGCAGGGTTGCCAGGCGCTTGGCCACGATGGTGGCAATGCGCTTGCCAAGGCCCAGGTCGGTGAGCAACTCCGCCTGGGTGCGGTTTCCAGTGAAACGCAACAGCTTGTCCCACAGGGGGGCGTAGGAAGCGTCAGCCAGCGGTGCCTTCTCGATGCCCTCGGCCCGCAGGGCCTGGGCCAACAATTTTTCACCCAACTCCTGCGACTCCGCCTGCGCCAGGGTCTTGAGGTGGTGGCGGATTTTGGAGCGGGCACGCCCCGTGCGCACAAACCCCAGCCAGGCCGGATTGGGCGAAGAAACGGGGGCCGTGATCACCTCGACCACATCGCCGTTTTTCAGCTCGCTTCGCAAGGGCACCTGTTCCCCGTTGACACGCGCCGCCATGGCATGGTCGCCGATGGTGGTGTGCACGGCATAGGCGAAATCCACCACGGTGGCACCGCGCGGCAGGGCCATGATGCGGCTCTTGGGCGTGAAGACGTAGACCGCGTCGGGAAACAGATCCACCTTGACGTGATCCCAGAACTCAGCAGCGTCGCGGGTTTCGTTCTGGATTTCCAGCAGCGACTGCAGCCACTTGGTTCCCAGGCGTTCGGCCTCGGTGCTGCCGGGTTCGCTGGCCTTGTACAGCCAGTGCGCGGCCACGCCCGATTCGGCCACCACATGCATGGCCTCGGTGCGCATCTGGAACTCCACGTTGACACCCGAGGGCCCCACCACCGTGGTGTGCAGGGACTGGTAGCCATTTAGCTTGGGAATGGCAATGTGGTCCTTGAACCGGCCGGGCACGGGCTTGTACATGCGGTGCAGCAAGCCCAGCGCGGTATAGCAATCGAGCACCCCGGGCACGATGGCGCGGAAACCGTAGATATCGGTCACCTGGGCAAAACTCAGGTGCTTGTCGTCCATCTTGCGGTAGACGGAATAGAGCGTCTTCTCGCGGCCCGACAGCTGGACGGCAATGCCGGCCTGCGCAAAACTGGCTTCCACTTCGCGCTGCACCTTCTGGATCAGGTCGCGCCGGCGGCTGCGCGCCTTGGCGACCGCGCGCGCAAGGACTTCATAGCGCCAGGGGTGCAGGTAGCGGAAAGAGAGGTCCTGCAACTCGCGGTAGGTCTGGTTCAGGCCGAGGCGGTGCGCGATCGGAACATAGATATCCAGCGTCTCACGCGCAGTGCGCGCCCATTTTTCACGCGGCACATCACCCAGGGTGCGCATGTTGTGCGTGCGGTCCGCCAGCTTGACGAGGATGACGCGCACATCCCGGGCCATGGCCAGCAGCATCTTGCGAAACGACTCGGCCTGACCTTCCTCGCGGGTGCTGAACTGGAGTTTGTCGAGCTTGGTCAGGCCATCCACAAGTTCAGCAACTGGAGCGCCAAATCTCTCAATCAGCTGGGGCTTGGTGATGCCGCAGTCTTCGATGGCGTCGTGCAGCAGGGCGGCCATCAGGGCCTGGGCGTCGAGCTTCCATTCGGCACATTGCTGTGCCACGGCAATGGGGTGGGTGATGTAGGGCTCGCCGCTGCTGCGCAACTGGCCGAGGTGGGCCTCGTCGGCAAACCGGTAGGCCTGGCGCACCTGGTCTATTTCGGGCTTGGCCAGGTAATCCAGCCTGGCCGTGAGCGCGGCAAAGCTGGCCGCAGCGGCATTGGCCGCGTTGACCGCGACCGGGCTGGGCAGGGCCTTGCCGATGGATTTGGGTTTGACGACCGCGCTCATTTGCTAACTGTAGCGTGACTGCGGCAATTTATGAAGTTCCAACGAAAAAGCGCCGCAGAGGCGGCGCTTTCGAAGGTATCCGGAAAATCTCAACCGGGGACTTTTTTCAGCATTTCGATGCCCACCTTGCCCTCGGCAATTTCGCGTAGGGCCGTCACACACGGTTTGTTCTTGCTTTCGATCTTGGCAGCATGGCCCTGGCTCAGCATGCGCGCGCGATAGGTGGCCGCCAGCACGAGCTGAAAGCGGTTGGGGATTTTGTCGAGGCAGTCTTCAACGGTGATGCGGGCCATGGTGGGAAATCCTTAGTCGAGATGCAGTGCTTGGAAGGTGCTGGCTCTGAGGCGGCGCTGGGCGCTGTACTTGAGCCTTTGGGCATGAACGATGGCCTTGAGATCGAACAAGGCGCGTTCAAACAACTCGTTGATTATAACGAAGTCGAAACCCCGGGCCTGGGCAACCTCGTGTTCGGCGTTTTTCATGCGCACTTCGATCTTGTCGGCCTGGTCCTCGCCGCGCCGCTCGATGCGGGCGCGCAACTCCTCCCAGCTGGGTGGTAGGATGAAAATCAGCACGGCATTGGGGAACAGGCGCTTGATGTTGAAGGCGCCCTGGTAATCGATCTCCAGGATGACGTCGCCACCGGTTGCCATGCGCTCTTCGATGGCCAGGCGCGATGTGCCCGAGCGGTGCCCGTGCACATGGGCCCATTCAAAGAACGCGTCGGCCAGGACCATGCGGTCGAATTCGGCATCAGTGACAAAGTGGTATTCGCGGCCGTTCTTTTCCTGCCCACGGGGTGCGCGGGTGGTGTGCGAGACCGAGGGAGAAATCTGGGAATCGAGCTCACGCAGTGCCTTGACGAGGCTCGATTTGCCCGCGCCGCTGGGCGCCGACACCACAAACAGGTTTCCAGGGTAGTCCATGATCAATTTTACAGTAAAAAGTGCCGGAAGCCGGCTTGGAACGGGCGTGGTCAGCTACAAAAAACAGAGCATACGCGGCAGCGTCATTCGATGTTCTGCACCTGTTCACGCATCTGCTCGATCAGCACCTTCATGTCTACCGAGATCTGGGTCATTTCCAGGACGGCCGATTTGGAGCCCAGGGTATTGGCCTCCCGGTGCAACTCCTGGATGACAAAGTCCAGCCGTTTGCCCAGCTCGCCCCTGGGTTTGGCCAGCAGACGGTCGAGCTCATCCAGGTGGGCGGCCAGCCGGATCAGCTCCTCGGCCACATCGATACGGATGGCAAAGGCGGTGGCTTCCTGCAAGGCGCGGTCATTGGCCCCTTCCGCAGCCCCTGGCGCTGCGCCGCCCAGCCCTGCCAGGCCCAGTGCCTCGGTCCAGCGCTCCAGAAAGCGCTGGCGCTGCTGCGCCACGAGTTGCGGCACCAAGGGCTTGGCCCGGTCGGCCAGCAGGCGCAGCTGCGCCACATGGCCGCCAAGCATCGCAGCCAGCTTGGCGCCTTCGCGTTCGCGCGAGTGCATGAATTCATCCAGGGTCTGGCGGGCCAGGGCCAGCAGGGTCTCGCGGTGGTCCTGGCTGCCTTCTGACTCGCCAGAGGCTAGGCGCAGCACGTCGGCCACCCCTAGCGGGGCCGCATCGGGCAGCCAGGCCCTGACACTGTCCTGCAGGCTGGAGAGGCGCTGCAATAGCCGGGCGGAGGGGTCACGCACGGAAACGTTGCCTTGGGTGTCAATGTAAGCCCGCACTTCGACCTTGCCGCGGCGCACGCGGCTGCTGATCAGTTCCCGCAGAGCCGGTTCGTGGGCGCGCAATTCGTCGGACAGACGGAAGCCCAGATCCAGGAATCGGCTGTTGACCGAACGGATTTCCATGCCGATCCGCTGGCGGGAGGCTGGCGGCGGCGTGGCTGCGGCCTCGGAGCCGGCTGGGGAAGCGCCTGGCCACTGACCGCTTGCATAACCGGTCATGCTGTAAACTGACATTGAAGCCACCCTATGGAGTAAAGCCGCCAAGCGGGCGGGGCGCAATCCGAAATTATGTCAAAGGTCAAACCATCCTCATTGCCGCCGGATACCGTGATCGGCGGCTACCGCGTGGTCCGCAAGGTTTCGGCGGGCGGGTTTGGCCTAGTCTATCTGGCTGTGGACAACGAAGGCCAGCAGGTGGCGATCAAGGAATACCTGCCCTCCTCGTTGGCCACACGCGCGGCGGGGGAATTGCTGCCACAGGTGCAGCCCGAGAAACTCTCGCTCTACCGGCTGGGCCTCAAGAGTTTTTTCGAAGAAGGCCGGTCGCTGGCGCAAATTTCGCACGCCTCGGTGGTCAGCGTGCTCAACTTCTTTCGCGAGAACGAAACCGTCTACATGGTGATGAACTACCTGGAAGGCGGCACGCTGCAGGACTTCATCATCACGGCGCGTGAGCTGAAGAAGGAAAAGGTGTTCCGCGAGTCCACCATCCGTTCGCTGTTCGACGAAATCCTGCGCGGCCTGCGCATCGTGCACCAGCACAAGATGCTGCACCTGGACATCAAGCCGGCCAACATCTTCATCACCGATGACAACAAGGCCGTTATGATCGACTTCGGCGCGGCGCGCGAAGTGCTGTCCAAGGAAGGCAATTTCATCCGCCCGATGTATACGCCGGGCTTTGCGGCCCCCGAAATGTACCGGCGCGACTCGTCCATGGGCCCCTGGACCGACATCTACGCGATCGGCGCCTGCATCTACGCCTGCATGCAGGGCTACCCGCCCAACGATGCGCCGCAGCGCCTGGAGAAGGACCGCCTGGCCCTGTCGCTGTCTCGCCTGCGCGGCGTTTATTCCGACAACCTGATCGAAGTGGCCGAATGGTGCATGTCGCTGGACCCGCTCGCGCGGCCACAATCGGTTTTTGCCCTGCAGAAGGAACTGGCCCGCGAGGGTGAGCGGCGTTACACCAAGCTCACCGTGGCCGAGAAGATGCGCCTGCAATTTGACAACATGGTTGCAGACACCAAGAAAAACGTGAAAACAGCTACCGCTTTTGGCAAGGCCAAGTAGGCACTCACCCAGCCCCATGCAATGAAGTTTTCCGTTTTCCAGGTCAGCCGCAAGGGCGGCCGCGCCAATAACGAAGACCGCATGGGCTATTGCTACACGCGCGAGTCGGGCCTGTTCGTGCTGGCAGACGGCATGGGCGGGCATCCCGATGGGGAAGTGGCCGCCCAGATTGCACTGCAAACCGTCTCGGCGCTCTACCAGAAGCAGGCCAAACCCGTGGTCAAGGACCCGGCCGAATTCCTGGCCATTGCCCTCATGGCTGCGCACCACCAGATCATCCGCTATGCCAGCGAAAAGGGCATGCTCGACACGCCCCGCACGACCCTGGTGGTGGCCCTAGTGCAGGGCACAAGCGCCTACTGGGTGCACTGCGGGGATTCCCGGCTTTACCTTGTGCGCGACGGCCAGCTCGTCACCCGCACGCGCGACCACTCCTACATGGAACAAAGCGCCAGCGGAGCCTTCCGGCTGGAGCGCATCAACCGCAACATCCTCTACACCTGCCTCGGCTCGCCGACCAAACCGGTCTATGACGTGGCCGGGCCGGTGCTGCTGGAGCAGGGCGACAAGGTGCTGCTGTGCTCCGACGGGCTGTGGGGCAGCGTGCCCGACACTGACATCGTGCGCGAGCTGGCCAAGGGATCGGTCTCGGTGGCCGTCCCCGACCTCATCGAACAGGCGCTGCGCAATGGCGGCGACCACAGCGACAACGTCACCGTCGTGGCGTTCGAGTGGGAAACGCCCGATGTGTTCGAATCCACGCGCGGCATTTCCACCGACTCCATCAGCGACGGCGTCTTCGCATCGACCATCCAGGCCGGGGGCTTCGAGCCCCATGTCGACGACCTCGACGACGCGGCCATCGAGCGCTCCATCGCCGAAATCAATGACGCCATCAAGCGATCCGCAGCCAAGAAATCCTGAGCCCCTGCTCCCAATCCGACCCGATGAAAAACATTGAACGCAGCGGCCAGCGCGCCGCCAACCAGTTGCGCCCCGTGCGCATCACCCGCGGCTACACCATCCATGCGGAGGGCTCGGTGCTGATCGAGTTCGGCGCGACCAAGGTTCTGTGCACGGCCAGTGTCGAAGAGAAAGTGCCTGGCCACAAGAAGGGCAGCGGCGATGGCTGGGTCACGGCCGAATACGGCATGCTTCCGCGAGCCACGCACACCCGTGGCGACCGCGAAGCCGCGCGCGGCAAGCAAAGCGGTCGCACGCAGGAAATCCAGCGCCTGATCGGCCGCTCCATGCGCGCCGTCTTTGATCTCCGGAAACTCGGCGAGCGCACCATCCACCTCGATTGCGACGTGCTGCAGGCCGACGGCGGCACGCGCACCGCCAGCATCACCGGCGCCTATGTGGCAGCCTGCGACGCGGTGCAGGGACTGATTGCCGCCGGCAAACTGGCCGAATCGCCCATCAAGGGCCCAGTGGCAGCGATTTCGGTAGGCATCGTCCAGGGCGTTCCCCTGCTCGATCTGGAATACACCGAAGACTCTGCCTGCGATACCGACATGAACGTGGTCATGACGGGTGCCGGGCACTTTGTCGAGGTGCAGGGCACGGCCGAAGGGGCTGCCTTCACCCGCGTCGAGATGGACGCCCTGCTCGCCCTAGCCGACAAGGGCATCCGCGAACTGATCGGGCTGCAACAGCAGGCGCTGCATCAGCCGCTACAAAAATAGTTGAGCCTTACGCTGATTTGGCGCTGGCTGGCGGACTTTTTTACCATGAAACTCGTGCTCGCATCGAACAACAGCGGCAAACTGGCCGAGTTGCAGGCCCTGTTTGCGCCTCTGGGCCTGGAGCTTGTTGCGCAGGCGGCCCTGGGCATCCCCGAGGCAGCTGAGCCCTTCCACACCTTTGTTGAAAATGCCCTGGCCAAGGCCCGCCATGCCGCGCAGGCCAGCGGTCTGCCCGCCATCGCCGATGACGCGGGCCTGTGTGTGGATGCGTTTGACGGCCAGCCCGGGGTTGATACCGCCTACTACGCCACGCGCTTTGGCTACCCCAAGGGCGACGCCAACAATGTGCGTGCCCTGCTGGAGCAGATGGCGGGGCAGACCAACCGCCGTGCGGCGCTGGTGAGCACGCTCGTCGCAGTGCGCAATGCCCAGGACCCGGAGCCGCTAATTGCCGTTGGCCGTGCGGTGGGGGAAATCACCCGCGAGCCCGTGGGCGACAACGGTTTTGGTTTCGATCCGGTGATGTTCATCCCGGCCTTTGGCAAGACCTTTGCCCAGCTGCCGGTAGAAGTGAAGAACGCCAACAGCCACCGCGGCAAGGCAGCGCACCAGATGCTGGCGCTGATGCGCGCCAACTGGATGTGAATAATGCCCCCACGCCTGTCACTGCGTGTACTGCGCTGCCCCCCGAGGGGACGCTCGCGCCTTGGGGCGGCCCGGCAGCACTCAAGCTTGGCATTCGGTGAATAACATCCAGCACTACATGCGCCCGGGCACCCTGCAACTGCAGGCCCTGCCCCCGCTGTCGCTCTATGTGCATTTGCCCTGGTGCATCCGCAAATGCCCCTACTGTGACTTCAACTCGCATGAAAGCCCTAAGGTCCTTCCCGAAGCGGCCTACCTCGATGCCCTGCGCGCCGACCTCGAAGCGGCGCTTCCATTGGTCTGGGGCCGCAGCGTGCACAGCGTCTTCATCGGCGGCGGCACACCCAGCCTGTTTTCACCGCAGGGCATTGACCGCCTGCTGGCCGACATCCGTGCGCGCCTGAGGCTCGATGCCGATTGCGAGATCACGCTCGAAGCCAACCCTGGCACTTTTGAAAAAGACTGCTTCCGCGCCTTCCGCTCAGCCGGCGTGACACGCCTGTCGGTCGGGGTGCAAAGCTTCAACGACCAGCACCTCAAGGCCCTTGGCCGCGTGCACGACCGAGCACAAGCCCTTGCCGCGGTGGAAGAGGCGGCCCATGCCTTCGACACCTTCAACCTCGACATCATGTATGCCCTGCCGGGCCAGACGTTGGCCGGTTGCGAGCAGGACATCACGACAGCCCTGGCGCTGGCGCCAAAACACATTTCGATCTACCACCTGACCATCGAGCCCAATACGATCTTCGCCAAATTCCCGCCGCAAATTCCGGAGGACGACCTGGCCTATGCCATGCTGGACCGCATCACCGATCTCACCGGGCTCGCCGGCTTGCAGCGCTACGAAGTCTCGGCCTATGCCGCGCCGGGCCACCGCTGCTGGCACAACCTCAACTACTGGCAGTTTGGTGACTACCTCGGCATTGGCGCCGGCGCGCACAGCAAACTTAGTTTTGCGCATCGGGTGCTGCGACAGGTGCGCTTTCGGGAGCCGCGGCTCTACATGGAAAAAGCGCTCGCTGGCAGCGCGTTCACGCAGGAAAACGAGGTGGCGCGCACCGAGTTGCCCTTCGAGTTCATGCTAGGTGCCTTGCGTCTGCGCGAGGGCTTTACCCTACAACAATTCACCGAGCGCACAGGCCTGCCGGTGACCGCGATTCAAAAGGGGTTGGAGCAGGCCGAGGCCAAGGGCTTTATCGAGCGGGATTTCTCACATGTGCGCCCCACGGTGCGCGGTTTTGATTTCCTGAGCGACCTGCAAACCTTGTTTCTGGCCTAGTCGACCTTCGCGCCCGAGGCTTTCACCACGTTCTTGTAGCGCGCGAGTTCGGCCTTCATGAAAGCGGTGAATTCCTCGCTGCTGCTGGCGACCGGCTCGGCGAACAGGAGCGCAAAGCGCTCGCGCACTTCCGGCGAGCGCAAGGCCCCAACAAAAACCTGGTTCAGTTGCGCCACGGTTTCACGCGGGGTTGCGGCCGGCGCGACCAGGCCCCACCAGGTATCGACCTCAAAACCCTTGAGGGTCTCCGCCACTGCGGGCACCTCGGGCAGCACCGCCGAGCGCTGCAAAGTCGTGACTGCCAAGGCCTTGAGTTTGCCCGCACGGATGTTGGGCGCGGCGGTGGCGAGGTTGTCGAAGTTGAAATCCACCTGGCCCGAGAGCAGGGCCAGTTGCGCCGGGTTGCCGCCGTTGTAGGGAATATGCACCGCATAGATGCCGGCACGGGCCTTGAACATCTCCCCCGCCAGGTGCCCCGCGCTGCCATTGCCGCCGCTACCGTAGTTGAGCCGGGCCGGGTTGGCCTTGGCATAGGCCACCAAGTCGGCCACGTTATTGATCTTGAGCCGGGCTGCTGTCTGCGCATTCATGACCAGCACATTGGGCACCCGCAGCATCTGCGTAATGGCAGCAAAGTCGCGCGCCGCGTCGTAGGGCATCTTGCTGTAGAGCCAGGGGTTGATGGCATGCGTGGCCGTGGCCGCAATGCCGATCGTCAGGCCATCGGGCGCGGCCTTGGCCACCATGTCGGCGCCAATATTGCCACCGGCCCCCGGCTTGTTTTCAATGATGACGGGGCCGAGCGTGGCCTGTACCCTCTCCGCCAGCACACGGGCCGTGAGGTCGATGGGCCCGCCAGCGGCATAGGGAACAATCAGGCGGATGGGTCGGGATGTCTGGGCCCAGCCCAGGCTCGCTGGCAGGGCAAGGGCGGCGCCCATAAGATGGCGGCGTTGCATGGCTCAGTCCAGTTTGGCGCCCGAGCGCTTGATGATGGGTGCCCACTTGCTTGCCTCATCGGCAATCAGTTTGGCAAACTGCTCGGGCGTGCCGCCCACGGCATCGAGCCCGGCGGTCTTGATCCGCTCCTTGACCAGCGGGTCGGCCAGGGCGAGGTTGAGTGCGGCATTGATGCGATCGACCACGGCGCGTGGCGTGCCGGCCGGAACCAGCACGCCGTTCCAGGCCAGGGCTTCGAAATCTTTCAGCTCCTTAATGCCGCTCTCGGCTACGGTGGGGACGTCAGGCATCAGCGCATAGCGCGTCTTGCCCGTCACGGCCAGCGCCTTCATGCGGCCCTGGCGAACTTGGGGCAGGATCACCGTTGGCACGGTGGCGAGGACCTGGGTCTCGCCTGCAGAAGTCGCCAACACGGCCGGCGGGCCGCCATTGAAGGGGATGTGGACGGCAAACGCGCCCGTGAGCGCCTTGAGGTACTCCATCGTCAGGTGGGACGAGCTGCCGTTGCCCACCGAGGCGTAGTTGTATTGGCCTGGCGCTGCCCGGAACGCGGCCAGCATCTCGACCACATTGTTGGCCGGGAAGCTGGTGCTCGCGGCAATCACATTGGGCTGCGAGGTGGTGATCATCACCGGCTGCAGATCTTTCAAGGGGTTGTAGGGCAGCTTGGGATAAAGAAAGGGGCCGAATGCCAACGGACCGTTGTAGGACATGACCCAGGTGTAGCCATCGGGTGCCGACTTGGCGACTTCATTCGTGCCGACCGTGCCGCCAGCCTGGGCGCGGTTGTCGATGATGATGGGCTGGCCCAAAATATCCTTGAGCTTGTCCTGCATGCTGCGCGCAATCACGTCCAGCGAGGAGCCCGCCGGCGCCACCACCACCCAGCGGATCGTCCTCGACGGGAAGGTTTGGCCCAATGCGACGCCAGCCAGCATGAACAGGGCGCTAGCGGCTATGGATTGAATAGCAATCCGGCGTTGAAACAATCGCTGCATATGCATCCTCAGGCCCTGGCCTTGTCGGCTTCGGTGGTGAATGAATCGGCGTAGAACTCGTCTTCGGGCAGTCCGCAGTGTTTGACGAATTCGGCGCGTGCCGAGTCCACCACGATCGGCGCACCGCAGGCATAGACCTGGTAACCCGACAGGTCGGGCAGATCCTGCAGCACCGCCTTGTGCACAAAGCCCGTGCGGCCCGTCCAGCCGTCTTCAGGCAGTGCGTCCGAGACGACGGGTACATAACGCAAGTTGGGCATCGCAGCGAGTTGCTGCTCCACCCAGGCGCCGAGGTACAAATCTGCCGGGCGCCTACCGCCCAAGTAGAGCACGGCCTCGCGCGTGATGCCCTTGCGCTGCATTTGCTCTATCACCGCCTTGATAGGCGCAAAGCCGGTGCCCGAGGCCAGGAAGACGATGGGCTTGTCGGAGTCCTCGCGCAGGAAGAAGCTGCCAAACGGCCCTTCGACGCGCAGGATTTCCTTTTCCTTCATGGCCGTGAACACGTGGTCGGTGAACTTGCCTCCCGGCATATGCCGGATGTGCAGCTCGACCATATTGACGGGCGCAACGGCTGGCGCTGCGTCTGCAGGCGCGGGTGCCGGCAGTGGCTGCGGCGCGGTGGCCATCGAGTAACTTCGGCGCGCACCGTCCCGCAAGATGAATTCCACATACTGCCCGGCGTGGTACTGGAACACGTCGTTAGCCGGCAGTTGCAGGCGCAAAAGCATCACGTCGTGCGACTTTTTCTCTAGCAGGGCCACGCGCGAAGGCATCTTCTTGATCGGGAAGGCTCCGATTTCGGTGACCTGGCGCGATTCGAGCACCACATCGCTGAGCGGCACGCCGCAGCAGGTCAGCACATAGCCGTTGGCCTCTTCTTCCTCGCTCAGGGCCTTGCTCTGGTGCGGGCCGTGAACGACAACCCCGCTGAGCTTTTTGCACTTGCAGGAACCGCAGGCACCGTCCTTGCAACCATAGGGCAGGCCGATGCCCTGGCGGATGCCCGCCGCCAAAATGGCCTCGCCATCATCCGCAGTGAAAATGCGGTTACTGGGTAGGACGCTGATCTGAAAGCCCATGTTTATGTATCCTCGGAGCAATGTTGGTTCACTTGGCCCCCGATTTTGCCCTCATTCCATAGCCCCCTGGGCGCGCTGCCTTCGCGTTTCAGGCGTGAACGCCTGCTGATCGTGGGCTGTGGCGACACCGGCTTGCGTGTGGCGCGCGCCTTGGGCTCCCGCTTGACGCTGCTGGCCCTGAGTTCCAGCCCCGGGCGGCAAGGCGTTTTGCGCAGTGCCGGGCTGAGGGTGCTGGGCGGCAACCTGGACGACTCCGCCAGCCTGCGACGCATCGCAGGCATTGCCACGCGGGTGCTGCACCTGGCACCGCCGCCCGCACAGGGCAGCGGCGACCCGCGGACGCGCGATCTGTTGCAGGCATTGCGTCGGCGCAGCGCACCGCTGAGCCTGGTCTATGGCTCGACCAGCGCGGTCTATGGCGACTGCCAGGGCGCGGTTGCTACAGAAACGAGAGCGCCCGACGCCCATTCCGCGAGGGCGGGCAGGCGTTTGGATGCGGAAGCCCGGATCCGCGCGCAGGGCCGAGCCTGGCGCAGCAGCATCCTCCGCATCCCTGGCATTTACGCGCCAGACCGTGCCGAGGGCACGGCCCTCGACCGAGTGCGCCACGGCTTGCCGGTGCTGGCAAGCCACGACGATGTCTACACCAACCACATCCATGCCGACGATCTGGCCCGGGCCTGTATCGCCGCCCTGTGGCGCGGCAGGGCCCAGCGCGTCTACAACACCAACGACGACACCCGCCTGAAGATGGGCGACTACTACGACCTCGCCGCCGATCTGGCCGGCCTGCCCCGGCCGCCACGCCTGCCCCGCGCTGAGCTGGCGCAGCAACTGAGCCCCATGCGCATGAGTTTCATGGCGGAATCACGCCAGATGGACAATACCCGGATGAAACGCGAACTGCGCCTGCGCCTGCGCTATCCCGAAGTGGCCCACGGCCTGGCCGCTGCGCTGGCGGGCAAGGCGTGATGCAAGGCGCCATCGCCCTGGGCTGGCGCACGCTGCGCCGCGACCTGCGCGCAGGTGAACTGCGCCTGTTGATCCTGGCTGTCACGCTGGCGGTCGCTGCGCTGACTGCCGTCGGTTTTTTTGCGGACCGGCTCAAGGGCGGCCTGCAGCGCGATGCGCGGCAACTGCTGGGCGGCGATGTGGTCATCGTGTCCGACAACCCCACTCCAACTGCGTTTATCCAGAAGGCCCGCGCGCTGGGCCTGCAAAGCGTGGGCACCCTCGCCTTCCCGACCATGGGCCGGGCGAGCGACGCGCAGGGCGGAGCCAGCAAGCTGGTTGCCCTCAAGGCTGTCGAGCCGGGCTACCCGCTGCGCGGCAATCTGCTGGTTGCCAATCAGCCCGGGCAACCGGCCCTGCCAACACGGGATGTACCCCGCGCGGGTGAAGTCTGGGTCGACGAGCCGGTGCTGGGCGTGCTTGGCCTGAAACCCGGCGACATGCTGCTGCTGGGCGACGCGCAGTTGCGCATCACCCGCATTATCGGAACCGAGCCCGACCGGGGCGCTGGCTTCATGAATTTCGCGCCGCGCGTGATGCTCAACGCGGCCGACCTGCGCGCCACCGCGCTGATCCAGCCGGCCAGCCGCATCACCTACCGCTTGGCCGTGGCAGGCGAAGACCCGGCTGTCAAAACCTATTTCCAATGGGCCACGAAGGAAGTCAAAGGCGGAGCTGCGCGGGGCGTGCGGGTGGAATCGCTCGAAGGCGGGCGGCCCGAGATGCGCAGCACGCTCGACCGCGCCGAAAAATTCCTCAATCTCATCGCCCTGCTCTCCGCCCTGCTCAGCGCGGTGGCGGTTGCGCTGGCCGCCCGTGGCTTTGCCGCGCGCCACCTGGACGACTGCGCCATGCTGCGTGTGCTGGGCCAGAGCCAGCGCAGCATCGCCTGGGCCTACAGCGTCGAATTTGCCATCATTGGCTTGGCGGCCTCCGGCCTGGGCGTGCTGATCGGCTATGGCGTGCACTATGGTTTTGTGGTCCTGCTGGCGGGCTTGGTGGACGCGGCCCTGCCGGCGGCTTCCTCGTGGCCCGTGGCCTTTGGGATGGGCATGGGCCTCACCCTGCTGCTGGCCTTTGGCCTGCCCCCGGTGCTGCAACTGGCCCAGGTGCCGCCGCTGCGCGTGATCCGGCGCGATGTGGGGGCGCTCAAGCCTGCCTCGGCCGCCGTCTTGGGCGTGGGCGTTCTGGGCTTTTGCGCCCTGCTCCTGGCCGCCAGCAGCGACCTTCTATTGGGCCTGATCGCGGTGGGAGGGTTTGCGGTGGCCGTCGTTGTGTTCGCGTCGCTGAGCTGGCTGGCCGTGCGCCTTCTGCGCGCTGGCGTCAATGAAGCCACTGCGCCTCGCTGGCTGGTGCTGGCCACGCGCCAGATCTCGGCACGCCCTGCCTATGCCGTGGTTCAGGTGAGCAGCCTGGCGGTAGGCATGCTGGCCCTGGTGCTGCTGGTGCTGCTGCGGACCGACCTGGTTTCAAGCTGGCGCAAGGCCACACCGCCCGACGCACCCAACCGCTTTGTCATCAATGTCATGCCCGAGCAGAGCGACGAATTCCAGAAAGCCCTGCGCAGCGCCGGCGTGCAGAAGTTCGACTGGTACCCAATGATCCGCGGCCGCCTAGTCGCCATCAATGGTAAGAGCACCTCGCCCGACGATTACGCCGACGAACGCGCCAAACGCCTGATTGACCGCGAATTCAACCTCTCCAACAGCGCCAGCCAGCCCGCGCACAACCAGGTGGTAGCCGGCAAGTGGATTGACAACGAGGCGGGCGCAGCCAGCGTCGAGGAAGGCATCGCCAAAACCCTGGGCCTCAAGCTGGGCGACAGCCTGCGCTTTGACGTGGGCGGGGCGCAGACCGAGGCACGCATCCGCTCGCTGCGCAAGGTGGACTGGGGCTCCATGCGCGCCAACTTCTTTGTGATGTTCCCGGTGGCCAACCTGCCCGATGTGCCGGCAACCTACATGGGCGCATTCCGCGCGCCAGCCGCCAAGGACTTTGACAACGCACTTGTGCGCCAGTTTCCCAATATCACCAACGTGGACATGAGCAGCACAATCAGCCAAGTGCAGGCCGTGCTCGACAAGGTGATCCGCGCGGTGGAGTTCCTGTTTGGTTTCACCCTCGCGGCCGGCCTGGTGGTGCTGTTCGCAGCGGTCACCGCCACGCGCGAAGAGCGTGCGCGCGAATACGCCATCATGCGCGCCGTGGGCGCGCGCGCCAGCCTGTTGCGCCAGGTGCAGCGCGCCGAGTTGGCGGGCGTGGGCTTGCTGGCGGGTTTTCTGGCTTCACTGGTTGCCGGCGTGGTGGGCTGGGCGCTGGCGAAATACGCCTTCGATTTCGAATGGACGATCCAGCTCTGGGTGCCGCTGGCGGGTGCGATAGCCGGTGCCCTGCTGGCGCTCGCCGCCGGCTGGTGGGGCTTGCGCGAGGTACTCAACCGGCCAGTGATGCAGACCCTGCGCCAGGCCAGCGAGTGATTACCAACAGCTGGCCGTGGTCATGCCATTGCTCAAATTGGTATTGCCCTGCACACCGAGCTCGGTGAGGGTGTAGCTGCCGCAGCCGTCGGTGCTTTGCCCGATGGCAGAATTGGGTGCAGCCGTGGCGGTGTAGTGAAGGGTGTCTGTACTAAGGGTTACCGACAGCTGGTAGGAGTAGGCCGAGGGATTGGGCACCTGAACGGGGAAGGCGGAATATCCGAGATTGCCTGCGACATTGGTGTACTGGTTGTTCACCGTCATGAAGCGCTCTTCCCGACTCGCCAAATCGAGCAGCCCGGTTTTGGCATCCGTCCGCCGCGACTTCTTGATTTGTGCACGGTATTGCGGCAACGCGAAGGCAGCCAGCAACGAGACCACCGCAACGGCAATCATCAATTCGATCAAGGTAAAGCCAAACACCCTTGGTGCGCGGGGCTGCTTGGTTTGGCCAGGACGGGTTGTCATTTTTGCTCCTCTCAGCGGATTTGTTGCCAGTTCAGACGCGCACCCAAGCTGCCAGGCGGCGGGTTGACCTGCCGGACGTCGCCGGTGCCCCCACTTGTCTGGTTGACCAGATAGGGATTACCACCAGCATACACAACCGATGGGCTACCCACCGCATTGACCTCAATCCCGCTGACCTGTCCGCCATTGGAGCCGTTGACAAAATTATTGGTCGAGTTGCCAAAGAAGGATTGGGTAAACGCTGCCCCACCTCCGGGAGTAATGGCCATCGTCCAGCCGAAGTTGGTGTTGGCATTGCAATTGAGCGGCGTGTTGTTGGCCGGGATCGTGGTGTTCACGACGAAGGCGCCCTGTTGCAGGATGGGGCTGTAGATGATTTGCTCCTGGGTTGAGGGCAGGGGCAGGTACCAGCCATATTTGTTGTTATTCGAGGTGCAATCCGACGAGCCTTGCCAGCAGACCTGGTAGGTGCTGACGGTGCGGTAGCCGTTAACGTTGCCGCTCTGGGCGGTCTGGGTAGAGGTGACCGATTGCGCCCGCAGGTTGCTCGTGGTGATGGTCTGGGTACCGGTGAGCGAGGCCATCAGCGAGGAGGGATTGAGCGTGTTCCAGTTGCTCATGTCCCAGTCCCAGATGCCGTAGAGGGCCTGGGTAGAGGTGGCATAGGTGGCTGCACTGCTGACGGTCTGCGGAGTTTGCTGGCCCGTACCAAAGTCCACCAGCACACGCGGGTTTCCCGTCAGGGCCGGAACGGC
>Ga0007834_1000125_pt1 | contig 28562 bp, 21 predicted proteins | sample CryBogCBE06Nov07_FD_71233 | JGI IMG/M metagenome (GOLD analysis project Ga0007834, IMG submission 71233) | Freshwater microbial communities from Crystal Bog, Wisconsin, USA - CBE06Nov07 | ecosystem: Environmental > Aquatic > Freshwater > Lake | place: Crystal Bog, Wisconsin, USA | collected...
GGCCTGCTTTCGTTGAACACCTTCCAGGACCCCAACTACGGCAACATTTGGGTGACGGGTGGACTGTGTGACTGTGGATTTTCTCAGACGCACGGGGCCTACTTCGTGCGATCCCGTGTAACGGGTGCCGGCCCGACCAACGTGGCGCTGCTGTGGCCCGCGGACAACAGCTGGCCGCCAGAAATTGACTTCAACGAGACCGACGGTTCGACGAACTTCACCACGGCGACCACGCACTATACGGTGAACAACACCCAGGATCAGGTCAAGTTGTCGAACATCGACATGACCCAGTGGCACACCTGGGGCGTGATTTGGACCCCAACGGCCATTACCTACACGGTTGACGGCAAGGTCTGGGGCTCCGACACCAACGCCGCCGCCATCCCCAACATGCCAATGACGTTGGACCTTCAGCAGCAGACCTGGTGCAGTTCGAACTGGGCCTGCCCCACCACTCCACAGTCGATGCAGATCGACTGGGCTGCGCAGTACAGCTACAACGGCTAGTTCGACGATGGTCACGACCGGTCTTCAAGCCAAGGTGGGCATCGCAACTGAGCCCGAACCGTGTCGAGCCAACTGTGTCCTAAAGAATCATTCAGGTAGCGTTTGCCCCTGGTGCGCCCGTGGTGTTGCAATTGATTGCTGGAGTGAAGCAACGAGGAGAGCCGTGGAGCGCAGCGTCGCTAAGGAGAATGTGGGCACCACGGCCGACGCGACGGTCTCCGTGGTCATTCCTACGTTGAACGAGGCCGGCAACCTTCCCTACGTCCTCAATTCGCTGCCGAAGTGGGTCAACGAAATCGTGCTCGTCGACGGCCGTTCGAAGGATGACACCGAGCGGGTCGCAAAATTACTCGCCCCGGAGATTCGTATCGTGCACGTCACCACGCCTGGCAAGGGTGCCGCCCTCAAGGCGGGGCTCTCGGCCGCGACCGGCGACGTGCGTATTGCCATCGACGCCGACGGATCGATGGACGGTGGCGAACTCGCCGCGTTCCGCGACGCGATTGTGTCCGGGGCGCAGTACGTCAAGGGCAGTCGTTTCGCGCCGGGAGCCGGTTCGGCTGACATCACACCCTTTCGCCGCTTTGGTGACTGGGGGATTTGCATGTTGATCAAGCTCCTCTTCGGTCATCAGTACAGCGATGCCACCTACGGCTACTTCGCGGTGCGGGGTGACTGCGTCGATGCGTTGCGGATCGACTCCAACGGTTTTGAGGTGGAGACGCTCATTGGTATTCGAGCCCGGCGAGCCCGTCTTCGCATCGCCGAGGTGCCCTGTTTCGAGGCCGCCCGCATTCACGGCAACAGTAACTTGAGCGCGCTGCGGGACGGGCTTCGCATCGCTCGCACCATCGTTACCGAACGTCTGCGTGGCTACGGTGGCTGAGCTCTTTGATCGCGTTGCGCCAGTTACGGCTCAGGGAACGGTGCCCCACGTCGTGGTGGCCGGACCGGGCTCGGAGCGCACTATCCCCGGCGTTATGGGTGCCGAAGTGGTCCATGCGGCGGCCAATTTTGGTGTGGTTAGTCGTCTCGAGATTGATCCCACCCAACACGTTCGCTCGGGCCTGCACCGTGCCCCGTCGCTGGCAGCGCTCTATTCGTACGCCGGCGAGGCTGTTCCGACCTGGCACGTAGCGGGGTCGACCCGGGCGCAGCGCAAAGCCTTTCAACAGCACCTACGGGCGGACACGGCTATGGCCATTGCCCTCTCGTGGCCCTCGATAGCGAACGAGTGGATTGGTGACTTCGTTGCCGCCGCGAAGGATGTTGGAGCGGTGAGCGTCGTCTTGCGCATGTCGGGGCCATCGAGTGATGTCGCACAAATTGACGCACTCGCTCGCCGGGTGCTGCGCGCCGATCTCGTCCTCGTGGGTGACCACCTGGAGGCCAATCGTTTGAGTGGCATTCTGCGTAGCGACACCCCAGTGATCGACACGCATCGGGCCCTCTCGTTGCTAGGACGTCAGGCGACGAATGGTACCCACCGGGTCACCGCCTTCCTTCCTAAGGACGACCTCGAGGGTCTAACGGTGCTCTTGCGTGCCTTTGACGCAATACCCGAGGCGTGGAGTAACAGCTACCACCTCACCATCGTGATGCGCTCGTCGTCGAACGCTGTTACCGAAGCGGTTGCTCACGCCTTCTACGCCAGCCGCATTGATTTGGTGAGCGAGGACCTCACCGAGGAGGCACTCATCGCCTTGTGTGACGACTCATCAGCCGTTGTGATGGCCGACCCGGGCGTCGACTCCCGCGCCTACGCCATGGCCGAACAACGGGGTGTGGCGACCGTGCTGCTGCTCGATACCTCGTTCCCGGTGGTTGGTAAGGGGTACGTCGGGGGGCTCGTGGCCGACGTGCAGTCGCCCGCGTCGATCTACGTTGCGCTGATGCACGCGATTCGCCTGGCCGAATTGAACTTTCCGACACCCAAGGCGTGGAGCGAACTCGGGCTACGACTTCGTCGCGAACTTGCTCGGTCCCGAACCACGGGTGATGGGGCATCAACTAGTTTTTCTACGTGAAGGTTTCAGTCGTTGTCTGCGCGTACACCATGGATCGGTGGTCCGATCTTTGCGCGGCCATAGCCTCAGTAGCTAATCAGCGTGGCGGTCCCTACGAGACCGTGCTGGTCTGTGACTACAACGACGAACTACTCACCAAGGCCACCGAAGCTTTCCCCGACATTGTGGTGTGCGCGAACACGCGCACAAAGGGCCTCTCCGGCGCACGCAATACGGGTGTCGCGGCCACGAGCGGTGACACCATCGCGTTCCTCGACGACGACGCCGAAGCGGAGCCAACTTGGCTGGAGGAGCTCTGCGCACCGTTCGCTGATTCGGCCGTTTTTGGGGTGGGGGGATGGGTCGAGCCTCGATTCGTGCGGGAGGCGCCGTGGTTTCCCGCCTCGTTCTACTGGGTCTTTGGCTGCAGTTACCGAGGGCTCCCCGCCACGGGTGGCACTCTTCGAAACCCCATTGGCGCCTCCATGGCGTTGCGTCGTTCCGTGTTCGAGCTCGCCGGTGGCTTTAGCGCCGGCCTGGGTCGTATTGGCAAGACGCCATTGGGCTGCGAGGAGACGGAACTCTGTATTCGTTACCAACGCGACCACGAGAGTGAGCGGGTGGTGCACCAGACGGCGTCACGGGTGCGGCACCGCGTTGGTGCCGAACGAGTAACGATGCAGTACCTCCTTCGTCGCTGCTGGGCGGAGGGGCTCTCCAAGGCCGTGGTGGCTGACCTGGTCGGTGCCCGTGACGCGCTGGCCTCGGAGCGACGCCAGGTCGCCATGGTGCTGCCAAAAGCGGCGCTGGAGGCACTCGGGCACATGGTCCGACGGCCGCGGGAGGGCACTACCGAACTGTTCTTCGTCGTCGCGGGAACGGCCGCCGCCGTGGCCGGCTACGTCCGTGGTCGCCTCGCCGTGCGGGGTGGTGCGGACACGACAACACCGGAGTGGCAACCGATTCCGATCGTGCAGATCGTCGTGGATGACGACGCGGTCCCAGTGGTCGCCACCACCGTCGAGCGAGCGTGGGTCGAACTTCTGCGCGACGGTCAAATAGTCTTGCGCGATCTCCTTTCCGTTTCGAACGGGGTGGTGTCCCCGGCCGGCGTGGAGCGACTGCGCGCTCGCGCTCGCGAGGTCCTGGTTACCACCCCCACCAGTCCGGTGGTCTGGCCGTCGATATCGGTGGTAGTCCCATCAGTCGGTCGCAACGCTGATCAGCTTCGTGACACCGTGGCCAGCCTCGTCACATTGGACTACCCCAACTTCGACATCATTGTCGTCGACAATCGGCGAGAGCCCTTGACCGAGCCGTTCCCGCACCTGAGCGACGACCCTCGGGTGCGCGTGATTCGTGAAGCCGTGCCCGGGGCGTCCGCGGCACGGAATCGAGGCATCACGCTCGCGACCGGTGACATTGTTGCCTTCACCGACGACGACGCTGAAGTGTCACCGCTGTGGCTGCGCGCCTTCGCTCGTCGCTTTGCGCTCAATCCGGCGTTAGTCGGCATTGGCGGCATGGTGCAGCCGACGGAATTGACGCATGAATCACAGTTGTGGTTCGAGGAGTACTACGGCGGCTTTACGCCTAACTTCGAACCGTTCGAGGAGTCCCTCCGAGCGCCGGGGCGTGACCCCCTGTTCCCCTACGCCGTCGGGCGCTTCGGGGCGGGGTGCAACATGGCGGTGCGTCGCGAGGCCTTGGTGGCGGTGGGGGGCTTTCGTTACGATCTCGGCCCCGGTACCCCAGCGAAGGCGGGCGAAGACCTCGAACTGTGGATCACGCTGGCGAACGCCGGCTACACCATTGGCTACGAACCCGCGGCGTTGGTGCGCCACACCCACCGCAGCACCAAGGAAGACTTCTTCGAGCAGATCTACTGCTACGGCATCGGCCTCTCCGCCCTCTACACGAGCCTCGTCCTCTCGAATCCGAGGCACGTGCTCGAAATTGGCCGTCGCATCCCCTACGCCCTTCGCCGTTACGGTTCGGCCCGGAGGGGGCGACGCCATCGCGCCCCCCGTAACTATCCCTTAGAGACCCTCAAGGTGGAGAGCCGAGGCATGATGAAGGGCCCCCTGCTCTATTGGCAGAGTCGTCGACTCTTCAAGGGCTTGGCGCTTCCTGAGGGTTCCCTCACCGGCCAGCGATGACGAGCGTTTCAACGGCCACTAGCCATGGCGTTGTTGGAGGCCCACTAGTACGATGGGGAGTCATGAGCACCGAACTGCCCTCCACTACTTCAACGTCGCGAAGCCAACGAGTCGTGGTGGGTCTGGGCGCCATCGTTCTCGTCGCCGGCGTCGTGGCCACCTACGTCGCCCTGCAGCCCACGCCCGTTGCCGCTCCCTACCCGGTGGGTGACAACGCCTCCGCACTGGCCCCGGGGACGAGCCCGACGGCATCTGAGGCCTTCGCTGGCCTCAAGGGGTACCACCAGACGGCGGCGGTGACCTTCACGGGATCGACCCTGCCGAAGGGCTGGACGGTCTTTAGTGGCCCGATCCACGGTGACACCGGTGCGTACTACGACTCCCGATTCGTGCGGGTGGCCAATGGTGTTCTGTCCATCAAGACCGACCACTCGTATCGGAATAATCACGGTTGGGCCAGTGGTGGCCTCTGTCAGTGCGGCGTGTCCCACACGTCGGGCGCCTACTTCGTTCGTTCGCAGACCATTGGATCCGGCCCCGATGACATTGCGATGTTGTGGCCCACGAACGACAAGTGGCCGCCAGAAATTGAGTTCGTTGAATCATCGAATGGCACCTCTGGTCGGGCCATCGTCTACTGGGGTGCCAAGCGCCACCACGCGTCGTTCTACTTCTCGAAGATCAAGCCCCAGCAGTGGCACACGTGGGGCGTTGTCTGGACGAAAAGCAAGGTGACATTCGTGCTGGATGGCCAATCATGGGCCCGGCTCACGAATCAGGCCGCGATTCCCACGCAGCCCCTGCGTCTCGATATCGAACAGCAGACCTACTGCGCTCTGCACTTCGCCTGTCCGTCAAAGCCCACGCAAACGCATGTGGCGTGGGTCGCCGAATACCAGCAGTAGGCAAGGCGTGATGGCCACAGGGGGTGCGACCCCCGTCGGCCGAGTCAGCGATTCGCCGGCTTAGTGCTGCAGGTAACTGACGGCGTAGACGGTGGCCGTGGGCCAGGCCGCTACGACGTGGTAGCCAGCGTGCAGGAGCGTCTTACGCACCGAACGCTGCCATCCGTAGGGGAAGCCGTTGACCTCCACCCCCCAGCGCTCTTGCGAGGTGGTGATCAATACGTACTGCGCGTGGGACTTCAGGAGTAGGTCCGTGCTCACGGGCACCTGGGTGCCCTGCACCGAGGCGTAGAAGCGGACGACCGAACCGGCCAGCGTTTGACCGGCTGGGATGAACGAAGCTTCCGCAGCGAAGACGTAGCCCGGCTTGAGGTGGGCGTTGATGTAGTTAGCCGCGGCAACCTCACCGGGCGTGAAGGATTGGTAGAAATCGTTGCCACCGCGGTCCAGGGTGAGTACGGTTCCCGCCAACGACAGCGCTACGGTCACGGCGACGGCAAATCGGGAGGGTGAGGAGATGGTGGCCGTGCCGCTTCCCAGCATCGGTCGAATCGATCCCTCCTTGCTCGGCGCGAAGGCCGAGGCCACCAGGAGCGAGGCGAAGGGGAGGCTAAAGAGGGCCGCTCGGAGGAGGGCCTCGCCACCGTAGCTTTGACCGAACAAGGTCACGAAGGGCGCGAGGGCCAGGAATTCGAGGGATCGGTCGTCCGCCGCCCGACGAGCTGCACCAAGAACCCCGATGAGGATCACCGCGAGAATCGTGGCGATGCGCATGTCCACGATGAAGACGTGGGTGGCTGAGCCGACGATGCGAGACGTCAGATTCTGGCTAATGGCGGCGGAGGTGTGGCCGACACCACCAAAAATGGTGTACAGCTTGCCACCCCAGAAGTCGGAGGCACTCAGCGAGACCCAGGCCCACGTGAGAACACCGGCGACAATGACGAGCTCGGGGCGACGCAAACGACGAGTGAGCAAGAGGCCACCCAGGGCCAGCGTCACCATAACCGGGGTGAGTTGATGGCTACTGACCACGGCGAGAATGAGTACCACGATGACGCCGATCAGGGCCAGTTCTTCGCCCGATGAAACGGCGACGGCTGACTCGAAACCATTAAGGCGGCGCAGGCGCAGACTCGAGAGTGTGGCGCTCAGGCGACCCTTGAGGGTAGTGACCCCGGAGTGGAGGCCGGGGACGGCCTTCCAGAGCGCCATGGCCGTAGAGACGATGACGAGAAAGTAGAGAAAGTTGAGGGCCTGCGGAGAAAAGTAGTCCTGGTAAATCCAGTTGGTGCAGTAAAAGAAGGCGACCCCGAGGTAGCCAGTGCGCTCCCGGACCCCCGAGGCCTTGGCCAGGGCGAGGAGTGGGGCAAGGTAGGCCAACTCAATAATGAGGGGGAACCAGTGGAGGAAAGCCATGGCGTCGGGTTGGCCGGTGAAGGTGACCAGAGCTGCGGCTAACGAGAACGCACCCGGCCAGTAGAAGCGGGCGTCAACCTGGTGGGCGATGTGACCGTGGGTCACCAGGTACTGCACGAAGCCAGCGTGGATGTAACTGTCGGTCAACGTCGGGTACGCCAACATCGCGCTCGAGGTGCCGAACAGGATGATGATGAGTCCAACGAGGAGGATCGTGAGTCGGGCCGGACGGAGCGTCAACGCGGATAACTCAAGGGCAAATCCGCCCACCATGAGTACGAGCGCGACGAAGTAGGGCCAGCCCACAATCGAAATGAGGCCGGGGGCCGTCATGGTGCTTGGTGAAGCGAGGGCGACGGCGAGAAGCCAGAAGGCCATCGCGAGCGCGCCGAGCGTAAGACCGGAACCCGGGAGGGAGAAACGACGATTAGGCAAAAGTCACAAACCTCGCGTAGACGACAAGTCCAAAGAGCACCACACTGACGATGACGAGGGCGTTCACCACTCGGACGGGCATCGTTGATTCCGAGGCGCGACGAGTGAGCACGAAGCGGGCAACGAGAAGCACCAAGACGGTGGCCGTCAGTAGTGCCGTAGGCGCGACGTGGGCGTATTCCCAGGAGCTATTACGGAAGTAGTCACGCAGCACGGTGACCGCGCTCTCGCATAATGCTCCACAACAGGAGTAGGGCAGTCACGACGACGAGGCCCTTCTCAACCACCACGGGGTGCCAACTACTCGTTCCAATCATGACTTCAGCCGCGAGGAGCACAATGGCGAGGCCCAGCCCCAGACTGAGTGAGGTCGCGAGCGCGACGTTGGTCAGACGTAAGTGGGCGACCACGGACCACCCCACAACGAAGAAGGCGAAGAGCAGGGCGCTGACAAAGCGCACCGGCGAGGCGCCACCGGCGAAGGCGGTGATGCCGAAGACGATGTTCACGAGCAACGCGGCGCACGAGACGAAGTAGCGGGGGTGCATGGGTTACCGTTCGCCTTCGGGAAGGACGAGGAGCGCGCTCATCGGTGCAAATCCGGGCGCCATGGAGGGGCGACGGAGTTGACGCACCAGCGAGGGCGTGACCAACAGTCCGAGGGTGGCTTGGCCGACAAAGAATGCAACGCCGGCACCCGTTTCACCAAGCGTGGGAAGAAAGGAAATCATCAGGGATAACACTAGTAAAGCGATGCTGAATTGGATAAGAAAAATCCTACGAACCCGGCGACCGAGTCGGGCGAAGGTGATGTAGAGCACGTTGAGGGCCATGAACGGACTGCTTGCGAGGAGCCACAGGAGCAAGCGTGTGCCGTGGCCCGCGTAGACAGGGCCGAGAATGCGTAGACCGAAGGGGGCCACGAGCGCGGCGACCGCGAGAAGCGGCAGCCCGAACCGCACGGTGTAGCGAATCATGCGGCGTACGGACTCGGGGCCGTGGTCGGGTCGGGCGTTGACCTCCGAGACGAGAGCGCTGGCGAGTGTCCAAAGGAGAAAGTCGATTGAGGTCCCCACCAGCCAGGGTGTCTGGAAATAGGCCGCGGCCTTCGGTCCGAGTTCGCGTACGACGAGGAGCGACGGTACTGAGCCGAGGGCGATGAACATGAGCGATCCCCCGTACTCGCCGAGAATCTGACGACGGAGGGCTCGACTCTCGGGGAAGGCCTGTTGTCCGTCGGCTCGAGCGACGTGCTGCGGGAGTAACCGACGAAAGATGAGCCAATTGATTGGCACAATGACGACCAGGAGCGGTGCAATCCAGGCGTCGAAAACACCCGTTTTCGGCAGTGGCGCAGCGACGACCACCAGCAGGCCGAGTTTGAGGAGCGAAAAAATCGTGTTTTCTAAGGGGATCCATTTCATCTCCCACAGGCCCACGAGCACCGCGTCTTCAATGGTGAAGACCACCCACAACATGACGGCGCCAATAAAGGTGAACTTCGGCACGACACCACCGAGGATGTAGGGGTGGGGTCCGGTGAAGAGAAGAAACAGTGACGACAAGCCTCCCGCGGCGATGATGGCGAAGAGGTAGCCCAGCCGGACAACCCGTGGTGCCATCGTCCCGGATCGGTAGAGGAATCGGTTGAAAATCAACATGGGGGCAAACTGGACGACCGTCGCGAGCAGAGTCATGGCGGCGATTTCGGCCGACCCATTACCGACCGCGCGTGGTGAATAGCGGTGAGCGGCAATCACCCAGAAGACCACCCCGAGAACGGCGCCGGATACGTTGGAGAGAAGAAGGGACAGGCTGGACGAAATCAGTCGATCACGGGGCTCGGCAGTGCTGGCAGCCATGTCACTCCTTTCCGTCGATTGCACGAGACGCCCCGTGTGATACCGACCCTGTGTCGTTTCAGGTTTCTTTTATTGTCTCACGTCACGGGATTGCGACGAGCCGTTCACAGTCGAGAGGATGTTGGCACGAGTGGCTGAGTGAATTCATGGTTCGCCCTTCACGGGGACGTGGCCCCTTCTTTAGACTGAGCGAGACGAAACGACATCGGGACGGTACTGCGTGGACGGAAATCAGAACGCTGATCGAAGTGCGTACCCTTCGTTAGCGCACTGGATTAGCGCGTCGCTTATGACGTCTCCCGATCACGTCATCGTGCGTGACGGTGGCCGCACGACCTCCGCCGGCGACGTCTGGCGCCGAGCACAATCACTCGCTCGAGCGTTGCAGGATGCGGGGGTGGGGCCCGGTGATCACGTGGGTGTCTTCGTCGAACCGTCAGACGTGTTGTCCGTGGCGTTCACGGCCGTGGTGGCGTTGGGCGCCGTCTACGTTCCACTCGACCCCCACTTTCCCGAAAGTCGCCTGGCCATCATTCGCGAGGATGCGCAGATTCGGGCCCTCGTCGCCAGTGAACGGTGGCACGAAACGGCCCGCCCCTGGGGCTGCCCCGTAGTTGACCCCGCAACGGCGCCGACGGCGACACTGGACGTGTCCACCTGGGGACACGTCACAGCGAACCATGTGGCCTACATAATTTTCACGTCGGGCTCCACCGGACGACCGAAGGGCGTCGTGGTGGAACACGGTGCCATCATGGGCTTGTTGGCCGACTTAATTACGCAGCGCTCGCTTTGTCCGGGGATGGGTATTGCGACGACGTGGTCCTCTAACTTCGACGGCTCTCTTCCGACGTTGCTCCTCCCACTCGTTCACGGGCTCACCACCATTTGTGTGCCCCCGGGGATGACCCGCGACCCTCGGGGGTTGGCGGCTCTGCTCGAGTCCTCCGACGCAGCGATACTCGAGACGTCGCCCACGATGCTGCAGATGCTGCTCGAGGCACAGTGGCCGGGGAAAGCCAACGTAGAACTCTGGATGGGTGGCGAACGGATGTCGGCATCGGTGATTGCCGCCATAGCCCCCCGCGTCGGGGCGTTGATTAATTTCTACGGTCCCACTGAGGCCACGGTGGAGGTGACCTCGGCTGTACTGACGGCGGAAGACAGCGATTCGCCGATTGGGTGGCCGATGGCCGGAGCCCAGCTCTTCGTGGTCGACGAAGCGGACTCGATTGTGCCCTTCGGCGACGTCGGCGAGTTGCTTATCGGTGGGCCGGGGCTCGCCCGAGGGTATCTCGGCGACGAGGCGCGCACGGCCGAGAAATTTCCCACACTCACCCTCGCGGGCCACTCCCAGCGGGTGTACCGAACGGGGGACCTCGTGCGCCAGCGGGCGGACGGGGCCTTCCTCTTCGTTGGACGGCGCGACGAACAGGTCAAAATTCGTGGCTACCGCGTGGAACTCGGGGAAATTGAAAACGCTCTGGCCGCTTCGCCACTCATCCACGAGGCCGTCGTGGTGGTCCACGAAGGCGCCGGTGAACCGCAGCTCGTGGCCTACGTGCTGGCCAGTGACGAGGCCGATCTCTCCTCCCTGCACGACCTCGCCGCGGCGAGTGTGCCGGCCTACATGGTGCCGCAGCGCATGATTGCGCTTCGGGCCTACCCGCTCACGCCCGTGGGCAAGATTGATCGTCGAGCGCTCGCCGCCCTACCGCTCGCGCCCGTGGCCACCGTGGCCCGTGCCGTGGTCTCGCCGTCATCACCGCTCGAAACGGAGGTACTGTCGGCCTTCGCTCGCGCTCTCGACCGCAACCCCAGCTCAATCAGCATCGATGATGACTTTTTTGATCTCGGGGGCACGTCACTGCGCTGCGCCCGCATGTTCTTCGATCTCGAGGAGCGCTTCGACATGGACCTCCCAATCACCACGGTGATGAGGGCAGCCACGGTGCGAACGCTCGCACGCGTCATTGGGGGTACTGACGGTGACGAACCGACGGTCCCGGCGAACGCCACGTGGGCCGACCGAGTTACTGACGCGTGGGCGACCGTCCTCGGTCACGACGACTTCGACCCCTCGGACGACGTGGTTGCCCTTGGCGGATCCTCATCGAGCCAGATGGTGGCTGCCCTCCTGCACGACCGATACGGCGCTACGGTGGCCGCCACCACGGTGGAACAGTTTCCGACGGTGGCCCAATTAGCGACCTTCCTCGGCGATGGCGCCACCTCGGAGTCCGTCGTTGTCCTCCAGTCCAGCGGCAGTCGTCCACCGTTCTTTTGTATTGCGGGCGCTGGCGGCTTGGCGCTGGCCTTCGCCCCTCTCGCCAAGGCCCTCGGCCCCGACCAGCCCTTCTACGGCCTGCAAGCGCGGGGTATCGAAAAGCGTGCTCGCCCGTACTACACGGTCAAGGGCGCCGCTCGGTACTACGCCGATCAACTCCAACGAGTGCAGCCGGTGGGTCCGTATTACCTCGGTGGCCACTCGCAGGGTGGCGTTGAGGCCCTCAATGTCGCACAGGAATTGAGCCGACGGGGTGAGCGGGTAGCCCTGCTCGTCATTCTCGACTCCATTGTGTCGGCGGCCATGCTGCCAGCGACCGTCGCCACGGCGACGGCCGCCCCGGCCGCCCCCGGCATGCCGAAACGACCTCGGCTGTCCACCCTGATGCGTCTCCCCTTCCGAGGGATTGTTCAGTTCAAGGGTGTCCGACAGTTCGAAATGTTCTACTACTGGGGACTGGTGCAGTTGCGCTTCGCCCGGCGGTTGACGCCGTGGTCGGGACCCACCCTCGTGGCGGTATCGGAACTTCGCCGCACCACCATTGAGTCGGCCTGGCGCTATCTCTGCACGGGATCGCTGGAGGTCGTTGCTATCCCTGGCGATCACAACGCCATGTTGCGAGGCCCGAGTGCGACGCTCTTGGCGAACTACCTAACGAAAGCCTTGGCCGAGGCGGGCTAGGCCGCCGGTCCGTAGGGGGTCTTGTCGTAGAGGTGCACAAACCCCAACTTTCGATTGTTGTGGTACGACGCTGAATCGAACGTCGGCGCTTCAATCACGTTTTCGGTGTGCACGTAGCGAGCGCCTTGCGCGGCCGCTTCGTGGAGCCGGTGAAGCTGGAGTGCCCGGTGGTAGCCACGACCTTGATGGGACGGCAACGTGGCGCTGTCACTGGCCCACCCGATGTCCTCACGCAGGTAGAGCATGCCGATGGCCACAATGGCCCCGTCGTCGTAGACGCCGTAGTACTGGAATCCCGGTTGATCGATCGGCGCACCGAACCAGGAACGAAACATCCGCGGGAGGCCCCAGGCCTGACAGTTGACGCTGGCAATTGCCGCGACGTCGTCTGACCCCAGTCGTCGAATGTCGACGTCGCTCCGCGGAGGGAGGGCTTGGAGGAGGTGGAGATTTTTGGCAACTCGTTGGGGCTGCGGTACGAGACCACGTGCGGCGAGCCAGTTCGTGACGTCGACCGTGGTGTGGGGTGTGGTTTCGATAACGAACCGCGACTGTTGGTTCGATTGATAAAAGGCGAGAAGTTGATCGAGGTCGTCCTCGGTCACGTCGTACCCGGCGCCGAAACCGACGACCCGATTGAAGGCGGCGAAATTAAGTGACGTGAGGGCGCTGCACCACGTTGGTCCTACGGTCGACAACACCGCCCCCATGGGGTTCTCACCCTGACTGGCCGCCGCGATTTGGTCAGCCCAGCCCCGTGCTTCGTGACGTTCGATAACAGGTGCGAGCTCGTGGGGGTCAGTGGTCATGGCGGTGTGGGCGTGTCGTAATGGTCAAAGTATAAGAAAACACTGAGTATCGACGGTAGAAATTGTCCTGAAAACTCCGTAACCTCAAAGGAGTGAATCCCCCCACCTTGTTGCACCGCTCGACGGCGACGCGTTGGAGCACCGTCGGAGCACTGGCCAGTGGCATCGTGGTGCTCCTTATCTGCTGGGGATTCTTCGCTCTTCACGAGTCGGTAACGAGTGCGTGCGCCGTGTCGTGCTCGAGTGGCTACCCCACGGGGACGCCGTCGCCGACGGCAGTGTCCGGCCTAGCGCCACCACCTCAGCGGTTTCCCGGGTATCGCCGCGTCTTGCTCACCACATTTAACGGCCGCGCCTTGGCGGCTGGCTGGTACGCCTTTAATGGCCCACCGGGCGGCGATCCCGGCACGAGCTTTAGCCGACGGCACGTTGTCGTCGCTGACGGTGTTCTGCGACTGAACGCCTATCGGGTTGCAACATCGCACAACATCTGGATGACCGGTGGCGTCTGCGATTGTGGTCACCCCTTTCGCTACGGGGCCGTCTTCGTTCGCTCGCGAATGACGGGCGCGGGTGCCACGCAGGTCGAGATGCTGTGGCCGATGAAAGGTGCAATTCCCGAGGTGGACTTCACCGAAACCTTTGGTGGCATTCTTCAGTCGACCGCCACGGTCCACTACGGCGCATCAGATACTCAGATCCACCGCACGACCGCTGCGACCATGCTGCGGTGGCACACGTGGGGGGTCATCTGGGCGCCCACGTCCTTGACGTACACCTTGGATGGCCGCCCGTGGAGTGAGGTGCGAACACCGGCCGCCATCCCACATGTGCCGATGTCAGTGCATCTGCAGCAGCAGACGTGGTGTTCATCTCACTTTGCCTGCCCCACCGTTCCCGTCTCGACGGAAGTTGCGTGGGTCGCGCGCTACGCCCGCGTGGCCTAGTGACTGTCGCCCATGTGCCATTCGCTTGCAGATTTCTGTAACGGAATTGTCAGAATCGCCCCTTGGTGCAGACGAGGGGTCACCCCTATGATGAGTAAATGATGGCGTGGCACGGAGGTGGCAAGTTGGTGCACCGCGGTGCACGGCTGGGTCGAAGGTTGACCGTCGTGGCGACATTCGTCATGCTCAACGCGGCAGTGGGTACTATGCCCAGCTGGTCGGCAACGTCCACGACGGCCCTGGTCCGCAACTCGCTTCTGATTCGGTACGCCCCGTCGAGCGCCATTGCGGTGGGCGGTGAGTCCGCCGCCACGTCTTTTATGCAACCAGCGCTCGACTACTACCAACAGCTCAGCAGCACGAACAGCACAGCGCTCAGCAATTTCTCTTCCTCGTCTTCCTCGTCTTCCCGTCGTGACCTCCTAAGTGGAAAACTCGATATTGCACTTTCCAGTGCACCCTTAAACGCGGTGAGCAATGACATCCCAGATGCTCAGGTGGCGCAATACGTGCAAATTCCAGTGGCCGCGACGGCCGTGGCCCTCGGCTACAACCTCTCTTTCCCGTCCACCGTCACAATTTCGGCGACGGTTGGTGGACAACTCCTCAGTACCACGACAAACGATTCCTGCCAGGCTCTCTTGGCCAAATACCCACTCGTCCTGACGCCGGCGACCTTGTCCGGTATTTTCTCGGGTCAGATCAGCCAATGGTCGGCGAGTGCACTGCAGGCAACGAACCCCCAACTCAACTTTCACGCTCTAGTCCCGGTAGCGGCGTCCTACGTGTCACACGGTGTCACCCACCCGCAAAAGAACCAAAAGCAGGTTGTCAACTGCCTCCGCTTTGTCGCAACCCCGAGCATCGCGCTCTTCGGGGCGACGTCGGGTGCGGGAACCAACGTGACGTTGACTGACTACCTCAGTCAAGTCGACGCGACCGACTTCCCCGCACCGACGGAGGGCACGCCCGCGGTGGTAGCGACCCCGCTCAACGACAATGCCGCTATTGCCTCGGCCATTAATTCGACCGATGGTGCCCTGGGCTACCTTCCGTGGTCGAACGCGCAATCGGCGGGACTTTCGACGGCCCGTGTCCAAGTGGGGAGTTCGAATCAGTCGCTTACCGCAGCGTCGGTGCGCCGTGATCTCGCCGCCGCCGCGGTGGCCATTGCAGCGCACGGGGGTTTTTCGGTACTTCAGGACCCGTCGCGGTACCGTGTCGCGAGTGCGGGGGCGGGGTACCCCTTGGTGGGACTCGACTTCGCGATTACTGCCCGAAGTGCCGCCTCAAACTACGGCGGCACCGCGATTGCGAAGTACTTGACCTGGTTGACGCAGGTGGCGCCGGCGGGTATCGGATCTTCCTTCGGGCCGTCATTCGCCACCGGCACCGCTGCGACGCCGTTGCCATTGCTCTTTCGCCAGTACGACTTGTCACAGTTGATGACGATGTCGTTCAATGGCACCAGCTCCTTAGGCGCAACGAACTAAGGACCGACGCGGACGACGAACGTCTGCGCTTGGTGCACGAACCGCGGCCGCGAAGAGGTATCCGCAAGGCCCCGTGAAATATGACAAAAGAATGACATTTCTTCGAGTTCACTTTAAAACCCAATAATTCAAAGGCCTCTGGGTGGTCGACGAAGAGAAAAATTTTCTTTGACGTCTGTCCGATGTCACATTCACTTCATTTAGCCACCGTAGGTTTTCGAGTGTTCTTTATGAGACGTGACGGGAGTCGCTTCACGTAGGGGGCAACACCTAACACTTTCTAGGAGGAAAGTTTTATGAAGAAGGCATTCCGCCTCTCCGCAATGACCATGTTGGCCTCGGCCGCTCTGGTCACTGCTGCTGTTCCTGCTTTGGCTAGCGTTTCCGCTACCCAGGCTGTCATCAACAACTCACAGTCGCTGAAGGCTGCCCCGTCGAGCGCTATCACCACCGGTGGTTCCTCGTTCGACGCCAACCTGTTGAACGCTGCCATCAGCCTCTACGCGTTGCACGGTGCCAACAACAAGAATGCCTTGGCTGCTTACGCCTCGACCTCGTCGGGCACCGGCCGTGCGAGCATGATCGCCGGTAACTTGAGCATTGGTTTCTCGGACGTTCCGTTGAACTACGCCGGCGTTGACGACACCGCTACCAACTACGTGCAGGTTCCTGTTGCTTTGGGTGGCGTGGCCATCATCAGCAACCTGGGCTTCGTGTCGTCGGTTGTTGAGAGCGCTGTTTCGCCCAACACGGGTGCTGACGTCACTGACACCAACGTTTTGGGTGGCACTACGCCTACCATTTCGGACGCTTGCAAGGCTGCTTTCGCCAAGAACACCCTGACCCTCGACGGCGCCACCTTGGCCGGCATCTTCCACGGTGACATCACCACGTGGGACGCCTCGGCCATCGTTGCCCTGAACCCCAAGGTTGTCGTGAAGCTTGCTTCGCCGAAGCTCGCCGCTGTTGCTGCGACCTCGAAGGCTGCTGCTAAGCCTGAGAAGTTCGGCTCGATCACTGTCAACTGCTTGAGCTTGCTCACGCAGGAGACCATCAAGGTGATCAGCCGTACCGCTGGTTCGGGTACCACCTTCATGTTCACCGACTACCTCAACCAGGTCAGCCCCGTCAAGTTCCCCACCGCTACCCAGGCTGCCTTCTCGGCTGCTTCGGCTACGGCTTCGAACTCGGCTAACCTCGCCGCCGCCGTGCACAGCACCGACGGTTCGATTGGTTACGTGGAGTACGGTTACGCCTTGTTGAACCAGGAAGTTCCTTCCAAGCTGAAGAACGCGAACGGCCAGGTTGTTGCCTTGAACGCCAAGTCGGTTGCTGCTGCTGCTGTTGACGGCCTTACGGCTATCAACGCCAACAACGCTGGTTGCGCGAACGGCTTCTCGCTCGCCGGTGGGTCCTACGTTGACGCGACGTCGACCGTGAACACCTCGTGCTTCTCGATCAACAACGCTTCGGGTGCCAAGGACTGGCCAATTGCCGGCTTCTCCTACGCCATCACGCCTAAGACCACCACGGTCAACTCGACGAACACGGCTATCGCCAAGTTCCTCATCTTCCTGACCCAGTCGGGCAAGGCCACCTCGGCTGACACCACCTTCGGTCAGAACCTGGCTTCGGCTCAGGCCTACGTTTCACTGCCTTCCGGCCTCTCGACCGTTGCTTACAACGCTCTTGCTGCTGGCCTCGGCGGCAACGTCGCGAGCACCAACTAAGTAGTTAGCAAGGCTGTAGAGAGAGTTATATGAGTTCCGTAGAAGTTCACTCGCAGCCAGCTAGCGGTTTCACTGCTGACCGAGGGCGCAAGCCCTCGGTCAGCAGTGACCGTTGGTACCAAATTGCCTTATGGACGATCGTCGCCTTCGTCGGTGCGATCGTCTTGTACTTCGTGTACTTGCTTATCTCGAATTCAATTCCCGGCTGGCGCACCGCTGGTCTGGCATTCTTTACCACCTCGCACTGGCTGTTCGGCACCACCGCCGTCAGTGCGTGGCCCCTTATTGCGGGCACACTCGTTTCAACCGTTCTCGCGCTCCTCTTGGCGGTTCCCGTCGGCATTGGTGCCGCCCTCGCCATCGTCTTTCTCATTCCCCGCCGCCTCCAGTTGCTGGTGTCGTCACTCATCGAGCTGCTCGCCGTGGTGCCGTCGATTGTGTATGGCGTGTGGGGCGCGCTCGTCCTTGCTCACTGGTTGAGCAGTTCTGGCCAGCCCTGGCTGCAGAAGACCTTTAACGGTGCTTGGCCCTTTAACGGTCAGTACGTGGGCTACGGCATCATGCTGGGTGCCATTGTGCTCGGCGTCATGATCATGCCAATTATCACCGCGATTAGCCGTGACGTCATCGTCGCCGTTCCACGTGAACTCGTCGAGGGTGCCTACTCCCTCGGAGCCACTCGTGGCCAGGTGATTCGCAAGGTCATTCTTCCGAACTGCAAGGCCGGTATTACCGGTGCCATCGTGCTCGCCACGGGTCGTGCGCTGGGCGAAACAATCGCCTTGGCTACCGTGCTCGGTGGTGTGACGAATTTCAGCCCCTTCCCGAACCGCTTGTTCGCTACGGGGTCGACGCTGGCTGCTGAAATCGCAATTGACTTCGGACAGTTCACCGGATCACAGGGATCCATTCTGTTCTGCCTCGCCGTGATGTTGCTCATCATCGTTGGTTCCATCACCTACGCCGGTCGTTCCATTATTCGTCGCAGCCAAAGGCAGTTCTCATGAGCACCACTACCACTTCACCTGTTTCGTCCACTGAGCGTCGCGAGCGCGTGCGTCAGCAGGCGACCTCAACCGTTTCGCGGCGTAACTTCTTCTCGAAGCTGTACCTCGGTACTCTGGCGATTGCGCTCGTCATCGCTTTTATTCCCCTCTTCTCGATCCTGCAGAACGTGGTCGGAAATGGTTGGCATTACCTCACCTGGGGCTTCTTGACTCAGTCGCAGCACCTGCCTGACCTCATGTCGCGAAACGCTATCGGTGGCATTGGTAACGCCTTGGCCGGTACGGCGGTGGTTGACGGTGTCGCCCTGTTGTTCTCCATTCCGTTGTCACTGCTACTCGCGGTGTCGTTCTTTGAACTCCGCAATAAGTGGACGCTGATTGTGCGCGCCGCCATGGAGACGTTCATCGGTCTGCCCTCGATTCTTTTCGGTGTCTTCGTGTACGTCTTGTTCGTGGCGAGCAATCACGGCATTACCGAGGGCATCTACGGCTCCTACGCACTGTGCTTCATTATCGTGCCGGTATCGACGATTAACTGCTTGGCGGCATTGGAAAGTGTGCCGAAGACGTTGATTGAGGCCGGTCTGGGTCTCGGTTCTCGCCCGTCACGCGTGATGTGGCGTGTGGTGCTTCCCGTCGCTCGTCCTCGCATTCTGACGGGTATCTTCCTGGCGTTCGCCCGCTCGGTCGGTGAGACCGCCCCGATTCTGTTCGTGATCGGCGTGTCGTTGTTGCCTAGCTACAGCCTCACGTCGTCGCAGTCCACCCTGCCGACCCTGATGTACACCTACCTGACGGGTTCCTACCCCTCGCAGCGTGTCGCCTGTTGGGGTATCGCGTTGGTGTTGATGATTACGGTTCTCGTACTGAACCTGATTAGCCGTATCTTTGTCGCTCGGTCGAATAAGTAGTCACACCTCTCGTGACGAACAGAAAGTAACTTGAGGAAATTGTGAGCCAGGTAGAAACCAATCAGGTAGCGCCCAGCACGTCAGTGCCGGTGATGTCCATCGAAGACGTGACGGTGCTGTTCAGTGGCAAGCCCGCCGTGAAGAACGTCACCTTTGCCGTCGAGGAGAAGAAGGTCACCTCGATGATCGGACCGTCGGGTTCCGGTAAGACGACACTGCTTCGTTCGATGAACCGCTTGCACGAAATGACTGTTGGTGCAACATTGACCGGTGCTATCAAGCTCGACGGTGTCAATATCTACTCGTCCGCCATTCCATTGACGGTGCTGCGCAGCCGCATCGGTATGGTGTTCCAGAAGCCAAACCCCTTCCCCACCATGTCAATCTTCGACAACGTGGCCGCGGGTCTTCGCTTTATCGGTTTCAAGGACCGCGCGTTCCTTGAGGAAGCCGTTGAGCGCTCACTCGTGTCAGCCGCCCTTTGGGACTCGGTCAAGGATCGTATGAAGGTTGCCGCGGGAACCCTTTCCGGTGGTGAGCAGCAGCGTCTCTGCATCGCTCGCGCCCTGGCCGTTGAGCCCGAGGTGTTGCTGATGGACGAGCCGACCGCGTCGCTCGACCCTATCGCCACCCAGCAGATTGAAGAGTTGACGCAGACGCTGAAGGACGTGGTGACCATTGTCATTGTGACCCACAACATGCAGCAGGCGTCGCGAGTTTCGGACAACTGCGCCTTCTTGTTGATGGGTGATGACCGTGCGGGTGAGCTCATTGAGTTCGACACCACCGAAAAGATCTTCAATAACCCGAAGGACCCGCGCACGATTGATTACATCGCCGGACGCTTCGGTTGATACTGGTCGCTGGCCTTTAGGTCGGCTTGTTGTTTCTTAATTAAATGAAAAACCCCCCGGCTCGAAAGCCGGGGGGTTTTTCGTTGAGTACTTAGGGCTTGGGCAGCGCTGCGGGCTTCGACAGACCGGGGCCGCTGATCGTGGTGAAGTACTTCACGCCGTTCTTGGTGACGACGCCCGAGAGGGTGTAGGTTCCGGAGGAGGTGGTCTTGCTTACCAGGCGACCGGTACCGGTTGCGGAGGTGGACTTCCACGACGTCCAGACCATCTTCGACAAGAACTCGTTGGCGTTCTTGCAGTTGATGCCCATGTTGACGGGCTTATAGAGCTTGGTCTGGTCGCAGCCGGCGACATAGGTGTATGACGGAGCCTTGCCGGCTGACGCCACGGTGCTGAATGATGCGAGTGGCGCTACCAGAGCAGCGACCGCAATTGCTGATTTGAGGATTGTCTTCATGGCAATAATCTTACCAATGCACTCTAAAAATACCCCACGTCAGCGTTAACTATGGGCAAAATACGAGTGACGTTCGGGTGGCGTCGTCCGCGAGGACTACTTGAAGCGTATCGTCAGGATGTTCGAATACCCGTACGGGTAGGAGGAGGCGCCGTTGACGAGGTTGGCCTCGAAGTAGACCGGGTTCAAGCTGGCCGTCAGGTCGGAAATGGTGAAGGTCGCCACTCCGTGGCTGTCGGTGGCGGCCTCCACTGGCGTGGCACCGGGTTGGCTGTTGTTGATGACGGCCTGAGTGTAGATGATGCCACTCTGGGCGTAACTGATCTGTCCCAGGTAGACGGGAATGCCCGCGACGTTAATGTGGTCGTCCGTGGGGCTCAGCACTTCGGCCTTAACCGTGACCGTTTGACCAATCCCTACCGGCTTGTCGATGGCTTCGGGTGTGAGGTTGATGTGAAATCTCGTCGGTACGTAGGGCGTCGACACACTCATGGCCTGTGGCGAGGTGGTGAGGGCCACCATTTGGAAGCCGCCACTGAGCGACGGTTGCGCGAAGAAGTTCGGTGCTTGCAACGTGAGGACAACTTTTTTGTGGGCGGGAATCCGGCGAGATCCCGAGACCACGTTCCACGGAGCCGTGATCGCTCCACCACTCTGGCTCGCGAACACCGGCGTGATGGGGTGGCCGAGGTGGTTGGTCACCGTAAGCGACACGTCAATAACGGTGGCCAATTGACCAGTGGTCTGCACGTTATCGATGTGCAGGGTGAGTGGCTGGGGGTACGTGGTGACGGCGATGGCGGCCAGCGGAATGAGGGCGAGTGAGACGAGAAAGAGGAGGGCGCGCGGTCGCGTGCCGAGGAGAAGTTGACGCACCGGCGGAGCCTCGGGCGGTGAGGGTCGCACGGAGCAAAAGGCGACGAGTGCGGGCAAGATCAGCATCACCAGGTAGTTCGAGTACGAACGGGTGGCGAAGAACAACATGACCGAGGGGAAGAAAACGAGGAGTCCCCGCGACCGTGGGTACGTCATGAAGAAGACGACGAAGCAGAGAAGTCCGACCGTCGCAAAGAAGACGGTGTAGAGGAGGAGGTTGCCACCACCGCGACCGAGGAAGTCGCTAATTGCAATCCACCCTTCGCCGGCGGGAACCAGGTGGTCGAAGAATGGGGTGACGACGCCCTTCAGCCACGCCACCGGGTTTTGCAGAATGGAGTAGAGGTTGATGATGAAGAAGACCACCGTGAGGCGCCACAGGTACGAGGTGGCAATAGAGAGACCGACGCGCCAGCCGTGTTTGCGGGTGACCTCTTCGAGGACGAGCCCGAGGAGCAGGAAGGGCACGATAAACCAGGGTGTCTGCTTGACCGACATCGCGAGCCCCATGAGGGTGGGCGACAGCCAACACATCAGTCGTCCGCGGTCGGCGAAGCGGTCCCACTGGTAGAGCGCGGCGATGAGCAGTGGGGTGTAGATGGCGTCGGTGACGCCACCCACAGCGAACCCCGTATAGATAGCGAGCGACCCGACGACAATCGCTAGGGGCTTCACGACGCGTGGGAGGAGGAAGTAGGCGACCACGATGCCGCTCAGCCAGATGATGACGTTCATCGTGATGGCGAGCTGATTGCCGAGGCCGAGCCAGAGGAAGGGGACGTAGACGAGGAAACTGAGAGCCGGATAACTCAGTGTGTTGACAGAAGTGCCGTTAATGCGAAAGGTGTGCCCGTTCGGCGACACGTGGAAAATATTGAAGGCCGGCGCCATCGAGTGGGTGTAGGGGTTGATCCCGTGGGCGAAGAGTTGCGCCGCGTACTGGTCAAAGGCCGCCTCGTCGGTTCCGTAGGCGGGGGCGACCCGAATTTGCACCCAGCACCACGTGAGGAATGCGGCGCAGCTTACGAAAAGGCCAACGAAGCCGAGGGCGCGGGGGATGGCATCGTCGACGTGCCACAGTGACACGACGACGATGCCCATACCCACGAGTGTGGTGACGACTTCAACGTAGGCCAACCAGGGGTAGGCGTCGTTGTAGCCGAAGAGCAAGAAGGCCCACGCGATAATGGTGACACCCACGACGATCCAGCCGGATCGGTTCGCGTGTGACTCCACTGGATCGCGTACTTGCACCTCCTAAGCGTACTTAGGCGTTCGTCGGGAAGATTTGAATGTTGCCGTAGGACGGGTTGCCGACAACGTCGTACAACTCCGTGTTGTTCGGCGCCACCTGAATCTGCACGGTGTAGGCCGGCGCGGGCAACACGTACTTCACCGATTGCTTGGCGACATCGACCACGCTGACGTTGTCGTTAACGGGGCTGCCCTTCAAGACGTAGATCCGTGAGTTGTCCTGGCTGAGCGCAAGGCTACGAGCACCGCTGCCGACGCCAAAGGACGACTGCACCTTGCCACTGGTCAAGCCGATGAGGGAGACCGTTCCGTTGCCCTGCAGGGCGTAGATCGTCGAGCCGTCGGCACTCACGCCGAAGGACGTGGTACCCGCGGGCATCGGAATCGACGTCTGCACCTGGCGGGAGCTGGGACTCACCACCGCCAACGAGTCATTGTTGTTCACTTGTACCAGCGCGTAGAAGAGGGAGGGATTCGGGCCACTCTGCATGCCAATCGCTGGACCGGGAAGAGGCACGGTGTTGAACAACTTGTGTGAAACGGCAGTGTAGAAAGCGACCGAGCCCGTATTTAGGTTGCCCTGCGAAATGGCAATGGTCGAGGAACCGTTACTGGCTATTCCGGTGGCCGCATTCGACACGGGGAACGTGGACAGCGGCGTTTTGCTGGTGGGGTTTAGAAGCTGCACATTGGCCTTCCCGTTCGAATTCACGAGCACGAACAAGTCACCAGTGGGTGTTGGCGCCGTGCCGCCGATCATGCCAGTGGGTGCGGCGGTAATAGACAACGGCTTTACCGCCGCTGCCGAATTCGACTTCTTACTCAAGGTCACCGCTGCCGCGGCGCCGGCGCCCACGAGCACGACGACGAGGCCGAGCGCAATCAATTTTTGGTTTTTGGTCTGGAGAAACTTCATCGCGATTCCTTTAGTTTTTTTTAGTAGTTACGTAGTTGAGTGTGGGGGGAGTTGGCGGTCTGACGTCAGTGCGTGACCCCCCTCTCAGCTCCGTAGAAGAGAGACGTCATGGCGTGGTCGCCATCCAAATTGCCTTCAAGGTGATCGGTCCCGTGGCGTCGTAGGTGGTCGACAAGGCGGGCAACTGACCGTTCGCGCTCCAGCCGAGGAATTTGTACCCGAAGCGGTGCAGGAACGGACCGTTCGGTACGGGCAGCTGAATGACGGTCGGTGTCATCAGCGAGGTTGGCTCCACCACACCGTCGGCCCCGTTGAGATCGAACTTGATCTGGAAGAGGTGAGTGACATGAGGCTTCGTAGTTTTCTTCACGGTCGTCGTCGTGACGGGCTTCACGGTCGTCGTCGTGACGGGCTTCTTCACCGGAACGTTACGAACGTGCTTCCAAATCGCCTTCAGCGTCAGCGCGCTGGTGACGTCGGGGGGTGAGGTCAATGCGGGCAAGTGTCCGTTGCGACTCCAGCCGAGGAATTGGTAGCCGGAGCGGTGCAGGTCGACACCCGACGGCAACTGAATGACGCCACTTCCGGGCAGCGTGATTGGCTGAATCATGCCGGAAGCGCCATTGAGGTTGTAGCGAACGTGGATGTAGTGGATCTTGGCCCAGACGGCCTTCAACGTCACGTTGCCGGTGAGGTAGTAGGTACCGGCGAGTACCGGTGCTTGGCCGGAGGTACTCCAACCAACGAAGGAGTACCCGCGACGGTGCAGGCTTAGTCCGGCGTCGAGGTCGACGAGCGCATTGACGCGAGCGTGAACGGACCGGACGATGCCGCGACCACCATTGAGGTCGTAGCGCAGAGTGAATGAGGTGGGCTTGACCCAGATGGCCTGCACCGTGGTGGTGGAGGTCAGGTCAAGTGGTGAGGTCAATGACGGCAGGCGACCACTGAGGCTCCAACCACCGAAGAGATACCCAGGGTTAGCGAGGCCGTGACCATCATTGAGGCGGATGATGCCACTGCCGTGGACTTGGACGGGGCTCACTTTTCCAGTGGCCGGTGCCGTGACGCGATAGAACAGGTACACCGTGGTGGCCTTGTTCCAAATGGCCTTCAGGGTCACCGAGCTGGTCAGGTAGTAGGGGCTCGTCAAGGCGGGGTAGAGGCCGGTGGTGCTCCAGCCGGCGAAGACGTACCCGCTCCGCTGCAGGGTCGAACCGCTATTCAAGATGAGGTCAGCGTTACCGAGAATGCGTACCGGTGGCACAACACCGGTGCCCCCGTTGTCGTTGTAGGTCAACACGTTGGTCACCGCGCGTTGCCAAATGGCCTTGAGCACAGTTGACGCCGTCGCGAGGAAGGGGTTCGTGAGGGCCGGGAGTTGCCCCGTGGTACTCCAGCCGGCGAACTGGAAGCCCTTGCGGGTCAGGCCCGAGCCACTGGGCAACGTCACCTGCGTACCCGAGGGCACCTTGAGCGAAGCGACGTGGCCGCGTCCGCCGTTGGCGTCGTAGCGGAGGGTGACGTCGGCGCCCAGCAGGTTGATCACGTCGAAGGCGCGGTCAGTGTTGAGCGAGACGGTTACGGAGCCAGGAGCCACGACGGCCTTCTTGTCTAACTTCCAGGTCTTGCCGTACGTCTGATACACGATGTTCGAGGACACGATGTTGGGGTTCTTTACAGTCACCGTCAAGACGCCATTGAACTTCGTGACTTCGGTGGTGCCCTGGTAGGCACCGACGTAGAACGAGGCGATATTCGCGAACCGCACCGGTAGGGCGGCCGCGCTCGATACGTGGGCGCGGATTCGACGCACCTGGTCTTGCGTCAATACCACGAGGTGGCCGTTTACCCGGTAGAGCGCGATGAACGTTGAGGGAATGGCGGACAGTGAGACGACGGCGCCGGGTGGAAGAACGGAGGCCGGAGCGGTGATCTGCACCGTCGATCCGCCGGTGGACGAGGATGGCGGCACGTTGATGAAAATCGGTTGGTTCTGGACAACCACCTGCGATGCAACGACACCGACTGGGGCGGGAATGAGTGTGGGCTGCACGGCCGGTGGGCAGTTTCCGTAGGCGCCACAACCAGCGGCCGACGCGACGGCGGTCGGCAGGGTCAACGACACGGCAAAAAGCGCGAGACTCAGTAGGCCCAGGAAGGGTCGACAGATGGCGCGCACATTCACCTCCAAAACCTAGAAAAAGCAGGTTACGATTTCGTGACAAAATGATTCTATTACAAATTCGTAACATTAACTTTTGGTGAGTTAATGAGGGTGAGAGCCCTTTATTTTTCTGGCGAGTGATGGTTGCGAGCCTGTTGCCCCGAAGGTGAACTTTTCTGAAGCACGTTGTCGCGGTTCAGTGGTGCCGCCGATCGTTTTTCCCGGTCCAATCGGTGCCCAAGTAACAAGATTTTTTTCCAAAAAAAGCCCATTAGTGTTCCCGAAAATTCATCAAAGATTTTCGTATATTTTATAATTTCTAGGAAAATTACGATGACGAAAAGTAGCATAAAGCGCGAAATGGGGCCGACCCGTCGTGGATTCTTGGAGCGCTTAAACGACGGAGAGGGATGCGCGTGCGGCGCACGCGCATCCCTCTCGGGGAGTTTTGGTGGGACTACGCCAGGTCGAAGCGGTCGAGCGTCATGACCTTGTCCCAGGTGGCGACGAAGTCCTTGACGAACTTCTCCTTAGCGTCGTCACTCGCGTAGACCTCGGCCAGCGCCCGCAACTGCGAGTTCGAGCCGAAGACGAGGTCATTGGCGGTGGCCCGCCAGGTGCCCCCGGAGGAGCGGGTGCCGGTGAAGTGGTGCTCGTCGTCCTGGCTCCACGTGGTGCTCATGTCGAGCAGGTTGGTGAAGAAATCGGTCGACAACACGCCGGGGCGGTCCGTAAACACGCCAGCCTCGTTGGCCCCCGTGTTGGCGCTCAACACGCGCAGACCACCGATCAGTACCGTCATTTCGGGGGCCGTCAGCGTGAGCAGCAACGCCCGCTCGAGGAGTTGCTGTTCAACGGCCTTGCCCTTCACGGGGTGCAGGAAGTTGCGGAAGCCGTCGGCCTTGGGCTCCAACACGGCGAAGGAATGAACATCCGTCTGCTCGGCGGTGGCGTCAGTACGACCGGGTTCGAAGGGAACGACGACGGGGAAGCCCGCGTCGGCCGCGGCCTTCTCCACGGCGGCCACGCCCGCGAGGACGATCAGGTCGGCCAGGGAGACGTACGCGCCGGTGGCGTTGAACGTCGCTCGCACACCGTCGAGGATGGCGAGTACCTCGGCCAAGCGGGTGGGGTTGTTGACCGCCCAGTCCTTCTGCGGCGCCAAGGCGATGCGGGCGCCGTTGGCACCGCCGCGCTTGTCGGTGCCACGGAAGGTGGAGGCTGAGGCCCACGCCGTCGACACGAGGTCGCCGATGCTCAGGTCCGTCGCGAGGACCGCGGCCTTGAGGGCGGCACTCTGCTCGTCGTTGATGAGCGGGTGGGTGACGGCGGGCACGGGGTCCTGCCAGAGCTGCGGCTCCGCGGGAACGAGCGAGCCGAGGCCACGGACGTAGGGGCCCATGTCGCGGTGCGTCAACTTGAACCAGGCCTTGGCGAAGGCGTCAGCGAAGGCCTGCGGGTCCTCGTGGAAGCGCTTCGAGATAACGGCGTAGGCCGGGTCGAAACGAAGGGCCAGGTCGGTCGTCAACATGGTGGGGTGCGTGGTACCGCCACCGTGAGCCGCGGGCACCGTGCCCTCGCCACCACCATTGACGGGACGCCACTGCTGGGCGCCGGCGGGGCTGTGGAACAGCTCCCACTCGTACCCGAAGAGGTGGTCGAAGTACTCGTTGCTCCACTGGGTGGGCTTGGTGGTCCAAATACCCTCGAGGCCACTGGTGATGGTGTCGCCACCCTTACCGGCGCCGAAGCTGTTCTTCCAGCCGAGACCCTGCTCGAGCAGTGGGGCGCCCTCGGGCTCGGGGCCCACGTTGGACGCGGGGCCGGCGCCGTGCGTCTTACCAAAGGTGTGGCCTCCGGCGATAAGGGCGACGGTTTCCTCGTCGTTCATCGCCATGCGGGCGAAGGTCTCACGGATGTCACGGGCGGCGAGCAATGGATCGGGGGTGCCGTTGGGGCCCTCCGGGTTCACGTAAATCAGGCCCATCTGGACGGCGCCCAGGGGGTTGTCCAGTTCGCGGTCACCGGTGTAGCGCTCGTCGGCGAGCCACTCGCCCTCGGGGCCCCAGTAGATGTCCTCCTGCGGTTCCCAGATGTCGGCGCGACCACCGGCGAAGCCGAAGGTCTTAAAGCCCATGGAGTCGAGCGCGACGTTGCCGGCCAGGATCATGAGGTCGGCCCAGCTCAGGGCGCGGCCGTACTTGGCCTTAATGCCCCACAGCAGGCGACGGGCCTTGTCCAGGTTCCCGTTGTCGGGCCAGCTGTTCAGTGGTGCGAAACGCTGCGCGCCGGCGCCGGCGCCACCGCGACCGTCACCGATGCGGTAGGTACCGGCACTGTGCCAGGCCATGCGAATGAAGAGTGGGCCGTAGTGGCCCCAGTCGGCGGGCCACCAGTCCTGCGAGCTGGTCATCAGGGCCTCGAGGTCGGCGATAACGGCATCGAGGTCGAGGGACTTGAAGGCCTCGGCGTAGTCGAAGTCGTCGTCCATCGGGTTGGAGAGGTTCGAGTGGGCGTGCAGCAAACGGAGGTTCAGCTGGTTGGGCCACCAGGTTTCGTTACGTGTGGAACCGGCAACGACGGTGTTGGCACCGCCGGTGTAGGGACACTTGGCTTCATTGGTCATACTTGCTCCTTGGTAGTGGGGCCACGCGGGACATCCGCGTGGCGGGTGAATGCGATTTAGGGCTGCGCGGCGACGTGCGCGTGACGTTCCTGCTGGCACTGGGCGCACAGGCCCCAGTAGGCGACTTCGGCTTCGTCGATCACGAAGCCGTGATCAGTTGCCGCGGTGAGACATGGGGTATCGCCGACGGCGCAGTCCACGTCGGCCACGTGGCCACAGAGTCGGCAGATGACGTGGTGGTGATTGTCCCA